>Ga0209514_10007288_pt1 | contig 13127 bp, 12 predicted proteins | sample Subgrocontami58m_FD_187452 | JGI IMG/M metagenome (GOLD analysis project Ga0209514, IMG submission 187452) | Subsurface groundwater microbial communities from S. Glens Falls, New York, USA - GMW37 contaminated, 5.8 m (SPAdes) (version 3) | ecosystem: Environmental > Aquatic > Deep subsurface >...
GGTGGCGCGAGAGCTCAATTCTCGCCCCGCCATCGAGCCGTTCCATGACGATATCGCAGCCGGAATAGGCGACACCCGCCCGCGTGTCCGCGAGCGCGGCCACGAGGCCCCGCAGGTGTTCCGGCGCGAGCCGGTCGTCGTCGTCGAGGAACGCGACCACCTCGCCGCGCGCTTCGGCGATACCCGTGTTGCGCGCATACGCCGGACCTTCGCTCTCGGCGTGGGAGAACGCGCGCAGCCGCTCGCCCGCCGATCGATCGGCCAACACGGCGCGCGCGATGTCCTCCACCGGCTCGCCGCCGTCGTTGACCAGCACGATCTCCCAGTGGCGGTACGTCTGCGCGGCGACCGCCGCGAGCGCATCGGCGAGCAGCGCGGCCCGGTTGCGCGTGGCGATGACGACCGAAACGAGGGGATGCTCTGGCAGCGCGGCGTAGCTGCGCGCCGGCGCAGGCTGGTCCTCTCCGAGCAGGTGGCGCTCGGCGATGCGAAACACGCGGGCCCGGCTCTCGGCCTGCTGATCGGTCGCGAGCGCGCACGCAAGCAGGCGAGCGGCAGCCGCGCGCTCGCCCTGTGCGAGCGCACGTTCGGCGTCTGCCAGGGTCTGTTCGAGCATGGGCAGAGCGATGGCCTACGCCGGCCCGGCCGGACGGCTGATCCTGCATGGGCGCTTGATGAGTACTCTCCCTAAGCCGGAATGGCTGGAATCAAACGGGGTGCCTCTGTTTGAAACCCATTCATCTCGCTATTTTGAAAAGTTGCGAAGTTGCAACTTTTCAAAATAGCGAGACATTGATAACCCCAATATCTTCGCCAGTTCCGTCAACACGCGAGTGATAGACGACTGAAATATCCCCTGTTCAAACGAGCAGCGGCGGCATCTCGCGCGTCCACGCCTGTCGCTTGCCGCACTCCCCGCCCGTGAGCGCGAAACCGAGCATCGCGCCGTCCGCGTCGAGGAACCTCGCCGCGAGGCTCTGCGCGTCGCCTGTCACCGTCCAGGCGCCGCCGCGGTCCGGCGCCGGCGGGCACACCACGGTCGGCAAGGCAGGCGTCTTCACGACCACCGGCATCGCCGGATAGCTCACGCGCTGCGGCCGGCCGGCGAGCGTCGCGGCGAGCGCGCGTGCCGCGTGCATGATCGGCATGACGAAAGGTAGCACATGACCCTCGACTTCGGCACAGTCGCCCAGCGCGTAGACGCCCGGCGCGCTCGTTTCGAGCGAGCGGTCGACGACGATGCCGCGATTGACCGCGAGCCCGGCCGATTGCGCAAGCTGCGTGCGCGGGCGCAGGCCGACCGCCGAGACGACCACGTCGGCGCCGATGCGCTCGCCTCCGGCGAAGCGGATTTCGAGTCCGGCGGCCGCGTACTCGACGGCTTCCACCGTCCGGCCCAGGTGCCAGCGCACGCCCGCGCGCGAGAGCGCCTCGCGCATCGCCAGCCCCGCCTCGGCCGGCAGCAGCCGGCCGAGCGGCTGGGGGGCGATGTCGATGACGTCCACCGCGTGGCCGGAGGCGGCGAAGTCGTTCGCGAACTCGCATCCGATGAGGCCGGCGCCCAGGATCGCGACGCGCCGCGCGCCTTCGAGCTTCCCGCGCAGCCGCGTGTAATCGGCGAGGTCATTGACCGACAGCACCTCGTGCGCCGCGGCGCCGCCGAGCGGCAGCCGGACCGGGTCCGCCCCGAGCGCGAGGACAAGGCGCGAATAACGCAGCCCGCCGCCCGCGAGCAGGAGCCTGCGGCCCGGCACGTCGATCGTATCGACGCGCGCGTGCGTGCGGATCGCCGCGCCGAGCTGCTGCGCCATCGCCTCGGCGCTCGCGTTGACGAGCTGCTGCGGCGTCCTGCCCGCGGCGAGGGCGTTGGACAGGTTTGGCTTCGAGTACGCGCTGCCGTCGTCGGCGGTGACGACGGCGAGCGGCTGCTCCCGGTCGAGCTTGCGCAGCTCCCGGGCCAGGCCGTAGCCGGCGAGGCCCGAGCCGACGATGACGATCGGGTCCATCGTTCTCAGACTACCGCGGCAACTTCGGCCATCTCGAAGTCGGCCTTGGCCACCCCACAGTCGGGGCACGACCAGTCCGCGGGGATGTCCTCCCAGCGGGTGCCGGCCGCGATGCCCTCTTCGGGCAGGCCCTTGGCCTCGTCGTAGACGAAGCCGCATACGATGCATTGCCAGACTTTCATGTCTATCTCCTTGGCGGTTTCATTCATTACGCAGTCACGCGGGAAAGCTGTGCACGGTACTGGTTCGCGTGCCGCTCCTCGACCTTCGCCAGCGCGGCGAAGCGCTTGGCGGCCTTGGCGAGCGTGGCGCGGAATCGATCGGCGTGTTCCTTCGACTCGACGATCTGCTCGTCCAGCTCGGCCACCGCGGCGGCATTGCCTTCCTGCTCGGCGAGGTGGCGGAACGACGGGTACATCTCGGTGTACTCGTAGGTTTCGCCCGCAATCGCGAGCTCGAGCGCCTTGGCGGGGGTGAGCTGGCTCTTCGGGTAGAGCAGGTCGAGGTGGCCGAAGGCGTGCTCGACTTCCTGGTCGGCGGTCTCCTCGAACACCCGCGCGGTGTCCGCGTCGCCCGCGGCGCGCGCGAGCTTTGCGAAGTAGCGGTACTTGATGTGGGCCATCGACTCGCCGGCGAAGGCGGCCTCGATGTTCTTGACGGTCACGGATTCGGGCTTGCTCATTGCGCTCTCCATTCGGTTGACTTGCGTCACGCGACGCACGAACGCATTCTGGGCCCGCCCGCGCGATTAATCCATTGGATTGTTGCTATAGTATCGATAGCCCTAGACTAACAGGCAGGCTCCGGCCAGGCCGAGCGAAGCCAGGCCGAGCACCAGCCCGGCCGCGCGGCGGGGCTCTAGCCGCGACCACAGGGCGAGGCCGCTCAGCGCGAGCAGCACCATGCTGCCGGCGATGGAATCCGCAAACAGCACCCAGAGCGCGCTCACGCCGATCGCTTGGTGCAGGCGCGTCAGCGTCGCGATCAGGTTCGGATCGAACGTCTCGATGCTGGCGTAGCGGTTGCCGACGTAGTAGTCGGCGCGCGCGTAGCGCTGCGGTGCCTCCAACCACACCTGCCAGCGTTCCGGCTGCGTGACGGGCCGGTCGTTCCAGTACACGGTAATCGCCGGCTCGATCTTGAGGCGTGGCGGCCTGCCCTCGAACCCGAGCCGGAACTGCAGCATGTCGGCCAGCGCCTGCGCATCCTGCGGCGGCTGCGCCAGCGCGATCTGCGCGCTGGTCTTCTCGATCTTCTTCAGCGGGAGGGGCAGGATCGCGCGGTGGTTCATCACGATGCCGGTGGCGCCGAACATCAGCCCCACGAGCGCGCCCCACAGGCCCAGCCAGCCGTGCGCGCGGCGCAGCCAGCGCAGCACAGCAGCTCGCCGGACCTGCCGTGGCGCCGCGCCCGCGCGCACGGGGGCATCCGCTGCGGCACGGCTTGCTGCAGTCATGGCGTCCCCCCCCGATTGCAGCGCGGCCTTCATCCTCAGAATCCGTAGCGCAAGGTCACTTGCACGCTGCGCGGTGCACCGGGCAGGTTGAGGTTTGCGTTGGCGCCGTGCCCGGCGACGATGTACTTGCGGTCGAACAGGTTCTTCACGTTGAGTGCGAGGTCGAGCCCCGTGACGCGATAGAACGCCCCCGCGTCGAAGACGGTGTAACGGGGCAGCGTCACGGTGTTGCCCGGATTGGCGAAGCGGTCGCCGACGAAGCTCGCGCCGCCGCCCAGGCGCCATCCCTGGCCGATCGACTTGGAGAGCCAGGCAGAGCCCGAATGGCCGGGCGTGAGTGTCGGGCGCTTGCCCTGGATCGGCCGGCCGCTGTCCATGCCGATCGAGCTCACTACGCGTCCGTCCAGATACGCATAGCCGGCCGCGACTTGCCAGCCCGAACCGAACTCGCCGGTCAGCGCCAGCTCCATGCCGTCGGTGCGCTGCGTACCCACCGGGACCAGCGTGCTGGTGGCCGGGTCCGTGACCTTGATGTTCGTGCGCTCCAGGCTGAACAGCGACCCGGTAGCAGTGAGCAGCCCGCCGAGAAAATCGATCTTGGCGCCGAGTTCGCGGTTGACGGTCTGCTCTGGGGCGATATCGGCATTGTTCGCGGCCAGCGCGAACGCCTCCCCGGAGGGCTGGAACGAGCGGCTCACCGAGGCGTAGTAGGACTGATCGAGGGTCGGCTGGTACACGACGCCCACGCGCGGACTCCAGTTCCGGTCCACGCGCCGCAACCCGATCCTGCCGGCGATGCGCTCCACGGTCGACTGCTCGAACCGGTCCGCTCGCAGGCCGGCGAGGAGTTTCCAGCGCTCCGTCAGCGTGGCGAGGTCCTGCACATACAGACCGGCTGTATCGGAGATGCCCGTGTTCGCGGTGGACGGCGCGGCGTTGACGGTCAGCGGCAGCACCGGCAGCACCGGGTCGAAGAGCGACACGGTGGCGACATTGTTCTGCGATATGGTGCGCTGGTCCTTCGCCTGCCGGCCGAGCTCCAGTCCGTAGAGGATCTGATGCTCCACGCCGCCGAGGCGCAGCTTCTGAACCAGCTCGGACTGGTTGAAGACGCCGTCCTCCTGCCGCCGCAGGTTGGTGTGATTGAGGCTTGCGGTCCGCGCCGTTTCATTCACGCTGCCCACAAGAGTGTTGTTGCGGTCGAGCGTGTAGCTGTAGCTGCGGAAGACGTCGCGGAAAGTCCAGTCGGCGTTCAGCCGATGATCGAGCGTCAGCGTGCCGCCGTTCACGGTGGATTGGCTGAAGTCGGCTTGTCGCGCATTCGCCGCACCGTAATAGGTGCTGGCAGGAACGTCGACCGGGCGCCCGTTGAGCGCCGGAATGCCGAAATCCGTGACGCGCCGGTCGGAGAGCGTGTCGGCCTGCAGCACGACGCGCGTGCCGGATGACGGGCGCAGCGCGAGCGAGGGCGAGAGCGCCTCGCGCTGAAGAAACTGCTGCGAGCGATAGCTGTCGGATCGTTCGACCGCGCCGTTCAGGCGCAGCGATGCCGCGCCGCTTGCGAGGCGGTTGCCGAAGTCCCATTCCAGGCGGCGCTGATCGAAGCTCCCGAACATCGCGCCCAGCTCGCGGCGCGGGGCGAATTCCGGTTTCTTGGTGATGCGATTGATCAGTCCGCCGGAAGAGCCGCGGCCGTACAGCACCGATGCCGGACCCTTGAGCACTTCGATGCGCTCGACGTTCGAAAGATCGCGAAAGTACAGCGCATCGTCGCGCACGCCGTCGAGGAACTGGTCGGATAGGGTCGAGAAGCCGCGGATCCACACTTGGTCGCGCTGACCGTCGCCGTGGCCGAATGCGACGCCCGGCACGTTGCGCAGCGCGTCCTGAATCGATGTCGCGGCCTGGTCCCGCATCAACTCCTTCGGTACGACGTTGACCGTCTGCGGAATGTCGCGCAGCGGCGCCTCGATCTTCGAGGCGGTGGTCGCGGTGGGCGCGTTATAGCCCGTGGCGGCGTCGCGGTCGCCCTGCACCTTCACTTCGGGCAACTGTTGTTCGGGTGCGGTCTGTGCCAGAGCGGGCGCGGCCAGAGCCGCAAGCGCAAGAGCGATGGGTTCGAGCCGGAAGCGTGCAGACATGCGATATTCTCCTTTCGACGGTTCGCATGGCTGGCTTCAGGCTGGCTTTGCGGGATTGGGAAGAGTTGGCGCCAGATGCGCGCCGCTTCGGCGCGCAGGGCCCGGCCTTGCAGCGGCCGGGAATCATGATTGCCGGGCCGCGCCTGCCTCGCGGAGGCTGCCCGGCAAGCTGGGGTCGGACACGAAGCCGATGCGCGTGAGACCCGCACGCGCGGTCGCGGCCATGATCTCGGCGATCATTTGGTACTGCGTGGTTCGATCCGCGCGCAGATGCAGCTCGGGCTGCGGATTGCGCGCGGCTGCGGCAGCAAGGTGCGCGGCGAGCTCGGGCCGAGTCACGGCTTCGCCGTTCCAGAACGCCGCACCCGACGCGTCGATCGAAAGCGCGATATGTTCCGGCCGCGTGAGGTTGGGCTGGCTCGACGCCTTGGGCAGGTCGATCTTCACCGCGTGCGTGAGCAGCGGCGCGGTGACCATGAAGATGACGAGCAGCACCAGCATGACGTCGATCAGCGGGACCATGTTGATCTCCGCCATTGGCGCACCTTCGCTGCCCTTGCCGAAACTGCCGAAAGCCATGCTCAGCTCCTCGTCACGGTGGCGGGCTTCAGCGGCACCACCTGCGCGGGGTCCTGAACCTGCGCGCTGACGTGCGATCCGGTGGTGAGAAAGGCGAACAGGTCGTGAGCGAAGGCATCGAGCTTCGCCAGGGTCACACGGTTGGAGCGCACGAAAGCGTTGTAGCCGAGTACCGCAGGAATGGCGACCGCGAGCCCGAGCGCGGTCATGATCAGCGCTTCTCCGACCGGGCCGGCGACCTTGTCGAGCGTGCCTTGCCCGCTCACGCCGATCGCGACCAGCGCGTGATAAACGCCCCACACGGTGCCGAACAGTCCGACGAAGGGTGCGGTGCTGCCGACCGAGGCGAGCACCGTCAGGCCGGACTCGAGCCGTGCGGTTTCCTCGTCGATGACGCGGCGCATGGCGCGGGTCAGGAACTCCGCGCCGCCGCCCGCGAGGTCCAGCTTGTCCGCGCCGTGGAGTTCGTGATGTCGCGCCGCGACGATGCCGTGATAGGCGAGATGCGAGAACGGCTCGTTCGGATGGTCCCTTTCCAACTGTGCCGCGACCGCGCCGAGCGAGGCCGAATTCCAGAATATGTCGAGGAATCGGGCGCTGCGGCGGCGCACGATGAGCGTTTGTAGGGCCTTGGCGATGACGAGATACCAGCTCGCGACCGACATGGCGACAAGCACCAGAATGGCCGCTCTGCCTACAACGTCGGCCTGCGCGAGAAACTCCGCGATGCCGGATGCCTGGTCCATGGGATTCAACCCTCCAGAGAAAAGGAAATCGGTACGACGACCCAGTCCGATACCGCCTGGTCGCCCTGGTGCGCCGGAACGAATTTCCAGCGCTTCACCGCGTCGAGCGCGGCGCGGTCGAGCCGTTCGGCACCGCTGCTCGCTTTCAACTCGACCCGCTGCGCCGTGCCCTCAGCGGTCACGAGCACGCGGAGCAGGACCCGACCTTGTTCGCCCAGACGCCGCGCAAGCGGCGGATAGACGGGCGGCGGGTTGCGCAGATAGGCCGCATCGAATCGCGGCGACACGACGGGCGCAATTGCAGCCGTCGTCGCGGGCGTGGTCGCGGCGGTATCGGTCCTCGCGGGCGAGGACCGAGCGGGCGGCAATTCACGCGGTGGTGGTGCGGCTGCGACGATCGGTGCAGGCGCAGTCGAGGCCGTAGCGATTACGGGCAGCGGAGTGACGGGTTTCCGCTGGGGCGCAGGCTCGGGCTTCGGTCGCACCGCCCTGGGCTTCGGAGGGGCCTGCGTCACCGTGACCGGCTCCGGTGCGATCAGGTTGACCATGATCGGGGCTGCCGCCACGGCAGCGCGCAGCGGCGGGTGGCTGAGGAGCGCGGCGATTGCGACTGCGTGCAGGCCGACGGCGGCGACAAGCCCTATGCGCCGCGGCCCGGTGTCGTTGCCGTATCGAGTCCACATCGGATCACGCCGTCAGGATCAGCTTGCGGTTCTGGGTCAGCCGCAATCGGTATTCGCGGCCCTCGTGCTCGATGATCAGTTCGCCCTTGGGTCCGAGAATCTCCTGGCTGGTGACGCGTCCCATTGCCAGGGGCAGGGCGGAGCCAGTCCCCGGTTGCGGCGGCGTGGTGGGTGGCTTGGCTCCCATAAGCGAATGATAACCATTCTCATCTATGCCGTCAAGCCCCGGGTTCAGTTCCATCACGCCCGCGTCCGGGCGGCAACCTCTACGGGGCGAGCGACCTGACGCCGTTCAGCTCGCAGGCGAGGATCGATTTCACCACGACCTCGATCGCCTGCAGGCGCGGAAAGCTCTTGCGGTAGACGAGCACCACGCGCCGGTCGGGGACCGGGCGCGAGAAGGGGACGTAGGCGAGCAGGCTGTCGCGCGGGGTCTTCGCGGGTACCGAGGACGAAGGCAGGACGGTGACGCCGATTCCCGAGGCGACCATCTGGCGGATGGTTTCGAGCGACGATCCCTCGAAGCTCTTCTGCACGCCGTCCGCCCCCGCCTGGAACCGGCTCAGCTCGGGGCAGACCTCGAGGACGTGGTCGCGGAAGCAGTGGCCCGCGCCGAGCAGCACCATCGTCTCCCGCTTCAGTTCGTCGGCGGCGATCGACTTGCGCGCCGCCCAGCGGTGCCCGCGCGGGAGGGCGACTACGAACGGCTCGTCGTAGAGCGGCTGGATCGTGAACCCGGGCTCCTCGAACGGCAGCGCGAGGACGGCGGCGTCGATGTCGCCCTGCTTCAGGCGCTCGCGCAGGACGTGGGTGAAGCTCTCCTGGATGACCAGGGGCATCTGCGGCGCGCGCTTGTGCAGGATCTTCACGAGCTGCGGCAGCAGGTAGGGCGCGATGGTGTAGATGATCCCGAGCGTGAGCGGCCCCGCGAGCGGGTCCTTGCCCGCCTTGGCGATCTCCTTGATGGCCTGGGCCTGGTCGATCACGCGCTGCGCCTGCTCGACGACGCGCGCGCCCACCGGCGTCAGCGTCACTTCTCCCGCGCCGCGCTCGAACAGGGCCACGCCGAGCTCTTCCTCGAGCTTCTTGATCGCCACCGAAAGGGTGGGCTGCGAGACGAAGCAGGCCTCGGCAGCGCGGCCGAAGTGCCGCTCGCGCGCGACGGCGACGATGTAGCGAAGCTCGGTGAGGGTCATCGATGTGCGCGGGGAGGGCGGCGCGCGGCCGTTGCGCTGCCGCAGGTCACTTTCCTCGGATTCTAACGCTTGTGCGCGAACTCGGGATACAGCGCGATCACGTGCCGCCTGATCTCCATCAGGTACGCGTCGCGCACGCCGTGCTCGAGCAGGCCGTGGATGGTCTCGTGCAGGTATTCCGCGGGCGTGCCGAGGAATCCCCGCGCGGTCACCATGATCTTGAGCACCGTGTCCAGAGGCAGCCGCCCCGCGTAGCTCGGATGGTCGCGTCTCACGATGAAGGCGATCGCGCTCAGCTCCCGGTCGCCCGTATTCACCTTCACCCAGCGCGGGGAGTAGGATCCGAGCACCATCTCGCGCCGCCACAGCAGCCGCAGCTCGTCCTCGGCGTGGTCGCCGCGGATGCGGAACGCAACGCCGCGGCAGGAGCCGCCGGTGTCCAGCCCCAGCACCAGTCCCGGCTTCTGCAGCGAGCCTCGATTGACGTGCGACCACAGGCAGAAGCGGCGGTGGTAGCCGTGCAGCCTGGCGACGTGCCGCTCCTCGAATTGGAGGAGGGGGTTCCAGATGAGCGAGCCGTAGCCGAACAGCCATACGTCCTCGCCGCGGGGATGCGACTCGAGCATGGTCTGCAACGAGGCCTCGCGCTCGGCGTCGGAGAGCACGCGCGCGCCGGGGTTCGCCTGGCGGAAGAGCTTCAGCAGGCGGTCGGATTCCAGGTCGGCGCGCGTGAGCATTGCGTGCGCGTCGCCCCCCGTCAGGCGGCCTTCGCGGCCGCCTGCGGATTGCGGAACGCCTCGAGGAGCCGTGCTTCGTGCTCCTTCGCCTGCTTCAGGTGCTTCAGCTTGACGTGGCCGAAGCCGCGTATTTCCTCCGGAATGGACGCGATCTCGACGGCGAGCTTCGCATTCTCCTTCGACAGTCCGCGCAGCAGCTCGTCCACGGTCGCCTCGTAGTCGGCGATCAGGCGCCGCTCGGTCCGGCGCTCCTCGGTGCGGCCGAAGACGTCGAACGCGGTGCCTCGCAGGCCTTTCAGCTTCGCGAGGACCCGGAACCCGGTCATCATCCACGCGCCGAACTCGGACTTCTTCGCGATCCCGGTGACCGGGTCCGGCCGGTTCAGCAGCGGCGGGGCGAGGTGGAACTTGAGCGTGTAGTCGCCCTCGAACATGCCCTCGATTCTCTGCCTGAAGCGCGGGTCGGAGTGCAGGCGCGCGACTTCGTACTCGTCCTTGTAGGCCATGAGCTTGAACCCGTAGCGCGCGACGGCCTCGGCGAGCTGCGCGCCGCCGGTCTTCTGCGCCTCGGCCTTGCGCACGCGCTCGACCAGGTAGCGGTAGCGGTGCGCGTAGGCCGCGTCCTGGTAGCCGGTGAGAAACTCGGCCCGGCGCGCGATCATCTCGTCCAGGTTGCGCGAGAGGGTCTGGGAAATCGTAACCACTTCGGCCGGCGCAGCGAGCCTTGCCACCTGCGCGGCGTCGACCGCGGCGCGCCGGCCCCACAGAAAGCTCGCCCGGTTGAAATCCACCGCCACGGCGTTCAGCTCGATCGCCTTCAGGATCGAGGCCTCGGCGAGCGGCACCCAGCCCTTCTGCCAGGCATAGCCGAGCATGAACATGTTGGTGGCGATCGAATCGCCCATGAGCGCAGTGGACAGGCGCCCCGCTTCCACCGCCTCGGCTGCGCCCGCGGCCTCGCGGATCTCGTCCAGGAACGCCTGACCGGGAAGCCTCCAGTCGGGATTGCGCACGAACTCGGCGGTCGGCGCCGTGGTGGTGTTCACCGCGACGCGGGTGCGCTCGACCGACATCCGCGACAGCGCGTCGCCGCTCGCCGTCACCACGAGGTCGCAGCCGACGACGAGGTCCGCAGCGCCTGTCCCCAGGCGGGTCGAGTGCAGCTCCTTCGGGCTGGAGGCGATCTTCACGTGCGACATCACCGGCCCGCCCTTCTGCGCGAGGCCCGACATGTCGAGCACCGACACGCCCTTGCCTTCGACGTGCGCCGCCATGGCGAGAATCTGGCCGATGGTGACGACGCCGGTGCCGCCGATGCCGGTCACCAGGACACCGAAGGGTTGCTCGAGGCCGGGAATCCGCGGCCCGGGGATGGCCGCGAAGCCCTCGCCGGAAACCGACGCGGCCTTGCCCTTCCTGAGCGAACCGCCCTCGACGGTGACGAAGCTCGGGCAGAAGCCCTTCACGCAGGAGTAGTCCTTGTTGCAGGTGGACTGGTTGATCCTGCGCTTGCGCCCGAACTCGGTCTCCAGCGGCTCGACCGACAGGCAGTTCGACTTGTCGCTGCAGTCGCCGCAGCCTTCGCACACCAGCTCGTTGATGACCACGCGCTTGGGCGGATCGGGGAATTCGCTGCGCTTGCGGCGGCGGCGCTTCTCGGAGGCGCAGGTCTGCACGTAGATGATCGCCGACACGCCCTTCGCCTCGCGCAGCTCGCGCTGCACGGCGTCCATGTCGTCGCGATTGCGCAGGGTGACGCCGGGGGCCCAGTTCAGTCCGGCCGGGAGCGCCTCCTTCTCGTCGACCACGACCACGATGGGCCGCACCCCTTCGGCAGCGATCTGGCGCGAAATTGTCGCCGGATCGAGCGGCCCGTCATGAGGCTGGCCGCCGGTCATCGCCACGGCGTCGTTGTAGAGAATCTTGTAGGTCATGTTGACCTTGGCGGCGACGGCCGCGCGGATCGCCATCAGCCCGGAGTGGAAATAGGTGCCGTCGCCGATGTTGGCGAACACGTGCTGCGTGCGCGTGAAAGGCGCCTGCCCGATCCACGGCGCGCCTTCGCCTCCCATGTGCGTGAAGGTCGCGGTGCCGCGGTCCATCCACAGCGCCATGAAGTGGCAGCCGATGCCGGCCATGGCACGGCTGCCCTCGGGCACCCGCGTCGAAGTGTTGTGCGGGCAGCCCGAGCAGAAGTAGGGCATGCGGTTCGCGACGACCCGCGGCCTGGCGAGCGCTTTCTCCTTTGAATCGAGGAAGGCGAGGCGCTGCCTGAAGCGCTCGCCGAGTGCGCGATCGAGCCCCAGCTTCGCGAGGCGCGCGGCGATCGCTTTCGCAATCAGCGCGGGCGAGAGCTCGTAATGCGCGGGCAGCAGCCAGGTACCGGCCGGCTGCCCCTCGGAGCGGCTCCATTCGCCGTTGTCGTCGAACTTGCCGACCACGCGCGGCACGCGCACGTCGGAGCGCCAGTTGTAGAGCTCCTCCTTGATCTGGTACTCGATCAGCTGGCGCTTCTCCTCGATCACGAGGATTTCCTCCAGCCCTTCGGCGAACCGGCGCGCACCCTGCGGCTCCAGCGGCCAGGGCATCGCGACCTTGTAGAGCCGGATGCCGGCGTCGCGCGCGACGCGCTCGTCGATGCCCAGGTCGGCGAGCGCCTGCACCGTGTCGCCGTAGGACTTGCCCGTGGTGACGATCCCGAGGCGCGCGCCGGGCGAATCCCACACGATGCGGTCCAGGCGGTTGGCGCGCGCATACGCGAGCGCGGCGTAGACCTTGTAGTCGAGCAGCCGCGCCTCCTGCTCGAGGATGCCGTCGGGCCAGCGGATGTTGAGGCCGCCCGGAGGCAGCGCGAAATCCCCGGGCAGCACGACCTGCACGCGGTGCGGGTCGATGTCGACCGAAGCGCCGGATTCGATCACGTCGGTGACGCACTTGAACCCGACCCAGCAGCCCGAGTAGCGCGACATCGCCCAGCCGTGCAGGCCGAGGTCGAGGTATTCCTGCACGCTGGCCGGATGCAGCACCGGTATGCAGCAGGCTTTCAGGATGTGCTCGCTCTGGTGCGCGAGCGTGGAGGACTTGGCGGCGTGGTCGTCCCCGGCGAGCACCAGCACCCCGCCGTGCTTCCAGGTGCCCGCCGAATTGGCATGCTTGAACACGTCGCCGCAGCGGTCGACGCCGGGACCCTTGCCGTACCACATCGCGAATACGCCGTCGTAGTCGGCGCCGGGGAAGAGGTTCAGTTGCTGCGTGCCCCAGATCGAGGTCGCCGCGAGGTCCTCGTTGACTCCGGGCTGGAAGCGGATATGGTTCTCGGCGAGATGGGCCTTCGCGCGCCAGAGCGCCTGGTCGAATCCGCCGATCGGCGAGCCGCGGTAGCCGGATATGAATCCGGCGGTGTTCAGGCCTGCCGCGAGGTCGCGCGCGCGCTGCAACATCGGCAGACGGACCAGCGCCTGCGTGCCGGTCATGAAGGCGCGGCCGCGCTCGAGCGTGTACTTGTCGTCGAGCGCGATTTCGCGAAGCTGGGTGGGGGCGTTCATCGGCACATCTCCTGGCAGCCCGAATGTTATCCTAGCTC
>Ga0209514_10007289_pt1 | contig 13127 bp, 9 predicted proteins | sample Subgrocontami58m_FD_187452 | JGI IMG/M metagenome (GOLD analysis project Ga0209514, IMG submission 187452) | Subsurface groundwater microbial communities from S. Glens Falls, New York, USA - GMW37 contaminated, 5.8 m (SPAdes) (version 3) | ecosystem: Environmental > Aquatic > Deep subsurface >...
AAGGCGCGGATCGTTCTTGATCTTGAACAAGACGCCGTCAGATTCGTTGAGATGAGAAAGAAGCTCCTTCAGCTCCTCAGCCTTGTGAACCATCGTGCGGAACTTGTACAACTCGAACGGCTCGTCGCTGTCGCTCAATGCTCTCATCTGTTTGAAAAAGACGGGACCTCGCCTACCGGTCGAAGACTCGACTCGTTGAGCAGGCAGGCCGCGTGTTTCCAGCTTGATCGCAATAGCGACAAGCGCGAACACAGGTGCGAGCAGAACAAGAAGGAGCGATGAAACAACGAGATCGAACGCGCGTTTGATTATCCTCATCCCTGCGACGTCATGGGCATCGGCTCGCCTGAACAGTTGATGGGGAGAATCGTCACGATGCTGAGCCACTCTACGATCGATCTGGGGTTGGTCAAAAAGGAAGCGCTCTGTCATTCTGAGGGATCCCGACTTGTCGGGAGACCGAAGAATCCAGTCCTGAGCCCAGTTCTGGATTCTTCGACCCTGAAAAGCGGGTCTCAGAATGACAAGTCCGGTACTTTTTGGGCAACCCCAGTCCCTGATAACAGAAGAAGCTAAATGAGAATTCATGCGTAGCCTCGTTGGTTAAAAAGCAATTCCTATACTCACGGTGAACGGCGTTCCTAAGTAGTACACATACGAGAGACCGAGCCTCAAAAAGAATCCTCCATCCGACGGTTGAATCCGGTAGCAGATGGTCCCCGCCGGATAGACTTGCGTGCGCCGCGGCTCGGAGGCAAACCGTGAACCAAACCGCGACACCCACATTACGCTCGCGCCGATGCCGATTTCCAATTTGTGATCGTCCAACGGAAAAACATTCAGCATCGCCATACCGCCATAGCCGTCGCCAACTTCGATCTCGGACGCGCCACCCCCTGCGCCGAACCCGACACGGCATCCGATATGTTCCCACGTGTGTTCATAATTAAGACTGATGGCGCCAATGAACAATGCAGTTGACACATCCAGATAAATAGCATTTCCCTCCAACTGTAATGGAAGAGAAGCGCTGCCCGGCACACTCGTGCTGTCCGCAAAACCTGTTTCAATTGCGAGCGCAAGTGCCGCGCACATCCAAACGGCGTAAAGAAGATGCAAATGCTTTTTCATAACAGGATCCGCGTTGTTGTCTTTTTGTTTGGCTAAAATGTTTCTCACGGGGTTTTGCTTCGTATCATCCTTCTCTTTCGATCAATTCAACACTAATCCTTTCAACTCGACGCTCAGGGAGAGGTAGCTGCGTCCGGAAAGAGTCGCCGAGAAGAATTCGAACTTCACAACACCGACATCGGGCGCGCAGTACTGATTTGAGTATACAGTCCTGCCATCGAGCGCACTGAACTGATACTTGTAACAAGAATATTGTCCTTGCAGTACGGTAACGAGCGCATTGGTGGATTGAACAACTGCAATCTGACTCATCGCTGTGTAGCTGTCATTCACACTCGCCGGATATTTGTATCCCAGATACGGTTGCCCGGAATTGCTCAAAGACCAAAGTCCATCGACTCTGTTGGCAGCCCAACCGTCGTCGAAGCGAAACCATTTTTCATTTCCGATTGTGGTATCACGCGTAATGTGAAAGACAGCGTCCGGTATGGAGAATGGCAGAACACCCGTCGTGTCGTACGCCGTGACGCGATACGTCCACGAGTTCCCGACTTTCAGCGGCATGATTGTGCTGCCGACAGATTGGGTTCCTCCCAGGTCATCATTCTTCTTGCAACTCAGAATCGAGAGCAAGAGAATAAACACAGGAAAAAGCAGGGGTATGATGAGTCTCTTCACGGTTTGCTCCCTCCCGGCTCCCGTACTCGTGCGAATTGCTTAAGCTCTTTGAAGCCCCCCGGCGTTTGCTCGGTGAAATGGACTTCCGATCGCGAAAACGCATTGCCGATCGCGGGTCCGACGAGAAACCCACCGATCACACCACCAAGTAAACCTCCGCCGAGTGTCGCCGCGAGTTTATTGAGTCCGAGAAAATCATTGTCACCTGAATTCGATGAACTGCCGATCAAGACTCCAATCGCGGCGCCACCAACAATGCCCCCGACGACTCCCAGAGCGACATACGACTTCCCTTTAACAGTCACACCCTGAAGAACAGTGAAACCCAATGTGGCATAACCGTCGCGAACGAGACTATCCTCCTTCGTTTCTGCTTGGATGACGAGTGAATCGTCTCTGACCATGTACAGTTCTCCTTTGAGTACTCTACCGTTCTTGAGATGCACGATGACATCTGCTCCTCCTGCATAAGCAGACATCGCACTGAACGATATGATAATGACACTGATTACGTGCAGTAATCTGCGTTGCGTAGAAATCATAAACGCTCCTTTGTGAAGGACTCATATTCTCTGCTTCTCACTACTCATTTGAGCAAGGACAAGACCCACGAGGTCTGCCTTGAATTTCCTGTGAGACCTCGTGGGTCTTAGTTCACTTGAGAAGCAATAACTTCTTCAAGTCACTCCTCTTCCCGCTTTGCAACCGATACAAGTAGATGCCGCTTGCGAGATTCCCTCCGCCGAACCTCACTTTGTAATATTGCCCCGGCTCGGCAACATCATCAAACAGCGTCGCGACTTTTTGCCCGATGATGTTGAAGACTTCAAGCGTTGTGCGATCCTGCTTCTCCACCGAGAATTTTATTTCGGTGGATGGGTTAAACGGGTTGGGATAGTTCTGCTTGAGAGCGAACTCAATAGGCGCGACTTCTTTTCCTTCGACGCTCATGACGATACCTGAAGCTTGAATCGGCTCGGTGTAGTGAACCGTTCCATCCAAATCCACTTGCCGCAGTCTGTACCAAACAGTTGGCGCACCCGGCGATTGATCGGTGAACGTGTAATTGTGCGTCTCGTTCGTTGTGCCGTGACCGGGGATGAAGCTGTTCGGAATCTCGGTGAATAACGAGTCGTTGCCGCGCTTTCGCTCAACAAAGAATCCATAGTTGTTGATCTCGCTGATTGTCGTCCAGTCGAGACGGACCTGGCGTTGGTTTACGACCGTTGCGATGAAGCGGGAAAGTTGGACTGGAAGTCGGATGCCGCCCACACCTCCCCGATAGAATGGAGTTGTGCTATTCGTGATGTCGTTTCCTGCAGACTCAAAATACCATCTGGTGTTCCCCGGCACTGCATTCGTCAAATAAAAAGAGCCCGTGTCAGGATTCCCGTCAGCGCGTGCGGTGAACAACTCATTCTCGCTATTTGCTGCCCAGTTGATTGGCGTCGTTACGGCGGTGGCAAAGGTCCGGTAGCTGTATGGTCCGAACGTCCCCACAGGACGACCTGCTGTGTCAATACCGAAAGCATTCGGAAGGAGAGTAAGCGTGATATTGTAGCTCGTCAACCATTGGACAGTCACAATTATTCCAGAAAGATTTCCATTGAGCGCACCCGATGGCTTCGCTTTTACGGAAATGATACTTCTTGCCGGCGGCATTGAATCTATCCCCGCTTGCACCGTCACCTGAGCTTCGCTGCGTTGTATGGTGAGACAGAGAACTGTCACACTGAGTACGATCATTCTAAGAGTATTCATTGTTGTTTCCTCCAATCTTGTATTGTGGGTTGAGCGCTACTGCGGAACCTGTGTTGACCGCGTAGCATTGATGTTCGTTCCCCCAATGTTGATTAGGATGATGGCTCGATCATTTGCCAGCCAGATTGTGCTTCACTTCAGCAGCAATCCCGCGGAGCGGGACTCTTGCTCATTCATGTGTTCATTTGAGCAAGAGTAACTTCTTCACGTCCGTCCTTGTCCCGCTTTGAAGCCTGTACAAGTAAACACCACTCGCGAGATTTCCTCCTGAGAACCTCACCTTGTAGTACTGCCCCGGCTCGGCAACACCATCGAACAGCGTCGCGACCTTTTGTCCGGCGATGTTATAGACTTCAAGCGTTGCGCGCCCCAATGTTTCCACCGAGAATTTTATTTCAGTGGATGGATTGAACGGGTTCGGATAATTTTGTTTCAGCGCAAACTCTGTTGCAGTGAAATTAGAAGGCTGGACGGGAAGCCGAATGCCGCCCACACCTCCCCGATAGAATGGAGTTGTGTTGTTCGTAAGGTCGGCACCTCCAAGCTCAAAATACCAGCGGGTGTTCCCCGGCACCGCATTCGTCAAATAAAAAGACCCCGTGTCAGGATTCCCGGCAGCTCGGGCAGTGAACAACTCATTCTCGCTATTTGCTGCCCAGTTGATTGGCGTCGGCGTCGCGGTACCGAAGGTCCGATAACTGAATGCTCCAATCGTCCCGACAGGACCTACTGTATCAATACCATACGCATTCGGTCGTACGAGATTGAGAGTGATATGGTAACTTGTCAGCCATTGGACGGTCACAATCATTCCGGAAAAAAGTCCATTCAGTGCACCCGATGGCTTCGCTTTTACGGAAATGGTACTTCTTGCCGGCGGCATCGAATCAATCCCAGCTTGCACCGTCACCTGAGTTCTGCCGTATTGTATGGTGAGACAGAGAACTGCCGCATCGAATACGATCATTCTGAGAGTTTTCATTGTTGTATCCTCCGATTTTGTATTGTGTGACGAGCGCTGTTACGGAACCGGTGTTCTCCGCGTAGCATTGATGTTTATTCCCCCAATGTTCACCAGGATTATCGCCCGGTCATTGCCCGAGCCGTTGTACATCACGATGCCATTCATATTGACATCTTCATTATAGTAGCCCGGGACAGTGTTGTTGATATTTATCCCTCCAATCCGCTGAAGAATTAGAGCGCGATCGTTGCCGGGACCATTGTATTTTAACTCCCCATCGCCCGTCACGTCCCCTGCCCACATCGCGAACACTCCTGGGCTCACCTGCTTCATAGGAGCCGTGCCAAACGCTTTCGAAGTATCAGTCGTGAAATTGTAGAGGGCCGGATTAGTGCTTGTGAGGAGTATCGAATCACGCGTCATGATGGCAAGATGATTGCGATGCCTCACGACGACACGCCAGTAGTTGGTGGCAGATGCTGTATCGAACTCAACAAAGCTTTTCGTCGTGTCCGTGAAGTTGAGAATGGTGCCATTGGTCAGCAACCACGCGGGCTGAGAGACTTTCGGATTTGGAGGAAGATCGGAGAGAGACTTCGGCAGCTCGACTGCAAGTTCCATGTCGTCAGCAGCCGGCGTCATTTCTTTGTGAATTCTCCGCTGTTTCTCCGATACAGGAGCGGCAACTGCATCTTCAGATTGGGGAGTTTTTTCTTGCAGTGCGTCAGCAACTTCAACTCGTGTTACGCGCACAGCGGTTGGGCCGAGCACACCACCTGAGGTTCCTCGAATTTCAATCTGCACGCTATCGACCGCAAGCGCAGGAATCGGTTTGCCGGGAAATTGTGCGGGCAGAAGCGTAGCACGCAGACTGTTGTTCATCAAGTTTGTGCCCGCGTTGAACGGACCTTCGAGAAGGAATTTGAGGTTTGCGAGCGTCACGGTTCTGAGCGCGTTCGTGTTGCCGACTGCAAACGGAGAGAACGACGTAACTCCAGTCGCTGTCGCAGTAAGTGGACTCGGAGTGAATGATGCTGTTTGTTCCACCCATTTCGTTCCATTGTAGCGGCCAACTACTATCTGATTCGGATCCCCTGTGCTAAACCCCGAGCCTTGGTCGCTGGCGTTCCACTGAAACTTGAGCGTCGCGTTACTTCCGCCCAGTACTGCTTCAGTAATTGTCCATTGACGCTTCACCACTTTGGTCGGCTGCGATGGCGAGGGAGTGAACGTCGTATCTACACGCGCTGAGAAGTCATCTGTCGCTCCCGCATTTATTATCCTTACCGGAGTGTATGATGTCGTCCAGCCGATGGGAAACAGTTTTTCCGTTGCGCCCACACTTTTGTAAGTGAAGACTCCTGTCCCGTTCGTTTCAACATAGCTTGTGTCTGACGGGTCTACTATCAAAGCTCCCGGGGCAAGCGTCAGATTCCTGGAGCCGAGCTTTATGTTCCCATCGTAAAGGTAGAGGGTACCGTTCACCGTTGGGGTAGCGCTTGCACCGAGAGTGATGCCCGCGCCATCTATCCTAAGATTGCGAAGGTCTGTTGAACTTGTTGGAAGTTCGGGCCCCGTCGTTATTATGGGAGAGCTTTGGTCGTAAACGAGATCCACAGGACCGCTGAAGGTTGGGGGATTCGAAATCGTTCCCCCAGTCCTGTACAGTCTTGCTCCGCTTGCAAGTACGAGCGGGTTTGTACTGTTATTGATTTGGCCTCCATCCAAAAAGAGGGCTCCATTGACCGTAACGGGACTATTAAGCGTGAGAGTCCCACCGGCAGGCTTTCCAAGATCGAAGAATGTTGTCGCGCCGCTCAACGTTTGATCACCTGTGCCGTCGAAGTCAACGAACGAGCCGGTTTGTGCTGTCACCGTGCCGTTGTTGGTGAAGTTGCCGCCGAGCGACATGTAGATGTCCGAGCCCAGCGTAACGGTGACGCCACTGCCGATTGTTACGTCCGCGCCGGTCGGCGTGGCGTTCGGCTCATCACCTTTCGGTTGGACACCTTTTGATCCACGACCTCGTAGAGGAGATCTCGTAATGACGACACCGTCCTTCTGCCTCTGTTCCTCTACGGGGTCGTTCACCTGCGCGAATGCAGTTGCTGAGAGTATGAGCAGCAACATCATCGCACAGAGAGAACTTGCTTTGATTGTGTTCATGATGTTTTCCTCCTATGGTTTATTGATCAGTTCGCGTTTTTGAATTTGCAATCACTTTCTCTGATGCGTTTGCTTCATCACTTCCCGTTCTGCCTTTACTTTCTGTTGCTTGGCAGTAGCTTCAGCCACTTCGGCTTGCCGTCGCGCCACAACCTCTGGCCATGCGGTCTCCATCATATGTGTGTTATACTGACTGTCCTGTTCTAAGGTTGCTAATCGTTCATCTTCGTAATACTTGCGTTTGCACACGACACGAAAAGTGAAGCGTGCATTTGAACTGCCACCTTGTATCTCCGCGACATCGAAGCTCGAGAATGTCTTGTTCGTGATGTAAACGCCTTTGCAATCATCCTCCAGTTGCACAAACACTTTCATCGGACGCCGAACATCAATTGTTACAACCTGCAGAAAAATCGGATCGAGTTCGATGCGTGCTCTTCCATCCTTGAGTTGGCCTTCCCCGTAATCGTTGAAGTACACCTCAGCAGCTTCTTCGGAAAAGAGCTTTATCTTCGATCCGTTATTGAGTTTCACAGTTGCTGGTTTGTTTGCATTCCAAATTATGTTTGTAGCGTTCACTTCAAAGTTGGAGGAACTTGCGTAGAAATCACCGCTGCAATAGAGCCCCTTGCCGCTGATGCTCGATGCATACACACCAGTACCCGTCGAACTCGTACCGTAAACGGCCTTGTAATTATCCGACCATCCTTCAACACCAACGCCGGAAAGTCCGGTTGCTTCGCCCCAAACGCCAACGCCTCCGGAAGAAAACCCATGTACACCTTTGATCGCACCATTGGCATACACACCATAGCGGCCGCTATAGGCTTCGAGGCCCAACCCGTTTATCGAGTTTACTTTGACCGCAGAGGAAGTGTAACCACCCGAACTCGTAAAATACGCTCCATTGCTGAAGGTCGCAGTCCCGGTGTTTTCAACTCTCATCAATGCCCCATTAAGCGAGCCGGCAATATCAAGCTTGTATATAGGGTTGATACCGATGCCGACATTGCCATTTCCTTTCACACGCATTACTTCGGTGAAACTTGCGCTTGAACCATAGCCAAAGCCAATATCGGCCGACGATGAAGAAGTGTGAATCTGTAGCAAATTACTCTGTAGTCCAATACCATAGTGATTTGTGCTGCCTATCGTGAAAGCAATCTTGTCACCAACAAAGCTGTTGAAGGTGAGTGGATAGAGCGGAGCTGTGGTCATATTAATTCCGAGCTTGCCATTGGCGACTCTGAACACCTCCGTTCCGGTGTGAGTGACAACGAAATCCTGCGCTATGCTGATCGTGCTCGCGCACGGCAGCACGAGTGCAATGGCGAACGAAAGAATGCCAACATGATGCAAATGGTTTTGCATGACTTGTTCCTCCTTGTGTTTATTAATGAGTTGTTTGAGTGGAGAAGAATTTCTTCTCACTCGACCACCGAGATGACGTGACGTTTGCATAACTACCTCCTTATTGATTGTTGATGAATGAGAATTCGTACAGCTTGCTATTTACTCCTATTGAATAGTCGTTCGACAGACCGAAAGGTCGCGACAAGAGTTGGGAAATTTTCGGCGTTCCACCTTTGCTGGTCGAGCTGAACGTGACGTTTGCATAAGAACCTCCTGTTGATTGTTGATTGTTTGTGAAATCTTCATGTCGTCAGAAGATGAATGAAGCTTTGATTCTTGCGGACAATCTAATACAAACACGGCGCTGGTACTTAGCACTGGTGTTGCAAACTCTGTAACGTATGTGCGAGCCATCGAAAACTCCCTAAATCGACTGCCTGCATGTGGGGCTAAAGTCCCCCAGTATTGGTTTTGCTGTTTTTTCAGACCACGACTTGTCCGAAAGACAGATCGGGGATTTAGTAAAGAGCCAAAAAATAAAGGGGGTCTTAACCCCCTTTTTGAAAGCGATCAATTTGAGTTAGACTCAGACCCACGAGGTCTACCCGGAAATACACGGCGGACCTCGTGGGTCTAAGTAACGGTCATCTTCTTCTCACATCGCTTGGCACAACACCAAACTGTTCAGGAAACACTTGGTGAAATATGAAACGGTGCCTAACCGTACAGACAAGCCCGTGAGATGGTTCCAGCCCAGCAAGACTATAATAGGCTTGTGCGCTAGTGTTTCATGAGTTTCTCTCTATCGCAATACTATGAGCTTCTTCGTTTCGACGAAACCACCAGCCTGCAAACGATAGAAATAAATCCCACTTGATAGTTTTGATGCATCGAACGTTACGGATTTGAAACCGCCATCCTCCTTCCCATCCACCAGAGTCACAACCTCGCGCCCAAGCACATCATACACCTTAAGTGTTAGATGCGCTGCCGAAGGCAGGTCGTAACGTATGCTGGTACTCGGGTTAAAAGGGTTAGGATAATTCTGATGCAAAGCGAAAACGCGTGGCAGGTTGCTTTCTTGTACACCAGTCAGAATCTCGACATCAACTTCCGGTCCGTAGTGCACAGTCCCGTCAAGATCGATCTGCTTCAACCTGTAACGCCAACTGCCCGCCGTGACAGTTGTATCGGTGTATGAGTAGTTATGAGGTTCAATAGTTGTTCCGTGGCCGGGCACAAAACTGTTGGCCAGTGTTGCGAACTCCGTCTGTGCGGGTTGTTTGCGCTGAACCTCGAAGCCATAATTGTTGACTTCTGAGATCGTGGTCCACTCCAGAAGAACGCGATGAGACGACACAGCTCTTACCGTAAACGAGGAGAGTTGTACGGGCAATCCGTGGCCGGTTTGACAGTTGAGCGAAATTGAGAAGAGGTAGGGAGCAGAAACAATGCCGTTTAACCCGTAAAACAGGTTCGCGTAGTATCTCCCAGTATGGGGGGCCGTATACACAAGCGCTTGTCCTGGGAAACTCGGTACCGTTGCGGTAAGGTCGTTTGGTACGCAAGTCATATTGATCGCGGGCGCCCCATCATCTCGTGCCTCTGCCCCAACGAGAACCTCGCCAGTGGCATCGAGCAATTTCAAATACGCCGCAAGCTGCTGTCCTGAATTTGAACTGCATGCCACTCGGACAGGAGATCGATCAAGACTAAGAAAAATGACGTCACCAACCATTGCATCGAATGCGAACAAATCAATGTCATTTTCGTCGGCAAGTGTACCGGTAAAGTAGTTGTTAGGTGCGCCATTTGCCTGCGTAATGGTATTGTTCGGTTCCACTTCAGGTGTTGCAGTTGAGCTTGGAGGTTGTACAACGGCATATAGTCTGTATGGCTCCAACGGAAGGACCCCCCTCGCGTTTATACGGAGAAACCATTGAACCCCGGTTAGAACAGTACCCGCAACATCTGGAGCAGCATATCCATTGTAACCACCATTCCCCTGCTCGTCCCATTCTAACACGTCCGTGTTTGTGGTGACCCTCAAATCAAATTCATACCCGTTACTTGAACTAGCATCCACCAGCGCGAATACCCGCGAGTTGGCAGGGGCAGGTGGAGAGTCAAGTGAAAAGAAGTCCACATCTGACGTGGGATTGATTGACCCTTCGATTCCGCATAACGCTGCAAAGGAATTTGCCGTGCCGGGTGTATTGTTCGGCTCAGACTCCTGTGTGCATCGGTTCACTTCAAAAAGGAAAAACCCCGAGCTTGCGTCTTCGGAATCAACGAAAAGATATACTCTTTGACCGCTCGACATCGGATAGCAAGCAATTTCTTCCGTTCTTTGTCCGCGGTGCGAAGCTCTGAGACAGCTCGAGGTTAGGCACGAACTTGCCATGTACAACACCGGGTCAAAGGCAAAAGAACGCAATTTGAATGAATACGTATCGGTGCTGGGTGCAGTGAAGGTGTACACCACGTCTTTTCCGGCCGCTATCGATGGTATCTGTCCAATACCCGAAAAACAGGCTTGTTGATTTGTGAGTTGGTAATTACCGGCGGCGCCGGCTGTCAGTCCATATACCGGTAGATTGACAAAAACGGGAGTCGCAGAAGCACACAGATCGTTCGGGGGGGGTGAAACCACATCGATTACCAGCACTACGTCCATCCCTTGCCTTCGGTTGCCGCCATGTGCCCACACAACTACGTAGTAGGTGACCCCTGCATTCAATTGGGTAATGATTTCCGCTTGCAAGTTGTCGGCGCCACAGGCGTTATCGCTGCATGCGAGTTGCATGAACGGACCCGCACACCCACCAGTTGAAGTATAAATTGCCATGACATCGTCGTTTATCGTGGTCTCCACATTGCACGTTGAAATCTTATATGTTGCTGTTACAAGAGGTCGAAACACGTACCAGATACTTCTTGAGACATTTGACTGGCACGAAGGCGGAGCGGGTGGGTCACCTGTCCGATCTGCGATGGAGATATCGACGGGTGCTATTCGTAGCGGGAATGGTTCAGTAACATTAATTGTGTCAGCGCCCGAGCACATATCGTTTTGTGGGCGCCGCACAATACGTACCTGTATGTTCGCGAAGCCAGGGGGTGGCGGATCAGTGCCATATTTCCAAACTGTAATGTAGTAAGTTTGTCCTTGCGTCAACTGACGCGTGATAGCACCATGAAAACCGCAATCATCATCACTGCACGCGACGAACCTCCATTGGCCTCCGCAAGGATTCGTCGGCACCTCCGCAGTCCAAATGGCGATGACATCGTCACTCACTGTCGTCCCGCTCGCACAGGTGGAAATATCATAAGTGTCTGTTTCAAGAGGAGTAAACGTGTACCAAATACTGCGCGATACGGTTGGTTGACACGGCGGTAGATCTGGATCATCATCCGTGGTTGCGTAAGTTATATCGACCGGGCCGGTCTCCGCAGGATAATGCCTACTAATATCAATCGCACCAGAGCATCGATCATTGGAAGGGGGAGTCTGAGCGCTGAGATGACCTGAATTCAAGAGAATAAACAGTACTGCTATTCCGATGCGACTAACGAATTGAAACCAGCGACCTCCTGAGAAGAGAATGGCTGGTCGAGATGAACGTGACGTTTGCATAACTACCTCCTTTTGATTGTTAGTTGATTGTGAAATTCGCATTACGTCAGGTGATGAATGAGTTTCGATTCTGGTATTAGTCTGCGGGCAAAATCTAACACAAACACAGCGCGTGTACTTATCTCTCTCGTTGCAAACTCTGTAACGTATGTGCGAAGGTCAAAAGACATTGTAAAACGATCGGTTTTTTTGCTCCTCGAGGGTGGACAGGGGTGATGCCCTGTCGTTCAAGCGTTCAGCGGTAGGTGACCGTCACCTACATGAGAATTCTCTGCGAGGTGACGGTCACCTCTTCTCTACTTCTGAACTGAGCTCTCTCTCATGAATAGTCGTTTACAACCGGAAAAGGTCGCGACAAAACCCGGCTGAATGTTTGCAACGAGGAGGCGAAAGGGTGTGAGTTGCTGACTGATGTTTGAAAACCAATCAAAACCAAAACTCTGTAGGGACATCGGCTTGCCCGCCCGCCAAATCCGTTCGGGCGGGCCGTGTCCCAAGCTCAGCACTGAATTTGTTTTCGGCTTCTATGTCGTTTCGGGGTTGGGACGGCCTACGGCTCTTCGAGCCGAAGGCTCGTAGAGGGCAAGCCCACGTCCCTACAAAAGTGAATAACTGATGTTACGCAGAGATTGATTTTCCTCAAGCCCCTCATCCCCCTGCCCCTTCTCCCAAAAGGAGAAGGGGAGGTTTGAGCGCTGATTCAACAGAAGTCCCTCTCCCTGTGGGAGAGGGATTTAGGGTGAGGGGCTTAAGTGAATTGAAAACATGTTTACTTGCGTAACATCAGTGAACAACGCATTTTGCGTAACGTGAGTTACTGACTGTTAGAACGGTCAGGAGGATGGAATGATCTGAGAGTCGAAGAGATGAACAAGCGGGCACAGAGTGAGATGGACTCCACTTGCAATGGCGATTCCTGAGAAGTGGAGTCCATCTACACTTACTTCCCGGCAGTGTGCGTCACTCTGAACCGATACGGCTCGGATGGGAATGGACTTGCCCCCGGCGGAAGTGATGAAGGAACTTCTGCGATGTTTAGCGTGTATTCTCCTTCAACTTGGAGTAATTCCGCTTCGAGGCTCAGTTTGAGAGAATCCATGAGCTGCGAAACTACTTTCGAAAATGTTTCGCGTAGTGTAATCGTTTTACCTTCGGGAGTGGAGAGCGTTGCAGTGTACGTTGTTGCGATGAGCGAATCGTGAGGCAGGCACGCAATGACATGAAGCCACTTCACCGAAGTATTCACGGCAACGGTCGGCAGCGATTCTTCATCTCGTCCACGCATTTGTGGCTGGAATGGAAGAACAAGACGCAGCGTATTCTCCGAGACAGAACTCTCATTGCTTGCCATACCGGGCGTGTTGTTCTTCGTATCGAAGGAACGCCACACAATAATGCCTGCGATGAGCATTACAGCGACCGGTATTACATACA
>Ga0209514_10007292_pt1 | contig 13121 bp, 10 predicted proteins | sample Subgrocontami58m_FD_187452 | JGI IMG/M metagenome (GOLD analysis project Ga0209514, IMG submission 187452) | Subsurface groundwater microbial communities from S. Glens Falls, New York, USA - GMW37 contaminated, 5.8 m (SPAdes) (version 3) | ecosystem: Environmental > Aquatic > Deep subsurface >...
GTGCTCATATCTCTGGGGCTTTATGAGTTTTTTAGCCTCATAGAGAAAAAGGGCATCCCCATGTATAAATATTTCGGCACTATAATCGGCATTATCATACCGCTTTCAGTGTATTCTCGTTTTGAGTTGACCAAGGGATGGGAACTGTTATTTTTAAGCTTAGCGCTCGTGACACTTTTTATCCTTCAGTTCTCAAGGCGCGACAGCACGAATGCTGTAGTAGGCATATCTACTACGATGTTTGGCATACTTTACATCTCGTGGTTCTTCAGTTTTATGATAAAACTCAGGATGCTGCCGCATGGCGTGGCTTTTGTAGGGTGCCTATTGCTTGTGACCAAGGGAGCTGATATCGGAGCTTTTCTTGTGGGCATTAAATGGGGCCGTCGTTCTCTTATCCCGCGTATCAGCCCTAAAAAGACAATAGAGGGTACCATAGGGGGCATAATATTCGGCGTGTTTGCGGCGTTGGTCAGCAAATCATTATTTTTGCCTGACCTGCCTATTTTTTCGTGGTTGAACATGATATTAATAGGTTTTTCTTTAAGTGTCCTTGGCTTATTGGGCGATCTGTCGGAGTCATTGATAAAGAGGGACTGCGCGGCCAAAGATTCCAGCTTCATGTTCCCTGGAATGGGTGGTGTATTAGACGTGATAGATAGTTTGTTATTTACAGCTCCGGCATTTTATTTTTTTATGAATTTTTATCTCAGCCGGGCTTTTTCAAGCGGAACGAGTTTTTAGGCGATGAAGAAAAAAAACATAGTGATCTTGGGTTCAAGCGGTTCTATAGGTGAGAACGCCCTGGATATTGTCCGGCAATTTAAGGACAGGTTCCATGTCTTGGGGCTTTGCGTTAATTCCAACACCAAAAGATTAAAAGCCCAGGTAAAAGAATTCAAGCCTGAGTTCGTGGCAGTAGCAGATGTTTCCGCGGCTTCTTGCCTGGGTTCTTTAGGCCGCCTGGGTGTAAAAGTCTTATTGGGCAGGGAGGGAGTTTGTTCGTTAGCTTCTTTAAAAGAGGCAGACCTTGTCCTCGTAGCTATCGTGGGAAGTGAAGCCATATTCCCTGTTCTTAGCGCGGTAAGGGCCGCGAAGACCATTGCCCTTGCCAATAAGGAAGCCATAGTTATCGCCGGAGATATTGTCATTGCCGAGGCAAAAAAGAAAAAGGCGCAGATCATACCTATTGACAGCGAGCAGAGCGCCATCTTTCAGTGCCTGCATGGAAACTCAAAAGCGGAACTGGAGACTATTTATCTGACCGCTTCCGGAGGCCCGCTGGTAGATCATCCCAAGGCAGGCATTGATAAAGTCTCTGTTAACAAAGTGCTTGCGCATCCGCGCTGGAAGATGGGCAAGAAGATAACGGTTGATTCCGCCACACTTATGAATAAAGGGCTTGAAGTCATTGAAGCCATGCATCTTTTTGATGTAGAGCTAGATAAGATCAAAGTCTTGATACATCGGCAGGCCATTATTCACTCTATGGTAGAATTTCATGATGGTTCAATGCTAGCGCAAATGGCGGCAACTGACATGCGCCTGCCGATCCAATATGCCATGACCTATCCAGAGCGTTGGCAAAACGGGCGTTTCCGCATGGACCCTTTAAGAACGGGAGCCCTGTCATTTTCAAAGCCTGATAGGTCCAAGTTCCCATGCCTTGAGTTTGCCTATGAAGCGGCGCGTATGGGTGGTGGGGCGCCGTGCGCTTTGAATGCCGCTAACGAAGTGGCTGTGGATGCTTTTTTAAGGCATAAGATATCGTTCGGGAGCATACCCAAGGTCATCGAAAAAGTCATAGAGAGGAAAGATTTTCCTATTCACGATGTCTCGCTGGACGCTATTTTTGATACGGATAAGGACGCGCGTAAGCGCGCTTTACAGTTGGTTGAATTTTACGCAAAGAGAGGGCGTTGAACTATGATCATTTTCATTGCTATCCTAAGTGTGTTGATCCTCGTCCATGAACTCGGGCATTTTATATCAGCCAAACGCTTGGGCGTGAGAGTTGAAAAATTCTCGCTGGGTTTCGGCCCTAAGTTATTTTCAAAAAAAGTAGGCGAAACGGAATATATGCTTTGCGCTATACCTTTTGGCGGTTTTATCAAGATGGCAGGCGATAATAACGAAGAGGTTAAGGGGAGGCCCGATGAATTCCTGGGCCGCTCGGCCGGGCATAGGGCGCGTATTATATTCGCCGGCCCGTTCTTTAATTATATTTTAGCTTTTCTTTGCCTATGGATGGTCTATTTCCTGGGGTTCCCTAAATTCACGACAAGCATAGGCGAGTTGGTCCCTGGTATGCCTGCGCAGGCAGCAAGCCTGAAAGTCGGCGATAAGGTTACAGAGGTCAATGGTGATAAAGTCATATATTGGGAGGACCTCACCAAAAAGATCCATGCTTCCAAGGGCAAAACGCTTAAACTGAAAGTCCAGCGGGGTACCACAGAATTTGACATGGAATTAACACCTCAGATGAAAAAGGTAGAGACCGTCTTTGGCAAACAGGTAGAGGTAGGATTGATAGGTATTAAGCCCTCTGAAGATATCATCAAGGTGCGTTATGGAATTGGCGAAGCTCTGCTGAAGGGCACCCAAAGTTTGATAGAGATGACGGCCGCGACACTTGCAGCGATCTTTTACATAGTCGTGGGCACTATGTCGTTCAAGGAGTCTGTCACAGGGCCATTGGGCATATTTTTTATTGCTACAAACGCAGCTAAGATAGGGTTCTCCGCCATTCTGCATGTAGTTGGCATTCTTAGCATGAGCCTTGCTATTTTCAATCTTCTTCCTCTGCCTATTTTAGACGGCGGCCACATAGCGCTTGCCGGTTTAGAAAAGTTGCGCAAGAAACCATTGTCCCAAAAGACGGAAGAAGTCATAAATAACATAGGTTTAAGTTTTCTTATAATCCTTGCCGTTTTTATATTTTGTAATGACATTATACGTTATGGTTATTGGGATAAGTTCATAGCGCTGTTTACTAAATAGGACACATGCTAAAGATAAAACGTAGGCAAACTCGTACTGTAAGTATAGGTAAGGTCAGAATAGGCAAAGGATATCCCGTTGCCGTGCAATCCATGGTCAAGGTCAGGGCCTGTAATGTTACCAGAGCGGTTGAGGAAATAAGAAAATTGGAGTTGGCGGGATGCGATATAGTCCGTATCGCAGTTGAAGACCCCAAGGACGCTAGGGCCATAAAAGATATCAAGAAGAGCATTAACATACCTCTTGTTGCCGATATTCACTTTGACCATAGGTTGGCTCTTTTGGCAGTGGAAGCAGGCGTAGACAAGATCAGGTTAAATCCAGGGAATATCTATAGGGCCCAACATGTCCGGGCCGTCATAGATGCCGCAAAAAACGCGCGCATCCCTATACGTGTAGGCGCTAATTCGGGTTCTCTTAGGATAAAAGGCAGGGATGGCGCAAGCGCTTTGGTAGCAAGTGTCGTGGATTATTTAAAGATCTTTAAAAAGGCGCGCTTTAATGACATTGTCATATCCCTTAAGGGCTCTGATATTACAGATACAATAGCCGCGTATGAAAAAATGGCACATTTGTGTGACTTTCCTTTGCATGTCGGCATGACAGCTACAGGCCTGCCGCTGGATGGCATCGTTAAGTCTAGCGTTGGCATAGGGATATTGTTATTTAAGGGTATTGGTGATACAATAAGAGCATCTTTACTTGATGAGCCAGGGCAAGAAGTCGCGGTAGCCAAGTTTTTACTTAACAGTTTGGGGCTGCGTGACTTTGGGCCCGAATTGATATGTTGCCCTACATGCGGCAGATGTGAAGTGAACCTTCTAAAGAAGGTTCAAAGATTTCAGGAATTGTTAGACAGATTACCCAGGGCCCAGCGCTCTAAGCTGAAAGATCGCAAAATAGCCTTGATGGGGTGCGTAGTTAACGGCCCCGGAGAAGCTCGGGAAGCCGATCTAGGCATTGCTTTTTCAAGGCATAAAGGCGTTATATTTAAGAAGAGTAAGATCATAAGCACGGTCAGCCTGGACCGGGGCGAAGAAACACTTTTTGCCATTTTAAAGAAAGGGTTGTAGATAACGGAGAACACCTATGAGTGATATTAAAGAGAAAGTCCGGCAATATCTGATATCCGGTGATTATCTTTTCGCGAAAAAAGACAGGCACCCGGTAGACAGGGAAAAGCTTAAAAAGGACATCTATAAAGGCATTGACCATGTTATTTCTTTTGACAGGTCAACGCTTTCGGCAGAGGAAAAAGAAAAGATCGTCAGCGACCTCATGGATGAGATGCTGGGTTTCGGGCCGTTAAGCTCTTTGCTTGATGACCCTAATGTCACGGAGGTAATGGTAAACGGACCTGATACCGTCTATATTGAGAAGAACGGTGTTATGTTATTGACAGATATAAGATTTGATAATCAGCGCCATCTTATGCAGACGATAGAAAAACTGCTTGCTCCGACACAGCGCCGCGTGGATGAATCTTCTCCTTATGTGGACGCGTCTTTGGCTGACGGTTCGCGCGTTAATATCATTTTACCTCCATTGTCACTTTTGGGGCCGGTCGTTACCATAAGAAAATTCTCGCGCGAGATATTGGCCATGGAGGACCTTATAAAACGAGATACCTTGACCAATAAAATGGCGCAATTTTTAATAGCAGCTATTAAGGCTAAGCTGAATATTATTTTTGCGGGAGCCACCGGCGTAGGCAAGACGACAACACTTAATGTGTTATCCAGTTATATTGGTGAAGGAGAGCGCATCGTTACAATTGAAGATACCGCTGAACTGCGCCTGAAACAGAAGCATGTAGTTCCTTTAGAGGCCAGGCAGTCTAATGTTGAAGGTAAAGGAGAGGTGCAGATAAGGGACCTATTTAAGAATTCTTTGCGCATGAGGCCTGACCGTATTATTTTAGGAGAGATCAGAGGGGCTGAGGCCCTGGATATGCTCCAGGCTATTTCAAGCGGCCATGACGGAGCTTTGGCAGTATTGCACGCGAGTTCGCCACGCGATGTTATTTCGCGCATAGAGACAATGATCATTACATCCAATACTTCCATACCGCTTTGGGCTATAAGGCGCCAGATCTCAAATGCCGTAGATATCATCGTATTGCAGGAGCAGCTAAGCGACGGCAAGCGTAAGATGACCCACATTACTGAAGTAGGCGGCATGGATAATGACGACGTTGTTTTAAGGGATTTGTTCTCGTATGAGATAAAAGGTGTTTCCGAAGAACACAAAAGTGTTGTCGGCCAATGGAGGATAGGCGGGGTTGTCCCGGCTTTTTATTCTACTTTTAGGCTGCGCGGTATTGATCTACCCGAGGATATATTCCGGGAAGAGTAGAGGGCGATTTTAAGGATGCTTCAATCAAAGTCATTTATTTCAACGTTAAAAGAGGCGCCTGAGAGCGCTGAGAGTGTAAGTCACAGGCTTATGCTGCGCGCCAACATGGTGCGTATGCTGGTAGCAGGCGTTTATTCATATCTGCCTCTGGGCTTAAAGGCACTTTCAAAAATAGAGAATATTATACGCGAAGAGATGAATAGCGTAGGCTGCCAGGAACTCCTTTTGCCTAGTTTGCAGCCTGTTGAGTTATGGCAAAAGACAGGCCGCGACGAACTTTTGGGCGAGACGATGATACGTTTCACGGATCGCCGTGGCCGCAAACTATGTTTAGGCCCCACTCACGAAGAGGTGGTAACGGATCTCGCGGCGAATTTTGTCAAGTCTTACAGGGACCTGCCCTTTGTTTTATATCAGATACAGACTAAGTTCAGGGATGAGGTCAGGCCTAGGTTTGGCATAGTGCGCAGCTGTGAATTCATCATGAAGGATGCTTATAGTTTTGACCGCAATGTAAAAGGCCTATCTGAGGTCTATGAAAAGATGCGCCTGGCTTATGAAAAGATATTCAAGCGCTGCGGCCTGGATTTTGTTTCCGTCAAAGCTGATCCTGGGATCATTGGCGGAGATGTGTCTCATGAATTCATGGTGGCTGCCGAGAGTGGAGAAGACGTTATTTATAAATGTTCGATATGCGGCGAGGTCAAGAGCGCTCAAGAGGTCCAGATAGAGGCTTGCCCGCACTGTAAGCAGGATATGGAGAAGATCAATACGCTTGAAATAGGGCACATCTTTCAACTCGGAGAGAAATATTCCAAGCCCCTGGGCGTTAAATTCTTAGACGAGGAAGGCAAGCAGCAGATCGTTCAGATGGGTTGTTACGGCATAGGCGTGAGCCGTTTGATATCAGCTATAATCGAGCAGAATAACGATAAGGACGGTATCATATGGCCGGTCCAGGTAGCTCCATATCAGGTCGCTATCGTGCCTGTGAATGTTGCTGAAAACGGGCTGTTAAGTAAGGCGTTGGAAATACATAACATGTTAGAAGCGAATGGCATAGAATGCCTGATAGACGACAGAGATGAGCGAGCAGGGGTCAAGTTCAAAGACGCGGATCTTTTAGGTTTTCCTTTGCGTATTACTTTGGGTAATAAATGGCTGAAAGAAAATAAACTGGAACTTAAAGATAGAAGGTCTCAACTATCAAAAGATATTTCCGGCCAACAGGTTTTAGAAGAAGTCCGGCGTGGCTTAAAGCAAAGCAAAGAATAAGAGTTTACTCCTTGTCTATACGCCGGGAAAATCTCTAGCCCGGCATAGCCGGGCATGACATTTTCCTCGGCAGACTTCGGAGTAATTTACATACAAAAATATGCATAGGGTAAATTTATGGATAGATCAGAAAAGATACAACAGATCAAGGAAGAGGTCAGGTCTAAGGTCTTAGTGAAGGTAAAAAAGACCGGCCTTGATTATGAGGTCGATGACGGCACTGTCCGGCGCCAGATAGAGGTTGCTTTGGATTCTGTCGTACGCGCCAAGATGGACGGCGAAATTGATGACGGCGTCCGGCTTTTTATAATTGAAGAGATCGTAAACGAGATATTCGGATTAGGGCCTATTGGCCGCCTTATTTCTGACCCGGCTGTCTGGGAGATAATGGTCAATGGCCCCAAAGAAGTGTATATTGAAAGAGAAGGAAAGATGCAAAAGACGGACGTCGTATTTGAAGACGAGGAACAACTATTCTTTTATATAGAAAGGATACTGTCTCCTTCAGGGCGGCGCGTAACTGAGTTTGAGCCATACATTGACGCGCGCTTGCCTGACGGTTCGCGCTTAAACGTAGTCCGCAGGCCTGTAGCTCCTTTTGGGCCAATACTTACCATACGTAAGGCGCACCACAAAATGTTAGATATCCATGACCTGATCGCCCGTCATACTATTGATGAGAAGATCGCTCAATTTTTGAAGGAATGTGTTAAAAGCCGTTCCAATATCTTGATCGCCGGCGGCCCAGGTTCGGGTAAGACGACGATACTTAATATATTGGCGTCTTTTATACCTGATATGGACCGGGTGATCACAATTGAAGATACTCTTGAGTTGCGCATGACCGGTAAGCATAGTGTGGCGCTTGAGACGCGGCCGCAGACCATAGAGGGCAAGGGAGAAATAACTATACGTGACCTGGTGCGCAATGCCTTGCACATGAGGCCCGACAGGGTCATTATCGGTGAAGTCCGCGGCGAAGAAACGCTGGATATGCTTCAGTGTATGAATATAGGGCAAGTTGGTTCTATGACAACCATGCACGCTAATTCAGCTCTTGACGCGCTATTGCGCCTTGAGACCATGACCATGATGGGCGGCGCTAAGATCTCAGGCGAATTAGTAAGGCGCCAGATCATTTCAGCCATTGATATTGTTATTACCGTAGACAGGCTTCCCGATGGTACAAGAAGGATCGTGGCTATTTCTAAAGTAGAAAAGAACCGTCCGGAATATGCCTTAAAGGACATCTACGCGCTTGTACAGTCTGAATTAAAAGCTCTGGGAGAGAACAATGTTTGAAGATGTCCTTTTAAAACTGCGCCCGTTTTTTAGCGCTCATTTGGAAAAACAGGGTTTCATCCTTGTTGATATGAGGTTTTACAGAAATAACGAAGGTGCTTTGATCCTTGAGGTCTTAGCTGACAGGTCGGAGGGTGGTGTTAATCTAGCTGAGTGCGCACGCTTCAACATTGAGCTAGGCGATATCGCCGAAGAGAACGCTTCTGTATCGGCAAGATATACCCTTGAAGTTTCTTCGCCGGGTATTGACCGGCCTTTGGTGATCTTGCCGGATTTTAGGCGTGTCATTGGCCGCAAGGTGAGAGTATTCCTAAAAGAGCCTTATGATGGTAAAATAGAGTATTTAGGAAGCGTTGAGTCTGTTGGGGCAGACGCGATCTTAATTAAAACAGAAAACAAAACAATCAATATACCTTTAGAAAAGGTCAACCGGGCAAAACAGGTGGTTTGATCCCGACTAAGCATTAGTCGGGATGTCACTGAAGGGCATCTGATGTGCCTTAAGAGAGGTTTTCATGAGTAATGAATTGATGGCGATATTGGATCATATTGAAAGAGAACGCGGTATCAAGAAAGAGGTGTTGCTTGCGGCAGTTGAATCTGCGATGGTCAGCGCCGTGAAGAAGGCCATAGGTTTGAAGACCGCGGAGAATATATCTGTTACTATCGATAAAAGCGATGGAAAAATAAGAGCTTTTATGGATAAGGAAGAGATAAAGAACGTTGATTTCGGGCGTATCGCGGCCCAGACCGCTAAACAGGTCATAATACAGAAGATCCGCGAGGCTGAAAAAGACGTTATATTCACTGAATTCTCAGCTAAGGTCGGCGATATAGTCAGCGGTACGGTCTATAGGTTTGACAAAGGCAATATCGTTGTCGATTTGTTGGGTAAGGCTGAGGGGCTTATGCCTAAACGCGAGCAGTCTCCACGGGATGATTTTAGGCAAGGCCAGAGGATACGCGCCTATGTGCTTGATGTGAAGCGCGAAGCCAAGGGGCCCCAGATCATTCTTTCCAGGACGAGTCCGCTTTTTGTAAAAAAACTTTTTGAACTGGAAGTGCCGGAGATATTTGAAGGCATAGTTGAAGTGAAGTCCATATCGCGCGAGGCCGGCGAGAGGACAAAGATAGCCGTCTGGTCAAAAGATGAAAAGGTGGATTGCGTGGGTGCCTGCGTAGGCATGCGCGGTTCCCGCGTTAAAGATATAGTCATGGAACTTCAGGGAGAGAAAATAGATATTATCCGTTGGAGCGATGACTTAAGAGAATATATAACAGCCGCGCTGTCTCCTGCCAAGATAACCGAAATAAGGCTGGATAAAGCCGACCAGCGTTCACAGGTGATCGTAGCCGATGATCAGTTATCGCTGGCTATAGGTAAACACGGACAGAACGTCAGGCTGGCATCCAGGTTGATAGGTTGGGACCTTGATATTCGCACGCGCGAGGAGATCGTCAAAGAAAAAGAAGTGGCAAAGAAGGCCCGCGCCGAAATGAGCCTTGAAGGCGTGGGAGAAAAGGTCTTGACTTTGCTTATTGACGCCGGTTTTGACAGTTTAGATAAGATCGCGGCTTCAACCGTTGAAAAACTTACACAGATAAAAGGCATTGGCGAAAAGAAGGCAGAAAAGATAATCGCGTCCGCTAAAGAAAGGTCGTCTAAACAAGATGAGAGTGTATGAATTAGCTAAAGAGTTAGGCTTGGCCAGCAAAGATCTTCTGGCTAAATTGAAAGAGCGAAACATTGAGGCCAAGAACCATATGGCCAGCCTCGATGAGGATGTCGTTAAGCTTTTCTTAGAAGCGAGGGCTTCCTCAAGGACCGGCCTGGCCTTATCCGGTTTGAAAAGATCGGATGCCGCCAAACCCGTTTTAAAAGAAAAGAAACACGTAGCCGTCAAGAAGGAAGACGCGGGCGTTACTTCAAAAGAAGAAGTTTCGTCGCACGGTGCTTCGGCTATTGCAGAGCAACAGCCTGAGACGCTTGAAGTGCCTGAGAAGGTCTACAAGCCTCTTGAATTAACGGTGCCCATTTCTATCAAGGATCTGGCAATAAAGCTTGGCATAAGGTCCAGCGAACTCATTAAATACATTATAGTCAAATTCAAGCTGTTCGCTAATATCAATCAGAATCTTAGCGAAGATATTGTTTCCGAGTTATTGAAGAATTACGGGTTTGAATTAAAGAAGCCGCCTACACTGGAAGAGGTTATTGTCAAGATCAGTAAGGCCGATGCTAAATTGCTTAAGCCCAGGCCACCCATAGTGACATTTATGGGGCATGTAGATCATGGCAAGACTTCGTTATTGGATGCCATTAGGCGCACAAAAGTCGCTGAATCCGAACATGGAGGCATTACCCAGCACATAGGCGCATATGAAGTTAAATTGCCTAAAGGTAGGATAGCTTTTCTGGATACGCCTGGCCACGAAGCGTTTACCGCGATGCGCGCAAGAGGCGCTAACGCGACGGACATAGTTGTTTTGGTCATCGCTGCTGATGACGGCGTTATGCCGCAGACTATAGAAGCTTTGGACCACGCAAAAGCAGCGGGCGTGCCCATTATCGTCGCGATGAATAAGATAGATAAACCGTCGGTAAATATAGATAAGCTCAAAAGGCAGCTCAATGAATTAGGCCTCGTTCCTGAGGATTGGGGCGGTAAGACCATTACCGTAGGTGTTTCAGCAAAGACAGGAGAGGGTATTGACCAGCTATTAGAGATGATACTTTTGGAAGCTGAAATGCTGGAACTCAAAACTATTTATGAACGAGAGGCAGCCGGTGTTATCGTTGAAGCAAAGCTAAGCAAAGGCCGCGGGCCTGTGGCTACGGTCTTAGTCCAGAGCGGGATACTGCGATTAGGTGATTTTGTTATCGCCGGTTTCCAAAGCGGCAGGGTCAAGGCGATGTCTAATAGTTTACGTCAGAGTGTTGAAGAGGCCGGGCCTTCAACGCCTGTTGAGATCACTGGATTATCTGGAGTGCCTGAGGCCGGAGATAAATTTTTTGTTGTGACCGATGAGAAAAAGGCGCGTGAATTAGTAGACAGCAAGCAAGAGGAATCAAGAAGGCTGCGACTTGAACCGGCGCACAAGAGGGCCCATATACACTTAGAAGACCTTTATCAGGAGATCAAGTCCGGAGGCGTTAAAGAGCTGAATATTATTTTAAAAGCCGACGTCGCGGGGTCTCTCGAGGCCATTGTAGATTCATTGCAAAAAATAGGCACCAATGAGGTCCAGATAGTCGTTATGCATAAAGGTGTAGGGACAATTAATACTTCTGATGTTGTCCTTGCCACAGCCTCAAACGCTATTATAATCGGTTTTCACGTTGAGCCGGATGTTCAGGCAAAAGAGATGGCAAGCTTAGAAGGAATTGACATAAGGACGTATCGTGTTATTTATGAGATCATCAATGATATGAAGGCTGCTTTGGAAGGGATGCTGGCACCTCGGATAAAGAAGGTCTTTATGGGCAGGGCTGAGGTCAAGAAAGTATTTCAGCTTACCAAGGCAGGTGTCGTCGCAGGTTCTATGGTCAAGAAAGGTAAGATCGCCCGCAACGCGCAGGTCGTGTTGGTCCGAAACGGCGAGTCGGTCTTTGAGGGCAAGATAGCCGCTTTAAAGAGGTTCAAAGACGACGTCCGCGAAGTGGCTGAGGGTTTTGAATGTGGCATCTCTTTAGCTAACTTTAACGATGTTAAGGAAGGCGATTTCATAGACGCGTTTCAATTAGAGTCAATAGCGCGTAAATTAGAATAAGTATGGTTAAAAATAGGATATTAAGCGGCATGCGGCCTACTGGGAAGCTCCATCTGGGCCATCTCGTAGGGGCTTTGAACAATTGGGTGCGCCTGCAGAGCGAATATGAATGTTTCTTCATGGTCGCTGATTGGCACGCGCTCATGAGCGAATATGAGAATTCAAAGATCATAGAAGATTCTCTTTATGATAATATAGCGGATTGGCTTGCCTCAGGCATTGACCCGCAGCACAGCACTATTTTTATCCAGTCGCAAATACCTGCCCACTTAGAACTCTGCATGGCTTTTTCTGTCTTGACACCGCTTGGCTGGTTGGAGCGCTGTCCTACATACAAAGAGCAGATGCGGGAATTAAAAGACAGGCATATATCCACCTATGCTTTTTTAGGGTATCCTGTCTTGCAGGCAGCGGACATCTGCTTATATAAGGCAAATGTCGTCCCTGTAGGAGAAGACCAATTACCGCATCTGGAATTGACGCGCGAGATCGTCAGAAAATTCAACGGATTATATAAAGAGATATTCCCTGAACCAAAGCCGTTGTTGACGACAGTGCCGAGGCTGCTTGGGTTAGACGGCCGCAAGATGAGCAAGAGCTATAATAATTTTATAGCGCTTTCCGATACAGAAGAAACGATCAAAAAAAAGACCCAGGGTATGTTTACAGACCCTAAAAGGATAAGAAAGACTGACCCCGGGCATCCGGATACTTGTAACGTGCACAGCTATTTTGAGATATTTGCCCCTGAGTTGAAAGACAAGGTCGCCTCATGGTGCAGGAGCGCAGAGGTGGGCTGCACGGAGTGTAAGTCTATTCTTGGCGAAGAACTGATTAAATTCTTGAGGCCGTTCCAGGAAAAACGACGGCATTATTTAGAAGATAAAAATAAATTACAGGATATCATTGATGACGGACGCGCGCGCGCCGAAAAAATCGCCGCTGTCACGATGAAAGAGGTTCGAGAGGCAGTGAGGTTATCGCCATGTCATACAAAATAAAACTTGATATATTTGAAGGGCCGTTCGATCTTCTCTTATACCTTATTAAAAAGGACGAGCTAAACGTCTATGATATACCTATAGCTACGATCTTAGAGCAGTATTTGCAGTATCTGGAGCTGATGAGGCTATTGGATCTAAATATAGCCGGAGAATTTATCGTGATGGCCGCCACCCTTATGCAGATCAAGTCAAAGATGCTTTTGCCACAGGAGACAAATATTTTAGAGGATATACCCGAAGACGAAAAAGACCCGAGGGCGGAGCTGGTAAAGAGGCTTTTGGAATACAAGCAGTTCAAGGAAGCGGCGCAGGTGTTACGTTTAAAAGAGCGCGAGAGGCAGGATATTTTTAAACGCCACCCGGTATTGGAGGACAAAAATAGCGGTGAGTCTTTTTTTGAAGCGAGTCTTTTTG
>Ga0209514_10007293_pt1 | contig 13120 bp, 11 predicted proteins | sample Subgrocontami58m_FD_187452 | JGI IMG/M metagenome (GOLD analysis project Ga0209514, IMG submission 187452) | Subsurface groundwater microbial communities from S. Glens Falls, New York, USA - GMW37 contaminated, 5.8 m (SPAdes) (version 3) | ecosystem: Environmental > Aquatic > Deep subsurface >...
CGGAACTCCGCCGCGTCGATCTCACCGCGCGCCAGACGCTCGGCCAGGATCGACAGCGCGGTGCTTCCCCGCTCGCCGCCGCCCTGCGCGCGCGTGACCGCGAGCACGAGCCAGACGATACCCGCCACCACGAAGATCCAGAAGAGCGTCATGAGGATGAAGCCGAAGCCCCACCCCGCGCCGCCCATCATCCCAATGCCACCGGTGTAGCCCATCATGCCGTTCACGACTCCTTTCGTCGTTGTGTCGAGCGTGCGCCCTGGCCCTGAGCGGCCGCTGAGAACCCCCTGGCCGGACCCTGAGAAGTGCCCTCTTGGCGAGCTCACGGATGTCTCAGCGATCGCTCAGGCGACCCCAAGCCGGAAGCCAGCCGCTACCTCGACGCTGCTCGCAGCGACCTCCTGGCGACGGCCGCGGCACCAAACGTCAAGGAGAAGGCCTGTGCCTCGTACGCGTGGCGATCTGAGATGACGATCGACATCGACCCGGTGATCCTCCATGCCGGTCCGCTCATGGTGAGCTGGTACGGCGTGGTCGTCGCCGTCGCGATCGTCGTCGGCGCGTGGCTCGCGCTCCGGGAAGCGCGGCGCATCGGGCTTTCCGCCGACCGTGTGGAGTCGGTCGCCTTCTGGGTCATCCTGGGCGGCATCGTCGGCGCCCGCGCGCTCCACGTCATCGACCGCTGGGACCAGTACGCGGGAGACCCGCTGCGCGTCCTCGCGATCTGGAACGGCGGTCTGGCGATCCTCGGCGCCGTCCTCGGCGGCACGCTCGCCGGGATCGTCGGCGCGCTGCGGAACGGCCTCCCGGTCCGCCGGCTCTCCGACGCCGTCGCGCCGGGCGCGATCCTCGGGCAGGCGATCGGCCGCTTCGCCTGCCTCTTCACCGGCGACGCGGTCGGACGCCCGACCGACGGCTTCGGCATCACGTACCTGAACCCCGGCGCGATCGCCATACCGCAGCGCGGCGTGGCGTACGAGCCGGTGTTCCTCTACGAGATGCTCTGGGACCTCGGCGTGTTCGCGCTCCTGTGGATCCTCCGCGGGCGGCTGCGGCGGGACGGCCAGCTCTTCGCGCTCTACCTCGGCCTCTACGCGTTCGGCAAGTTCGCGCTCACGTACCTCCGGACCGAGACCGTGTGGGTCGCGGGGCTGCAGGAGGCCCAGCTGCTCGCCGTCGTCGCGGTCGTGCTGGCCATCGGCTGGTCGTTCTGGCCGTCAAGGGACGCCGTGCCGTCCCCGGCGTGATCCGTCCCTCGGCGATCGAGGAGCGGTCCTCGCTATCGTCTAGGCCGATGGCGACCGGCACAGCCGACCCGGGCGCGGCAGCCGAGGGGCCCGCGCGCTCCGTGCGCATTCTCGTCATCGACGACGACGAGAGCGTCACGAACATGCTCCGGCGCGCGCTCTCCTTCGAGGGCTACACCGTCGCCATCGCTCGCGACGGCGTCGAGGGCCTGAAGAAGGCGCTCGAGTGGGCGCCGGAGCTCGTCGTCCTCGACGTCATGCTGCCCGGCCTCGACGGACTCGAGGTCTGCCGGCGCCTGCGGGCGGGCGACCCAGGCCTCGCGGTCCTCATGCTCACGGCGAAGGACGCGACGAGCGACCAGGTGGTCGGTCTCGACGCGGGCGCGGACGACTACCTCGTGAAGCCGTTCACGCTCGAGGTCCTCACGGCGCGTATCCGTGCGCTCCTCCGGCGGAAGGAGCCGGCGAGCGTCGAGGTGCTCCGCTTCCTCGATCTCGTCCTCGACACCGGCACGCGCACGGCTCGCCGCGGGACCCGCGAGATCCACCTCACGACGACCGAGTACGACCTCCTTCTCCAGCTCCTTCGGCACCCGCGACAGGTGCTCGAGAAGGAGCAGCTCACCGAGAAGGTCTGGGGCTACGACTTCGGCGGGAACTACAACGTCCTCGAGGTCTACGTCCGGTACCTCCGCCAGAAGCTCGAGGCCGGCGGCGAACCGCGCCTCATCCACACGCTCCGCGGCGCCGGGTACGTGCTCCGCGAAGCGCCGTGACCCTCCGCCTCCGGCTCGCGCTCTGGTACGGCGCGCTCCTCGCGATCGTCCTCGCCGCGGCGCTCACGGTCACCTTCGCGGTCCACGCGACCACTCACGAGGCCGACGTGGACAACGCGCTTCGCACGACCTGGGAGCACGCGGTCGCCGAGATCGGCGGGCCGCCCGGGATGCCGATGGCCATGCCGATGATGGCCGCGCTCAGCGCGCCGGCGGAGGCGGCGAGCGCGCCGACCGCGCTATGGGTGCTCGACCAGGGTGGCGCTGTGGTGGCGAAGGTTGGCGGTCTCACGGATCCCCTGCTCGACGCGCTCGCACCGGCGCAGATGACGGATGGCCTGCGCGATGTGATGCTCGTGGGAGGGCGTGTTCGAGCGTACGCGGGCGTGCGCCCGAACGGGGGCGGGGGGCGGGTCGTGGTCGCCGCGTCGATGGCGGCGTTCGACGACTCGCTCCGTCGACTCGGGCTCATCCTCGCGCTCATGGGTGTCGCCGGCATCGCGGTCGCCGCGGCCGGCGGCTGGGCCATCTCGGCCGGCGCGCTCCGGCCGATCGCCCAGCTCACGGAGACCGCGCGCGCGATCGCCCTCTCGCGCGGCTTCTCGCGGAGGATCCCGGTCCGGCCTTCTGCCGTTGACGAGCTCTCGCTCCTCGGCCACACGTTCAACGAGATGCTCGCGAGCCTCGACGACGCGTACCGGCGCCAGCAGCGCTTCGTCGCCGACGTGTCCCACGAGCTGCGGACGCCGCTCACCGCGATCCAGGGGGACCTCCAGCTTCTCGCGGGCGGCAAGCTCCCGGCGGACGAGGCGAGCGCGACGATCGGCGAGGCGTTCCGGGAATCGAAGCGCCTCGCGCGGCTCGTCGACGACCTGCTCGTGCTCGCCCGCGCCGACGCCGGGCCGCAGCCGTTTCTCGGCCAGCCGGTGCCGTTCGACGAGGTCGTCATGGAGGTGTTCCGCGAGCTGCGCCCGCAGGCCGGACCCCGGCTCCGAGTCGTTGACCTCGAGGCCGCGGTCGTGGACGGCGAGCGGGACCGTCTCAAGCAGCTCGTGCTCATCCTCGTCGACAACGCGCTCTCGTACACGCCGGAGGGCGGCGAGGTCCGCCTCGCGCTCACCACCGAGGGGAGCGAAACGTCGCTGCGCGTGGAGGACGACGGCGTCGGCATCTCGACCGACGTCGTCGCGCACGCCTTCGAGCGCTTCTACCGCGGCGCGGAGGCGCAACGGCTCGATCCGAGCGGCACCGGCCTCGGCCTCTCGATCGCGCGCTGGATCGTGGAGCGTCACGGCGGGACGATCGCGCTCGAACCCGGTGTCCCGCGGGGAACGCGCGCGATGGTCCACCTGCCGATCGTGACCGGGACGCCGCCGCCCCCCGCGTAGCGCGGGGTTCACAGCGCGCTCTCAGCGCCCTCCCAGCCACAGGTAAGTCCTCACTCCGACCATGAGCGCGATGGCGTGGCTCATCCTGCTCACCGGCGCGCTGTGCCTGGCAGGGCTCGCCCTGGTCCGCCGCTATCAGGTCCGCCGCCGTCTTTGGCGCACGGCGATGCGTGTCGCTGACGGGGCGCAGGAGGCGACGATCGTGGTCGATCGCGGCTACGTGCCCTCGCGCATCGAGCTCGAGGCCGGCGTGCCGACGCGCCTGCGCTTCGAGCGCAGAGAGGCCGATCCCTGCACCGAGCTCCTCGTCTGCGAGCTGCTGCCGAGTCAGCACCGCTTGGCGGCCCGGGCTGAGACGGTGGTGAGCTTCACGCCGTCCCGTCCCGGCCGCTACGCGTTCACCTGCGGGATGGGTATGTACTCGGGCGTCCTCGTCGTCCGGCCGACGTCTCAGCGCCCACTCAGGGCAGGGCCATCCGGCTCTCAGTGGCCGGGTCCAGCCTCGGCTTCAGATCGATCGGAGGGAGACGCCTGATGGACGCGCCGCTCGCCTACTATCCGTTCGCGTACCCGTGACCGCGCTCGCGACGCTGCCCGCGAAGGTCACGGTCGAGCGCGAAGCGGACGCGCCCAGCGACAACGAGCGCGAGTACCGCCGCCTGATCCGCAAGTGGTGGTTCGCGGCCGCGGTCGGCGCCCCGACGATGGTGCTCTCGTACCCCTGGCTCTTCCCCGGGGTGCGGAATCTCTTCCCGGCCGGGAGCGCGCAACTGCGCGAGCTCTGGATCGCCATGGGTGTCGCGAGCCTCGCCGTGCTCGTCTACTCCGGCAGCCAGTTCTTCAGCGGGCTCGTGCAGAGCGTGAGGCACCGCAGCGCGACGATGCACACGCTCATCGCCATCGGAACGGGCGCGGCGTGGCTGTACTCCACGGCCGCGCTCGTCGCACCGCAGCTCTTCCCCTCAGAGGCGCTCACGGACGTGTACTACGACGTGACCACCGTCGTCGTCGCGCTCGTCGTGCTCGGCATGGCGATGGAGATCAAGGCCAAGGGCCGCACGAGCGAGGCGATCCGCAAGCTCATCGGCCTGCGGCCGCGCACCGCGCGGGTCATCCGGGACGGCGTCGAGACCGACGTGCCGGTCGACGACGTGCGCGTCGAGGAGCTCGTCGTCGTCCGGCCGGGCGAGCGCATCCCGGTGGACGGCGCGATCGTCGCCGGCGCCTCGGCGATCGACGAGTCGATGATCACCGGCGAGTCCGTCCCGGTGGACAAGACGGTCGGCGCCGAGGTCATCGGTGGGACGATGAACACCCACGGCTCCTTCACCCTGCGCGTGACGCACGTGGGCGAGCAGACCGCGCTCGCGAACATCGTGCGCCTCGTCCAAGAGGCGCAGGCGACGAAGGTCCCGATCCAACGGATCGTCGACCAGGTGAGCCGCTTCTTCACGCCGATCGTCGTCATGCTCGCGATCTTCGGCTTCGTGGTCTGGTACGACCTCGGGCCGGCACCCGCTTTCGCCTACGCGACGATCGTCATGGTCACGACGCTCATCATCGCCTGTCCCTGCGCGCTCGGGATGGCGACGCCGATGTCGCTCACCACTGGCGTCGGCAAGGCGGCCGAGCACGGCGTGCTCATCCGCTCGGGCGAGGCACTCCAGGGCGCGCAGCGCCTCGACACGATCGTCCTCGACAAGACCGGCACCATCACGAAGGGCGCGCCGTCGCTCACCGACGTGGTCGCCCTCGGCGCCTTCGGCGACGACGAGCTCCTGCGCCTCGCCGCGTCGGCGGAGCGCGGCTCGGAGCACCCGCTCGGACAGGCCGTCGTACAAGGCGCGCTCGGGGAGGGCCTCCGCCTCAGCGAGGCGACGGAGTTCGCAGCGACGACGGGCGGCGGGATCGCGGCGACGACCGACGGCCACGCGGTCCGCATCGGCAACGAGCGCTTCATGCTGGAGTCGGGCATCGACCTGGGCGGCGCACCCGGACCGTGGGTCGTCCTCGCCGAGGACGGCAAGACGCCGATGTACGTGGGCATCGACGGGACGATCGCCGGCCTCGTCGCGGTCGCCGACACGATCAAGGACGACTCGGTGCGGGCGATCAAGCGCCTGCGCGCGCTTGGCCTCGAGGTCGCGATGCTCACCGGCGACAACCGCCGCACCGCGCAGGCGATCGCCCGGCAGATCGGGATCGACCGCGTCCTCGCCGAGGTTCGGCCCGGCGACAAGGTCGCCGAGATCCGCAAGCTCCAGGCGGAGGGGAAGCGCGTGGGAATGGTCGGCGACGGGACGAACGACGCGCCCGCGCTCACCGCGGCGAACGTCGGCTTCGCGATCGGCACCGGCACCGACGTGGCGATCGAGGCCGCCGACGTGACGCTCATCGGCGGCAGCCTGCGCGGGGTGGTCCTCGCGATCGAGATCTCGAAGGCGACGATGCGCAACGTGTACCAAAACCTCTTCGGCGCGTTCGTCTACAACACGCTCGGCCTGCCGGTCGCGCTCGGCCTGCTCTACCCCTTCACCGGCATCCTGCTCTCGCCGATCCTCGCGGCGGGGGCGATGAGCTTCAGCTCGGTGACGGTCATCACGAACGCGAGCCGGCTGCGCGGCTTCCGGCCGAAGGAGGCGCTCGCATGACGGGCGACCAGATCCTCGTCACCGCGATCGGCGCGCTGGCGATCCTCGGCATCGGCGCGTTCTTCCTACTGCCGAAGAGCAGCGAGGTCCGCGCCACCGTCGGCTCCTCCGGTGCGCAGGAGCTCACGATCGTCGTGAAGGGTGGCTACTCGCCCGACCGCATCGTCGCGGAGGCCGGCGCGCCGATCCGGCTGCATTTCAGGCGCTTGGAGTCCGGCGCCTGCTCCGAGCGTGTCGTCTTCCCCGACTTCCGGAAGAGCGCACTCCTCCCCCAGGGTGAGGACGTGACGCTCGAGCTGCCGGCCGCGAAGCCGGGCGAGTACCCATTTCAGTGCGAGATGGGCATGCTCCACGGCACGCTGATCGTGCGCTGACGGCGTGGCGCGCACCGTCATCGAAGAGGCCCGCGACGCCGAACTCACGCTCGACGCGCACGCTCGCGGGGTATACTGACCCCACCCCCTATGGGGAGGGATATCTCGGAGGCGCGTTCCTTGCGAAGGCGTGACCCCAGCGCGGCCAGGGAGGTGAGCATGCCCACCGACAGGCAGGATCTGGATAGCAGGCTCGCGTCGATCGAAGGGCACATCAAGGGCATCCGGAAGATGGTCCACGACGACACCTACTGCGTCGACGTGCTGAAGCAAACCTTCGCGGTCGAGCGTGCCCTCCAGAAGTTCGAGGCCGAGATGCTCCGCGGTCACCTCGCGACCTGCGTGCCGACCGGCTTCAAGCAGGGTCGCAACGACGCGATGATCAGCGAGTTGAGCGAGCTCTTCGAGCTGCATCGTAGGTGAGCATGCTCGGCAGCGCCCAGCACGGACCGAACCACGCCGACCCGCGTGCCGATCTCGCCCCGGAGGTTCACGCATGACCGTAGCCTTGTCCGAGAAGCGCGACCTCGCGATCACCGGCATGACCTGCGCCTCCTGTGTGCACTCGGTCGAGAGCGCGCTCGCCGGCGTCGCCGGCGTCGAGTCGGCCGAGGTGAACCTCGCCAACGAGCGGGCGTCGGTGCGCTTGGATCCGGCGCGTGTGGAGATGAGCGCGCTCGTGCGGGCGATCGAGCGGGCCGGCTATGGCGCGCTCGTGATCCCCGAGGGCGATGCGGCGCGCGCCAAGGCCATCGAGGACGAGCGCGCGCTGCGCTTGCGGTACGTCGAGTCGCTGCGCCGCCGGCTCACCGTCGCCGGCGTGCTCGCCGCGGCGACGGTGGTGCTCTCGATGGGCGCGCACGTCATCCCCGAGATCGAGCACGCCGACTGGCGGGTCTACCTCCTGTTCGTTCTCGCCACGCCGGTGCAGCTGTGGGCGGCGGCGCCCTTCTACCGCGCTGCCTGGAGCGGCCTCCGGCACCGCACGAGCAACATGAACACGCTCATCGTCGTCGGCACCACCGCCGCGTACGGGCTGTCCGTCGCCGCGACGTTCCTCCCCGGTGTCTTCTACGCCAACGGCCTCGAGCCGCACGAGAACCTGTACTACGAGACCTCGAGCGCGATCATCGCGCTGGTGCTCGCGGGGCGCTTCATGGAAGCCCGCGCGCGGGCGCACACCGGCGACGCGATCCGCGCGTTGCTGGCGCTCGGCGCGAAGACGGCCCGGGTGCGCCGACCCGGCGGCACGGAGGAAGAGGTCCCGATCGACCAGCTCAAGGTCGGCGACGTCGTCATCGTTCGGCCGGGCGAGACGATCGCCACCGACGGCCTGGTCATTGCGGGCTCCTCCGCGGTGGACGAGTCGATGGTCACGGGTGAATCCATCCCCGTCGAGAAGGGTCCGGGCGCCGACGTGACCGGCGGGACGCTCAACACCACCGGCGCGCTCCGCTTCCGCGCGACCCGCGTCGGCGGCGACACCACACTCGCGCAGATCGTGCGCCTGGTGGAGGACGCCCAGGCGTCGAAGGCTCCCATCCAGCGCCTGGTCGACGACGTCGCCGCGATCTTCGTCCCGGTCGTCTTCGTCATCGCCGGCGCCTCGTTCGCGCTCTGGGCCCTTCTTGGACCGGTGCCCGTGCTGAGCCACGCCCTCACCGCATTCATCGCCGTGCTGATCATCGCCTGCCCCTGCGCGCTCGGGCTGGCGACGCCGACGGCGATCATGGTCGGCACCGGACGCGGTGCGTCCCGCGGCATCCTGATCAAGAGCGCGCTGGCGCTCGAGGTGGCGCGAGCGGTGGATACCGTCGCCTTCGACAAGACCGGCACGCTCACGGTGGGAAGGCCTGAGCTGACCGATCTGCTCGTCTGCGCGGACGTAGGCGAGGACGAGGCGCTCCGGCTCGTCGCGAGCGCCGAGCAGCGGTCCGAGCACCCGCTCGCCTCGGCCGTCGTGGAGGCGGCGCGTGCGAAGAACCTGGCACTGACCGAGCCGAGCGAGTTCGAGTCGTTCCCCGGGCAGGGCATCCGCGCCGCCGTCGACGGTCGCGAGGTGTACATCGGCAACCGCGCGTTCGCCCGCGCGCACGGCTTCGCGGAGCTGACCGAGGGCCTGCTCACGCACCACGAGGAAGCGGGTAAGACCGTGCTCATCGCGACGGTCGACGGGGGACCGCTCGGCATCCTCGCCCTCGCCGACGTGCCGAAAGCCGCCGCGGCGGAAGCGATCGCCGAGCTGCGCCGCATGGGCCTGCGAACGCTCCTGGTCTCGGGCGACACCGCCCGCACCGCCGCCGCGGTGGCGCGGGCCGTGGGGATCGACGAGGTCCGCGCGGAAGTTCGACCCGACGGCAAGGCCGCGCTGGTCAAGGAGCTTCAGGGCAAGGGGCGCAAGGTTGCGATGGTCGGCGACGGCGTGAACGACGCACCCGCGCTCGCCCAGGCCGACCTCGGCATCGCGATCGGCAGCGGCACCGACGTGGCGATCGCCTCGGCCGGGATCATCTTGGTCGGCGGCGATCCGCGCGGCGTCGCGCGCGCCCTGCGCCTCTCCCGCAAGACCGTCGGCACCATCCGCACGAACCTCTTCTGGGCCTTCTTCTACAACGTCGCGCTCATCCCTCTCGCGGCCGGGGCGCTCTACCCCGTGACCGGCATGCTGCTCTCGCCGATCTTCGCGGCCGCCGCCATGGCGGTCTCATCGGTGACGGTCGTCACGAACTCGCTTCGGCTCAGGGGCGCCACGATCGACCGCTGAGAACGATCGGTCTGCCCGAGCGTCGCTCCCGCGGCCGGCTGCGAGGCGTCCGAGCGCGGCCCGAGAACGTGCCTCCTCAGTCCAGGTCTCCCCGAACCGTGCGGTGATCTAGGCAAACCTGGGCAAAAGACTTGCGCGGTCGGGCCGGCTGCGCGAACGTGGTGGCGGGTCGTCCCGCGGACCAGACAACGAGCCACGAGGAGCTTGCCGTGGACCTGAACGTCGCGCTGCCGTTCGCGTCGAGCCTGACCAGCTTCGTGTTCGCGGCGCTCGTCTTCGTCCAGTGGCGTTCGCGCCGGCGCGCCTTCCAGCTGGTCTGGACGATCGGCCTTCTTTGGTACGGCATCAGCGCGGGCACCGAGTTCTGGGGCAGCGCCTTCGGCTGGAGCGAGCCGCTGTATCGCACGTGGTACCTCGTCGGCGCGCTCTTCGTCGCAGCCTATCTCGGCATGGGCACGGTCTACCTCCTCGCGCGCACGCGCTTCGGCCACTTCGCGGGCGCGACGATCGCGCTCGGCGGACTCTTCGCGATCCTGAGCCAGCAGCGGCTCGTCCGCGAGGGCACGCCGGCGGACTGGAGCGTCGTGTGGGCAGTCGTCGCGTTCGCCGCCCTCGCCGGGATCGCGATCATCGCGGTCACCGCGATGCGCCGCGAGTGGTCCGGGCACGTGGCCATGGCCGTGCTCATCATCGCCTCGCTCTACGTCACCGGCATCCTTCTCACGGCGCCGATCGCCGCACCCGGCTACGCGCTCGACCCGGCGACCGGCGTGCCGGTGGGCTCCGCGCTCCCGCCGAGCGTGCGCGTGCTGAGCGGACCGTTCAACATCGCGGGCGCCTTCACGCTCGTCTTCGGCGCGCTCTTCTCCGCCTACGTCTTCATGCCGAAGCGGCGCGTGCTGCGGAAGCGGACGCTGCCCCCGGTGCTCGCGCAGGCGTACGGCGCGCTCGCCGTGCTGGTCAACCTCGTCGCCTCGCTCCCGCTCGCGGCGGGCGCGCTGGCGCAAGGGCGGCTCCACTCGCGGGTCCCCTCGACGCTCCTCATCGCGCTCGGCGGCTTCGTGCCGGGGATCACGAGCGGGCTCAACCGCTTCGGCTTCACCTGGGCCTTCTTCCTCGGCGAGCTCATCGGCGTGCTCTTCATCTTCGTCGGCTTCCTCGTGAGCACCGAGGTCTTCGCGACGACGCTCCACCTCGCGGGGCGCGCGGTCCTGCGCCGGGAGGGCGCCGGAACGGCCGAGGCGTCGCGCTAGGAGCGGCTCAATCGAGCCCCTTCAGGAGCGCCGCGATGGTCGTGTCGAGGCGCTTCGCGATGTGCGCGAGCGCGGGGAGCGTCGGGGTGACCCGGCCGGCTTCCATCTTCCAGACGTGCTGCTTCGCGAAGAAGACGGTCCCGCGCGCGGACGCGCCGAGCTCCGCCTGGGTGAGCCCCTTCGCCTCGCGGAGCGCGCGGAGGCGTTTGCCGAGGCGCTTCGCGAGCCGTGCCTCGCCGGGAACGTCGGCGTTCACCCGCGCCGGCACGCGAACTCCACCAGCGCGTCGATGACGTCGGCGGCATACGGCGCGTCGAACATTCTCCGCGAGTGCTCGGCGCCGCCGACGAGGAGGAGCGCCTTGGGCTTCACCGCGGCCTGGTACGTCGCGATGACGTGCGGCGCGGCGTAGTCCTCGTCGGCGCAGATGAAGAGCTTGCGGCCGATGATCCGCGCGGCCTGGCCGTCCGGGAGGTCGCCGACCGGCGACGACAGCACGACGAGGCTCTCGACGTCACCCTCGAACGACGACCCCATCACGGCGTAGCCGCCGAGCGAGGCGCCCACGAGCGCGATCTCCTCGGCGCCGCGACGCCGCAGCGCGGCCTTCGCGGCCGCGAGGTCGGTGACCGCCGACCACGGCTTCCCCGCCCGGACCTCACCGGTGACGCCGGTCGAGCGACCGTGGCCCCGGAGGTCGAGCGCGAGCGCCGGCACGCCGCGCTCGGCGAAGCGGGGCGCGATCGCGCTCCAGCCGGACGCGTCCCAGTCGCGGCCGTGCACGAGGATGACCGCGCGGCCGGCCGGCAGATCGCCGTACAGGTCGCCGCGCAGCATCTCGGCCTCGCTCCGGATCCGGAGCGCGGTCGGCCGGATCACGATCGCGCTCCGGCGTCGCGGCGCACGAGGCGGTGCGTGCCGACGCTCACGACCCAGCACCACCGATCGCGACGAGCGCGTCGATCCGGCCGGATCGCGGCCTTGAGCCCCAGGGCGTCGCCGCCGGTGAGCAGCCCAATGCGCATCGGCGCAATGGTAGGTACCGTAGTCAGCAGATGGACGGCGAGGTCGGCCGGCTCTACGCCAAGGCGGAGCGGTCGTTCGGCGACTGGCAGGTCGTGGCGGACCTGGTGGACGAGTGCATCGACCTCATGCTCAACTACCGCCAATCGGGGCACCCCGGCGGCTCGCGCTCGAAGGTCCACCTCACGCTCGCGCTGCTCCTCTCGGGCGCGATGCGCTGGGACCTCCTCCGGCCCTGGCGGCCGTTCGGCGACCGCCTGGTCCTCTCCGCCGGGCACACCGTGCCGCTCGTCTACGCGGCCCTCGCGGTCCTCGACGAGGCGATGCGCGCGCGGCACGCGCGCGAGGGAGACCCCGCCTTCGCTTTCCCCGACGGCGGCCGCTGGGCGCTCACCTGGGAGCACCTCCTCGACCTCCGGCGGAACGGCGGGCTGCCCGGCCACGCCGAGATGGCGGGCCGCACGCTCCTCCTTAAGTGGAACACCGGTCCGTCCGGCCACGGGATGCCGCCCTCCGCGGGCGAGGCGCTCGCGCTGAAGGCCGCCGGCTGCGAGGACGTGAAGGTCTTCGCGATCGAGGGCGAGGGCGGCCTCACGCCCGGCGCGAGCCACGAGACGCGGAACTCGGCCTGGGGGCTCGGCCTCTCGAACCTCGTGTTCCTCCTCGATTGGAACGACTTCGGCATCGACGACAACCCGCTCTCGTCGGTGGTCCGCGGCGACCCGGCCTCGTGGTTCGCGCCATACGGCTGGCGCGTGACCGGTACGCCCGAGGGCTCGTCGTTCCCGGAGGTCACCGGCGCGGTGCTCGAGGCCGCGCGTGGCGCGAACCCCGAGCGCCTGCCGAGCCTCGCCTGGTTCAAGACCCGCAAAGGCCGCGGGTACGGCACGTACGACAACAAGTCGCACGGCACGCCGCACCCGCTCAACTCGGAGAAGTTCTGGACCACCCGCAAGGCGTTCATGGCGCGGTACCGCGTCGCGTACGAAGGCGTCGATGCCGCCGCGCCCGCGGACCCGGCGGCGCAGCGCGCCCAGGCATCGCGGAACTTCGAGGTCGCGCTCTCGGTGCTCCGCCGGGACGACGCGCTCGTCACGCGTCTCTCCGACCGCCTGGCCGAGATCGCGCGGAGCGTTCCCGAGCGCGTCCCCTCGTTCAGCCTCGGCGGGAAGGGCGCGGCGCTCTTCGCGGACGAGCGGCTCCTCGACGCCGAGCGCTACCCGGCCGCGATGTGGGCGAAACCCGGGGAGAAGAAGCCGAACCGCGCAGCACTCGCCACCTGGGGCGCCTGGGTCAACTCGTTCGCGAAGAAGGAGTACGGGCGCCCGCTCTTCATTGCCTGCTCGGCCGACCTCGCGGAGAGCACGAACATCGCGGGCTTCATGAAGGGCTTCGAGGGCGTCGAGGGCTGGGGCTGGTACCAGCGCGACACGAACCCGCGCGGCACGCTCCTCCCGCAGCAGATCACCGAGTTCACCAACGCGGGGATCGTCTGCGGGCTCGCCTCGGTGAACTTCGCGGACGACCCATTCCGCGAGTTCAACGGCTTCTGGGGCGCCTGCTCGACCTACGGCTCGTTCTCCTACCTCAAGTACGGCGAGATGCGCCTCTTCAGCCAGCTCGCGCAGGACTGCGACCTCAAGC
>Ga0209514_10007294_pt1 | contig 13119 bp, 11 predicted proteins | sample Subgrocontami58m_FD_187452 | JGI IMG/M metagenome (GOLD analysis project Ga0209514, IMG submission 187452) | Subsurface groundwater microbial communities from S. Glens Falls, New York, USA - GMW37 contaminated, 5.8 m (SPAdes) (version 3) | ecosystem: Environmental > Aquatic > Deep subsurface >...
GGCCGCAGCGAACCTCACGCCGGTCACCCTGGAGCTCGGCGGCAAGTCGCCGGCGATCATCGGCGGGGACTTCCCGCTTGCGCTCGCCTGCGAACGTATCCTGTTCGGCAAGCTCCTCAACGCCGGGCAGACCTGCATCGCTCCCGATTACGTGCTGCTGCCCGCGGGGCGAGTGAGCGAATTCGTCGAGCACGCGCGTTCGTTCGTTGCACGCTGCTATCCGACCCTGGCGCGCAATCCGGACTATACCGCCATCATCGACGAGCGCCACTACGGGCGCCTGCACGAGCTGGTCGCCGACGCGGCGGCCGGCGGCGCGACCGTGGTCGAGATCAACCCGGCCGGCGAAGCCCTCGGTGAATCGGGCCGGAAGATCGCGCCGACCCTGCTCACCGGAACGACCGATGCGATGCGCGTGATGCGGGAGGAGATTTTCGGGCCGGTTCTGCCCCTGGTCGCCTGCCGGGACATCGAGGAGGCGATCGCCTACGTCAACGCGCGGCCGCGGCCGCTCGCCCTGTACTACTTCGACCGCGATGCGGCGCGCATCGAGCGCGTGGTGCGCGAAACGGTTTCGGGCGGGGTGACGATCAACGACACCATGCTGCACATCGCCCAGGACGAATTGCCTTTCGGCGGCGCCGGCGAAAGCGGGATGGGCCAGTATCACGGCCATGCCGGGTTTGCGACGTTCTCGAAGCAGAAGGCCGTATTCACGCAGTCGCGCCTGAACGCGCTGCCGCTGTTCCGGCCGCCCTTCGGCAAGCGCTTCGAGCGGCTGATCCGGCTGCTGCTCAGGTGAGCCGGCCCGAAGCGAGGCATCGATGAAGCGCCCACGGCTGGAATTCGATTTCGTCGTCGTCGGGGCCGGCTCGGCGGGCTGCGTGCTCGCGGCACGCCTCTCCGAGGACCCGGCGACGAGCGTCTGCCTGCTCGAGGCGGGCGCGCGCGATTCGCACCCGCTGATCCGCGTGCCGATGGGCATGCTGTGGCTCATGCGCAGCTCCGGGCTCAACTGGCGCTATCGCACCGTGGCGCAGCGCGAGTTGGCCGGCTGCTGCCTCCCTGGATGCCGGCCATCGGCATCGAGGGTGGGCGGCTCAACCTGGTGCCCGTAGACTTCGGTCGACGCGCTCGACCACATCGCGCACCTTCCCGGGCTGGACGGGCAGTGCTTTCATCTGACCGACCCGAACCCGAAGCGCGTCGGCGACATACTCGACATTTTCGCGCGCGCGGGGCACGCGCCGGCGTTCGCGCTGCGCCGCTTCCGAATTCGCCGATTACGGCGTCGAGTTCACCACCATCAACATGCCGCTGGTGCGCACCCATATGACCGCCCCGACCTCGCTCTACCAGCACGTGCCCATGCTTTCCCCCGAGGAAGCGGCCGGCCTGGTGGAACAGGCGATCGTCTACCGGCCCGAGCGCATCGCGACCCGCCTGGGCGTTTTCGCCGAGGTTCTGCATGCCGTCGCGCCGAAGGTGTCGCACGTGATCATGAACACCGCGTTTCGCATGTTCCCGGACTCCGGCGCCGCGCGCGGGATGGATGAAGCCGGTTCGCCCCCCGCGTCGGCGCCGACCCCGGACCAGGTGGCGTTCATGCAGGTGATGCGCGGAATACACCTCTAGGCCCGTAGATCTCCCGCGCAGGAAGACGCAGCCCGCCGCAGGCCCGTTTTGGACGGACCCGTGACGGGCCGTGGCCGGATCAGAAGTTCGGCTGGATGTTGTTCTCGGCGCAAAGCATGCGCGCCTCGAACGCCAGGACGAACGGGTTCTTGCTCAACTGGACGAACGGGGACGAAACCGCGCATTCCTTCCGGATCAGCGGCGACGCACCTTTGAGCAGGGCCTCCTGCGGAATGCGATAGAGGTTCCCCGTGGAGATTTCCACGTATGCGCCGGGCTCGCTGATGTCTTCCCACGACAGTTGCTGCAGCGTTTGCTGATGTTGCGATACCGTCATCTTCGATTCACTTGCCATTATCAACGCTCCTTCTGCCTGCGTTTCAATTGCCCGGCTGCCAGGGCCCAAACGCGTAGCGTTTAATCGCCGGCCGAACCTTGCGGGAAGTTCGCATGACCATGCGAAGGTCCGCCGGTCCGATGCGCACGCCTATGGGTCCCTGGCATCCGGCCCGTCGGGCGCCCTGGGGCAGCGGCGCCCAATTCACCGTCCTTATCGGTATCCCGAGCCCGCGCGGGACGCCGCCCAAGCGAAGCGCCAAGCCACTCCGCTCGCGTAATCGTGAGCAATTCCCTGATGGCCTCTTCCATGGTCCGCTCCGTTTCATCCGTCATCCTGAATGGCAAGGCGCCACGTGCGCAGAGTCGGTTCGAGCGCCAGGATCTTGTCGCGCGTCCCACCGGCGCCGCAGGGGTCGCCGGACCGCTCGAGGCGGGATCAGGTCGCCTTGACCCCGGCGGTCCTGGGCGCAGCGCCGCCCGCAGTCCCGGGCGAAGGACTCAATGCCGTCACCTCGCCTGCGAGCTCGCCGCCCTCCTCGATGATCAACTTGCCGTAATGGACCTTGCCCGAAACCTTGCCGGTCGAACGCACCAGCAGGCGTTTCCGCGCCGTGAGCTCGCCGGAGAACGTGCCGCTGATTTCGGCGACGTCGATGCCGACGCGCCCGGAAAAAGTTCCGGGCTGGGCAATCTGTATCATCCGGCTGTCCATGGTCGCCTCCACATGGCCCTCCACCACCAGCGTGTCGCAGTTGGTGATCTCGACGCCTTTCAACGTGATGTTCGGACCGACGATCAGCTTGCTGCCGGCCGGTTCTGCGGAGGACTGCGCTGACGGTGCGGGCGCCGAGGCGTCGCCCGCCGGCTTTGCCGCGGCGCCCGCGGGCGCCGCCGCTTGCGGCGCGCGGTTCGGAGCATAGGGGTACGTCCCCGATTCCTTGTTCGCGCCGGCCGTTGCGTCTTGTTTCCCGAACAGATTCCGATTCAGCATCGTCCCTCCCCATTGATCGTTGAACGCATTTCGCGGCCGGGCGGCAAGCGCTGCCCGATTCCGATCAGCGCAGCGGGAGCAGCATTCGTGCCCGAAGGGAATTGTCCAAGCAAAACAACAGGGGTCTGCGCCCAGGCGCAGCCGCGGCAAGCGCGCATCCGTCGCCGCCAGGCGACGCTATTCGAGACGCTTTCGGAAGTGCCTTGTTTTTCGGTGATATCCGCTGTCGCGGAACGACGACAGGCGCGCGGCGCGATGCGTCACGCGCTCAGCGTGCCGCGAGACCCAGCTGCAACGTGATGCGGTCCGCCTCGGTTTCCGAGGTCGATGTCGGCTCGGAAAGCGTCATGCGCGCCGGATCGGCGCCTGCCGCCTTGAGCGCGCCGCCGATCGCCGCCGCCCGCGCTTGCGCGAGGCCGCCGAGCGCGTTCGCCGGGAGCGGCTGGGAATCCCGCAGGCGGCGTGTCAGGCCGGAATAGAATTCGCGCGGATCGGCGACCTGCGGCTCGCCCGCCGCGAAATTGCGCACCTTGTCCAGGAGCGAGAGCTTTTTCGCGTCGGCTGCCTGCGCATCGCGTTCCTTCGACTCGGCTTCCGTCTTGAGCTTGTCCAGCTCGGCCTGCGAGAAGCGCTCCGCGAAGAGCGCGCGCAGCGCGCTGCGCGTCGGCCGGTCATCGATGCTTATCGGCCCAGGTTGCTCGTCATCGGCCACGGCGAACCCGGCGCGCCTGCCGATTTCACGCGCGAGGGCGGCACGCTTCAACACGCGCGCATCGCTCCCGGCGTCGTAGCGCGCCGGAATGACCAGCTTCACTTCCGGACGCTTGGCAAGCGCCTCGACGATGCGGCCGAGCTTCTCGCGCTCCGGCGGCAACAGCCGGCTGGAGCCCGGATCGAACGCGATCGCGCCCACCTCCTCGCCATCCCCGCCGAACAGGTGCGCGAGGGCGCGGAACGGCGCGGTAACGATGTTCCGGATGACATTGCCGATGGCGTTCCAGATGATCGCGCCGAGGCTGAACTGCGGATCGTCGAGACTGCCCGTGATGGGCACCTCGAGGTCGATCCTGCCGTCGGGATCCTTCAGCAGCGCGATCGCGAGCTCCAGCGGCAGGCTCGGCGCGCCCGGGCTGTCGACGCGCTCGCCGAGAACGAAATTGTCCAGCATGATCTTGTTGTCGCCCTGCAGGAGGCCTGCGTTGACCCGGTAGTTGAGGTCGAGCGACAGCCGCCCGGAGGCGATGCGGTAGCCCGCGAACTTCATGGAATAGGGTGAAACCGTCGCCACGTCGAGGTTGCGGAACTGGACCCGGAAGCCGGTGCGCTCGCGCAAGGCGAACGGGTTGAGCGCGCCGAAAAGATGCGCGAAGCCGAACTCGCCGACTCGCCCCTCGAGCGTGAAATTGCCGCGCGTGCCGCGATCGCTCGACAGGCCGTTCGCGGTTCCGGCGAGCTCGGTGATCCTGGCCGCAAAGCCGGGACTGACGCTTTCGTCGGAGAAATCGAGCTGGCCGCCATCGACCCGCAGCCGCCGTACCGTCACCGCCATCGTGCCCTCATCCCCGGCCTCGCTCTTCCGCGATTCGGGCATCGGGGCCGTGCGTGCGAACGCGCGGCCGAGGTTCGTGCTGCCGTCGGCCGCGATTGCCAGCTTTCCCACCGGCGCGGTCCAGCGCAGCTCGTCAACCTCGACGCTGGTGGGCGCAAGCGCCAGGCGCAGCGAATCGGTCGCGAGCGCCTTCCAAGCGATCAGCCGCGCGCCCGACTTGTCCTCGATCGCGACGCCGGCGGCGCTCGCCGAGCCGGCGAAGCTCAGCTTCGGCTCCTTTCCACCGGCCTTCAGGGTGCCCGCAAGCGAAGCCTCGCCCGAGGCGAGCTTCGCGCCCGCAAAGCGCCCCATGAGCGCTTGCAGCGGCGCAAGCGCCACGCCCGAGGCCTCCAGCTTCGCCTCCAGCGTGCCGGCGGCAGGCACCGCGCGCCCTCGCGCCCCGATCCTGCCGCCACCGCGAACGCCCGCCGTGAGCTCGAATTCGAGCGGTTTCGAAGCGTCCGAAGATACGCCGCTCAGCCTTGCTCCCAGGTGCTCGAGCGCGAGCGCGACTCCGCTTTCCCGGTCGGCGAAGGCGGCGTTTCCGCCAGCGATCTCGAGGGACTTGAGTCGCGCGGCGAGCGGCTTCGCGCCATCGTCCTTCCTGCCGGCAGGAACCAGATCGAGCAATGAGAGCCGGCCGGCATCCATCGTCGCGTCCACGTCCAGGCTGCCGATGCGGGCCGCATCGACGTCGAGCGCACGGCCGCTGCCGTCGAAGCGCAGGCCCGAGATCGATATGTCCGCAATCTTCAGCGCGGACTGCTCCTGCCCTGCGGTTCCGGCCCGCACTTCGTCGAGCCTGACCTCCCCGGGTCCCGCGCGCAGGCGCAGTCCGTCGCGGCCCGAATCCGCCTCGAGCCCGAGTTTCGCCGCCAGGCCGCGCAGGCTCACCGAAAGCGGGTTCTTCGCCGTCTGGTCGGAGTAGCTCGCCGAGACATTGCTCAATTCCACGGCGGCGATGACCGCACGCCATGCGGGGGGTCCGGAGGCGGAAGCAGGAGCGGCCCCGGCGGGGCGCGCCGCTCCGTCGCGCAGTATCCGCGCCACGTCGATCTCGCCCTGCGCATTGCGATTCGCGGTCAGCACAGAGTCTGAGACGCGCAGCGCCTGCGCCGTAACCTGGAGCTTCTGGTAATCGAGGTCCACGCCCTCCAGGGCGATGCGGCCGAGCTTGGCGAAGGGCGTGTCGGATCCGTGCGCCGCGACCTCGAGGTCGCGCACGCCGAGCTTTGCTCCCGCGATCGTGAACCGCGGTTTTCCCTGCGCCAGTGCAAACCGGTACGGCAGCTCGAGGTCGGCGCGGCCCGCCGCAAATCTCGCCTGCGCGAAGTTGTCGATGTACGGATTCAGCTCGGGGAGCGATGCCTCGCGCACGGCGAGCGTGCCCGAGGCTGTGAGCGGCGAGAGCGAGATGTCGCCTTTCCAACCGAGCGACGCCCCGCCTGGCGTCCGCCCGACCAGCGCGAACGGCCCGGTGTCGGAATCCAGGTTCGAAAGCGACGCAAGCTCGATCGACAGACCCTCGATCCGGTTGCGGTAGCCCTCGCGCGCGTCCTCGAACTCCACCAGTCCGTTCGCGATCGCGAGATGGCCGACGGAGAAGCGCAGCGGTTCCCCGACATTCGAGCCGCCGGCAGCACCCGCTGCGAGCGCACCGAGGTTGAAGCGGCCCTGCTTCGAGATCTCGACGCGCACGGATGGATCGACCAGCTTCACCTCGGACAATACCCAGGCGCGGCGGAGGATCGATCGCCAGCTCAAACCCACCGTCGCCTCGCTGAAACCCAGCACCGGCCTGCCCTCCGCCGTCCGGAGCGAGAACGCGGTCGCGTTCAGGACGAGCGTGAACGGATTGAACGCAATTTGGCCGATGCTTGCGCGGTGATGAAGCTTCTCCTCGACCAGGCGCGGCAACTCGCGCGCGGCCAGCCACGGAGCGAGCAGGAAACCGACCAAGACATACACGAGCACGAGCGCCGCGACGGCGGCGGGAACCAGATACCGGGGGCGCAGGACCCCCGCGCGGGCTTGCGGTTTTTCCGAGGTATTCATTCTTCGAAGGAGGGAAAATCGGCCCAGGCAGGATAGTCATCTTATAACACGCATGAACAGGGCGACGGGTTGACGGCAAGCCGGCGCGGCGCGAATCGCCGTGCAGCCGCAAACGCCCGGAAGCGGAGTGCAACGACGCGACCAGGCCGGCAAGGCCCGGTCGCGTCGTCTCGAGGCGCCTCGGGAGGAGAGGCGTAGTCGGCGGGTCAACCCGACGACTTGACGTCGAGCCGGTTATCGACCGACTTGACGCCGATCACCGCCTGCGCGACCTGCGTGGCGCGCTCCGCCTTCTGCGGCGTATCGACCGAACCGGTCAGGGTCACGATCCCGTCGGCCGTATCGACGTTGATCTGCGCTGCCCTCAAGCCGGGCTCGCTGACGATCGCAGTCTTGACCTTGGTCGTGATCGTGGTATCCGCCGCGGCGTTTCCGGCGCTGGAGGACTGTTGCTTCATGTCCGCCGTCGCCTGGTCGACCTTCTGGTCGATACGCCCCATGCTGCTGGTGGCCGATTCCGGGTTCTGGTCGCAGCCTGCCGCCAGACTCGCTGCCAATGCTGCGGTTGCAATCCATATGATGCTGTTGAACGATTTCATGCTTGCTCTCCTTTACTCGCGTGTTGATGACCCCCTGTCATGCCAATACGGGAATTCAACCTTTTGCCAGTGCGCGATTCTTGGTATCGAGGACCTTGATCAAACCGTCGATCCCGGATTGCTTGACCTCCTCCGAGAACGATCCCCGGTAGGTGGTCACCAGGCTCACGCCTTCGACCAGTACGTCGTATACCTTCCAGCCGTCCGGATTGTTCTCCATGCGGTAGTCGATCGAGATCGGCGGCTTGCCCGACTGCGTGACCAGCGTCTTCACGACGGTGTCCTTCTGGTCCGATTGCCGGGCGGGTTTGACTTCCACCTTCTTGTCACCGCCTGCGGCCATGCTCAACGATCCCGTGTAGGTATTGACCAGCAGGGTGCGAAAGCCCTTTTCCAGCGCCTGCTGCTGCTCAGGGTTGGCCTTGTGCCACGCGGGACCGACGGCGAGCTGCGTCATCTGCCGGAAGTCGAATCGCGGCAATACCTTCTCCTCGGCGAGCCTGCGCAGCGTTGCCTTGTCCGGGGTCTGCTTGATGACCGACAGGACTTCGTCGACCGTTGACTTGACCAACGCGTCAGGTGCGGTGTTCGCCGCAAGGGACGCGCCCACGAAGCACGACAGCATCAGCGAGGTCAAGTACTGCGAGACGGTTTTCATATCGAGTTCTCCCGGTTCCGGGCGCCGAGCGCCCGTCCGGCGGACGGGTCCGCTCGCGCTCCGTCGCATCGATGAGCCGCAACGGGATTCCCGTTGCGGCCTCGTGCTCAGTTGCAGTTGGTTCGGCTGCCGAGGACTGCGCCGGTGCCCGCGCCTGCTGCAATGGCCAGTTCACGTCCCAGCCCCGCGCCGATCTGCGAGCCGACCAGACCGCCGACCAAACCGCCTGCCACCGCCAGTGCGACGTTCGGTTCCCTGCACGCCGTGGTCATCGGGTTGGTCGCGCAACCCGCGATCAGGGAAGCGCCGATCACTACCGGTAAGAGCCTTGACGTCTTCATGGCGTTATTCCTTTTCAGAGATGACGACGAACAGGATCGGGCAATTCGCGTGCCAATCTTATTTTTGTCCATTAATTCATATAGTTGTAACGGAAGCGTGAAATTTTTCCAAGGCTGGCAATGTCGCTCCGGAACGACGAAGATGCTGGGCTTTGAAGTATTCGCCCAGATAATCCAAGACTTGAGATGTCTCCACGACCCGACAGACGGACTGCCCAGGGCGGCCGTAGAGCGAATGTGCAGCCGACTGTTCCCCGGAAAGCGGAGGTGTCAGTCGGAATTCCGGAAGTTCGTGTCCGATGAGTTGTTCGTTGTTCGAAAACGGCCCGGCGAATTCGAAGTTTGCCCGCATTATTACAATTTCTCGCAAAATAGACCGCGCGGCCCGTTTTCGAATATAGTGGTGCATAGCGGCCAAATATCCAGGTCGCCAGGCCTTTTTCGGGGAATGAATGGCAACCGAACCGATCGGCTACGCCAGATTGATTCAGACATACCACCTGCCTGCCCGGCAGCCGGCAAGCTCTGCCCTCATCGACTCGGCCGTAAATGGCAGGCAGACGACAAGCACGGGGGACTTCGAACTCATGCGATTCGAGTCCAAGTACCGTCCCTCGCCCACCTTGGTGGGTGACCTGCAGTTCGCACTTCGCTATGAGGGTATCAACCTCGAAGTGCTCGCCCTGCTATTTGCCGGCGCTGGCCGGGCTGAGCTGGAAGCCTGGCTGGCGGCAAAACCCGAGTCCCATTTCGCCCGCCGGGCCGGCTATCTGTACGAGTGGCTGACGGATAACGAACTTGCCGCCGTGGCCCCGCCGAAAGCCGCTTACGTCCGGATACTCGACGAGAAGCTGCAATTCGGTCGTGCGGAAGGCACCAGGAACGCGAAATTCCGCGTAATCGACAACCTGCCCGGCAACCGCCGGTTCTGCCCCCTCGTACGCAAGACGGACTTTCTGCAAACGATGGCCCGGAAAGACTTGAAGCGACGCACCCGGGAAACGCTCGCCAGATTCGACAGCGACTTGTTGCGACGGGCGGCCGCTTTCCTCTATCTCAAGGAGACGCACTCCTCCTTTGAGGTTGAGCGCGAGAAGCCCGGCGCCGACCGTGCACAGCGCTTTGCGAACCTGCTGCGCGAAGGCGAGAGAGGCACTCCCCTTTCAGAGAGCCGCCTGGTCGAGCTGCAGAACGCGGTGGTAGACGCACGTTTTCACGAGTTTTCGTATCGTCGCCAGCAGAACTGGATCGGGGAGGATCTCGGCTACTGCAAGAAAGTCGATTTTGTCCCGGCGCGCCCGGAGGACGTGCCAGAGCTGATGAACGGACTCGTGGAGTTCTCCGAGACTCTGCGAGCAACGCCCGAGAGCATGGATCCGGTCGTCGCCGCGGCAAGCCTTGCGTTCGGCTTCGTGTTCATACATCCGTTCATGGACGGCAACGGGCGGCTGCACCGCTATCTTATCCACGAAGTGCTCTCCTCGAGCGGCTTCACTCCGAAGGGCATCGTGCTTCCGGTTTCCGCCGTCATCCTGGCCAACCTGGACAGATACGTTCACGCACTCGAACGCTTCTCCAGGCCCCTGCAAGCACGCACGACATACAATCCGGTCGTCCCCGAAGCACCCGCGACGGGAAACGATGCGCTCTACTTCCGGTTCTTCGACGCGACTGAACAGGCTTCGTTTCTGTATTGGGCGCTTGAACGGACGGTCGAGCACGACCTTGAGGAAGAAATCGCTTTCCTGCTCGGCTTCGATGCGGCACGCGCAAGCCTGGGCGGGCTGCTGGACTGGCCCGCGCACTCGCTTGACCTGTTCATTCGCCTTGTGCAGCAAAACAAGGGCACGCTCTCCGGAACCAAACGCCAGTCATCGTTCAGGTGGATGACCGATGACGAGGTGAGGCGCTGCGAAGCCCTGGTGGTCGAGGCTTTTGGGGACAGGAACTACCGGAATGGTGCGCATTGAAGGTAATCCCGGTGATCGATCTGTTCGCCGGCCCCGGAGGGCTGTCGGAAGCGCAGGTCCAACACACCTGGTTGCCGGGCGTCAGGCTGCCCTCGCAATGTAGGCGGTAGGATCGAGGGAGCATGTCATTGACAAGGCTCCGTGCAAAGTGAATAGATGCGGCGCCTCGCGAAACGCGAACACCCGATATAGGTGGTATCGCTCGGAACGGGCTTGAGACACATTGAGCTCGTTGCGCGAGACAAAGAAAGGGGTGTCTCGACCGTACTTCGTCGTTTTTACTTCGATAAGCTGTTCTGCGCCCGAGGCATCGAAAGAAAGTATGTCGAACCCCTCGGCGTCTCCGCAAATCTTTGATACGTGCTTAATCCTCGATGCGAGTCCTTCCCGTCGCATACTAATTAGTCGTGCACGTTCAAAGCGGATTACGAACTCTTCGCCAGCGAGGCCAAGAGCGCGGTTACGCGCCTCGCGCTCGAGGTAGCTGACAGGGTGCGGAAGGAAATGAGGTATCTTTTCCGAAGCACGAGGTCCGGGCGTCGTTGGTTTGGGTGGATCAGTCAAGGCCTTAAGGATGTCCTCGGTGCTCGGCACGGAAACCGCGCGATCTGCGTCGGCCTCCACCAGTGCAATTAGACCTTGGTTGGAGGCAAGGCGATCTGAAATTACCTCGTAGAGCAGGTGCTGGTAGTTCGACCGCGGCTTGTAGCCCGCGATATAAGGGAAGCCCAATGCGATCAGAACGGCGCTGATGTTCTGATGTTTGAACTCAATTGATCCCTCGGAGCGAGCATCAAGTATCGGGATTAGCTGGCGCCGATGCTCGGTCTTGTCGTACGGCGTCCTCGCGAGTTCGGCCTCGAGCATCGCAAAATAATCCGCGACCGTCGCCTCGACCTCCTCTCTCGACCAATCGGTTGCCACCGTTGGAATCCCCTCCGCTCGTTCCCGTCTCTGACTCCTATTGCAGTAACAAGGTTCGGAAAAGGAGCCAGTGGCGCCGCCGGGCCCACCCGCCCTTCGAGCGTGTGCGGGCAGACGCAGGCGGCGTGCGATTTGGGGTCTCAGCCCTTGATGATCCGCGGCAGCAGCATCTGGTGGCGCGGGCAGGTGGACGTCGGATTCTGGTAGACCGCCCCGGCAAAAGCCTGCAGGTAGCCGCGCAGCGACCTCAGGTTCACGATCTCGTCCACGAAACCGTGGCGCGCGCTGTACGCCGGCCGCGAGGTGTCATAGTACTTCTGCGCCATTTCGTTCATCTTCTGCGCGATCGGCTCCAGCGGCTTGCCCGAGTCCTTGTCCTTCACCGCCCGCCGCGCATAGGTCGCCACCGCCGCGGTCTCGCCGTGCATCACGTAGATCTCGGTGGCGGCGGTTCCCAATGTGAAGGCGTTGTGGCGATTGGCGTTGGGCCCGCCCATGATGTAATGCGCCGCCGCGCTGCCCTTCCTGAGCACCACCAGCATCATCGGCACATCGACCTGCTGGATCGAGTAGATGAGCGTCGAGCCCAGGCCCAGCAACTCGGCCTTTTCCGCGGCATCGCCCACGTCTATGCCGCTGGTGTCCTGGAACCAGACCACCGGGATGCGGTCGCGCCCGCAGTGGGTCACGAACTCGCTCATCTTGATCAGCCCCTGGCGGTAGAGCTTGCCGCCGATACCCGGGTAATCCGCGTATTCCGGGTAGCCCTTGGGCAGCAAGCCCTGCCGGTTGCCGATCACACCGACGGGCATGCCATCGATCTTGACCACCCCCGCGTAGATCTCGGGCCCGTAGTCGGGACGGAATTCCATGTGCTCGCTGCCGTCCACGAGTCGCGCGAGGATCTCCTCGAACGAGTAGGTTTCCTTCTGGTTGAACGGCAGCAGGTGATAGAGGTCTTCGGCGGCGAGCTTCGGCTCGGCGGGTTCGGCCACCCGGAAGAACATCGGGTCGTAGGCCGGAATCGCGCGCATGTACTCCTTGATTCCATCCAGGACGCCCTTCTCCTCGTCGCACACTCGGGTGAAGAACCCTGTTTCGTTGTAGTGGGTCTCGACCCGACCCGGCGGCCGCTCCTTGAAATCGCGGGTCACGGCGATCAGTTGTTCCAGCCCCTCCACGTCGAAGCCGCCCCTGGGCGACATGCCGGAGACGATGCCCGCGCCGCCGACCGCGATGTTGGCGTCCTTGTGCGCGATCAGGATGGTCGGCGTGATGCCCTGATAGCCGCCGCCGGCGGGATTGGTGCCGTAGATGCCCGCGAGGACCGGAACGCCCGCCTGCTCCAGCTCGGCATGGCGGTAGAACGGCGTGCCGGAGCTGCGGCGGCCGGCGTAGAACTTCTCCTGGTCGGGGAGCTTCACGCCGCTGCAGTTCACCAGCCACACCAGCGGTATGTTCAGCCGCTTCGCGAGGTTGGTCACACGAAGCACATTCTCGGCCTGCCCGGGGATCCAGGCACCGGCGAGTATCTTGTTGTCGAAGCCGATGATGACCGCCCAGCGGCCCGAGATCTTCCCGAGGCCGTCGACCACGTTGGTCGTGCCCTCCTCGTTCTCCTCCGGGTTGTACAGGCTGTGCAGCGGCTGCCAGGTGCCCGGGTCGACCAGGTACTCCAGACGCTGCCACACGGTCAGCGAGCCCCGCTCGTTGATCTTGGCCGCGGGAATTCCCACCTCTTCCTTCGCCTTCTTCGCGGCGGCGATCTCCGCCTCGACAGCCTCGAGCTTCGCCCGGCTTTCCTGCGAGCGCGCGATCCGGTTCTCCTTCAGCGGCTTGCCGAAGCCGGGCATCTTTTCGAAATAGGGTCTCATGGTTCCTCTCGGTTTCGTTACGGCAAGAAAAAAGGAGTCAGAGCACGCTTGCTCCGACCCCTTCTTCCCTGCTCTTGTATCCTACTCGCGATTGGGCGTGGCGCCGAGCGCCATGCCCGAGATGATGATCTTCTGGATATTGGAC
>Ga0209514_10007301_pt1 | contig 13110 bp, 12 predicted proteins | sample Subgrocontami58m_FD_187452 | JGI IMG/M metagenome (GOLD analysis project Ga0209514, IMG submission 187452) | Subsurface groundwater microbial communities from S. Glens Falls, New York, USA - GMW37 contaminated, 5.8 m (SPAdes) (version 3) | ecosystem: Environmental > Aquatic > Deep subsurface >...
CAAAGTGCTCCACCAGGCCGAGGTCCTCACCCGCCACCCGAAGCCGCTGCTTGCGACCGCCCCCGAAGTTATCCGGGTCGCAAACATACACGCGCACAGTGCCCTTCGAACCCTTGGGCACCTCCAGCGCGATCTGGACTTGGTCGTTCCCCGCGCGCGCGTGGGAAACGGGCAGGCTCCAGCCTTGCCAGGCGTAGCCTTTGGCAGCCACAGCGCTGTAGCCGTTTTCGGCGAAGATCACCTCCTGTTGGTTGGTTCGGCCGCAAAGCATGTGCAGTTTGACGCCGCGCTGTTTCAGATCATCCGCGCTGGGCACCGCTTCCTTGTCGGGCCAGAATGGCTCCTCCGGCGCGGGCGCGCGATCCGCTGCCGGCGGCATGGCCGTCTGGGACGCATGCGGTTCCGTCTGGTACCAATAGACCGTGCTGGAAAACTGCATGGTATTCCCCGCTTTGGAGAACTCCTTGCGAAAGAACGGATCCTCGTTCACGCCGAAGCCGATGGTTACCCGAAGGGATTTCTCGAAGCTTATGGCGTCTTGAAGAAAGAACCGATACCCCATCGCACCCTTCAAACACTTGTAGAACCCGGTGAACGGGAACTGGCTTTCAGTGGGCGGGAAACCCCAGCTAAAGCCGAAGGAGTCTTCAATCCCTTGAAACTCCACCGAGGGCGCCGCCTCGCCATCGATGTAGAACTTCTCGTTCTGGTCCACTGGATACCCATCGCGTCCCGGCAGACGCATGGTGACATTCCAGCCGACAAACTTGCCTCGTCCGTTCGCATCGAGAGCCACATACTCGCGCTTTCCCAACAGCGACCCCTCCTGCCGCCAACTGGCGTGGAAATACGCAATGTCCCGAGCCAGCTCATCGACTGTGCGATACATCACATAAGAGTAGCACGGCATGGTTTTCCAAAGGGGTTCGCCTGGCTCCAAAGGGCCGTCATAAAGCAGCTCGATTCTCGCCGAGGCCCGAAACGGCATTGGGAAGTAGGCATTGAACCCGCGGCGTTTGTTCACGAGCGCGGTGTTGACCTCGTCGCGGAGACCAGCGGGGTCGCAGAAAAAGTCCACCAACGGCGCCTCCACGCTCGGGGTGGCCTCCCCGTCCCAATACATCCGCGGCAACAGGTCCCGGTTGAGCTTGAGGACCTCCGGCATGGCGAAATGGATCATGGTGACGATCGCCGGGCCTTTAAGGTCGGCGACCACAACACGCTTTGTCGAATTGAAACGCGACGCGAGGGGCGTCTCGATCCAAAGCGCGTTTACGGCACGGGTGCGCCCCGGTGTGAGTCTCGGCAGATCTTCGGGGTAAAAACTGGGCCTGCGCGAGCACCACGAACGCGGCAACAAAAAGGAACCGGAGCAACGGGAGGGAAGCCACCGCAGAAGCGCTTACGGGAGTTTTCACGCACCCCATTCAAACCCGGCGCGCGTTAGTATGCAACGCCTATCTGACGCCTATCTGACGATCGCGCTCAGATGGTCGGGGGCCAAAAAACAATCCCGTCGTTATTTCACTTCACCCAGGCGTACGTCCCACGCCCAACCCTCTTGATCTCCTTCACTTTCTTTCCAGTCGAGCCAAACCAGACGGAGACGTTCCCGTACTTCACCCCAAGCCTTGTCGCGACATCCTTCACGGAAATGCCCGCCTTGCCCGCCGCTTGCACCACCGCGATGATCGCTTCTTTGACGGCTCCGCGCTTGCTCCGTGAGGCTTCGCCTGCCTTGGCAACTTTGACCCTGGCTTTGCGACCAGGTTTCGCCGTGACAGTGGAATAGGGCGCCAGACTAGGCTCGTTGACGGGGCCGGCACTCACGCCGCCGTTCTTCCTTGCCCATCTGGCTTTCTGACCGGCCGCCATTCTGGCCCTGGCAGCAGGACTCCTTTTGTATTTCCCTCGCCCAGCGGCCGCGGCCGGAGCGGGGACGGGCGCGGGTTTGGCCTCGCCACCATCAAAAGCGGAGAGTTCCTGGTCAATTTCGTTGACACGGGCCTGGAGAGCTTCCTTCTTTTCGAGGAAGCTGACAATCTGTTTAAACTGAGTTGAGGTCAATTGTGTTAAGTTCATGTGAGTGGAGCATAAGGCAAAATGGTGATGAATGCAAGCATTGGATTTCGTGATTCGGTTCCCTGTCACACGCCTATCACAGCGGATTTAATTAAACTGTCCGCCTAAGGTTTCCAGAACACAGATAAGCACGCCTCGTTTCCCGCATCGTTATCAAAACGCAGCGTGTACACTATGGCACCAGACTTCCCAATCAGCGAAACAATCCCAGATTGTAGGAGTCTAAGAGCCTGTTTGAAAACTCGCCGGGTCAGGGGACCCGGCCTGCATGGAATAGAACCTCCGCCTGTCCGCTGTAGGCCGCGTGCCCTCACGCGGCGATCTGGCTGCATTTTCAAACAGCCTCTAAACGGGCATGAAAAACTCATTTGTCATAGTCGGTTTGCTCCTGGCGTACGCGAGCCATGCCGCGCTGGAATTCCCTAACCCCGGCGCTCGTATGACTGGGCCTTGCCAAAGCACGACGTGGTGCCGGTCGGCTATCGAGGCATGGACGGCTCGGTGAACTTAGCGGTGCCCGAATTCAACGCCTTCCTCAAGCGCGTCGCCGATCCCCTCTCCGCGGAGGGCCTCCAGGAGGCTGCAAGGCTGATCAACGAGGCGTCGGCGCGATTCGAACGCCAAGGGACCAGGTTTTCGGAACGGAAAGCAGACCCGCGCCAGGTCCGGGTTTCCACCGATTTGACAGCGACCATCACCAATGTCCTTGCCAAGCTGCCGCAGGACCTTGTTTTGGGTTTGCCTAACGGGCGTTTCTCTGGCAATCACATGCCGATATGATGAGATCGTTGATCCTCTGTGCCACTGTGGTGGCGTTGGGAGTGGGGTGCGATGCCCGGAACACTTCCGCGGCCGCCGCAACCAAGCCCCCTGATACGGCCGCGCCCGGCAGGAAACCGGAGTTGCAGTTGCGCTGGCATTTCCAGGGCGCCGGCCAACTCGCGGGCGACACCAACGCCAGCCTGCTGAGGCAGGTCTTAACTCTGCCCGCCACCCGGAGGGTGATGGAGGACGCCCTCCAGAAACTCGCTCGGGCCCCGCGAACCCTCCGCCCGGGAGGCCAGGCCGCCGCGACTGCGGATTTGGCGCCCCGCGTGCGGCCGATGCTCGATGATCTTCTGCACGCCGAGTCGGTGGGTCTCTGCCGCACAGAGGCTGGCAAGATGCCCGAATGGACCCTGGCCGTGCGGCTCGATGACGCGCGCGCGGGGCTCTGGCGCACGAATTGGAGCGAGGCGCTGGCGGCGTTGGGCGCCGTGCCCTCCGCCGGGTCCCAGACCGGCGCGGATGCCTCTTGGGAAGCCCCCCAACCCAGCACGCCCAGCCGGTTTCGCCTTTCGCGCTCGGGAGGATGGATGGTGATCGGTTGGGGGGACAAACCGCTGGCGCAGCTCGCGGAAGTGCTGGGCGAGATCAAGGCCGGCGGGCGCCCCAAAGCCGCCGCGTCTCAAGGGTGGTTTGATTTGGACGCCCATCTCCCCTATTGGGCCAACAGCCTCGGCTGGCCGGCCAACGTGAGGTGGCCCCAGGCGGAGATTGGAGTGGCAGGGCGCGGCGCAAACCTCCGCACAACCATGCGCCTGACCTTTCCCGCCCCGTTGGGGATCACCCTCGAACCGTGGAAGATTCCCACAAACACCATCCGCGAACCGCTCATCAGCTTCACCGCCCTGCAGGGGGTGGGGCCATGGCTGGCCGGCCAGGACTGGATCCGCGCGCTGGGCATGAAGCCCATTCCGAATCAGATCTATGGGTGGGCACTGGCCGACTCACCGTTTCAGACCTACTACACCTGGCGTTCCCCGGATGCAACAAACCGTCTGCCTCAAATGGCCCCGCTCATCATGCCGCTGATCAAGACTAATTTCCCCCAACTGGTCACCGGCGCATTCACGTGGCTTCCAGCCACTGCCCAGTTGTCCTGGGATGGCATGCCCTTCCTCGTGCCGTTCATGCGCCCGGCTTCCGCCCCGGAGTCGGACTTCCTGGTCGCCGGCGTTTTCCCGACCTCCGGCACCACCAACCGTCATCTCGCCCCCGCGGCTCTCTACGCGCAAGTCACCAGCAAGACCAACCTGGTTTTTTACGATTGGGAGATCACCGAAAACCGGGTGCGTGACTGGCAGAACCTGGGCGCATTTTACAACCTGGCGGCAAGATACAAAGCCCAAGCGGCGGATGGCGCCGGCTTTCTCTGGCTGACCGATACCAACGTCTCACGGCGCCTAGGCAACACTGTTACCGAGGTCACCTGGACTTCCCCCCGCGAGTTGTCCGTGGTTCGCAGCGGCTCGGTGGGTCTCACCGGCTTCGAGTTGATGTCCCTGGCGCGCTGGCTGGATAACCCCGCTTTTCCCGGTTACCGCGCGCCCCAGAGAATCGCCAAGCCCGCCAAAGGGGCCAAAGAGGCCCCCGCTCCCCACACACCCTGATGCGGACACACTAACCCGCCAACGCCGATCGTCATGCTCAAACTCGGTGTCAATATTGATCACGTAGCCACCCTGCGCGAGGCCCGCTATCGCGGGCTGAGCCAGGGTGAACCGGACCCCGTAGAGGCGGCGATCACCGCGGAGGCCGCCGGCGCGCACGGCATCACCGCCCATCTCCGCGAGGACCGGCGGCACATCCTGGACCGCGATGTCTGGGCGCTGCGCCGGGTGGTCAAAACCCGGCTCAACCTCGAGATGGCCAACACCCCTGAGATCGTGGCCATCGCGCTTCAGCTCCGTCCGCACATCGTCTGCATCGTCCCCGAGCGCCGCGCGGAGGTCACCACCGAAGGCGGGCTCGACGCCGCCACACACCGCGCCACCCTCACGGAAACCCGCATGCGGATGAATGACGCCGGGATCGAGGTCAGCCTCTTCATCACCCCGGACGCCCCCCAGGTCGAGGCCGCCGCTCAAGTGGGCGCCCAGTTCATCGAACTTCACACCGGAGCGTTTGCCGAGCGCTTCGACGATCCGGCTCGGCGCGAAGGCGAAGTCCAAAGACTGATCGCCGCGTCCGTTCAGGCCCGCCAACTCGGTTTGAGTGTCAACGCCGGCCACGGCCTGAATTACCGCAATCTCACCGTTCTCCATCAGGTGCCGAACTTGGTGGAACTGAACATCGGCCACAGCATCATCAGCCGCGCCATCAGCGTGGGCTTGGGCGCCGCCGTCGCCGAGATGCTCGGGCTCATGCGTGGTTATCGCGGGTGAGCCCGCCTCTCAAATGACCCTCGGGATCGGCATCGACATCATCGAGGTGGCCCGCATCCGCGCCTCGCACGAGCGCTTTGGCGAGCGGTTTCTTAACCGGATTCTGCTCCCGGAGGAGATCACCTACTGCCTCTCCCACCGGTTCCCGGCACCGCACCTGGCGGCGAGGTTCGCAGCCAAGGAAGCCATCTCCAAGGCCTTCGGTACCGGCATCGGCAAGGATCTGGGGTGGCGGGATATGGAAGTAGTGCGCAAGGAATCCGGTCAGCCCTATGTGGTCTTTCACGGAGCCGGCCTGGCTCTGTTCCAGAACAGGGGCGCAACCCAGGTTCTATTGAGCCTGAGTCACACCGAGGGCTACGCCGCCGCCGTTGCCGTTCTGGAGTAGCGCCGGACGATCGCCCGTACAAAAGAGAAAGGCCGGACAACAGGTCCGGCCTCTTCACACAGCGCACCTGAGAACGTAGTGCGCTAACACGAGATGAGAATACACCATCCCATGTCCCCCGCCAGTCACCAGTACTGGGGACAAGCCTGTCCCCCTTACTTTCCTCGACGCGTACACAATCGCGTAACATATGTAACACAGTTCATGCCAACCTCTCATTTCATCATGGCGACCGCCGGCCACGTGGACCACGGCAAAAGCGCCCTGGTCAAGGCCCTCACCGGCACCGATCCCGACCGCCTTCCCGAGGAGAAGGCGCGTGGCATCACCATCGACCTCGGCTTCGCCCACCTACAGCTCGGGTCGGGAGAAGCAGACGCCACGATCTACGATCTGGGCATCGTCGATGTCCCCGGCCACGAGGACTTCGTCAAGAACATGGTCGCGGGGGGTCGGGTCCATCGACCTCGCGCTTTTCGTCGTGGCGGCTGACGATGGCTGGATGCCCCAAACCGAGGAACACCTGCAAATCCTGGCTTATCTGGGGGTCACGCACGCCGTTGTCGCCCTCACCAAGATCGACCTCGCCGAGGCCCGGGAAGCTGCGGCGATTGCCGCCCTGAGCGAGAATTTGCGCGACTCCCCCTTCCCTCACGCCCCCATCGTGCCCACATCCGTCGTCACTGGACGCGGGCTGGAAGAGCTTTCAAGGACGCTCCTCGGCGTTGTTTCGGGGCTGACACCGCCGCGGGACATCGGCAAGCCGCGCCTGCCGGTGGATCGCGTTTTTAGCCTGCGTGGCATCGGCACTGTGATCACCGGGACCCTGAGCGGGGGCCTGCTCCATCGGGGCCAGGCGGTAGTTCTTCAACCCGGGCAACGGCCAGCACGCGCGCGCGGCCTCCAAAGCTACAATCAGGATGTTGAAGTGAGCAACCCCGGCACCCGCACGGCGGTTAACCTCCTCGATGTTGAGCCGTGGTCTCCATCCAACACCTCCGGCGCGGCCCGAGGGGATGTGCTGACTTTGCCAGGGTGCGGCACGGCTAACGACACGCTGGATGTGGTGGTCGAGAAACCCAGACGCCTGATCGGTTCCAAGAATCCTTCGGCGCGTCCGATCAAACATGACGCCGTGGTTGGTTTCCACCACGGCAGCGCGAACTACACCGCGCGTGTGCTGCTTCCGAATGGCGGCGAACTGGCTGCGGGAGGGCGAACTCTCGCACAGCTTCGATTCAACACCCCGGTCTATGCCTTTGCGGGGGACCGGTTCATCCTTCGAAGCTGCTCCGACCAAGCCACTCTGGCAGGCGGCATGATCCTCGATCCGGACGCGCGCCGACATCACTGGCGGACCGGGAGGCAACGTCAGTTCCTGCAGCGACGCGCCTCCACCCCCTTCGACGCGGCGGCGTTCGTGGCCTCTCTGCTCGACCGTGACGGCGTGATTCCGCTCGCGGAGCTGCGCGTGAAGACGCGCTTCAGCGAGGAGGAAGTCGTGGCGGCGGTCGAGAAACTGGTCTCCGGGAACAACGCCCGCAGGGTTGGAGCCTTCCTGGCCGCCTCGACACGGTGGCAGGCGCTGCTCGAACGCGCGGCCGACGCCGTGGATGCCGCCCACCGGGACCACCCCGAACGTCCGGGCTTGGCGCTGAATGACTTGCGCTCGTTGCTGACGCCGGACCTCCCGCTGCCAGGGGCCTTCGACCCGCTGGTGGCGGACCTCCGCCGGCAGGGATTCGAGCAAGCGGGCGTAACGATTCGCCGGGCGGCGCATCGACTCTCTCTCCCGCCCCAGCTCGAAGCCGCCGGAGCGCGGCTCCGAGCCGCGTTGAGCGCAAAACCGCTGGACCCGCCCTCTCGCAAAGAACTCGTCCCGGACGCCATTGCCCAACAGGCCCTGCGCTTCCTTTTAGACACCGGCGAGGCCGTAGAAATCAGCGCCGGTGTGATCCTCTCGAGCGAGGCGTTCCAGCACGTGGTTGCCATGATCCGGGCCTACTTGCTGGAACCACGAGCCGAAGCAAGCCCTGCGTCGTGTCGAGTTGGGTCGCTACATCGTGGCCGATCCGGAGATTTGCCATGGCAAGCCGACGTTCAAAGGCACCCGCATCATGGTGTGGCAAGTGCTGGAGGATGTGGCGGAGGGACGGTCGTGGGACTTCATCTGCAACCGACGCTGGGGGGGGCGAATTCCGCTCGGAGCCGTTGCGGAGGCGATCCTGCTGGCCAAGGAAGCATGGCTTGGGCTGCCGAAAGGAAGCGCAAAACGACCCGCTACGGATAGTCCCCAGTTGGCACTTGCTTGAATCTCTTGGAGGAGAATTTTCCCAAAGATCAGCGTCCGCAATTGCGGGAGTGGCACATCTCGTTTCGCCAAATTGGGCGCGACTTCGCGCACTCAGGGCTGCAAGACAGAGACATCATTCCCTTGCTGCACCGCGGGCGGCGGGTGACGTTTTTCACACAGGACGATGACTTTTTCTCCCAGGCGCTGTGCCACCCGGCTTATTGTCTGGTCTTTCTGGACGTGCGAGCGGACGACACCGCTGATTTTGTGCGCCGATTTCTTCGCCACTCACGCTTCAGCGTCGAGCGGAAGCGCCTGGGGCTGGTCGCACGCGTCCACCATGATTCAATTGAGTTCTGGCAGAAGAACCATCGCGCCCTTCAACACGTGGATTGGCTGAGACAACCATAGAGGGGTCCCGGAAAGCGGCACGTGGAACAGGAGGTCCGGAATTTCGAGACGCTTCTGCAAACAAGCGAACCTGCAAACCGCGGATGGTATAGCCGCAAAAGAACGCATGGAGCAGCTTGCCTTCGGCGGGTGCCCACAGCTTGACCGTTTTATCCTAGCCCCGCTGGCCAAGGCAGAGCCCGACGTCCGCCTAACTTTCCAGCACTTTCTCGATGTCACCTACTTTTTTCTGCACTTTCCCGGCCACTTTCTGCGCTCGGCCCTCGTCTTTCAGGCGGGTATTACCAGTCAGAACCCCTGTCGCTTCTTTGAGTTTGCCTTGGATTTCCTTGGTTTTGCCTTGGACTATGTTTTTAGTACTGTCTTTCATAAGTTACGTTTGGTTGAGCAATTGGACCGCCTCTCTACATGCCGATACGTTCTGATGTTGCCGATGTTACGCATTGCCCGAGCACAACCGGTGGACAGGTCCGGAGGGTGGTTCTGGTCCCCAGTGCGTTCCCAGTTCTGTGTTCGGCGCGTCATGCGATCTTGCCTTTCCGTTTTATGCTACGCCATGATTTGGTCTGTTTCTATGGGGTGAAACCCCACCGTGGATCATGGAGGCGCAGCTCGCCGAAGGCGGCTCTCTGTGGTTAGCTCAACCGCCTCCATGAGGTGGAACCGCCGATGACAGGAGAAGACGGATGGTGGAGGCTCCGAAGTGGGGCCTGTTCCTCCCCGCCGAGTAGTAGAGTCCTCCCGAACTCCAAGTCGTCCAATTCTCCGCGCCTCGGCGCCTCTGCGCGAGACATCCCATCCCCGCCTCTCTTGGTTCGCACGCGTGAAATCAAAACCGGGGTGCGGGAGAACAAAGAGCGGAAGAACTCACGCGAAGGCGCGAAGCCGCGAAGCAAGGGGATCAAATCACTCGGCCAACGACCAAAGCGTGAACACGCCAGGGAAGCCCTTCATGGCGACTCCCTCGTGCCGCTGCCACTTTAGATCCTTGTGCTTCTTGCCCCCCAGCCGGTCGATGTCGTCTTTCGCCCGGTCGCTCAGCCAGATCTCCGCGCCATGGATAGCTCCGATCACGCGGGCAGCGAAGTTCACCGTGCCGCCGAACACATCGCCTTCCTCCACGTGCATCGGCCCAATGTGGATGCCGGCACGGATTTGCACCTGTGCGTGGCCGGTGTTCCGCTGCAGGGCCTGGGTGTAGTCCAAAGCGGACTCCACACATTTGAACGCTGCCATGAAGCTGTCGCCAATGCTCTTGATTTCCTGGCCCTGGAACTGGCCGATCAGCTTCCGGCTCTGGGCAAAGTGCGCCCGCCGGACCTCGTTCATAGCCTCGTCGCGGATTTCCTCGCCCAGGGCCGTCGAGCCAACGACGTCGGTGAACACAATCGCCAGCGTGACCCGGTCACCACCGGCCCATTCCTGGAAACTGCTGGTGCTCGTCTCACCTTTGGCCGATAGGATGAACATATCAAACTCCCGGTGCTGGTCGGCGGCGGCGTCCATCGCCTCGAGTTTCGGCCGGAAGTGAATCCGCTCTTTCGGTTCGGCCAGTGACACCATGGCCTCGCAGGGGCATTTGAACTCCTTCTTCCCTTGAGCCAAAAGGAGCTTCACATAGTCGTCGGGGATCGGGTGGCCGTTGGAGCACACAAAGAACCGCACAAGTTCCACCGAGCCATCCAGCGCTCGACGTTTGGCGTGGGCGAGGACGAACTCCTCGAAGTGGAACCGCGTTTCGGCGCTGGCGTATTCGTCGAAGAAGAGAATCAAGCGACCGCGACCCTCGGCGAACTCGTTCAGAACCAGCCCGCACTTGCCGCCCGCCTTCGCGGTGAACACCGCCGCGTTACGCCACATCTCCGCCCGGCCGGTCGTGAACAACCCGCTGTGGCTCAGCCGCACTGCCAGCGTCGCGTAGAGGCTCTGGACCGGCCCGTCGAAGGTGATTGCCACCGCCTTGCCTTTCGGTTCGGGCGCGTCTTCGTAGTCGCGGTTGAACTGCGAAGGAAAGACCAGGTAGCGCCCGTCATCCGCGTTCTCGCGCAGGGCTAGATCGTGCCGGACCAGTTCCTCCACCGTCGCGTGCAACAGCAACTGCTCCTAGCCGGGGTCCGTGACCTTCTGGTCCTTCGGCACGAAGAACTTGCCGGTGAGGGCGCTTTCTTCCGCCAGCGAGCCGAGGCCGTCCGGCTCTTCCTTGGCCGTGTTGACCATCGCCGAGGCGTAGGCATCCAGCAGTTCCGGCTGGAGCAGCACATAGCCGCCGAAGGTGAGGCGGCGGATCAGGTCGCGGTTTTCAAGTCGACCGATGCAAGTGTCAAACTGAGCCCGAAGATTCGCCACTTTCGCCACCGCGTCGGGATGCTGGCGGGCGAACTCGTCGTAAAGCTGGCCCGCCGGCGCCAGGAGGCGCCCCGTCTTTTTCACCTCCAGCAGGAAAGACTTGATGTCGGCGAACAATTGCGAAGACGAAACCTTCGGCAGGTCCGCCCAGGCGATTGCCTGTTCGATGGCCGCCCGCAATTCCTTGACCTGCCAGCCTTCCTTGGCGCTGGTCTTGAAATAGCCGTCAAAGCCGAATTCCTTGAGGATCGCCTTCAACCGGTCCTCGCCGATGGACACGCCGCCGCGATCGTTGCGGGCGGACACCAAGAACTTCTTCATGGGCACTCCCGATGTCCCCTGACGCTGCTGTGCCAAACGCAACGCGCGCTCCCAGTGCCGGACGCCGGCTAGAGGATCGGTCTCGCTGCGCGCGTCGAATACCACGAGTGCGACGGCCACTTCGTTCAGGTGCAATTGGTGGATAACGCGATAACCGGGCTGGCCGGCCAAGTCCCATAACAGCGTCTCGCGGGTCTGCGTGAGGCTGGCCCCGACTTCCACCTCTTGCGAATCGAATGTCCAGACGCGCCGTCCCGCCGTCGAGTCGGTGTCCCTATAAGGCTGGTTGTTCAGCACTAGGCTCAGACCGGACTTGCCCACGCCGGTGTCACCCACCAACACCACCTTGGCGTTCACGAAGTGGGCGCTTGACTCTGCCGCTTCGCCCAGCAGGGTAGCCGTGTCCAGTTCCCAGATGTGGATGATGCGGTCGCGGGCGCTGTACGGAGTGCCTGGGTCCGAACCGACGGTGGCGAGGAGCGGTAGGCGCGGGTGGAAGGCCAAGCCGGCCAATAAGTAACCCGAGGCTTCAATCGCGAGAGTGGCGACGCAGGCGCCGGTGTTCAACGCCCAAATTCGGATGCTGTCCGTTCCCTTGGAAGCGAGGAGACGCCCGCAGCTCGAAAACCCGACCGATCTCACCCAGCGTGTATGGCCTTCAAGAGTGCGTAGCAAACGACCATCGACCGGATCCCATGTCGATATCGTTGAGTCCGGTCTCCCAACGCTTGCGAGAACCCAACCTTGGGGATCAAAGGCAACGCTCAGGCCGATATTCTTTTGTCCTTCCAGCGCCCGGAGCACCTTGCCGCTGGCGGGTTCCCACAGCCTGACCGTCTGATCCTGACTCCCGCTGGCCAGGATGCGGCCCGCCGGATCAAAGGCGACGCTCCAGACGATGTGCTTGTGTCCGTCCAGCGTGCGGAGCAGCTTCCCGCTGGCCGGCTCCCACAGTCTAACCGTGGCATCCCAACCCCCGCTTGCCAAAGTGCCCCCTGTCGGATCAAAGGCGACGCTGCTGACCCGGCTGTGGTGGCCTTCCAGCGTACGGAGCAGCTTCCCGCTAGCCGGTTCCCACAGCCTGACCGTTTCATCATAACCCCCGCTGGCCAAGGCGAGGCCCGCAGGATCGAAAGCGACGCTACATACTTCACTCTGGAATCCTCCTTCCAGCATGCGCCGGCACTTGCCCGTCTCGGCATCCCACAGCCCGATCGTCTTGTCCCGCGACGGCGACGCCAGCATTCGCCCGTCCGGCGACTAGGCGATTCGCCCGATATAGCCCGTGTGTCCGCGCAGCGTGCGAACGAGTCTTACGCCGGGCGGCAGGTTCTTCCGCACTTCTTCATCCGCGCGCCGCCACTGCTCTTTCCGGTTCCGCTCGGGCATAGGATTGCTGTTTCCGTTCCTGTGGGTTGGCTGTGATCAAAACTCAGAACTCCACGATGACATCCTTGCCGAATTTCAGCCCGGCCACTTCGGCGGCCAAGCGGATGATCGTCTTCTTAAGCACGTTGTTGAGGTTGGTTGCGACCAGCCATCCACCGGGCAACGACTCCCGCATGTCGCGTAGATCTTCGCGGTCCGGATAGAGTTCTTCCGCAGTGCGGGCAATGTAGCGGCGCTTGCGGCCCTGGGCGTCGGGATGCTGGGAGCAGCGTTCGAGGAACGAAGGATCGGCCTTGGCCAGTTCGCGCAGCGCGATCACCATCGCGTCCTTGGCATTGTGGTAGGGGTGAGTGATGCCGCGCAGGACAAGCCGTCCGCTACGGGACGATTCGGTGGCGGGGCGAGAGGAGGTTGGCTGCGGGGACTCCATGCTTGCAGGGGCGAGCGCGGCGCGGCGCGGCGCTTCGACAATGACCGACCTGCCAAGGTCGGCCAGGAACTCGGCCACATCATCCGCGTCTGGACGGATGCCCGCCTTGGATTCCACAGCACCGGCGAGCAGGTCCACGAGCAATTCGTCGCCCTTCTCGACCAGCTCGCGCCAAGCCTCCGGGATAGCGGCTCTGGCTTGGGAGCGGCGGTTGCGGCTACGGTATTCTTTCCGAGCTGCTTCC
>Ga0209514_10007302_pt1 | contig 13109 bp, 11 predicted proteins | sample Subgrocontami58m_FD_187452 | JGI IMG/M metagenome (GOLD analysis project Ga0209514, IMG submission 187452) | Subsurface groundwater microbial communities from S. Glens Falls, New York, USA - GMW37 contaminated, 5.8 m (SPAdes) (version 3) | ecosystem: Environmental > Aquatic > Deep subsurface >...
TGCAAATACAAATTGACAAACTCATCCGCAGCAAACGCAGAACCATCGCACTCATCATCGAACGCGATGGCACACTCATAATCCGCGCGCCGATGCGAATTTCGCAAGCACAGGTCAATTCTTTTGTGCAGGAAAAATCAGATTGGGTTATGCGAACACGGGAGAGACTAAAATCCATCACACACACTCCCGTGAGACAATATATGAATGGCGAGACGTTTTTGTTCCTCGGCGCTTCCTTTGACCTGAAACTGGTCAAACCTCAACGCCCCTTCCTGAAGTTTGACAATAGTTTTACACTGAGTCACACGGCGCAGAAGAGAGGCGAATCGATCTTCACGCGCTGGTATAAGGAACGCGCTTATGAGGTCATATCTGAACGTGTGACGCAATTTGCGCAACAATATAACTTGACACCCGGGCAGGTAAAAATCACCTCTGCCAAAACGCGCTGGGGATCATGCAGTCCGAACGGGACTTTGAATTTCACCTGGCGGGTGGTCATGGCTCCGCTGGATGTAATTGATTATGTGGTTGTGCATGAACTGGCACACCTGCGCGTCAAAAACCACTCCAGTAAATTTTGGAAGTCCGTCGAGGCTATTTATCCTGACTATAAAAAACAAAGGAAATGGCTGCGGGAAAATGGGGAAAAGCTGAATCTGTAGCGCTCGATAAACCACAAATCAAAACTACATTGTCATAGTTTTTTTTTATAGCCTTCGCTTGTCCACGGATCTTTCCCGATAGCCGCGCAATAATTCCCCGAAGGAAGAAGTTTCTGGATTCTCCGCCATTGCTCCTCATCTGCCTGCATCGAAGTTTGCGCGACCCTGCCTCGGTACCGGCGCATTTCGGTGCAGCCTTTTACTGTACATTAGTCGCGGATCAGCAACCGGAATGGTGCCCTTCAATCAACCAGACATTAATTATTCGTCTTGAGATATCTAGTCACCGACACCGCGTTGCTAAAACCACCCTGATTTTGAGTTCTTCACTGTTATTCGAAATCCAGGACGCTGAACCTTAACAACTGAATAGTTTCGAATTCGTCACAAACTGCCCATACATTTTTTCTCATTGTTGGAATGAGCCTGTCGCACTGGTTCGCAGCGGCAAACCCTTAGACCTTGCCGGGTTTGCAATTGATTTGAACGCGTGTACCTCTTGCCGGTTCGGATTCGATCTTTATATCCGCTTCAATTAATTCGGCGCGTTCGAACATGCCAGCCATGCCGAAGTGGCCGTTGGCTTGCAGGGAATTCAAGTCCAGTTTTTCCTTTGGATCAAAGCCAGACCCGTTATCCTGCACACTAAGTTCGATCCTTTCGGCATCCAACTGCCCTGAGATGGTAATTTGAGTGGGAGCAGCATGGTGCAGGGCATTTGTGCAGGCCTCCTGTACGATACGGAGCAGGTGCAGTTCGGTCTCCTCTGAATATCTGGAGCCATCTGACTTAAGATCAACGACAACACGCACTTTCCCTTCCAGGCGTTCCTGTTGTGTATCTGCGTAATCCTGGATGGCAAGCTGGATTCCGTAATTGAGCATGGCTGGCCGCAGATCCTTTACCATCCCGCGCAAATGAGCGGTCAGTTCGCTGTACGTTTTATTAAATTCGGGTGTCAGGTTCTGGTCGTCCACCTTCATCATGAGAGCCGCCATTTTATTCAGGATGCCGTCGTGCAGTTCGAGAGCAAGGCGCTGGCGTCCCAGCTCGTTGCGTTTGATGTCATTCTGATAAGCGGCATGCAGACGTTCGGTCTGGATAATGTTGCTGAGGGCAATGGCAGTCTGGTTGGCAAGCGACTGGAATAAAGGAATCTCTGGTTGCGAGTAGAAGTCATCTGGATCGCGCCTGCCAAAGAGCCACAGGCCGAGAAGGTCTTCTCCCACTTTGAGCGGCAGCGCGAGTCGTACCCACGGGTAGGATTCTTTTGTATGATCACCGTCAGGCAGCCCCTCTTTCAAAGCTGAGAACCTGGAAAGAGAGTCTTCACTTTTGAATTGCTCCTGATCGAAACCGATGGCGAGGATTACTTTGGTGGAACTATGATCGAACTGCAGGAAAAGGAACTGCCGTACCAGCAGGCTGGGAAGCACGACCTCCTTAAGCTGGCTAACCAGTGCATCAATGGAAGCTCCGGCTGAAGTTTGCCTCGAGTAGTTCTCAGGAATTTGATCGGACGCCATGGGGATACCCAATAAATGGTGTTCCAGGAAGCTCTGAAAGCGCGGGAAACCCCAGATCGAAAGCATGGCTACAAGCAAGCTTGCGATGCTACCTACAACTAGAGCGCTATCCGATGAGACGAGCCAGAGATTGGCAATCGCAAAGAGAGGCAACCCAACTATGCCAAGCAGGATGATGAAAAAATAAGCGGAGACGATGCGGTTAACACGCAGCTCGAGCCCGCCCAACTGGCGGCGAAAGGCGACGTAGAGATACGAAAACGGGATCGCCGCAAAACTTATCAAGACAATGTTGCTTAATAGTGGGAGAGTATCAAAGAAAGAGCGTGCTATTCCCAGAATAATGGAAGGCAGGAAGGCGAAAATCCACAGAACAGTAAAGATACCCTCTTCGCGGCGAATATCGACCTGGCGAAAGAAATGAACGATCAGCAGGATCAGGCTGCCGATAAGAGCGGTCAAGAAAGCCAGGATGTAGAGACTACCTGGCAAGGCCTGGAACCATTGAGCGATCATGAGAACCAGAGCGATCATATATCCGGCACCGACCAAAGTCTTCGGTAATTTTCCCAGGGGCTGCGGGAAGACCCAGTGCAAATGCAGATAAACGGGAAGGCTGAGCCAGATCGCCATGCGCAGGACGAGTGCGCTGTACTGAAGATGATAATTCGAAAGACCGCTGCTGGCCATTAGCCAGATGGCGGTCAGAAAATTGAAGGCCAGGAACAGCCACCAACGCTCATCCTTCGGACGGAGGAACACAACGGCCAATAGACCGGCGATCCAGAAGGCATACGCCAGGAACCATTGACTGGCTAGTTGATTGAGAAATTCGCCGCGGTTGAAGCCGGGCAGGCTCCACGGAATGGTAATAAGCTCTCCATTGCGCTCCACCGTGACCGGTGTAATCTCTCCTGCTTTGACGCCCTCAAATAAAGTCTTTCGCAAGTCTGACTGAAATGCGTCCCAACTGAGCGAGCCAACCTGCACGAGACGATCCCCGAACATCAGAGTCGGTGTGGTGGTTTGCTTGATAAAGACAAAATTAATGCTTCCATCCGGACGCCAGGTGAAACCGTAAGGATGTTGGAAGAATTCAATATAGCTATAAAACAACAGGATCGCCAGAACAAGCCAGGGGAGTGTGTACTCGACAATCTTCTTGAACTGCTCTATGGGTTTGTTCATGATGGTTCCTAATCTGATTGAAAGGAGGTGGTGTTGAAAAGCTGATTAAGAAAGATGAATATAAATTGTTTGTCGCGTATCCATCACTAAACAGAAATTGATTATATATCAGACCTGCCGGTTCTGAAAGCATGGCCAGAGACAATATCCCTGCTTGAGCGCGCCGCCTCCAAACAGCCGCGTGACTGGCGTCTGCCGCTTGTGGCCTGCGAGGCAGTTGGGGGGAGGATCGAACAGGCCTTGGAAAGCCTGAATCAGATGATCGTATCCGTTGCCTTTGGTCAATATCTGGACGTTCAGAATCCAGCCGATGAAGCCGCGTACTGGAACGTGGTACAGATGAAGAGTGCGCCGTTTTTCCGAACGACGCTGGAGCTTGGCGCCCTGTTTGGCGGCGTGCCGATTGAAGTTGTCCGCGATATTGGAGAGATTGGACGCGTATATGGCGAGATGATCCAGATCCACGATGATATGAATGACTGCATGACAGCGCCAGCCTGTCCGGACTGGATACAGGGAAGAGCTCCGCTGCCGATTCTTTTTGCGCAGACGGTGGATTACCCGGATCGCAGCCGCTTTCTGGAGTTGCGCCAGCGTATCTTAGATGTTGAGGCGCTCCGCGAAGCGCAGGAAATTTTGATTCAGAGTGGAGCGATCAGCTATTGCATTGATCAGTTGCTGCGCAGATATCGGGGCGCACATGCAGTGGCGATCAAGATGAAACTTGTCCACCCTGACAAATTGGACGCCCTATTGGAAGAGTTGATTGTTCCGGTCTGGAGACTCTTTGAAGTGCCAGAAAAACAACAGCCTGAACTGTTTACCGACGCGATGGAGAATTGGGAGAGAACGGAGTAATGATCCCCAAGTCGCGCGCCTTCGTTACCGCAGCCAGACGCGTATGCACTCCCAGGCGGAGATAGGCGCTGGAAAGCAGGTTGCGAATCGTTGAATTTGTAACCGACATTTTGTTCGCAAAATCCGCCGTTGTCCAGTCCGGACAGGCTGCGCACAAGGAAAGCGCCTCCAGCTGGCGGCCGGTTAACTGTTCACTGTCTGTTGCAAGGTCACGCCTAAGCAGGAGTTGTTGAGCCTGCGCGCTGAGCACAATCCCACCGTTGACAATAGACAGAATCGTTTGATCAAGATTGCGGATGATGGACTGATCATCTTTGAGGATATAGCCGCTGGCGCCGGCCTCCATCACGGATTTGACCAATCCGCGTTCGCTGAACATCGTAATCACCAAAATGGATAAACCCGCATATTCATCCAACAACTTTGGAATGGTGTGCAGGATCGGATAGGGATTTGGATTGTTCGAGGAAGTGGGTACGTTAATATCCAGCAATAATACATCCGTGGGATGGGCAGCCAGGCTCGGTTCAAGCTCCTCTGCATAAGACATGGCCGCTGCCACCATTATTTTTGGATTTCCACTCAGGCGGTAAATATAACCGTCAATAATGCTTTGGTGGTCATCAAGAATGGATACTCGGATTTTATTGGACATCTTAACCTTGCCTTATCATTTACCACAAATTTAGCAAAATACACATTCCAATACAAGGCCTTTCGGCAAAAACAGTACAAATGCCTAGATTTTTCAATTGAATAAGGGCTCGATTTATTATATAATACTTACAGAATTGTAAGTGTAAAATCGAAATACTGAGAAATTTGAACGCGATCATCCAGCACTTTGGCTTTGTGATCCGATGCGAGGATAGATGAGAAGGTTCGATGTTCAACAAGAATTGGAAGGCAGAAAACTAAGATCAAGAGAGTTAACACCGGGACAGGTAAAAGAGATCAATGAGTATCTTGACTCGATCGGTGAATATGGTGAGATCCATCTTGTTGTGCAGCACGGAGAATTGCGCTTTATAAACACGGTTGCAAGCCATAAGGCTGTAATGACCGATCATTGCCAGGAGAAGGAAGATTATGAGACGTAATAATCGTTATTAGCTCTTAATTGATTTATTAAGGTATGGCTCTGGCAAGGGCGAAAGATTCCCGGGAGTCATGATGTGTGTTTACACGTCATGACTCCTTTTTTATTTCAAATAGTAATAATCGAATTGTTGATTCTCTTTGTGATTGAACATGGCGCAGGGAAACTAGGATGACTACTTCTGACAATCCGCAGCTCTTCCCGCTCTTGAATGGAATTAGATTGACAAAACTGACGGTCGAACAGATCCAGCAGATTGACCAGCACTTGGCCGCGCTTGAAGAGTACGGCGAGGTTCATCTGATCGTCCAGCGCGGGATATTGAAGTACATCAACAGGATCGAGAGTCATAAGGTCGGCAGGGTTGATCACAAATACGAAGGAGGAGACCATTCATGACAGCCTCCATTCCACCAGGGAACAAGATCAGTTGCTGCTCTTCCGCTTTCCCCAAAGGGGCAGCAGCGTTTTTCCGCCGTGGTTTTACTCGCAACGATATTTGTACGGTAGAGAAACGTTTATGAGGATCCAGAGCGCGGGCATGTTCTATTGGATAGCGCTTCAAACCCAAAAAGGAGATTGATATGTTCAAGCAAAAAAGATTGACTGTCCTTTCAATGGCCGTAGTGCTGGCCTTGCTGGGCGCGGCGGTCATGCCGTTTACGGCCCTGGCAGATGACGTCGCGCCTCCGCCGACAGAAGTTCCCGTTGTGGATGCAGCGCCGACGGAAGAGCCGGTAGTGGAAGTCGCGCCAACGGAGGACCCTGTTGTGGATGTGCCGCCGACAGAATCAGTGAGCGACGTGGTCGCGGCGCTGGCCGATGCTAATGCGGTGCTGTTGGATGCGGACGGCAACCCGATCCCGCTGGCCTCGCAGGAGGCGGCGGATATACTCACCAGCGACAGCTTTGATCCCTTCTTTTATGACGGGACCATATGGATTGGTTTTACAACAACTGGCAGCGGGTGCCCAGCGGGAGTAACCTGCCTAAGTTCTCCTACCCCTCTGCAAGCGGCTATCTCCAATGTTCCTGACGGCGCAACGGTCTATGTGGCTGCTCAAAATTATGGTGAGGCAGTTACCATTGACAAAAATCTCGGTTTGATTGGTTATCAAGGCGGTACTGGCTCGGTCTCTGGTACGTCCTTTAGCGGTTATACGCTTGCAAATGCTTCCACCGCGTCCTTTACGTTGGGATCTGGTGCGAATATCAGCAATGCCGCTTCAGTGAACGTCTTTGCTCCTGTCGTCAACGTGAACGCCGGGGCCAGTATCCAAGATGGCATTACTCTGATCGACAATGGAGGTACTGTCAACGTGGCGGCGGGCACTTATACCGAGCAGATTGTGATTGATAAGTCACTGACTTTAGTCGGTGTTGGCGCAGGTACGACCGTCATCCAAGCTCCGTCCGTGCTAGCCGATGACCCGGATGGCGCGAAGACCATCGTCTTGTTCACCGGGGCGATAACCGCAGAAATTAGCGGCTTCACCATTCAAGGACCGGTGAATGGTCTGAACTTCGGCATCTATGTACGCAACGGAGCGACCGCCAACATCCACGACAACACCGTCAAAGATATCCGCGATGAACCTCTCAGCGGTAACCAATACGGGTATGGTATTGAGATCGGAAAGTACAAAAATACATTTCCATTCGTAAACCAAGTTGGTCACGCGACGATTACGAACAACATTGTTTATGGCTACCAGAAGAACGGCATTGAAGTTGAAGGCGCCGGCTCTACTGGCACGATAACGGGGAATACAGTCACCGGTGGCGGTCCTATGACGACCACTGCCCAAAACGGCATCCAAATCCGCCGCGGTGCGACGGGGAGCATCACCAACAACACGGTCACCGGAAATGCCTATATCCTGCCGTCTTCTTGCGAACCGAGCGTCAGCTACGCTAACTGTTATACGGCGGCCGGCATTATCGTGACGTACCCGGGAAATGATGTCGTCATCCAAGGCAATACCGTCAATAACAATACTGCGAATATCTACACCTATGAAGCCAATGGGGTCCAAATTCTTAACAACCAGGTAAGTGATTCGGCTGTGGGTCTAACTAGCGCGGGAATAACAGCTGATTCGGACAATGTAGCGTCAGGGTCGGCCGGAATTACCGGCGTAACTATCTCCGGCAACACGATACGGAACAACTTGTCCGGCGGGTCACATCAGGGAGACGGCATTTTTCTCTGGGGTGTAAAGAATTCTACCGTCAGCAATAACACTATTGAGGGTGGTGGCTATGACGGAATATTGATTGGCGCCTCCGGTAATATCACCATTACTAACAACCTATTTTCTGAAAATGGCTTGTTGGTTTCAGATCCAAACGCATCAGCTATTGATTTTGGAGGGGTTTATCATACTTTTCCATATTTTGGTCCTCAACCTAATCTTCTGGGAGGTTTCTCTGTCCATGATAATTCGTTTGAAGGCAACCAGAATGGCGTCTGGAACTATGACACCGCTGCCGTAAACGCCTCCGGCAACTGGTGGGGCACAACGGACCCAGCGGCGGTGGCCGCAGCCACGAGCGGGAGCGTTGACTACACCCCCTGGCTGAACAGCGGCACGAACGCCTCGACAGGCCCCGGCTTCCAGGGCGACTTCTCCGTGCTGAACGTGGGGCCTGGCGGTGAGCAGACTGGCACTGAGGGGCGAATTCAGGAAGCCGTAGACCTGGTGACCGGCAGCACGGTCAACATGATGGCGGGTGATTACACGGAGGATGTCAATATCAACGACAAGGACGGCTTCACCCTGCAAGGGGCCGGCAGCGGGACTGGCGGGACACTCATCAATGGCAGCGGCGGCCTCCATGCGGACAACAATACCGGCACGCTTACTCTGCAGGACTTCGCCGTCACCGGCTCCAAATTTGACGGCATCTGGGTGGAGGATCATGATGGGGCGATTGTCCTCTCGGGCATCAATTCCAGCGGCAACGGCCTGCCCGGCACAACGAATGGCTGGTGGATCGGCGGCGCATGGCTCGAGGCCACCGGGACGGTCACGGTCAGTAATTCCGTGTTTTCTAACAACCTTGATGCGGACCAAGCTACCGGGCTATACATCAATTCCCTGGCAGGTCCCGTCACGCTGAACAATGTCACGTCCACCGGCAACGATTGGGCGGGCTTGGCGCTCGACGTCGGCGGGCAGATCACGCTGACGGACATCACCGCCAGTGACAACGGTGATAGCGGTGCCTGGCTAAACAATTGCCTGCAAGACGGAACCGGCGCTTGCACCAACACCGATGACGTAAGCGTCACTAACAGTGTTTTCGATGGCAATGACCACCACGGCCTGGATATTGCGACGGGCGGCACGCTCCTGCTCACGAGTGTCACAGCCGATTCCAACGGTCAAGCCGGCGATTATGGCTCTGGCCTCAGCATCTGCAACTACTTTGATCCTGATGGTGCGGGCCCCGAGGATGGCTATTGCCAGAACACGGCCGCGTCCGTCACCATCAACGGAACAACCAACGTCTTCAACAACAACGAGTACAACGGGTTTGAGATCTACGCCGCTGGCCCAATCGCGCTGACGAATATCACAGCTAACGACAATGACGGCGGCGCCTGGCTTGATGCGGGCGGGGCAGTCACGGTCAGTGATTCGCAGTTCTCTGGCAACATAACGGTCGGATTGGGAGCGACTTCTCCGACCGGGCCGGTCACGCTGAACAACGTAGTGGCGGAAGGGAACATCTACGATGGAATTGACATCTTCACCGATGGGAACGTGACTTTGACCAGTGCTACCATTACCGGGAACGGCACTGATGGCGTCTACGTTGATGGTTATGACTACTCCTGGGCCGGCACCGTGACCGTCAACGGCGGCACCTTCACCAACAACGGGCTTGACACCACCTATCCAAATACTTACGGTCTGAATATCGATGCCTGCCAGTTGTCAACGGACGGCGCTCAGACCTTCGGCGGCAACCAAAACGGGAACATATTCTTTGAACAAGACCCGGCCTGCGTGCCAGCGCCTCCTGCAGGCGGCGGTGGTGACGGTGGTGGGGGTGGTGGAGATGGAGGCGGCGGAGGTACGACCACTGGCGGCGGGACGACTCTCTCACCACTACTGATCCCGGTAACGGGCGGTGAGCAGGTGACTCTGAACACGACTACTCCGACCATGCTGCAGTTGCCGAGTGGCAATCAGGTTTCGATTGACTCCGGTGCGGGCACGACCGCCAGCGTCTCTGCCGAAAGCGAAACTTCGCTGCCTGCCACCGTGCCGAGCGGCAACACCTTTGTCGGCGCGATGACGGTGAACGTGATGAACGGCGGGACAACGGTCAGCACACTGCCGGCCGGCACAACGATGGAGGTGTCGTTTGTGATACCGTCATCGTTTGCCGCAGGGCAGACGTTCTCCATACTCTACTGGAATCCGGCGCTCAACGGCGGACTCGGGGACTGGGAGACCGTGCCGGCAACGGTTACCTCCGATGGACATGTGGTGGCGACGGTGAACTTCACCGGCACCTTTGTGCTGGTCACTCCGTAACCTGATATGTCGCGCTTACAAGTTGCGGCACATTTCCAAATCTAACAAAGAGGGACGGCACACGGCCGTCCCTCAATTAATATTGCTTCCAAAATGGGAAAACGCCATGCAAAACCGTAGTCACACTCTTACCCTGATTGTCCTCACGGCTGTGCTTTTGCTCGCCGCCTGCGGGCAGGCCGAGCCCAGCGCTGTGCCCAGCGCCACGCTCAGCCCGACAGCCATCCCCGCTGCTACCGTTACGGCCACACCCGACCCCTGCGCCCCGGAGAATCGGGCGGTCGAGGTCCGTTCCATGCACCGCCTGATGCGCGAGTTCGACGACGCCTACGCTGTAGCCATCAGCACCAGCCGGGATCAAATGTCGCCGGCTGTCTCCGAGCTGCAGCGCATCCGCCGGGGGGCCGAGGACTACCATGCACCGGCTTGCCTGGCGCCGCTCAAAGATCTGCAGCTGGTGCAGATGAACACCGTCATCCAGACCATGCTGGCCTTCATGGGCGGCGCCGACAGCGATACCATCAACCAAGGCGTGGCGCTGTCGGGCCAATTGCACAATCAGTATATGCTGGAGGTATCGCGCCTGCTGGGCACGACCATAGTAGCCATTCCGACCCCCACGCTCCTGCTCGGCACGCCAGCCCCGACCGAGGCGGGCGCGACGGCCACTGCTACCTCGGCAGTACCGATCGTCACCAACCAGGGACCGGTGGTGGTGGATGTGCTGGCCGCGCCCTCGCTGGAGGCGCAGAAACTGGGGGCGCTGGAGGTCGGCCAGTCGGCTCTGGCGCTGGGCTACTCGGCTGACGGCTTCTGGATCATGATCGAAATCCCCGGCCAGCAGAGCCAGACCGCCTGGGTCTACGCGGCCCTATTACAAGTGAGCGGGCCGGGTGGTCTGCCGGTCATCATTGCCACACCCTAATCATCATGAAACCAAAACCTGCCAAGCTGAACTGTTATCCTGAGCCTGTCCAAGGGCTGTCGAAACCCTTTACCCTGCTGTCTATATTTCTAGCCCTGACTTTTCTGCTGGCGGCCTGCGGCCGCGGTCAGGCTGCGCCAACGCCTACCGCCTCTCCCAGCGCCACGCCGGACCTGTGTGCGCCGGAATACCTGCCGGCGGTAATTCAGGGCGTTCATTCCATGATGCGGACCTTCGACGACGCCTCGGCGCTGGCCTCCAACGCTCCGCGTGAGAGCCTGCTGCCAGCCATCTCCGAATTGCAGCGCATCCGCCGCCAGTCCGAAGATTTGCAAGTGCCGGCCTGTCTTTCCGCGCTCAAACAAGCCCAACTGACGCATATGAACACCGTCATCCAGACCCTGATGGCTTTCCTGGGGGGCGCCGATCAGGCGGGCGTGAATCAGGGCATTGCCCTGGCGCGCCAGCAGCACGACCAGTACATCATCGAGATGGCGCATGTGCTGGGCATGACCGTGGTTGCGCCCGCCAGCGCCACCCCTGGAGCGGTGAACCTGGCGCCGCCGCAGGAGGGCGGAGAGAGTCCCCCCACCGGGACGGAAACCGCCACCCCGTCAGTGGCGATGGTCACCAACCCCGGCCCAAGCAGTGTTAATCTGCGAAACGCGCCGGATTTGAACGCTCCTGAAGTGGGAATTCTTGCAGTTCAAACAACTACAATTGCCCTCGGAAAAACAGAAGATAACTTATGGATTCTGGTGGAGGTCCCGGAGCAGCCCGGTCAGACCGCCTGGTTGTATGCAACTCTGGTTCAGCTTTCCGTACCCATTGATCAACTTACAGTGGCTGCTCCATAAAATAAAAGCAAAAAGGAGTGACACGTTGAACTTCTAAACATTGCGGCCGAGCGCGCCTATAGGAATAATTTTACAGGGGAAAACGCCTCGGAAAATTCGATCAAGGGGCAGCCTCAAAGACTGCCCCATGGGGCCTCCACCGCCATAATTGGCGTTTTTTTATTCTTTCTGAAAAAATTATTCGTATGCAGAATCACGATGCGCACGTGCTGATCGTGGAGAACCGTGATACGGTTGCTGAGGATTCCCCGTTTGTTCCGCTTTCGGTAAGTCAATGCAAGGATGTTATGGAGTTTACTAGTAGTTTGTCAAGATTGAATCTTTGGATATAAATGTTTTAGTTTGATACGAGCATCAGCAGTAGTAAACTGCCAGTCTACCTTAACAACTTTATCATTTCGTTCTTTTGCCCAGGCTTGAACCTCAGCGTCCAATGTATCCTGATCTGGAATGCGGCGATCCAAACCTTGGCGAGTCAGTGCGCTCAACTCAATTTCAGCCATATTCAACCAACTGCCATGTTTGGGTGTGTAGTGAATTTCCAATCGTCTGCTTAACCGATGTGCTTCTTCTGGCTCAAAGGTTGCATAAAAAGAAGCCAGTTTGTGCGTATTGAGATTGTCCATAACGACCACGATCACTTCTGCCTCGGGATATGGCTCATCAGATACCATTTTCATGAGATGTGCCCAGTCCACGATTTTGCGTTGTGAAGTAGTTTGGACATGGCGTTTGCCAGCCAAGGGCTCAAACACCATGAAGAGGTTTGCTGTGCCATGACGTTCATACTCATAATCCTGTTTGGCGGTTTGTTCTGGCTTGATCGGCCAAGGCTCATGTTTCTCTGCCAGAAGTTGTTTGGGCATCTCGTCCATGCAGATGAGCGGTCGTTTTGGGTCGTATGGACGCTTATACACATCCAAGACATCTTCCATCTGACACACAAACGCAGCATCTGCCTTTGGAGGAATACAATACATTTCCCTCAGCCAAGGCTTAAGTTCGTTTTTTTCAGCGCGGCACGAATGGTTTCATGCGAGACCTCATCTACATAATTACGTTTGATCATCTCCGACTGCAATAAGCGCAAGGTCCAACGCGCTCGACCTTCAGGGGCTTCGTTACAGGCAATCGCTAGCAAGTGTGCTTCTGCTTCGCCGTCCACAATATGCTCATATTCTCGGTCGGGTTTCTTACGCTGAAGTGCGACTTCCAAGCCTTGTTCCATGAAAACTTTTCGTACTTTTGCAATCGTCATCTCGGAAACATCATAGGCTTCTGAGATTTGCTTATAAGACCAGTTTATCTTCTGATCAGATTTCAGCAAAATTTGGGCACGCTTGATTTGCCGAGCTGGATAAGCGCCTGTTGAACTTATTTTTTCAAGATGCGCTCTTTGCTCTTCATTGAACTCAACTACATATTTTCTCTTCATGGG
>Ga0209514_10007304_pt1 | contig 13106 bp, 12 predicted proteins | sample Subgrocontami58m_FD_187452 | JGI IMG/M metagenome (GOLD analysis project Ga0209514, IMG submission 187452) | Subsurface groundwater microbial communities from S. Glens Falls, New York, USA - GMW37 contaminated, 5.8 m (SPAdes) (version 3) | ecosystem: Environmental > Aquatic > Deep subsurface >...
CAGAGGAGGGTTGGGTCAACGGAAAGAGCCTCGCCTTGTGATAATCGCCACTCTTTAAGGCAACGCAAACGCTCTAGTTGTTCGCGGCTGACGCGTTCCGCGGCCATAATAAGCGCTCGGCGGACCGGCGGCGCAGCCAGGCCATCGCGAAGGGCCTGCAGGATGCCTCGACCGAATCTTTGTAACCCGGTTTGACCGATACCGGGGACCTCCGTTAGAGCTACTGTGGGATTGGCAGCGATGAAGATGAGAGCCTCGTCAGATACTACGAAGAATGGCGGCCGGCGCCAGCGCCGGGCCTCTTCTTCTCGAAATTGAAAAAGACTCTGGAGGATCGCCAGGCCCCGTTCATCCAAATTTTTCGACCCCTTGGCGAAGAGAAATGCCGTATCCAAATTTGGTGCTGTATATCGCACCTCTTCGAGCCGGGCGCACTCTTCGGCTACCCATGCCGCTCGCCCCAGGGCCTGGAGCCGTTGGTCCAAAATATTTCGTATCAATAGGAGATATCGTACATCGGCGGCGGCGTAGATGAGGGCCTCGGCAGAGAGCGGGCGCTGCCCCCAGTTAGCTCTCTGGAGCCGCTTGCTCTTTTCAATGGTTATACCCAGCAGATCTTCTATGAGGGCGCCCAGGCTTACACGGGTCATCCCTGCGAAGCGGCCAGCGATGTTGGTATCGTATAGATTGCGGATATGAAATCCACAATGCCGGTCAAGGCTGCGGATGTCGTAGTCGGCGCCATGGACGATTTTCTCGATGGAATCATTTTCCAGGACGTCTTTGAGAGGAGCAATATCCTTCAAGGTGATCGTATCAATGATATAGACTTTGTGGCGGGTGGCAATCTGAATGAGGCAAAGCTGCTCGGGGTAATGGTGGAAGCTATTGGACTCGGTATCGAGTGCGATGGCTGACTCTCGCGCCATCGCCTGGACAGCGACATCGAGCCGGGCAAACTGACTGATAATTTCGACGGGAAGCTGTAGCGTCCCAGTCTCGAGGTTACCTGTTTCAGTTACATTCAGTACAACCAACTACACAATTCCAATCTATAAAAAGCCCGATAGAGAATTTGCAAAGCCATCAAGTCTTTCATTCAGTACAGTTCATTACGCCTATCATATCTTAGTAGATTATACCAAAAAAGCGGGGTACACGCCACATAATCGCCCGTCGTAATCAGGGTGCAACGGGGCATGAATGAATCCTCAAAAGCCCATATTGGAGATAGTTACGAAAATGTAGCTTTTATGATTAGAACTTCAGTAATCCCTCGTTTCTGCAGGCAACGCAGGTAACTTTGGTGATAGGTTGACAATCCTTCCCTTTAACTGCTAGACTATCGTTGAAATTAAATTCATCTTGTAGCTTCTTTTATAGGGGGATTATTGTCCTCCTTGATTGCAAATGTTTCCTGAGCCTGCCGAAGGGATTAATTCAGTTAAAATGAATGACGTGGAATTAGCTTCGATTTCCACACCCCGCCCGATACCTGGCCTTGTCGAGGTCTTTACCGGCAATGGAAAAGGGAAAACTACTGCTGCCCTGGGTATTGCAATCCGGGCATTGGGACACGGGCTAAAAGTTCATATAGTTTTTTTTATGAAAGGTGAGTTCCCTTATGGTGAGCAAAAGGTCCTGTCCCAATTGCAGGGCCTGAGCTTCGAAAGGTTCGGCTCTTTGGAATTTGTTGACCCATCACATGTTAAAGAAGAGGAAAAAATCCAGGCCCGGCAAGCCCTGGAGGCTGCCCGAAAAGCTTTATCCAGCAGCCTTTATGATGTGGTTATTTTAGACGAGGTGCTGGTTGCTTCCGCCTGGGGGCTTGTAGGAGTGGATGATGTCGCCAGGTTAATTCGAGAGAAACCGGAAAGGATTGACCTTGTCCTTACCGGCCGTTATGCCGACCCTGTTCTACTGGAATTAGCTGATTTGGTTACCGAGATGAAAGAAGTTAAGCACCCCTATAAAAAGGGGCATCTGTCCCGGCAGGGAATAGATTACTAAGGCGGTTATCCAAGCTATGCCTCTGGAAAACTATCTCATGGATGGAGAGAAAATATTGGCTCAAGCTGGCAGTTTTTATGCCTCAAATAAGCGCCTGATAAGGTACGAAAAGCGTGCCCTGGGTGAGCAACTGGACGATATCCCTTATGCCCATTTAACCTCCGTTGGTATAGCCAGGGTACGGAGGTGGCGCTTGTTCTGGATCGGGCTGAGCACCGTCGGAACCGTAGCAAGCTCCCTGGCAATATTGGTCGTGGCATCGATTGTTATGAAGTCGCTATCGGGTATCCTCGGTCCGGGCACAGGTTTACCTCCGGGCCTGCTTGGCGCTGATATGAACTTCAATGTGGGGCCGATGGTTTGGGCTGTCCATTTGCTTGGCCTGGCTATCGGACTGGCCCTTGTGCTGGTTGGTATATTTGTACCTAACACGTTCATTCAGTTCCGAGCGCCAGGTCTGAATAAGGATACCGAGGCCAGGTTCAGACTTCAGGGGGTTCGCCACGAGACCAGCATGAACCTAGTCCATATTATCAGACAGCAATCATTAGGCATTGTCAAATCGGAGATAGCAAGTGTCCAATCGCCAGAAAACAAAGGAAGTCAAGCCACAGGCCAGTAAAAGTGCTTTTAATAAAGTACAGGAGCGCCGTGATTCATTCGCCACCGCCTCCGGTATCCCTGTGGAAAGGATTTATACCCCGGCGCATATTGCCGATTTTGATCCCCGTAATGACCTGGGGATGCCCTCTGAATTCCCCTTTACCAGGGGTGTCCACAACACTGGATACCGGGGGCGTCTATGGACTATGCGTATGTTCTCGGGGTTCGGTTCAGCAGAGGAGTCCAATGCCCGTTACAAATACCTTCTTTCCCACGGTGAAACGGGATTAAGCGTCGCCTTTGATTTCCCTACCCTCTCCGGTTACGATACCGACGATCCTTTAGCCAGAGGAGAGTTCGGCAAATGTGGCGTCGCTGTTTCGTCCCTGGCTGATATGGAAATTCTGTTTGAGGGCATTGCGGTAGATAAAATAACTACCTCCATGACAATCAACGGGCCGGCAGCCGTTATCTGGGCTATGTATCTCGCCGCTGCGGAAAAAAGGGGAATTCCCATTGCTAACCTGGGCGGTACTATCCAGAATGATATTTTAAAAGAGTATGTTGCTCAGAATTCATATATATATCCCCCGCAGCCGTCTATACGTCTTATTGTAGATACTATGGAGTTTGGCACTAAACATGTTCCTTTATGGAATACCATCAGTATTAGCGGTTACCATATCCGCGAGGCCGGGGCTACCGGAGTGCAGGAACTTGCTTTTACTTTAGCTGACGGTCTTGCCTATGTGCAGGCGGGTTTAGACAGAGGTTTGAAGGTTGACGACTTCGCCCCACGTCTCAGTTTCTTCTTTGCCGCCCACAACGATTTCTTTGAAGAGATTGCAAAGTTCCGTGCCGCACGGCGAATCTGGGCCAGAGAGATGAAATCCCGTTTTGGGGCCAGCGAACGCTCTCAGTGGCTGCGATTTCATACCCAGACGGGCGGGTGCACCCTTACTGCCCAGCAGCCGGAGAACAATATTGTACGCACTACACTTCAAGCACTGGCGGCTATTATGGGTGGGACACAGTCCCTGCACACCAACTCTATGGACGAAGCTTTAGCTCTCCCCTCAGATAAGGCTGTCCGTATCGCCCTGCGTACCCAGCAAATCATCGCCCTTGAGAGCGGTGTTGCCAGCACTATTGACCCTCTTGGCGGCAGTTTCTATATGGAAGCATTAACTTCCCAAATGGAGGCCAGGGCCAGAGAATATTTCGACCAAATTGAGGAACGCGGTGGTGTTCTGCGATGTGTCGAGACCGGCTTTTTCCAGCAGGAGATTGCTAATTCCGCATATACATATCAACAAGCTGTTGATAATAAAGAGCAGATTGTAATCGGGGTTAATGATTATGTGGCGGAGGAACCCATATCTATCCCGATTTTAAAGATGGATAAAGCTAGTGAGAAGCGACACCTGGATAGACTTAACCGGATACGCCGGGAACGGGATCAGCGGGAGGTGGCTCAGCGGTTAAAAGCTCTTGAACAAGCGGCCCACGGTAATGAGAATCTTATGCCGTTTATCCTGGACGCAGTTCGGGCTTATGCTACTTTAGGTGAGGTTTGTGGGGTTATGCGGGGCGTTTTTGGTGAATTTAAAGCGCCGGTACTTGTTTAATAAAATATAAAGGAGAGGTGATGAAGGTAACCTTAAGTGTAATCAAGGCTGATATTGGTGGCTATGTAGGACACTCCAGTTCCCATCCTGATATACTGGCTACGGCAAAAGAGAGTATGGAAAAGGCCAAAACACAGGGACTTCTTATAGATTACCACGTAACCGCCTGCGGCGATGACCTGCAACTTATTATGACTCATCAGCACGGGGAATTAAACGAACGCATTCATAAGTTAGCTTGGGATACATTTATCAAAGGTACGGATGTAGCCAAAAAGCTTAAACTATATGGCGCCGGCCAGGACTTGCTGGCTGACGCCTTCTCCGGGAATGTAAAGGGGATGGGCCCCGGGGTTGCGGAGATGGCAATAGAAGAAAGGACCTCTGAGCCAATTATCATCTTTATGGCTGATAAAACCGCTGCCGGAGCCTGGAATCTTCCTTTATATAAAATGTTTGCCGATCCCTTTAATACCATAGGCCTGGTGATTGCCCCAAATATGCACGCCGGTTTTGCCTTCGAGGTACATGATGTTAAAGAGAGTAAAAAAATTACCTTCAATGCTCCGGAGGAAATCTACGATATGCTGGTTTTCCTGGGAGCACCTGGTCGCTTTGCCGTTAAGTCGATACATAGCCGGGAGGCTAACGAGATAGCCGCTGTTTCCTCCACCGAGCGCCTTTCCTATATGGCTGGGCGCTATGTGGGGAAGGATGACCCTGTGTGTATCGTGCGCTCCCAGGGATTATTCCCCGCAGTAGGCGAGGTATTGGAGCCTTTCGCTCATTCTTATATCGTTGAAGGGTGGATGCGGGGTTCCCATCACGGCCCGCTTATGCCGGTAGCAGTGCGGGAGGCCAATCCATCCCGCTTCGATGGTCCGCCCCGGGTGATATGTCTGGGTTTTCAGCTAGCCAATGGCAAACTGATAGGTCCACGGGATATGTTCGATGACCCGGCCTTTGATGAAGCCCGCCGGCAGGCAAATCAAATAGCCTATATATTGCGTCAACACGGCCCGTTTGAGCCCCATCGGCTGCCCCTTGAGGAGATGGAATACACCACTATGCCTCAGGTAATGAAAAGGATTTCAGGACGGATGACAGAATTGAAGTAATGCCGGAGATTTTGCTAGCCACCCATAATCAGGGTAAAATTAGAGAGTACCGGGGGTTGCTGGCCGGGTTGCCCTATAAGTTGATAACACTGGCAGACCTTGGTATAACACTTAAAGTGCCTGAGACCGGTCCCAGCTTTGAGGAAAATGCCGTTGCTAAGGCTAAAACCTATTTTGCCCTGAGCCGTTTACCCACTTTATCGGAGGATTCCGGGCTGGAGGTGGATGCTTTGAATGGTGAACCGGGCGTCTTTTCGGCCCGTTATGCCGGAGAACAGTCAGGCGATATCGAGCGGGTTGACTATCTGCTGTCCAGGATGAAAGGAATCCCGTGGGACAAGCGTTCCGCCCGTTTCCGTTGTGTAATTGCGGTAGCATTGCCCGGAGACAGGATAGAGATGTTCAATGGAGAATGTGAGGGGGTCATCTCACTAAAGCCAGGCGGGAATTTTGGCTTCGGTTATGACCCTGTTTTTTACGTGCCGGAGATGGGAAAGACTATGGCGGAGCTACCACAGGAAGTTAAAAATAAACTTAGCCACCGTTTCAATGCAGCTCAGAAAGCTCTACATTTTCTGGAACAGTATGCGAAAGAGGAAATTCGTAGATGACTGGTCTCTCTGATTCCTTTCAGCGCCCGATAGATTACCTGCGTATATCGGTTACGGATCGCTGCAATCTTCGGTGTATTTATTGTATGCCGGAGGAGGGTGTAGACCTCTTCCCCAGAGAGAACATGCTATCCTACGAGGAAATCTACCGTGTGGCCCAGGCCGCCGCCGAACTGGGTATAAGCAAGCTAAGGCTAACAGGCGGCGAACCACTGGTTAGATTAGGATTGAGCCGACTAGTCGCCATGGTGGCCGGGTTAGACGGCATCACCGACGTTGCTCTGACTACCAATGGGGTATTATTAGCCCGCTATGCAGCGGAGCTGAAGGCATCTGGCCTGCGGCGGGTTAATGTCAGCCTGGACTCCCTCCAAAAGGATAAATTCCTCCGTATTACTCGGGGCCAACAATTGGAGCAGGTTCTAAAAGGAATAAAACTGGCTGAAGAGCTGGGACTCAATCCGGTAAAAATAAACATGGTGGTCATGAGAGGTATTAACGACGACGAGCTTCTGGACTTTGCCCGGAAAAGTATCTACGACGGGTGGAATGTTCGTTATATAGAGCTTATGCCTTTTGGAGAGCAGGGATTAAAAGATAGCAAGCCGGTGCCCATATCTGAAATAAAACAACGCCTGGAGACGCTTGGCCCCCTGGAGCCTGCCGTATCCAGCGCTGGCGCCGGGCCGGCCAAGTATTTTAAATATCATGGAGCAAAGGGGACAATAGGGTTTATAAGCCCTATTAGCGAGCATTTTTGTATAAACTGCAACCGCTTACGCCTTACTGCCGATGGGCGGCTTCATCTGTGTCTCCTGGGAGAAGCTGCGGTTGACCTGCGTGTACCCTTGCGCTCTAACGCTTCCCTGGAAGAGCTTAAAGAAATCCTGAAAAAGGCCGTTGCAGCTAAACCTGAAAAGCACTGTTTATCCGAGGGTATCGGCCCTTGGGGAGAGGCTATGGCCCACATTGGCGGTTAAACTCATGATAGATATTTACACTGATGGCGCTTGTACTGAAAACCGTATTGGCGGCTGGGCAGCCGTCCTGTTCCAGGACGAAAAAAAACAGACACTGAAGGGCCAGGAGGAGAAAGCTACCAACCAGCGTATGGAGGTTACCGCCGCCATTAAAGCTCTCACCGCTACACCCGACGCAGCTCAGGTTACCATCCATAGCGATAGCCAGTATTTAATCTATACGATGTCCAGGAACTGGAAACGGCGTGCCAACCTGGATTTATGGGAATCCCTGGATAAACTGGTTGCCCGCCGTAAAGTGCAATGGGACTGGATCCCCGGTGAAGCTACACCGGAGATGCTGGAAGCCCATCAACTGGCAAATGAAATGGCTGGTGTCTCAACAATCTCACTTCCCACATCTCATATCTCGCATCCCATCGCCCCTGCTCACATGGTGGACGTGGGAGAAAAACCTGTAACCCAGCGGGAGGCCACAGCCCGGGGAGCCGTAAAGATGCAAGCGGCTACCCTTGAAATGATAAAACAGGGCAAGCTGACTAAAGGCGATGTCCTGGCAGTGGCGCAAGTAGCTGGCGTGATGGCTTCTAAACGGACATCCGATATTATACCCCTGTGTCACCCACTGTTAATCGAAAGCACTCAGGTGGAATTCCGTATGGATGAAAGCAGCAGCAAGGTGGAAATAACTGCTCAGGTTAGAGGCGCCGGCAAAACGGGTTATGAGATGGAGGCATTGACTGCCGTGGCTGTAAGCGCTCTTACCATCTACGATATGATCAAAGCCCACGACCCGCGGGTAACAATTGAAGAAATCCGTTTGATAAAGAAAAGTGGCGGCAAATCGGGAACAGTCGAACTGGAGTAAGCTCTTCCTCAACTATTCCCGTATTCCATGGAGCGTCGTCCTGGTTTAAACCGTCTTACCGGGTACAGGTAAATTAGCCCTGAGATCAACTTATCTTCCTGGGACACTTATACACCACAAAAGCTGCTGCTTGTGATATTATATACTTTGACGAAGGTAATAATCCCTGTCAGGAAATATTGTGATTAGGGAGATATGCACAACAGACGGCTTGGCATTGCTCTAGTTGCACTGGTTATCGCTCTGGGGCTCATCTCTTTTTTGCTATTGCACTATTGGTATCAGCCCGCCTATAGTTTTGTCTATACCGATAATTCCCGTATTGATGGAGTAGTTGTCAGAGTAGTGGCTGAGAACCACGGCCAGGTAGTAAAGTTGCCCTTCGATACGGGTGACGCCGTTGAGAAATTGCAGCCCATAGCAATTTTGAAAGTTCTTGCCTCAGGTGGTAATCCATCGGATAGCCGTAACCAGCGGTTTCTCTACCAGAATATCTTGTCACCCATCTCAGGCACCGTGGTTAGCAGGAGCATTAATCCGGGGGATACTGTGTTGGCTGGGCAGCCATTGGTTACCGTTGCCGATTTAGACAACATCTGGGTGATCGCGAATATAGACGAAAACGATATAAACAGAGTGGAACCTGGCCAGCGGGTAGATATCCATGTAGATGCCATAAATGAGGTATTTCAAGGCTGGGTAGAATATGTTATCCCGTCAACAACCTCGATAGTCCTGCGGCCATTTGATACCTCGCTTGTAGTTGCGGCCAACACACAGGACGTTCCTGTTAAGATACGATTTGAACAAAAGAGCGGTTATGTGCTTTACCCCGGACTCTCCACAGAGGTTAAAATCTATACTAAGTAAATGACTAATATTATTGAAGTCAAAAACCTCGTCAAAAAATATGGCAACTTTACAGCGGTAAATAATATCAGCTTCAATCTGGAATCTGGTGAGTTCTTCGGATTTCTCGGCCCGAATGGGGCTGGTAAGACTACCACCATAAATATCCTGTGCGTTCTGTTAAAGGCAACCTCCGGTACAGCGGTTATAAATGGGTTCGATGTCTCAAAAGAACCTATAAAGGTACGAGAGTCTATAGGGCTGATATTTCAAGATCCCAGCGTAGACAATCAATTAACAGCCAGAGAGAACCTTCAAGTTCACGGCGAATTGTATAACGTCCCGAACCAACTTATAAAAAAAAGGATACCGGAAGTATTAAATACGGTTGAGCTTTCCGATTGGACAGACCGTCTGGTCGGCACCTTTTCGGGGGGAATGAAACGCCGCCTGGAGATTGCTCGTGGCCTATTACATCACCCGAAGGTTATTTTCCTGGATGAACCCACCCAGGGGCTTGATCCCCAGACACGGAATCATATATGGCAATATATAATGAAACTTCGTCAGGATGAAGGACTAACTATATTTTTAACTACCCACTATATGGATGAAGCTGAGAATTGCGGGCGCATAGCTATTATCGACCACGGAGAAATTGTGGCTATGGATAGCCCGGCACACTTGAAAGCAAAAACCGGAGAGGACATAATTCTTCTTGACACCGATAATAACGAGCGGGCAGCCAACCTTATCGGGAGCAAATTTGGTATCCCTGTTAAACGCAGCCCGGAGGGACTGCAATTAGAAGTTCCTGAAGGGGCCAGGTTTATTCCCGGCTTTATAACCTCATTCAGCGAAACAGAAGGACACCCTCAGATATTGAGCATAAGCTTGCGGCGGCCAACTCTGGAGGATGTCTTCATCAAAATTACGGGGAGAGCAATCCGGCAACAGAGCGCGGATGCCGCTGAGGGGCAGCGCATAGCCTTCAAACTGCAAAGGTAGTAGATAAAAACTTGTCACAAATCGGACAAATAATAGACCGTGATATGCAGGCCCTCGGCACAATATGGCGGCGAGAGATATTGCACATGTGGCGAGATAAACCCCGTCTCTTTGGCTCCATGATTCAGCCCATGCTTTTCCTTCTTATTATAGGCAACGGTCTCGCCCCTGCCCTCGGCCAGATGAGCGGGGGCATTGATTTTAAAAAATTCATATTTCCAGGGATCATCGGTATGTCGGTATTATTCAGCTCGGTATTCTATGGCATAACCGTCGTGTGGGATAGGGAGTTTGGCTTCCTGAAAGAAATCCTGGCGTCACCAGTCCGGCGCTACGTGGTAGCCCTGGCCAAAATACTGGCAGGCAGCACCATATCCACAACTCAGGCTTTTATTGTCCTTATGTTTGTCCCGTGGTTAGCCGAGGTGTCCCTATCGGTAAGCATGGTAGTCAAGCTATTCCCGTTTATATTTTTACTGGCGGTAGTTACGAGTGCTCTTGGCGTTATATTGGGGGCTATTATCAAATCAATTCAGGCTTTTCAGGTTGTAATGCTTGTATTAGTAATGCCGCTATATTTTTTGAGTGGCGCTTTTTTCCCTCTAAAAAATCTACCCACATGGATGGACGTTCTGACTAAAATAGACCCGTTGACCTATGGTGTTGACCCTATCCGTCAAATTGGTTTGACCACATCATTGAGGTCCCACGGTATACAGGCGTTTGCCGTACATTCAATAGGTTTTGACCTGTTTATGTTGGTTTTTTTCGGAGCTATATTGGTGGGTGGAGCAATATATGTATTTAATCGGTTATAATAATAGGTAATGAAGAAGTTTAAACCGCCGGTCAATATTACTCAGGAAATCAAGGTCCGCAAACCTTATTTGCTTGCTGCCGGGCCTGGAACAGGCAACGCTGGTCTGATTGCCGTGGAATATATCCGGAGCCGCCTTGGCGCCCAGCCTTTCGCTGAGATTGAGATGCATAATTTTTACACGCCTCCTTTTATCGTGAAGGTAGAGGATGGGCTCCTGAGATTAGACGAGATGGCCTGGGAGGGAGAAAAACCCGAAAACAAATTCTATTACTGGAAGACCGACCGTGCCAACGACCTGATATTTTTTACCGGAAGCGCTCAACCTCTACCGGGTAAAAGCTCCGAACTGGCATTCAGGGTAATGGAGGTAGCCCAGGCGCTAAAAGTGGAACGTGTATATATTGCCGGCGCCTTCGCTACAGATATACATCACAAAGCAGAACCAGGGGTAATGGGGTTGGCCAGCAATACAATACTTCTGCAAAACCTGAAGACAATGGGTATCCCTGTAGTGCCACCTATGAATATTGCCTTCAATCTCAATGTGTTTTTAACCGGCGCAGCGTTACAAGGTGGAATGGATGTGATAGGCCTGGTGGCTGAATCGCCTTTCTATACTGTCGAACAGGTCAACCTGAAAGTCTCCGGTGCGCTTGTACACCAGCTCTGCCGTCTCCTGGATATTGAATCTCTTGTGAATTTGGCCGATATTCAAGAGATGATGGCCGTCCAGGAAAAGAGGATCGATGAACGCATTGCCGAGCTACGCAATTCCAATGATGAAAAGGCCAGGGCTTTGATAGATTACCTGGAGATACTGGAAAAGAAACAAAGGGAAAGACCATCGGTAGAACCTTTAATTACACCACGAAAAACCATTCCCATCCCCGACTCTCTTAAACCAATTGCTGCGCTTTATGAAAAGGCCCGTAAAGATAAAGCCCATGTTCGCCGTCTGATAGCTGAGCTTGATAAATTATCTCATGATGACCGGATGCAGGTGTTAAAAATCTTTGGTGGCGAACTTTTAGAGTTAATTCAGCAAAATAAGCCATAAAGAGCATGCATTTTTTACTAAGATGGAATTTTTGAACATACCCGGGCTTGAGCCTGGGGTATTCTGCAGCTCCCGGCAAATTCCTTACTTCAAAGATAACGTATTAAACGACCCGTTTAACATACAAGGTTTGATTTTGTGTCCACAATCTGGCATAATGTGGCTACAAGGGAGCGTTGTATGGAAAAAGTCGGCGTAAGAGAGTTCAGAAACCAGCTAAGCCGTTATTTAAAACGGGCCCGGGGTGGGGAGACGGTCATAGTCACGGATAGGGGGACATCTGTGGCCATGTTACTTCCACCACCTGAGAAGGGACCCGATGCAGTGCTGCGTCAGTTGGTTGCCAGTGGCTTCGCTTCATGGGGTGGGGGTAAACCGAAAGGCGCCAGTCATCCACCGGCCATAAGGGGTAAATCTGTAGCCCAGACGGTCATTGAGGAGCGCGGTTGAACTGCTATCTTGATACCAGCGCTTTAGTGAAGTTGTATGTCGACGAAGCAGGTTCAAGGCGGATGAAAGGGATAGTAGCCGAAGCGAGCTTAGTTGGTACGTCACTGTTAGCTTACTTGGAGGCTCGGTCTGCCTTTGCCCGCAGGTACCGCGAAGGTGACCTGACGGCGCCAGGATACCATATTATTGTCGAGGCATTTGCCTATGAATGGGAACGCTACTTTGCCGTAAGAGTTGATGAGGCTGTATTGAAGGCGGCGGTATTCCTCTCGGAGAAGAATGCTCTAAAGGCATTGGATGCCTTACATCTGGCATCTGCCATGGCCTTAGTAGAGTCGACTGGAATGCCGTGGATGTTTCTGGCTGCCGATCTCCGTTTGGTTCGTGCCGCCATCGCGGAGGGGCTGGAAACCATTGACATTGGGTCTTAGCCAGGAATGGGAAACGTGGTAGTAGTGTGGACAGCAGGGGTAGACATAGGCTCGGTAACCACTAAAGCGGTAGTCTTAGCTGATGGTATCGTTATAAGCCGATGCATAACCATTTCCGGTGGCAACTACCGGCAGGCCGCGGAGCAGGCCCTGGCATCTGCGCTATCTAACGTTGGATTATCAAAGGATAACATCAACCACATTGTGGCCACTGGTTTTGGAGCGGCAAATGTCCCTTATCAGGCCCGGAAGGTGACTGAGATTGCCGCTCATGCACGGGGCATCCACCACCTTTTTCCTCAGGTTAGAACAGTTATAGATATAGGCGGCCAGGCTACCCGTGTGATCAAGTTGAATGGGCATGGGGAGGCGGTAGATTTTGTTGTTAGTGAGAAATGCGCCTCCGGTAGCGGCCGTTTCCTGGAGGTAATGGCCCGTGTCTTACAAATCCCTCTGGAGGAGTTCGACGCTCTTTCGGCTAAGTCCACGAAACAGGTCCAGTTTACCACCAGTTGCGCCGTCTTCGCCGAGTCCGAGGCGATATCCCGTATTGCCGAAGGCGCAGCCAAAGAGGATATCCTTGCCGGGGTGCATGAATCCATGGCAATCAAAGTGGTATCTCTGGTGAGCCGAATACGACTGGAAAAAGAAATTGCCTTTACCGGGGGTGGAG
>Ga0209514_10007306_pt1 | contig 13104 bp, 8 predicted proteins | sample Subgrocontami58m_FD_187452 | JGI IMG/M metagenome (GOLD analysis project Ga0209514, IMG submission 187452) | Subsurface groundwater microbial communities from S. Glens Falls, New York, USA - GMW37 contaminated, 5.8 m (SPAdes) (version 3) | ecosystem: Environmental > Aquatic > Deep subsurface >...
CGTCGTCATCACGTGCCCCGACGCCCTCGGGCTCGCGACGCCGACCGCCGTCATGGTCGGCACCGGCCTCGGCGCCAAGCGCGGGATCCTCTTCAAGAGCGCGGTCGCGCTCGAGCAGGTCGCGAAGCTCGACACCGTCGTCCTCGACAAGACGGGGACGCTCACGCGGGGCGAGCCGCAGGTCGTCTCCGTCACGGTCGCCGACGGGGTCGACGAGGACGACCTGCTGCGCCTCGTGGCCGCCGTCGAGCGAGAGAGCGAGCATCCACTCGCGGAGGCGATCGTGAAGGCCGCCGAGGAGCGCGGGCTCGAGTCCCCACGCGCTGAGTCGTTCGAGGCCGTGCCGGGGCACGGTGCGCTTGCGAGCGTCGACGGGCGGCGGCTCGCCGTCGGCAACCGACGCCTGCTCGACCGGGAAGGGATCTCCCTCGACGGGCTCGCCGAGCGCGCAGACGCCCTTGCGGCCGAGGGACAGACGGTCGTCCACGTCGGTCTGGACGGCCGCGCGGCCGCGCTGATCGCGATCGCGGACGCGCCGCGCGAGACGGCGGTCGCGGCCGTCGCCGCGCTGAAGGCGCTCGGCATCCGCGCGGTCATGCTCACGGGCGACAACCGCGCGACCGCGGAGCGGATCGCGGCCGAGGTGGAGATCGACGAGGTGATCGCCGAGGTGCTCCCCGGCGACAAGGCGGCGAAGGTCGCCGAGCTCCAGGCGCAGGGGCGGAAGGTGGCGATGGTCGGAGACGGGGTCAACGACGCTCCGGCGCTCGCGCAGGCGGACGTGGGGATCGCGATCGGCGCCGGCACCGACGTCGCGATCGAGATGGCCGACGTCGTCCTCATGCGCTCCGACCCGCTCGACGTCGCGACCGCCGTCTCGGTCGGGCGCGGCACGGTGCGCAAGATGCATCAGAACCTCGGCTGGGCGATCGGCTACAACTCGCTCGCGCTCCCGATCGCCGCCGGCGTCTTCGAGCCCTGGGGCCTGATGCTGCGGCCGGAGATCGCCGCGATCTCGATGAGCGGCTCGAGCATCCTCGTCGCCGTCAATGCGCTTGCGCTCAAGCGCCTGCGGCTGCCGCGGCGATGATCGCAATCGTTGTTGTTCGGATCGTGTAAGGGCGGCGCTCGCACGCCGCCGTGTCGGCTACCCTCGACCGGGGTCGTGAGAGTTCGCAGGCTGGTCACCGGAGGGCTCGCCGTCCTGGCGCTCGCCTTCGCAGCGCCGGCGGGGGCTCAGACGACCCCGCTGATGCCGGGCGTGACCTACGAGAGCGGCGTCCAGTTCACGTCGCACGGGCCGGTCGCGCTCCACATCGTCACGGGGCCGCGCCCGGGCGGGCTCTACCAGCTCAAGCCGGTGCTCTCGAACGACACGATCGCGGGCGTGGAGACGCTGACCGCGATCCAGCGGCGGCTCTCGCGGACGGCGACCACGGTCGGCGTCAACGGCGACTTCTTCAACTTCGCGAGCGGGCGCCCGAGCGGTGTCTTCATGCAGGACGGCCAGGTGGTGAGCCCGCCGTACGGCGACCGCTCGAGCATCGGCCTTTCCCTCGACGGCACCCTCGATGTCCGCCGCGTCGAGTTCTTCGGCACCTGGCAGGGCCTCGGCCAGAAGCGGGTGCTCAACGACCTGAACCAGGCGCCCGGGCCGAACGGGATCTCGCTCTTCACGTCGGCGTGGGGGCCGGCGACGCCGTCGCTCCCGGGTGCGACCGAGGCCGTGCTCTATCCGTTCCCGGCTCCGCTTCCGAACACGGATCTCGCGGCCCCCGTGATCCAGCTCGCCGGAGGAGGCCTGACGCCGATCCCGCTCGGTGGCGCCGTTCTCGTCGCACGCGGGACGGCCGCGGCCAGCCTGGCCGCGGAGGCAGCGGTGGGGGCGGCGGTGACGACTCGACTGATCTTCAGGCCCGACTGGGCCGGGATCGTGAACGCCATCGGCGGCGGGCCGCAGCTCGTGCGCGAGGGCGGGGCCGTGTTCAAGGCGCTCGAGGCGTTCTCGTCCGGCGTCCTGCTGCCCCGTGCCCCACGCACCGCCGTCGGCCAGCTCGCCGACGGCCGGATCATCCTCGTCGCCACGGACGGCCGCCAGCCGGGCTACAGCGTGGGGATGACGAACTTCGAGCTGGCGCAGACGCTTGCCCGTCTCGGCGCCGTCACGGGCGCGGCCCTCGACGGCGGCGGCTCGACGACGCTCGCGTTCGAGGGCTCGGTGCTCAACCGTCCTTCCGACGGGAGCGAGCGGCCGATCAGCAATGCGCTGCTGCTCCTCTACACCGGCGTCTTCGCGCCGCCTCCGGAGCGGCCCGTCGTCTCCCCCAACGGGGACGGTGTCGCCGACGACCAGCGACTGAGCTACAAGATCGTGAGGCCGTCGACCGTCACGGTGACCCTGACCGCCCCCGGCGGCGCGGCTCCCGTCACCGAGACGGCTCAGCGCGAGCCGGGGCTGTACGAGGTGGCATTTCCGCCCGTTCCCCCGGCATCGCCACCGCCCGAGGAGCCTGCGCCGCCCCAACCGTTACAGGAGCCCGAGCCCGTTGCCGCTCCGCCGGCCGAGGGCCGCTGGCGCGTCGCCGTCACCGCTACCGACGATCAGGGACAGGTCTCGAGAATGTCGCGCTCCTTCGTCGTGGACACCACGCTCGGCTTCCTCGAGACCCCGAAGGTGCTGTTCCTGCCCCCTGCCGGCCGCGAGCTCCCGATCTCCGTCCAGCTCTCCCGCGACGCGCGGCTCGTGGTCACCATCGAGACGAAGGCTGGTGAGGTCGTGCGCACGCTCGCGACCCGCCGTTACCCGGCCGGGCCGGTGCAGCTCGCCTGGGACGGACGGACTCGTGCTGCGAGGAAGCCGGCCGTCGGCGGGCGGTACGTCGTCCGTGTGGTCGCGCGCACGCCGTTCGGCCGGATCGAGCTGACGCGGGACTTCCGGGTGCAGCGGATCGCCGGGCCGAAGCCGCAGCCGGCCGAGGGCCGGGGGTAGGCTCCCCGGGTGCCGGTCGCCTCACTCCTCAGCGGGATCACCGATCTCCTCACGACCGTCGTCGGCGACTACGGCCTCTACGCGGTGTTCGGGCTGATGCTCGTAGACGCGGTCTTCCCGGCCGCGAGCGAGCCGGTGATGGTCTACTCCGGCGCGGTGGCGGCGGGCGCGTTCGCGGGGCAGGACGTCGTGTTTCTCGGCGCCTCGTTCGAGCACGGGCTCCCCGCGTACCTGGCGATGGCGCTCTCGGGCACGGTCGGCTACACGGCCGGCTCGGTTCTCGGTTGGGCCATCGGCGACTACGGGGGCCGGCCGCTGCTCGAGCGCCACGGCAGGTTCTTCCACCTGGACGCCGGGAAGCTCGACCGGGCCGAGCGCTGGTTCGACCGCTACGACGAGTGGGCCGTCTTCCTCGGCCGCCTCACCCCGGTCGTGCGCTCCTTCATCTCGATTCCAGCCGGCGTCTTCCGCTCCCCGCTCCCCCGCTACACGCTCCTGACCCTGCTCGGCTCGGCGATCTGGTGCTTCGGGCTCGCGGGAGCGGGCTGGGCTCTCGGCTCGCAGTGGGAGGACTTCCACCGCACGTTCCGCTACGTGGACTACGCGGTGGCGGCGCTGGTCGTGGCAGGGATCGCTTTCCTCGCGTGGAAGCTGGCGAGGCGCCGCCGCGGGGTGGAAGACGCCGCGCGCGGGTAGACTGGCCTGCCGGCTCACATGATTCCCCTCGTCGACGTCAAGGCGCAGTACGCGCCTCTCGTGCCCGAGTTGAAGGAGCGCTTTGCGGAGGTGCTCGAGTCGGGGCGCTTCGTCCTTGGCCCGAACGTCGCCGCGTTTGAGCGCGAGGCGGCAGCGTACCTCGGTGTGCCGGTCTCGGTCGGCGTCGCCAACGGCACCGACGCGCTCGTGCTCGTCCTCAACGGGATGGGCATCGGGTCGGGCCACGAGGTGATCTGCCCCGCCTTCACCTTCTACGCGACCGCCGAGGCGATCGCGCGCGTGGGCGCGACGCCCGTCTTCGCGGACATCGACCCGGTCACGCTCAACCTCGACCCGGAGGACGTCGCCGCACGCATCACGGCTCGGACGAAGGCGATCATGCCCGTTCACCTCTTCGGCCGCCCGGCGCCGCTTGCCGAGCTCGCGCGGCTCGGCCTGCCGCTGATCGAGGATGCGGCGCAGGCCTTCGGAGCCGAGGGCACCGGCACGACCGGCGTTGCCTCGACGTACAGCTTCTTTCCGACGAAGAACCTGTTCGCCCTCGGTGACGGCGGCCTCGTGGCGTGCACCGACGAGGAGCTGGCAGAGCGTGTGCGCATGCTCCGCTTCCACGGCTCCACGGACAAGCAGACCTTCCACTACGTCGGCACCAACTCGCGTCTCGACGAGCTCCAGGCTGCGGCGCTGCGTGTGTTCCTGCCGCGCCTCGCCGGCTGGAACGCGTCCCGCCGCGCGGGCGCGGCCCGCTACGCGGAGCTCGGTCTCGGCAACGCGTGCGAGCTCCCGCCCGACGAGCCCGGGCACGTCTACCACATGTACGTCGTGAGATCGCCGGGCCGGGACCGGATCGCCGCCGCGCTCAGGGCGGCGGAGATCTCATGCGCTCCGTACTACGTGACCCCGCTCCACCTGCAGCCGGCCATGCGCTACCTCGGGTGGGAGCACGGCTCGCTGCCGGAGACGGAGAAGGCCGCCGCCGAGAATCTCGCGCTGCCGCTCTGGGGCGGGATCGGCAGCGGCGTCCAGGAGCGTGTTGTCGAGACGGTGCTGTCCGCCGGCGTCGCGGCGCGGCTGTGAGGACGCCGATCAACCGGCACCGCCTGCCCCAGCTCGCGGCGGACCTCGCGATCGTCGTGGCGGCGTGGTTCCTCGCCTTCCGGCTCCGCTTCGATCCCGAGGGCATCCCGTTCTACTACGAGCGCTACCTGAGCTGGGAGATCCTCGGCCTCGTCGCCGCGCTCAAGCTCGGTGTCTTCGCACTGTTCGGCTTCTACAACCGCTGGTGGCGCTACGTCTCGACCAGCGACATGTGGGGGGCCGCCCGCGGCGTGACCGCAGCCTCGGTCGTCACCTTCCTCGTCTTCACGTTCTTCGACATTCACGTCGCCGCCGTGCCCCGTTCGGTCTGGGCGATCGACTGGCTGCTCACGCTCGGCCTCGTCGCCTCCTCGCGGATGCTCGCGCGGACGATCATCGAGCGGCCGCAGGGCCGGTCGATCGTCGCGCGCGGCAAGGAGGTGATCGTCGTCGGGGCCGGGGACGCGGCCCAGCTCATCCTCCGCGAGCTGCTGCGCAATCCCTCGCTCGGCTACACGCCGATCGGCCTGATCGACGACAACCCGAGCAAGCGCAACCTGCGGCTGCACGGGATCCGGGTGCTCGGCACGACGGCGGAGCTGCAGCACGTCCTGCACGATCGCCGCCCGGACGAGCTGCTGATCGCGATCCCGTCGGCGTCGGGCGAGGTGCGCCAGCGGATCGTCGAGATCGCGCGCGGCGAGGGCGTGCCCGTGAAGACGCTGCCGGGGCTGAACGAGCTGATCGCCGGCGACTTCAACCTCGCGGGCCAGATCCGTCCCGTCGAGGTCGAGGACGTGCTCGGGCGCGAGCCGGTCGACGTGGACATCGACGCGATCTCGGGCTATCTCGCGGGCGCCACGGTGCTCGTCACCGGCGCCGGCGGCTCGATCGGCTCGGAGCTCTGCCGCCAGATCGCCCGGATCGGGCCCGCGCGGCTCGTGCTCATCGACCACTCCGAGGCGGCCCTGTTCGAGATCGAGCGCGAGCTGACGACGGAGAAGGGGTTCACGGCCGCCGTTCCCGTTCTCGCCGACGTCAAGAGCCGCGAGCGGATGCGGCAGGTCTTCGCGAGCTACGCGCCGGCGGTCGTCTTCCACGCGGCCGCGTACAAGCACGTCCCGCTGATGGAGGCGAACCCGCTCGAGGCGGTGCGCAACAACACGCTCGGGACGAAGGTCGTCGCCGAGGTCGCCGTCGAGGCGGGCGTCGAGCGCTTCGTGCTCGTCTCGACCGACAAGGCCGTCAATCCGAAGACGGTGATGGGCCAGTCGAAAGCGCTCTGCGAGTGGATCGTCGAATCGTACGGAGCCCGCGACGACGTGAGGACGCGTTTCGTCGCAGTGCGCTTCGGCAACGTGCTCGGCTCCTCCGGCAGCGTGATTCCGATCTTCCGCCGCCAGATCGCCAAGGGCGGTCCGGTGACGGTCACCCATGCGGAGATGACCCGCTACTTCATGACGATCCCCGAGGCGGTGCAGCTCGTCGTGCAGGCGGGCGCGCTCGGCGGCCGCGGCAGCGTCTTCGTGCTCGACATGGGCGAGCCGGTGCGGATCATGGACCTCGCCGAGCAGATGATCCGGCTCTCCGGCAAGGAGCCCGGGCGCGACGTCGAGATCGAGATCGTCGGCTCCCGGCCCGGCGAGAAGCTGCACGAGGAGCTGTGGAGCGACAGCGAGCAGGTGACGCCCTCGGCGCACCCGGCGATCCTCCGGGTCACCCGCCCGCCGATCGACGCCGTCTGGCTCGAGTCCGAGCTGCGCGAGCTCGAGCGGCTGATCGAGGCGAACGAGACGCTCGAGGTCGTCGGGCGGCTCTCCGCGATCGCCCGCGACCCGCAGCGGGTAAAGCTGCTCTCGCCCGCCGAGGCTCGCGAGACGGTCTAGCGCCACCTGCGCAGCGTGCCGACCTCGACCGCTCGCGGGCCGAGCCGGATGGAATCCCCCATCGCTCCGGCAGGGCAGCGGGCGGGCCCGCCGCGCTCAGGCGGCGGGCCCGCGTGCCTGCCTGCTAGGCGCCCGGGATCCGGACGAGGAGCAGCTGCCCGCCTTCGCGCTTCCGCGTGATCCCCGGGAAGTCCGGGTGGGGCGACGGGTCGAGCAGGATCGTGTGCGCCTGGACGTTGACGAGGAAGGCGCCGGCGCCGAACGCCGCGGAGGCGTCGACCACGCCGCTGTTCTCCCACGCGCCGGGCGCCGCGGCCGCGCTCACCTGGGCCGCGATGCTCCACGACTGCGTCGCGAAGTCGTAGCGCCACAGCCGCGAGTAGTACGGGTTGTGACTGCCGGGGTCCTCCTGGACGAGGAGGCTCGAGGCGGTCGTCTCGACGTTGTCTGGATTGTGCATCGCGAACGGGTTGGAGTAGCCGCCCGCGTCGGCGTCGAAGAGGATCTCGAGCCGCTGGACGACGAGCGGATCACTCGGATCGAGGGTCAGCTTCCAGATCCGCCCATTCGGGTACGGGCCACCACCGGTCGAGCTGCGCACGAGTCGCGAGCTCGTCAGGCTCGGCTTCGCCCGCGGCTCGCCGGTGTCGGCGAAGTAGACGACGTTCGGGTTGGTCCGGTCATAGGCGATGTCCTCGACGCGGATGAACTGGAAGACGTCGTTGGCGTTCGACCACGTCTCGAGGCCGGTCTGGTTGCCGTCGGCGATGGCGTCCGGCACCGGGACGAATGTCCCCGAGACCCAGCCGGCCCCCGAGACGTCGCCGTAGTCGTTCGCGGCTCCATTCGCCTTGAAGGCGTAGAGGTGCCCCTCGTCGGCCCAAACCGCGTCCGCGTCGTCGGCCCGGTACAGGTAGAGCTGCGAGGCAGGCGCCGAGAACGTGTCGTCGCCCGAGAGCACGACCGCGTCGTCGTAGCCCGGGATCGCCACCGAGTTCTCGTGGTTGTGGCGGCCCATCCCGTAGATCGGCCGGTGCTGTCCGGTGCGGATGTCGAGCGCGACGACGAGGCCGGCCTGCTCCGGGTTCGACCCGTAGAGCGGGGTCGCGGGCCAGGCCGTGCCAATCCGGTTGACGGTGTCGGTCGCTTCCTCGTTCGCGAACAGCAGCTCGCGGTCCCAGCCCTGCTCGGGCCCGGCGAGGAAGATCGAGCAGAAGCGCTGGTAGTTCCCCTCGGACGGGATGTCGTACCAGCCCTGGAGCACGCCCGCGCTGTGCTGGTTGAAAGCGAGCCTGCTCACCATCGCGTTGTCGTAGTCCGTGAGCCCGGTCATCGTGACGGAGTTGAACGGAAACGGGACGAGCGACGTCTCGTGCGAGACGTAGACGTCGGCCCGGCCGTTCCCGCGCGGGCGCACCGCGATCCCGTCCGGGATCGCCTCGTAGCGGTAGCCGCTGCCCAGCGTGTCGCCGACGGTCACGAGCGCCGTCGCCGACGCCGACCCGAACGCCGTCAGCATCGCCGGCTGTGAGGTCCTGAAGCCGGCGTTGTTGTCGCCGGCGAACGCAGAGCCCGCCAGCACCGCGGCAGCGGCAACGGCGGAGCTTCCGGCAAGAAGCCTTCGCATAGTCGTGCCTCCCCTCTCCCCTGCTTGGAACGGGACGGGCTCTTCTATCAGGTTGGAAGGAGCGCGTCGAGGAGCGCTCTCGGCTCGCGGCGCACCCGCTCGAGGCTGTCCGCCTCGCGCTTGCGCAGAACGAGCTCGCCCGCAGCACGGAGCGGCAGCAGCCGGCCCTCCCTGATCAGCTGCTCGTCCACCGCGCCGAGGCGTCCCGCGAAGGTCGTGTAGACAGGCACTCCGAGCGCGACCGCCTCGCGGTTCATCGTGCCGCCGGCCGAGACGACGAGATCGGAGAGCGCGATCAGGCTCTGCGCGTCGAGCGCGGTGTCGGGGACGACGAGCGACGGGAGAGCGAGCGCCCGGATCGCGTCCCGCTGCTCGTGCGTGCGCGGGAGGACGACGGCCTGGACGCCGGAGTCGTTCCCGAGCCGCTCGAGGACCTGGATGAAGAGCGGGTTTCCGTGACGGTGGTACAGCGACACCTCGGGCGGCGTGCGCACCACCACGAGAACGCGCTCCGGGTCGAGCCCGAGCCTCGCCGGCACCGCCGGATCCGGGTCGAAGTCGGAGAGGTAGTACTCCTCCTTCAGCCCCGCGTAGCGCACGAGCTTCGGGCCGCGGACGCCGTAGCGGCGCAGGCGCCGGGCCGGGATCGCCTCCGGGACGACGACCCGGTCGGCGAACCGGCAGCCGAGCTGGTGCTGGAGCCAGGCCCACTCGTAGTCGAACGAGGTCGAGCAGGGGATCCCGAGCGTCCGCGCCGTCATCGTCAGCTCGTGCGAGCCGTGCGTGAGCGCGACGTCGAACTCGCGCGGGACGGCGAAGCTGCGGAGCGCGCGCAGCCGGCCGGCCAGCGCCCGCGCCTTGCCGCGCCCTCCGGCGCCTCCGTGGCGCGGTCCGACGACGTGGTGGCGGATCCCGTGCAGGCGCAGGAGCTCGAGCGTCTGCGCGTACTCGCGCGCGGTCACCTCGACGTCGTGCCCATCCGCCTCGAGCAGCCGGATCAGCGGCCGGAAGACCGGGACGTGCGGGGAATTCGTGATGTCGATCCAGACGCGCGTGCCAAGACCCTAACGCTCTTCGTGGGCGTCCAGAGAGGCGCTGTGTCCATATTGAACGCTCGGAACTGTTTACTTGACAAACCCATGGGACGAGCGTTCGAGGATGCGATAGCCGCGGCTCTTGAGGCTCCGCCGGAGCCAGGGATGGAAAAGCCGTTCGGGAAGAGCACTAGACCGCAGCCGGACCGATCGGTACGCTCCAGGGAGAAGTAGGCCGGCGTGGCCCCCTGGGCTAGGGGGCCACACCCTTACTAGGTCTTCCCCCGCCCCCTGGGCGGGTGCCCGACCTAGTCGTCATCGACCGGACCCAGCTGTGCTGCGACTTGATATGAGGTCGCTAGCTGGTACTGCCCGGCACCCACCCTCGAAACTTCCCCCCGCGAGAGCATGTCCGAGAAGCGGTTTTGAACCTGATTACGAGCGTTTCTTCCAACCGGTGCCCAGCCGAGCTCGGTCAGCCGATGAAGAACGTCGGCAGGTCGCCAGATACGAGAAGGCTCCTGAGCCATGACGGCCAGGACAGCACGGCGCAACGTCGGCGGCTTCTCGCTCAGAGCTTCGGGCGCGATCCCGCCGCCTTCGCCCCCGCGATCAGCCCCCGGCCCTCCGTTCGCGCCGGAGCCGTGCGCGAGGTCGAGGACAAGCCTGACCAACTGCTCGTATGTATCAAGCTCGCGCCGCTGGGCATCAATGCTGTTCAGTTCCCGCACTAACTGCCTCCGGTCGAGGTTCCGTAGAACCCGTAGGAGGGAATCTTCGGGGATGGGAACCATCGGCACGTGCGAGAGGTTACCACGCCCGCGCCACAAGCGCAACCCATCGCTATTGGTTCTTGGTTCTATTCTCCGCGCATCCATTCCGACTTCCTGTCAGCTATAAGTGATGCTCATGGAAGGAGGCCCTCAGAAGGGAGTTTTCGGCGTGGGTTTGCCAAGTAGATAATTCCCTGAACGCTTATGGACACGCGCCAGCTCGCCGCCTTCTGCGCCGTCGTCGAGCGGCACAGCTTCTCGCAGGCCGCGGAGAAGCTCGGTGTCACCCAGCCGGCGGTCTCGCTCCAGGTTCGCGCCCTGGAGAAGCGGCTCGGGCGCCAGCTCCTCGATCGCTCCGGGCGGCGCGTGGAGCCGACCGAGGCGGGGCTCCGGCTCTACCGCGGCGCGCAACGCCTGCTTGCGCTCGAGGCGCAGGTGCTCGAGGAGGTCTCCGCCGAGGAGGGCGCGCTCGCAGGCGAGCTGCGCATCGGCGCCTCGACCGGGCCGGCGGCGATCGTCGTGCCGCTCCTGCTCTGCGAGTTCCAGCGCCGCAACCCGGGCGTCGGGATCTCGCTGACGGTCTCCGACACCCAGACCGTGGTCGAGCGCGTGGCCGAGCGCGAGCTCGAGCTCGGCATCGTCGGCGCCGCCCGGCGCCATCGCGGCGTCCGCTACGAGCCGTTCTTCCGCGACGAGGTCGTGCTCGCGTGCCAGCCGGGCCACCACTTCGCCGGCCGGACGATCGAGCTGGACGAGCTGCGCGGCGAGCAGCTGATCGTGATGCAGGAGGGCGCCGGCGTACGCGCCATCGTCGAGGACGAGCTGCGCCGCCAAGGCATGCGCCTGCGCGATCTCGGCGTCCGGCTCGAGCTCGGGCTGCAGGAGTCGGTGCGGAGCGCCGTGCAGGCGGGCTACGGCGTGACGTTCATCTCGCGCACCGCGATCGAGGCCGAGCTGGCCGCCGGAACGCTCGCGTTCGCCCGCGTCCAGGGGCTCGATCCCGTCCGCGAGATCTCGCTCGCGCGCGGCCTCGGGCGCGCGGTGACGCGCGCGGCGGAGGCGTTCCTCGTCTTCGCACGCGAGCGACTGGCGTGACGGAGCCACCGCTCCTGCGGTTCGGGTGCGGCTCGCTCTCCGACCTCGGGGATGTGGCGGACGAGCTGGGGCTCGCCCGGCTCCTGCTCGTCACCTCGACGCGTGGCGCCGCCGAGCACGCGTCCCGCCTGCCGGTGGCCGCCGTCTATGACGGAGTTCGTCCGCACGTCCCCGTCGAGACGGTCGAGCAGGCCGCGGCGCTCGCGCGTGAGCACGGGATCGACGGCCTCGTCGGCCTCGGCGGCGGCAGCGCGATCGACACGTGCAAGGCGATCACGGTCGAGCTGCTCGAGGACCGGCGACTGCGGACGATCGCAGCGCCGACGACCTACGCCGGCGCGGAATGGACGCCCTACTTCGGGATGGTGATCGAGCCCGGGCGCAAGGGCGGCGGCGCCCACGAGCTGGCCGCGCCGGTCGCGGCGATCTACGACCCGGAGCTCCAGCTCGGCCTGCCCGTGCGGGACTCCGTGGGAACCGCGCTCAACGCGCTCGCGCACTGCGCGGAGGCCTACTACGTCACCGGGCACAACGAGCGCGGCGACCGGCACGCCGACTGCGGCGCGACCGAGATCTCCTACGCGCTGCCGCTCGTCGTCGCCGATCCGCGCTCGCTCTACGCGCGCACGCGCCTGCTCTGCGGGGCGATGCAGGCGGCGTTCGCACTCGGGGCGTCCGGGCTCGCGCTCGGGCACGCGCTGGCGCAGGCGCTCGGCGGGCGCTACGGGCTGCCGCACGGAGCCCTGAACGCCGTGTGCCTGCCCGCCGCCCTGCGCTTCAACCGCGAGACCGTTCCGGAAGCGGTGGAGCGGCTCGGCCGGGCCATGGCGACCGGCGATCCCATCGGCCGGGTCGAGGAGCTCGCCGCCCTCGGCGGCTTCCGCCACCTGCGCGACCTCGGGATTCCCCGCGAGGACCTGCCCGAGGTGGCGGAGGCGGTCGTCGTGCGGGCCGGCGCGCGGGCGAACCCGCGCGTGGCGAGCGCCGCCGAGGTCGAAACGCTGCTGCTCTCCGTCTGGTAGCCGAAGCGTGCCCGTGCGCACCCCGGGGAGACAACCGGCGGGTGGCAACTAGAATCTGCGGACGGCGATCGTCTTGGCCGGCGCCGTTCCTGGTGTTGGGGAGAGCGATGGAGCGGGAGGCATGGAGTTTCGGATACTCGGGCCCGTCGAAGCGGTCGCCGACGGCGAGACCGTTGAGCTGGGCGGCGGCAAGCTCCGCACGCTGCTCGGGCTGCTGCTCCTCGATGCGAACCGCGTCGTCAGCTCCGAGCGCCTGACCGACGCGCTCTGGGGGGCGAGCCCGCCGGAGACGGCCACCAACGTCCTCCAGGTCTACGTCTCCCAGCTCCGTCGCGCCCTGCGGGGCGCGGAGCCGGGCAGTGAGCGCCGGCTTGTCACCCGGCGGCCCGGATACGTGCTGCACGTCGCACCCGCCGAGCTGGACCTGACCCGCTTCGAGCAGGGGGTCGCCGAGGGCCGCGCCGCGCTCGCAGCCGGGAGCTCCGACGCTGCCGCCACCCTGCTGCGCGAGGCGCTCGCTCTCTGGCGCGGCGAGCCGCTCGAGGGCGCCGAGGTGGAAGCGCCCGCGCTCGCCGACGTCGAGCGGCTTTCCGAGGAGAGGCTCGCGGCGCTCGCGGATCGGATCGAGGCGGAGCTTCAGCTCGGCCGGCACGACGGCGTCATCGGCGAGCTCGAAGCGCTTGCCGCGGCGAACCCGCTGCACGAGCGCCTCACCGGCCAGCTCATGCTCTCGCTCTACCGCGCGGGCCGTCAGGCGGAGGCCCTCGAGGTGTACCGGCGGACGCGCGAGCTCCTCGTCGAGGAGCTCGGGATCGAGCCGGGCCCGACGCTGCACGCGCTCGAGCGGGCGATTCTCGTGCAGGACCCGTCCCTCGAGGCGCCCC
>Ga0209514_10007308_pt1 | contig 13098 bp, 13 predicted proteins | sample Subgrocontami58m_FD_187452 | JGI IMG/M metagenome (GOLD analysis project Ga0209514, IMG submission 187452) | Subsurface groundwater microbial communities from S. Glens Falls, New York, USA - GMW37 contaminated, 5.8 m (SPAdes) (version 3) | ecosystem: Environmental > Aquatic > Deep subsurface >...
TGTCATCAATGTAGGATGAATTTCCACGAACAGATTCGGTCGGAAACGTTGAATGATCCCTTTCGCGCCAAGTAGAACTTCCTCTTCGTATCCTTCAACGTCGACCTTGATTAGGTCCACGGGACCAGCGAGAGCCTCATCCAGGGTAACCATGGGCACCTGTATTGCATCCCCCGTCATTGAATCAATGTCGCCTCTCACGCCACCATTAATTCCCTTGGCAAACGAAACCATTCCCGCTCTCGAACCTACCGCGTAAGGCTGGACACTTACATTACTTAGGCCATTTCTCTCAACGTTCATGCGAAGTTCAATGAGGTTATCCGGCTCAGGCTCGAATGCGACGATTCGCCCGCCGGGCCCGATGGCCTTCTCGAAGAGCAACGTGTAGTAGCCTATGTTTGCGCCGACATCGACGACAATGCTGCCCGCCCTCACGAGGTTACGTACGAGTGAAAGCTCGGCAATAAATCGCTCCCCCTCAAGGTAAAGCAGTCGTTGCGCACTGGAACGGAACACGTCGAGGTAAAGCCAGTGGCCGAGAAAACGCCGTTTGAGAAAGCAGGGCGACGTCACTTGGCTGAAAACCTTTGCAGACAAGGCAAGGGTCCGGAAACGCCAGAGCCAGGCAAAAAGACGTAAAAGCAGAAGTCGGAATGGTCCGATCCGATGGCCAGTCACCATGACTCCCGTTCGCGCCATCCCCCTCCAGAATTGCGGAGAAGATAGAGATAGTGCTTTGCGATCGCCCTCCAGGAATATCGTTTGATATACTCGGCCCGAAGTGCCTGTGTCCTCGGTGGCATAGCGCTCGCGGACCCTGAGGGAGGGAATGGTCGTAGCAACTCCGAGAACTCCCGTCTCAGATCGTGAACCGCACCGGCGTTCGTTGCGTAGACACGCATGCCGGACTCCAGCATTTCCTGCAATGTTAGCCCCCACCCCTCGGTTCGGCTGGTGAACAGGCCCGCATCATGCTCCTCGAGCAACCCGACGAGGTCGCGACGATCATATGACGGCACAATTCGGACATTACCCTGTTTCAATAACTCGGGTGGGATGTGTTTCTCCACCCCATTTCCGCATCCTGCAATGGTCACGCTATCGGCAGATCGAGCGTCAATGTTGTTCTGGATGAAATCAAGTAGTAGGTCGACTCCCTTTTGTGCCGCCCAGCGGCCAAGCCAAAGAAACTTCGTACCGCGACCACCGCTAGACACACGATTCAACCGTACCTCGACCAAAGCTTCGCGCTCGTTGTCCGCAATAGCATTGACGTACATGGCGAGTTTGCCTTGCCACCACGGAAACCACTTTTTCATCCATTCGAATTCTTCGCGACCGAGACACAGAATATGCCGAGCGCGGAACCAGCCGCAAACTACAAGAATTCCAAGGTAAAAGTTGAAGAGCGCAGTAGCGATCCAATCTGCTACGCCAACCGAACGCAATCGACCTGCAAACCACATTTCAGTCCAGAGATACGCCAAGTCAGGCTGCACGCTCCTTGCAATCACTGGGCAATTTCGCGCGAGCGCCCTAGTAACCGCAACAGGCGGCAAGTCAACGCAATCGAACAAGCCATCTTTTTCTACATAGTCAGCAATACTTCTGCGGATCCATGCGACTCGGCGCCACCAAGAAATTTCCGGAGGGATCGGATACGGTGTCCAAACGACGACTTCGATTTCCATTCCACGCAATGCTTCCGCCAGATTTAATGCCATTTGCGCCGCGCCGAGCTCGGCACTAATCGGAGAGAGAACGGCCAAGAGTATACGCATGAGCTAGAAGCCGAACTCCGGAATGCCATAGGCGCGAAGGCAGCGTTCGACGACCTTGGGCCAGACAAATTCTCTCTCCACGCGATTCCGCCCCGCAACTGCCAACTGCTGCCAAAGTTCCGGGTTCCCGATCACTCTTCGAATCGCGCTCCGGATTGCGCCTGGATCGTTCGGCGGGACAACGAGCCCGGACACCTCGTTCTCCACCAGCTCGGGAAGCGATGCCGCGGCGGTGACGATGACCGGGCAGTTGCTCGCCATGGCCTCGAGAACCGCTAGGCCGAGAAGTTCGTTCGCACCCGCGTTGCCCGCCGAGTCCGTTGGCGTCGGATGGACCAGCACGCCCGCCCGGCGAAGTTGATCGGCGACCTCGGAGTCGGATAGTCCATGGAGGAATTCGACCTCCTTTCCCACCGCGAGTAGTTTCAATTGATCGAGATAGTCGGCGCTCCCGATCGGACCAATCACCCGCAATTGACACTCTTCAGGCAAGCCCTCGATCAAATGATGGATGCCCTTGTGCGGCAGGATCCGGCCCAGGAATATCACTGTGCCATCGTGGCAAAGCTCAGTCCGCGCAGGGAATTTTTCAAGATCGACGCCCCCATAGATGACGCACGCGTTCCGATGCCCGCGAGGAAGGCCTTGGGCGGCATATTTCGAGATCGGAAGGTGGCCGTTGAGCCACCGACCTAAGTCGATGTGATATCCCGGCGTCCAGCCACCCCCACCGAGGTCCGAAACGAATACCGGCACGCGGCAAAGATATGCAAAAATCACTGCGAGAAACGTCGACAATGTGTTCAACTGGTAGCAATGAATGACGCCGGCGCCCCGGAGCTCTCGCCAGAGACGCGGCGAGAACGGCGTCATCTTGTCGCGGGTCCAGTTCTTCAGGACGACCCGGTGGTATCGATCGCTGACGCGCTCCCGAAACGCCCGGGGTCCGAAACTGATAAACCGAACCAGCGCTCGATTCGACATCGCCCGGCTTAGGTCCTCCGCGTAACGCTCGCCGCCCCCGATCGCCGACTCGGGGGCGAAGTATGTCGGACTCACGTGAACCACCGTGGGTAATCCTCGTGACTCAGCGGCGATCGTCCCGTTCACTTGACGGGGCGCAGCCGGAACACCATGAACCATGCCGGAAACATCCAGGTTAAACGCTGTTCGTACGCGCCAGGATGCCGATTGGCAAGCCTTCGAACAAGCCTGTTCAGAAGGCTGTGCTGGAACACGGTATGCCGTTCAACGATTTCAAATTAGGCATCGGAGTAGAAGTCAAGTTCATTGCCGGTCGTGAAATAATCGAACGAGAAGTAGCCGAGGTGATGCCGGTGCGTCGGGTCGGTGTACGAATTGGCGCACGAGAAGTGCGGCGTGGTTATCTCTACCAGGCCATCCGGTTTCAGCAATCGATACACCTCTTCCATAAAGTCCGGAATGTTTTCGAGATGCTCGACCACGTCGCCGGCAAATATCCGGCAGAAATGAGACTGGGGAAGCGGATAAGGAAACCGGTCCAGATCCCAAACCAGATCCGGGTTGACCCGCGCCGCCCGGTCCACGTTGAGGCAAGCTTCGCGTCGCTTTCGCCCGCAGCCGAGATTGAGTTCGCGCGGTAGCGCAGCCAGCGTTTCCGTTCCGATTCTACCGAACTGTTCGCGCACGCGGGCCACCTACTTCACGAAAAGAATATCCGTAACCGACTCGCCCGGATAGGTTTCAAACAAGCGTGAAAACTCCTCGATGGGCCGCGAGGGGGACCCTTTCTCGGCCAAATCATAGAATCGCGTGAAAAAACGCTGCAGAAAGGCCGCGTAGGCTGCATTGTCCACCTTCGCCTTCGTCAGCCCGAAGGGCCAGAATTCCATCAACAGCGGCGCATCTCCCGATAACAGTCGCTCCGCTCCTTTGAGAACATGGTATTCATGGCCCTGAACGTCCATCCAGATCAAGCCAACATCCTTTGGGGCAATTCCACGATCCTTTAAAACGTCATCGAGTCGCCGAACCGGGACATCAACTGTTTCCCAACCCGCCTCTGCCTCGCCAACCACGATCCGGTTGTCGCCAAAATTATCCGCTGAAAGCTGTAACTTCATCGTACCCTCGTGGTCGGACAGGGCGATGTTCAACGCCTGAATTCTCCCGCCAAGCCTGTTCAGCCGGATGTTATCGCTGAGAAGGCGGAAATTCCGCGGCTCGGGTTCCACTGCCACGGCGGCGGGAAACCAGCCCTCGCGCACCAAGGGCAGGGCGACTGTTCCGATGTTTGCACCGATGTCTAGCACCGTCCTCGTCGAGGGCGCGCGCCCAAGATGCTTCAGGAGGGCCAGGGTCTTCTGGATTTTGTCGTATTCGAATTCCTTGTTAATGAACAAAAGACGGCCGATGACCTGGTCTCGACTTGAAATTCTGAGTACGCCATGCCTCGTCCGCAGTTTCAGATACAACGGCGGCAGGCGGCGAAGAACCTGATACCAGACATGAGCGCGAAGCCATTCCATACCGGCTACTTTCAATGGCTAAAGTCGAAAAGGTGCAACGCGCTCAATATGCTCGCCTAGAGCGCCCTGATTCTGCGCAACATGCCCTTCCCCACCCTATGCGCTAGGCGAACCGCCGCTCGGGTCCAATTCATTGCCCTAGGATACCTGTGGCGCTTGCTTACGTAATGTGCGCACCATGCGTAGATATCCGCGGCGCCGTGAATCGTGAGCTCGGAGAAGGCAAACGCGTCCGTCCAGTAAAAACGGAGAACCGAGTCGTCCAGGCTCAAGGACTTCGCAAATGCAGGTGGTAGAGAGAAATCGAACTCCGCGTGCAGGCAGTGAAATTTCTGCGTGAACTGCAGATGGTTTCCCTCCCGGTCGACCAGCCAGCGGTGATGCGATAGGCCCGCCATGCGCGGGTGCTCGACACCGCGGCATGTCTCCCAGAGCCGCGACGGAACTTCGATGTAGCCGGCACTCGACACCCGGATCAGTTCCGAGCAGACGAACAGGGGATCGCGAAGATCCTCTAGCGTGTGCGAACAGATAGAGTAGTTGAACTGCTTGTCGGAAAACGGCCACGGCTCGCGCGCGCAGAGATCACGCCTCACCCACGTATCGCGACTGAAATGCTCCTTCTCGCCGCCTTGCGATCGCGCCAATCCGATGCTCGCGTAATAGCCCCGCGTCTCGTACGGCTCGGCATCGATGACCCAATCGGCACGATTGAAGGGACAGGCCCAGCCGCCGACGTCCAAGACGAGATCGTGCGGTGCGATCCGGGAAAGTACCCGATTGTCATCTTCTAGCATGGTTGCGCATTCTCACAGTCCGCCCCTCCGTGGCCTAGTGCCGCGCTACTGGAACGAGCCAAGTTATTCTTCAAACTCTACCGGAAATGCAGTTCAAACACCTGGCAGATAGTAGACTGTAAGTCGTTGCGCCAATGCAGACAGAAGGATTTTTACCATGGATAATCCGCGTCCCGGAGTCGCTGCCGACAAATACACCCTGGCCGGCCGTGTCTTGTTTCGGTTCCGGCGCTCGCACGACTACTGGTCCCCGTCGGTGCATGCGTTCTGGTATTGGCACTCGCAGCGAGTCTTGGGACTTATTCGTGACGCCGACCCGGCGCTGGTGAAAACCGATGCCGTAGGCGTGGACGTCGGTTGTGGTGACGGTTTCCTCGCGCGCAAGATTGCCAATGAGTTCCGCTTCCAGCAATTCATCGGGGTCGAGCTCGACCGCGACAACGTCAGGGTGATCGACGCGGAGAATGAATTCGATCCGGCGGCGGCGAAAGTTGTGCCGGTCGTGGGAAACATCTATGCGGTTCCTATCGCAAACGGTGCGGCGGACCTGGTCATCTGTTCCGAGGTCGTTGAGCACCTGACCGATGACGCGCGGGCGCTGAAGGAACTGCACCGCATTCTGAAGCCAGGGGGTTTTCTGATCCTGGCCACGCCAAATGCCGCCCCGTTGCCTCACCGCCTTGTCTGGGCGCTCCGCGGAAGTCGCTCGGGCGGGAAAGTCGCTGCTTCGCCGCCAATTAATGCACCGGATTCGCAAACTCACGGCCACATCAACGTCCAGAATTCGGCGTACTGGCGCGCGGCTCTCCGGCGCGCTGGCTTCGCTGTCGAAACTATTCGCCCGGTGACGCCGCTGTACGGCAGGGAAAGTCTGGACCTGAGTCCTTTCAGGTTGGCGCTCGTACTGCTGCTGCAAGCCCTCACCTCTTACTTTTCCTGGGGTCACCATTTCAGTGAAGGGCTCGTCATTTCCGCGCGGAGACCCAGGTCACCTTGAGAAATCCGGCTGTATTGATTGCTGCCTGCAGTATCAAAGCGGCCAGATTACTCCACAGCCCGTAGTACAGAACCCCGATGGTGTTGGAGAGATCGAGCACCATGATGAGCGAGACCTGAATGGCCGCGAAGACCGATAAGGACGCCGGTTGAGCGCGAACCCAGCCGCGCGCGTTGTTGATTCCCACCACGTATCCGCCCCAGGCGCTCAGCACGGAACTGATCGCGACGAGCAAGACGCCGTTACCAAGCCCGCCATAGGAATCACCCAACAGCAACAGGAACCAGTGCGGCACCACCCAGGCTAGGGCGATGACGCCAGCGCCGAAGGCTGCAAGCACTGCCCAGAACTGCAGATACCTGCGCAGGTAGTGTGCGTCGTCGGTAACCGCCGATAACCGCGGAATAAGCACGGTGCCCATGAAGCCCGAAATCACGCCGAAGATCAGCCCGAGGCGGCCAAGCGCGCCGATTTCCGCGACCGACTGGATGCCCGCGTAATAGGCGCTTAGCCAGACCGTAAGCGGCGCCTGGATCGAAAAATAGGCCGCGCTCAGGGACATTGGCAGCACATAGCGGACTATGCCCTCGAGCGGCCTGCGTTCGGAGAGCGAGGGCTCCTCAGACGGCAATTGTTCGGTGCGCGGGTAGTTGCGACCGGCTGCGATCCTGGTCGCCAATGAACCCGCAGCGCCCGACAGCATCGCCAGCCACGCCAACGGGGCCGCCGCGAGCCACATGGCGGCCACCGCGAGGAGGCGGACCGCGTTTCCAGACGCCTCCGCGAAATACGACTCCCGGTACAGCCCTTCGAGCCGGAGTTGCAGCAGGGCGACCGAAGACCCGACCTGGGCCCAGACCGCGGCGACGAGTATGGCGCCGATGGCTGAGATCTCGGCGGCCGCGAAGCCGCGGTCAGGTCCGATTGTTGCCATGAAGGCGAGCCCGGCGCATGCACCGAGAACCAGCAAGCCGTACCGGATCTTGTATGCCGCCCGGACGTAAGGCGCGAACGCCGCGCCGGCGGTTCGCGTCTCGCGTCGGAAGAAAAGCAGCGCGCTGCTGACGCCGAGGTCCGAGAACACCGACAGGAAAGTCAAGAGCGACAGCGCGAACGTGTAAAGCGCGTACTCCCGCACCGGGAGAAGGTTGACCAACCAAAGTCCGGCGAGAATCCCGAGCAACTGGATGACCGCCTGGGCGGTCGCGTACTCCGAGAACAGGCGCGTCCATTCCCGGATCTTGACCCACCGCTTCATCGCGATCGCGTCAGCCGGAGAGCACTGATGTTCGAACCATCAGCCTGCGGCAGCGCCGCTCGAAGTTCTCGAACGAAAAGTATTCGATGCCCTCGGGCACCCGCTTCGGCTCCCGGACGGCCTTCAGGATCGCGTCCTCCAGCTCGGCGGCGCTTCCGGGATCGACCAGCCGGCCGAGCGCCCCATTCCCGAGCGCTTCCCTCCCACCGTCCGCCTTGCTCCCGACGACGGGGATGCCGCAGGCCATCGCCTCGAGAAACACGATGCCGAAGCCTTCGCCGCGGCTCGGCATGACGTAGGCATCGGCGAGGCGAAAGTGATCCGCTTTCTCGGCCTCGGCGACATGGCCCGCAAAGGCAACGTGCCCAAGCAACCCAAGGGTGGCGGCCTTTTCCCGAAGCCGCTCCCTGTCCGAGCCCTCGCCTACAATGAGGTAGGCGATCTCGGGCACCGCCTTGACCAAGCGCGGCATGACGCCGATGACTTCATCCACCCCCTTTAGCCGCTCCGAAGCTTCCAAGCGCCCGAGCGTCATGATCACCGTTCTCCCGCTCAGGCCGTAGCGGGCCGCCAAGCGCTCGTCCCGGGGACCGGCGCCGAATTTCTCGATACGGACGGCGTTCGGAAGGACCATGCACCGCGCCTCGGGCACACCGGACCAACCCCGGAATCTATCGAGCGACAGCTTGCTTACCGACGCCACGGCGTGGACTCTGCGGACGAGCCGATTCGTCAACGCGCTACGTGTCGGGTTCCAGGCGTCGATGCCGTGGATCACGAGCAGCACTGGCGAGCGCGCGATGACCGAGGCAATCCAGGCCAGCGGGACGAGATTGATGTGCCCGCAGACGATCAGGTCGACACGGCCGCGGCTGGCAAGGGCGCGCAGGAGTGCCGCTGCGTAACGCAGTTTTCCTCCCAGCGCCGCAGTGACATACTCGAGATTAGCCGGCATCTCCTCCGGCGGACCGCGCATCAGCCTGGGAAGCGCGATCACGCCGGAATTCGCCGGATCGCTGCACGCCGCCCTTAGAAATTCACGGTTGAACTGGGCAATTCCACCTTGTCCACCGAAACCGTCGGTGAGCAGGACCAGTACGGTTCGCTGTCCGATCTGCTGCCGCAGCACCTTGCACGCCCAGCTGCGTAGGCCGCGTTGCCTGCTCCTCGCAGCCGCCATTTCGTCAAGCCATTCCCGCATCGGCACGAGAAAACCGGTTTTCGGCTTGTCGATCACCGCGCGTGGCAAGCCGAGCGTCGGCAGACCCGCGAAATCGTGCTTGGAGCGGATCGCGCCCGCTGCCGCGAGCGGCGCGGCGGCGCGCAGTACTTCGAGGTCCACTAACGGCACGCGGATCTCGAGCGAGTGCGCCATCCCAGACCAGTCGGCGTCGCGCAGCAATTGCCCACGCATGTACCAGGCCAGTTCGAGGCAGGAGACGATCGAACACTCGGCGCGCACGCCTTCGCGCGTTGCGCGCAATTTAGGGATCGTTTGCAGGCGCTCCCAGCCTTCACGCGCCGGCTCGCGTCCAAGCAGACCCGGCAGCTCCCAGGGCATGAACAGTCCGCGCCGCAGCAGGTAGGCGCCCTCAAGCGAGCCGCCGAATTCGAGCAGGCCGGCATACTTGGGTGAGGTAAACTGCCGAAGCACTGGCGACAAGACAGCGCGAAAGGAGCGGCCGACCCAACTCGGCCAACGATTCGCGAACGCGAAAGTGCGTACCATGCGCGGCACGTCGCGAACGCTCGGGTAGCCGAGAAAAATCTCATCGCCGCCGAGACCCGATAGCGCCACTTTGAGCTTTTGCCGCGCCGCGGCGCGGGCGACGAACCAGGTGTTGATGCCGTCGATGCTCGGCTGGTCCATCGCGGCCATCACGTCCGGGATCTCATCGTAGAAAGCCTGCTTGCCGATCCAGTCGATATCGTGCCGCGCGCCCAGCCTGCGCGCGGTCTCCGCGGCAAGCACCGTTTCGTCGTTCGGCCCCCCGCGGTGCTCCTCGAAGCCGAGTGTGACGCAGCGCAGGTCGCTGCCTGCGCTGCGCGCAGCGAGCGTGGCGATCGCCGACGAATCGATGCCCGAGGACAGGAACACGCTCACCGGCACGTCGGCCACCATGTGGTGCGCAACGCTGTCGGCGAGGACTTCAGTCAGTCGCTCGAGCGCGGCCTCCCGGTCCAGTCCCGCGGCGCGCTCTTCGGCCTGGCGGTATTCGCCGGCGAGGTCGAAGAATTTCTTTGGTTGGCCAGCACCATTTGCATCCACCGTCATCCAGCATCCCGCAGGTAGCGCCTGAATTGCACGGTACAAGGTGAACGGCTCGGGCACGAAGCCCCACAAAAAAAATCCTGCTTTTCCCGCGGGATCCGGCGCGAGGTTGGTTGCTTTTCCTGCAACAAGCGCGCGCACCTGCGAGGCGTAGCGGTAGGTACGACCATCATCCGCGTAGTAAAGTGGCTTGATGCCGAAGGGGTCGCGGGCTAAGAAAAGCTGCTGTTCGCGAGCATCCCAGATGGCGAAAGCGTACATCCCGCGCAGGGCGTGGACCATGTCTGCGCCGCGGTCGGCGTAAAGATGAAGAAGAACTTCGGTGTCTGAATGGGAGCGGAAACGGTAGCCCTTTCCTTCCAGTGCTTTGCGCAACTCGCGGTAGTTGTAGATTTCGCCGTTGAAGGTAATGCGAAAGCGGCCATCGGCGGCGGCCATGGGCTGGGCGCCCGCTTGCGAAAGATCAATGATGGAGAGCCTACGGTGGGCCAGGCCGATGCGCCCGTTGTCTGAAATCCACAGACCTGCTCCATCCGGGCCGCGCCTGATCATGTGCTCGCGGATGCGCAGCAGCTCCTCGCGGTCGACCGGGGGCGCCGAGTCAGCGAAGGCGAAAATTCCCGCGATGCCGCACATAGTCGTGCTAGCCTTTTCAGGCTGTTGTCATCTCTGCGCCGACCAGAGCGACTGCAATCTCGGGCATGGTGATCGATGCGCGCCAGTCAAGCCGCTCGGCCGCATGGCTGGCGTTTCCTGCGAATCCCGCGAGGTCCGTCGGACGTTTGAGTGTCGGGTCGCTGATTACATGCCCGCGCCAGTCGAGGGCCACCGCGCCGAACGCCGCAGCGACAAACTCTTCCAGACTCGATAGGCGGCCAGTCGCCACGACGTAATCGTCAGGGGTCCCCTGCTGCAGCATGCGCCACATGGCATCCACATACTCCGGCGCCCAGCCCCAGTCGCGGCGCACTCTGAGATTGCCAAGCGCTAGCTTCTCTTTGCTTCCTTTCGCGATCCGGGCGGCCGCATTGACAATCTTCCTCGTCACGAAGCGGCCGGGGCGCAATGGCGATTCGTGGTTGAAGAGCACGCCGTTACAGGCAAACAGGCCGTAACCTTCACGGTAGTTGGCCACGACCCAGTGCGCGGCTGCTTTCGCCGCTCCATAGGGACTGCGCGGGCGAAAGGGGGTCGATTCATCCGCCACGCCACCGGAGACGTCGCCGGAACTCTCGCTTGAACCGGCGTTGTAAAACCGGATTGGCTCACCCAGGAACCGGATTGTCTCGAGCAAATTGACCGTGCCGTTCAGGATGCTGTTGAAGGTTTCCACCGGTTGCTCGAAGGAGAGCCCCACGGAACTTTGGCCTGAGAGGTTGTACACCTCCTGCGGCATCCACTTGCGCAACACCTCAAAGACGCTGCGAAAATCCACCAGACTCATCGATTCGAGCTTGACGCGATCGATGACACCTACTCGTGCAAGATTGTCGAAGCGCGCAACCTGGGCGTCGCGCGAGGTGCCGATCACCTCATAACCGTGCTCGAGCAGCAGCTTCGCCAGATATGCGCCGTCCTGTCCAGAGATGCCGCAAATCAGTGCGCGCATGCTAGGCCGCGTGTTTGCGGAAGTAGTCGATCGCACGCGGCAGCCCGTCATCGAGGCCCAGCTTTGGTGACCAGCCGAGGACGCGAAGTGCAAGCGCGATATCCGGCTGGCGCTGTGTTGGGTCGTCCGAGGGAAGCGGCTTGAACGCAACGGCGGATTTCGACCCGGTAAGCGCAATTACCTTCTTCGCGAGTTCCAGGATGGTGAATTCACCCGGGTTGCCCAGATTCACCGGGCCGGTGAAATCATCGGTGGAGTTCATCAGCCGCACCAGGCCTTCCACCATGTCGTCCACGTAGCAGAAAGAACGCGTCTGCTTGCCTTCGCCATAGATGGTGATGGGCTCGCCCTTCAACGCCTGGACGATGAAGTTGGACACGACCCGCCCGTCGTTGGGGTGCATGCGCGGGCCGTAGGTGTTGAAGATGCGGGCCACTTTGATCTTGAGCTTATATTGGCGGTGGTAGTCGAAGAACAGGGTCTCGGCGCAGCGTTTGCCTTCATCGTAGCAGGAGCGGGTTCCGATGGGATTTACATTGCCCCAGTAGTCTTCGGTCTGGGGGTGGACTTTCGGGTCGCCGTAGACTTCGCTGGTGGAGGCTTGCAGGATCTTTGCCTTCACGCGCTTCGCCAAGCCGAGCATGTTGATGGCGCCGTGCACGCTGGTCTTGGTCGTCTGCACCGGGTCGTGCTGGTAGTGGATGGGCGACGCCGGGCAGGCGAGGTTGTAGATTTCTTCCACCTCGACAAATAGCGGGAAGGTGACATCGTGGCGCATCAGTTCGAAGTGAGGGTTGGGCAGCAGGTGGGCGATGTTGTCCTTGGTGCCGGTGAAGAAGTTGTCGACGCACAGCACGTCGTGGCCGTCGGCGAGCAGGCGCTCGCACAGGTGCGAGCCGAGGAAGCCGGCGCCGCCGGTTACCAGGATGCGTTTGCGAGTGCTGTAGATTCGCATTTTGTTACTCTCTGGGGATTGGTTCGCGAGCAAGCTCGACCTGTGTGACATTGCGGCTTTTGCGAATGTCCTGAAGCTGCATTTCGAGCGGCATTGCCCCCGCTCGCGCTGCTACCCGGGCTTGCGCCTCCGAAGACATCTGCGCGCGAAGCGTACTGAATTTCTTAGCCATCGATCAGCCCTTCCTTTCCTAGTTCCGCCAAGTTGGAGGGCGCGACCGTTAGGAACTCATCGCCTCATTCCAAGATGCTGGACGACCGCGTCCTCGACCGCGCGCATGTCCGCCGGGGACAGCACCCCGAGCCGGCTTTTCAAGCGTTTCTTGTCTGCGGCCATGATCTGATCCGCCATCGCTTTGGATTGTCGGTCATCGATGCTCACAAGCGCCTCGCCTGGGTAGACTTGCGCGATGTTACTGGTCAGGGGCACAACGACGAGGCGGGCCAGATTGCGGTTGGCGGCGTCGTTGCTGAGGATCACAGCCGGTCGCGTCTTGCGGATTTCGCTACCGATAGAAGGGTCAAACTCGACCCACCAGATTTCACCGCGCTTCATCGCTTATGTCGCCGGCAAGCGCATTGCTCCATTCCAGGGCTTCGGCTTCACGTGCCTTGTCCGCCGCCATGGCGCGGTATCCTTCGTCCAGGGTGGTATCGGCGACATAGGGCCTGACTAGGTTTTCGATGAACTGGCTGATCTTGCGTTGCCCCACCATCCGGCGCAGGCCCTCATAAACAGCGTCGTCAACGGTAATGGTTAGTTTGCGGCGCATGTTTTCCCCGTCAAGGCATAATACGTAATACGTATTTTAGCATATTCTAGGCCGATTCCAGATCCAGACCTTGAATTTGGCTTACGTACCCCAGCGCCCAAGCACGCTACCGCCCTGCAAGACACTTGCGTGTTTCGCATGGCT
>Ga0209514_10007309_pt1 | contig 13098 bp, 11 predicted proteins | sample Subgrocontami58m_FD_187452 | JGI IMG/M metagenome (GOLD analysis project Ga0209514, IMG submission 187452) | Subsurface groundwater microbial communities from S. Glens Falls, New York, USA - GMW37 contaminated, 5.8 m (SPAdes) (version 3) | ecosystem: Environmental > Aquatic > Deep subsurface >...
AATTCCCCCCCACCCTGACCCTCCCCCATTAAGGGGGAGGGGATTGTGGAAACGATCTTCGTCAGGGCATACGCTGAAATCCGCAGTTCGTGGTCAATGAATGGATTCAACGTGCCGGTGAGGACGTCTATGAGGATGGCGTTGGCGGAGAGTGTCGTGATTTCGTCTTGCGTGAGGGGATCAGATCCCTCGACTCCGCCGCCTTCGGCGGCGGAGTTCACCCCGAGCGAAGTCGAGGGGCTCGGGATGACAGAACTACGTTGTTCGTTGATGAACTTCACCAATAACTCGATCCCGCTGCCGGTGAATTTGAGTGACTGTTTCTCAAGATAAGTGAGGATGTTTTCAATATTGGCGGCGGTGAGGGAGATGACTCTGTCCGAGGGGATGCCCAGTTGGACGGCAAGGTCTAAAAGCGAGATTGCTTCGGTCGCGGAGTTTACCCTGAGCGGAGTCGAAGGGCTCCCTCGCAATGACAATCGGATTTTTTCGATCACGGCGTTCTTGAATGTCACCTTCTCTTGATATTCCGGCAGGGATTCTAACTGCGCCCAGATTTGTTCGCCATCGGGGGACGATTGATCCGCTAAAATTGCATCGCTGACCTTCTTCTCCCAGGAATCCACTTCCGATGGATTGGGATCTCGCCCTAACACCGCACGGTAAATCCCCGGCAGCCGCGTGAGCATCTCTCCCAACGTGATTTTAATCAACGACTCCTGGTATTGTTTTTCCACCTCCGCCAACGATTGAACTTTTTCATCCGCGATTTGCCCGCGTAGTTGACTCAACTGCGCTTCTAAATCTGCCAAGACCTGGGCCGCACTACCGCCTAGATTAGCTCTCTGCTCCGCCGCCTGCTGATCCAGCCGCGTTCGCGCCTCCGCCGCCTGTTGGTTCAATTGTGTCTCAGTCTGCGTGAGTTTTTCCATGACATCTTTTTCTTGATCATTGATGGCTATCAATTGATCCGCTAATTTGTGCAATGCGTCCCGAATCTGATCCTGAACTTGTCCTTTTTCTCCTTTAAGTTTGTTGGGGACTTTAGTGCTTTCCAACTCTCTTAACTGATTTTCTAATTCCCGATAAGCATCTTGACCTTCTTTTCGTGCTTGTGCCACTTCTTGCGGAATACGAACCCGCTCCTTACTGAGCGCTTCCCGTTGAGAAACGATTTCTTGTTCTAACTGCGCATACGCCTGTCCGATCTGCCGATCCAATTCTTCTCGCACGCCCTGCTCCTGCGCCGCTAGCTGCGATCGAGACTGCGCTTCTTGCTCGGCTAACTTGGCTAATGATTTCGTCGCACCCTCCTCGATCAAACGAAGCGCTTTTTGATGTTCCTGATCGAGTTGTTGCCTTGAACCTACTAAAGTCGCTTGGATCAACACTTCCTCTCCGGTCACAGGATGTTTCTTATATTCATATTGCGTTAGTTTCCTGTTGTCGGCGCTGAGAATATGATCAATCATTGGAGCCGATCCCTCTTCGTTGCGATAAACTAACCAACTGCCATCCATCTGTTTCGTCACAACGGGCTCCCCGGCATTATTGTAATCCGTATACAAAATGTCGTTCGACCCGGCGCCTTCGCGATCCAATAAATCCACACGCGTTCCCCCATCGGGCAGTTTGCTGTAGCGGTAATGTTTCCCGTCGGATGTCCACATCTCGCGAACAAATCCACCTTCATCCCGCAGACGCACGCTCCCATCCGAATCTCTCACCCGCACCATCGTCTCGCGCTGAGCGTCCACTCGCGGCATTTCCTTTAAAAGATAAAAGTTAGGCTGTATCAGGAAATCACTGATGAAATAATCCACTAACAAACTCCTGGCCGTATGAAGCGCGGCGTTCTCCGCAGTCGGCACGGCTGTCCAGTTCCATTGGGCGGGTATCTCTATCCAGTTCCAGCGCCCGCTCTCATCGGAGAAAACCCCGCGCGCTTCTTTATCATTCTTGCGTAACAGGAATTCGCTCCCCGCCAGTTGACCGACTTGCCCGCCGGCCGGCAACCATGCTCCGGTGTAACCGTTCCCCAGATCGGCCTCCACGCTTCGTAATTTTGTATCCGCCCCCTCTTGATCCCAATTGAAATTCATCACGGTCCCGCTCACAAACTGTAACAGACGAGGGAAAAAGATTTGTGTCGGTAACTGTAGACCATCGTATTCGATTCGGACTGGAGAGGGTCTCCCTTTCCAACGATACAAGAGCCGCTCCGCGACCTTCCCCTGATTGACCTGATCCATCACCGAATAACCGGCCGCGCTGCCGAGAATATACCCCTGCCGGATTCTTCCATCGGCGTCCACTTCTACCTGCCGCTCTAACAGTTCAGGAATATTGTTCACCCAGTAAAAGTTCGAATTCCCCAGAAAATCAAAGATCATGAGATCAACCAGCAGACTCCTCGCCGCGTGAAGTTCGCTGTTTTCAGGGCGGACGTCCGGCGTCCAGTTCCACTCCGCCGGCATCGTCACCCATTCCCAGCGGCCCTCATTGGTGAAAGTTCCTTTGGCTTCACGGAAATCTTTTCGTATCACAAACTCACTGCCGGTAAATCCTCCGTTTTCATCCTGGGGAAGAATCCACGTCACCTGATAGCCGTGTCCTAAATCAAAGTTCACACGACGCAGACGGGGACCGTGCGAATCCTGTTCCCAAACAAAGTCAGTGGCCACTCCTTTCCATGGACTATCGTTGAGGGAAAGAGAGGGGAAAGAGTTAACCCCCTCTCCCTTGAAGGGAGAGGGATGGGGTGAGGGTGAAAGAATTGCAGGATTCGCCCACGTTATTTGTTGAAATAAAAACGCACCGGCAATCGTAAGTGCGGTCAGTTTTTTGATGAGTTCTCGTTCGGTTTTGTTCATGATTACTCTATTTTTCGCTCTCTCCTATGCTCCCTGTCCACCTCTGGCGGAAAGGTTATCCACTTCTTGGACGTCCTCATCTCCTCTTACCCAGCTCCTTCCATCTCCTTCATCTCCCATCTCGGAAACTCCAGGATAAACTTCGTCCCTTTTCCAACTTCACTTTCCCATCGGATTTTTCCCCCATGGGCAGAAATAATCTGTTGAATGAGATATAACCCAAGACCGGCCTTCCCTTGTTGTGTTGTGCAACAAGGTTGGAAGATCTTCTCAGCAATGACAGCCGCTATCCCCGCCCCGTTATCTTCCACAACCACTTGAACATGATCTCCCATCGGCTCACAGCTGATTCGAATCTTTCCCTGTCCCTGCATCGCCTGCCAGGCGTTATCCAATAACTCCAAGAACAACTGACCCAACAGTTTTGGATTCCCTAAAATTTTACACTCTGGATTTACTTGAGTCTCTACTTGGATTTTCTCAAAAGAATGATGCTCTTTTAGAGACTCAATGGTGTTCGTCACCACCTCTGTTATCTTCACTAACCGGATTTCGTCTTCCATCTGTTTGGATAACTTCATCAACCGCTGCAATGCTCCCGCCGCCAGCTCAATTCTCTCGCTAATCTGTTGGATTTTAGGCAAGTCATCTATGGAGACCTTTCCCTGTTTCCGCCGCATGGCCACAATCTGAGCATTCCCACTAGCGATCGTTAGCCAGTTATTCACCTTATGAGCCAAGGTGTAAGCGACTTCACTCAGACAACCTAATTCATCCACTCCTTCTGGCTTGGGTTTTTTCATTCTCCTAAGCTCCTTTTAGCTGTTTTGTCACCAATTCCAACAACCGCTCCATCCGGAGCGGTTTACCTATGAAACCGTCTCCTCCGTGCTGTTTGATCTCTTTCTCCGCTAAGTCTAACGCTCCACTCATTAAAAAGATCTTCGCCTGCCTCGCTGCCTCCCTTATTTTTTCCATCATCGGAAATCCCTCTAGCGGTGTGTGCAGCGTAAAATCTAATAAGACCAATTCGGGTTGCTCTGATTGCGCTAACCGGACCGCCTCATCCCCATCGCTGGCCAGGAGGATTTTTACATCACTCCCCAATGCATCCCTCAAGAGTCCTCCCACCATCTCTCGAATCATTTCCTCATCGTCTACCAGCAGAATTTTTTTCATCGTTCTCTTCTACTCCTTCTCCTTGGGTTTTTCATCTGCGTTCGCTTGGGCCCCTCCTCGATATACCGGCAAGCGGATAATAAACTTTGTCTTCTCTGCATACTGACTTTCCACCTCGATTTTACCTCCGTGCGCCAGGATGATCTTGTGCAGTACATGCACCCCTAATCCCGTCCCCTTGCCGCTGGAACCCTTCGTCGTCCAGAACGGCGTGAATAACTTCTTCATATCCTCCGGCTTGATCCCAATGCCGCTGTCCACTACCTCGGTGATGACCCACTCCCCTTCCTTGCGGCTGCGCAAAAGAATTTTGCCACGATAGGGGGTCGGCTGATTCCAGGGGAGCTCTTTCCTCTGGATCCGTTCTTTCCTTTCCTCAATGGCGTCATTGCCGTTATCAATCAGATTCAAGAATACCTCCGCTAATAACGCGATGTCTCCCCAGATCTTCCCTAACGGTTTGGCCATCACCACCTCAAAATCAATCTCCTCCACCTTGATCTTGTAAACGGCCATCTCCTGAACAAACTCCACCACCTTTTCAAACTCGGTTTCTTTATACCCTTCGGGTTTCGCCAGCCGGCGGATGGACTTCGCGATATTCCCCGCCCGCACCGTCTCTTCTTCCATCTTCGGCAAGAGCCGTCCCAAATCTTTCAAGACCTCCTCTTTTTTCGCCGGATCAGTCCCATCTTTTAACAGGATATTTTTAACTCTCCACGATAAATTCCCAGCCATCGCGCTCAGCGACTGCAGTCGGTTATTGATCTGATGCCCGATGTTCCCTGCCATCGTCCCAAGGTTTGCCAGCGCTGCTGCGTGAAACAATTCCGCTTGCTGCCTTTTCTGCTCCGCTAACCCTTCCGCCGCCTGGATCGCCGAAGCGCCGTGGTTCGCCAGAATCATCAGTTCCGATAACTCCTCCGGCTCCAAAACCGATCCATCCCTCTTGGCCCCTAATACCAAAAAACCAAAGAGCCGGCCGCTCGCTTCATACGCCGGAATCACCACACTGGCGCTCATCCCCAACATCACGACCTCCAACGCGCCGGTCTCTTCAGCCGTCAATCCCCATCTATCGGCCCAATGCCGGATCCCATCCCGCTCTAATGCTTGTTCGCTTTTGCGAAATTCCTCTCGGCTCAGACAATCCACTAACACCGACGCCCCTTCCGTTAAACTCTCCAGTAAAGAAATTTTTGGAAACCCAGGCCCCCAATGATCTCCCAATTGATAAACCCGTTTGATCTCTTCTTTTTTCTTCTGCCCCTGCTTCTGAACCCCTTCCAGTTCCTGCTCCTCTTCCTGGGGGATTCTTACATAAACCGCCGCGTGCGTTAACTGCATGATCTTCACCACCTGATGCACCATCGCTTGCATCAGCGACTTCTTCTGGGTCATGAACACCATGTTCGCGGAGATTTTCTTTAATTTCTTGAGCCGTTCGTTTCGCGCCTTGATCTTCTTTCGCTCGGCGCGTTTGACCAGCCGCAGATAAATAAAGGGGCCACTGCTGGCAAACAGCGCCATCGCCACAAGCGGCACCCAATCATATCTTGACGCTCTTTCAGGCCCCAGAAACCCCTCCAGCCAAGAATTTATCCAAAAAGGAATCCCAAGAAGAGGAACATAGACTAAAATCGCAAGAAATACATACAAAACTGCCCGCTCGATGTCGAGAAGACGGTAGCGAGCAATGGCGTAGGCAATAACACAAAAAGCTACAAAGAGTATGTAGTCATCGATTGGTGGTGTTTCCAAAATATTGAAAACCGTCAGAAAATAATCAATACCTCCTAAGAGAGCGATGAAATATCCAATGGTGACATACTTGAGTTGATTCTTGTATTGTCCTTGTGTCCGCGAAATCATTCTTGAAATATGAAAAAATCCAATACAAGCACAATAAGAAAAATATATGATGAAAATGAAGTAAGAAAATCCTGGGGCCGAAATGAGATAGTCAGTTCCTGGTAATGACCTTAGCGTCCTGATAAAAAGAGGTGTAGGAAGTGATATGAGTAAAATAACTGACGTAATTAGACAGACATACCGGAGATGGATTGGAATTTTATGGCGAGTTATTCCATAGATATGCCATAGGAATGTGCTTGGCAATAAAACACTAAAAAAATAACAGAAACGCATCACTTGTAGTTTTGTTTCAATATCAAATGACACTATGTTTATAATAAAAGAGCCAACCGTCCAAGAGGCGATACTAAGATTGAGAGCTGCAAAACTCCTATTTTCATTTCGTCCAGGATTTTTAAAGAAAACGAAAAAGCCAATACAGATATTAACAAACCAAGTTAACAAACTACTATATATGATAAAATTGACATAGTTCATAGCAATTGAATACGCTTTGATTCTACAGTTCTCTTAAGTTCTTTAAGAATTCTTTTGATATTTTTTTCAACAACCATTTTAACCCAAAAACCACAAATAGACATTTTAAATTGAAATTGGCTTTGGATGATAACACGCGTTGTATTATTTTCTCCAAGAGGTTCAAATAACCAGTTTGCTGTCAATCCTTTCAATGGGCCCTCTGTTTGTCTGAATCGAATTGACCTTAAAGGATCTTTAATTCCATGACCAGTCCATCGGACTGGAATTCCTAAAATCGAATACCCAACACGAATAGTCATTTCATTCTCATTCTGGGATAAAATCTCGCGCTCTTTAAAAAACGAGACAAACAACGGATATTGTTCCGCCGTCTGATAGACTACAGAGATCGGCGCTTCTATTAAAATCTCGGACATCAACTCCATTGTGACTTCTCTCTGAATTTCAGAACCTGCACGAATCTAAGCCAAGGTTGCAATGGTTCAAGTTCTTTCATTCGATCGAGAGCCAGAAGCTTCAGGCATAGCCACCGGCTAAAAATATCTAACTCGGATAGCTCCTCCTCCGTTAACACACAGTAACCCTTAGTCCACCCAAGACACAGAAATCCCCTCAGCCTTTCTTCCATGACCATCCCAACAACAATATAAGCGCCCAATTCTTCTATCTCTTCTTTGAGGGTTATTTCCACTTTCGTCTCCGGATGACTCTTTTGTTCAATCAAGTACAATCCGGTTGGAGTTGGGATTAACTCTCTTAGTTTCTGAGTCAATATCGTCTCGGGTTCCCAACATTGAGGCAATTCCTTTTGTGGCGCCTTTTCTCTTTGATTAGCCTTGGAACTATACACCAAATGATAATTCTGATCGGCTTCTTTTTTCAAATAAAGAGTGACGTGTTCGAGTTCAAATATCTCCCGAAGTGAATCGCAAACGCAATGGAACAAAATCTCTTTTTGCGTGTGTCTACGAATTTCCCGCTCGAGCTTTTCCAAACTTGCAATGCGCCGTTCAGCCACACGATCTTGACGATAGAGCACCACTCCTAAGAACGAAATCCCGCCCATCAAGATCCCCACCCCTACTGGCAAAGCCCACCAATCGGTTCCGAGCGACTTCCTAAAAAACCAACAAAAACTCCATAAAGCCACTGCCACAGAAAGAGATAAAGACACTATGAGTTTGTCTTGTAATTGTCTGAATTTTATCATTGCATTTTTCATTCGATAATCCCCACCACCCTCACCCAGCCGGCGCTGGCATTTTTAATCTTAATCGGAAAACAGCATACTTTAAAACCAAACGCGTTGGGAAGTTTGTCTAGGTTGGTCAGTTTCTCAATCTGGCAATATTCCTTTTGCCTTCCTGCTAAATGGGCCGGCCAAAGATGACTAGAGTCCTTTTCCTTGAAATAAATTTGTGCCATTTTATGAAAGGGACGGTCAAATCCCCAACCATCGGTACCAATCACTTTAACCCCTTGATTTACTAACCAGGTCACTACTTCTGCCCCAATCCCAGGGCTCTGTAAATAATAATCCCGCCCAGAGTATTTTCCCCTGACTCCTGTTTGAATTAGGATAATATCACCTGCTTTAATCGAATAAGAAATTCTCCTAAGAAAATCCTTCACTAGCTCAAGCGTAACTATTCCCCCATCATTTAGACTTTCTCTGGCGTCAATGACGACTCCATCCCCATAACACCACTCTAATGGAATTTGTTCAATGGTCCTGGCAGTGTGTGCAGAAGAAGCTCCGGTAAAACTTCCATAATGACGCGGAGCATCCATGTGAGTTCCGACATGAGTATGAAGTTTAAGTTTCTCCCAAACTAAACTTTCTTGCCCAGGAAAATCACGATGGCTGATGAGTTTATTCGCAAAAAACGAGCGTAAGAAATTAAGGAAAGTCTTAAAGTGAGATTTTGTTGTGACTAATGATCCTAATGCTAAGAGGCTGGCGCAATGTTTGTGGTCTAGGTACTTGATCTTGGCGGGTTCTAGTTCTTCTTGGTTGTTATGTTCAATCGCCACACTCAGATCGATGAACTGCAATGGATCCTCCCAAAGTATTTAGTCATTCTTCATATTTTTTTAACACGATGATCGAGTTCTTCCCCCCGAATGCAAAGGAATTGGAAACAGCAATCTTGGTCTCGCGGCGAACTGCCTGATTCGGGACATAATTTAAATCGCACTCTGGATCCTTGCCTGAATAATTGATTGTTGGATGGACAATGGATTCGTTCAAAGCTAAAAGACAAGCGATGATCTCAAGAGCGCCAGCCGCTCCTTGGGTATGGCCAATCATGGATTTCGTCGAATTCACAAGTAATTTGTAAGCATGTTCCCCAAATACCTCTTTGATGACGTTAGTCTCATTGCTGTCATTAGAGACGGTCCCTGTGCCATGGGCATTGACATAATCTACTTCCTCCGGTGTTATCCCTGCTGACCGAAGCGCTATTTTTACAGCCCTTGCTCTTTGGATCCCGGTTGGTTCGGGTCCTGCCATGTTGTACGCATCAGTCGTTTCGCCATAACCAATAATTTCCCCGAGGACCGGCGCATTGCGTTCTAAAGCATGACTCAAACTCTCTACTACCAGGATAGCGGCTCCCTCGCTGATCACAATGCCGTCTCTGGTTGCGTCAAAAGGTGACGGAGTCTTTTCAGTTTTTTGCGATAGAACTTTTGATTGGCAAAAAGCACAGTAGATTTCTTCTGAAAGTGGAGCATCGGTTCCTCCGGCAATGGCCGTTCGAGCGCTACCGGTCTTGATTGATTTATACGCTTCAATGACCGCATTGGTTCCGGCGGCGCATCCGGCGCAGATGGTCTGGGCGGGACCATTGAGTTTAAAAAAAATAGATAGCTGTCCTGAACAAGCGTCAGGAAAACAAGCCACTGCGGCAAAAGGACTGACTTTTTTATAACCTTTGGTAAAATAAATCCTCAACTGTTCAATATAAGAAATATGACCGCTCATCGCGGTTCCAATATAAACCGGCGCTTCCTCTTGGATTTCTCGCGTTAATTCTAATTTCGCGTCTTCCAACGCCATCGCCGTTGCCGCAATCGCAAACTGCGTGGAACGGTCCACACGCTTTGCTGTTTTGGCATCCATGTACAAGCTCGCATCAAAATTCCTGACCTCCCCTGCTAGATGCGACGGAAAGATCGAGTGGTCAAAATAACTGATCTCATCAATTCCTGATCTCCCCTCCTCCAACGCCTTCCAGAATTCTTTCCTGCCAATCGCGTTGGGGGCAATGACCCCAGCCCCCGTAATGACTACCCTTATATCTGTCATTTATCTTTCTGTCGCCTCACGAACCGCCTGCAAGAATTCACGCATGTCAAACGGCTTAAAAATCACCTTGCCAAACTTCTCCGCCCTAATATGCAAATCGCCTTCCGCGTAACCTGTGATGAAAATAAACGGAATTTCTGCTTTTCCATCGGCCTTTAGCGCCTGCTTCATCTTTTGCGCCGTCTCTAACCCATCCATCCCAGGCATGCGCAGATCTGAAACAATTAAATCAAAGTGATTTCGTTGAATCACTTCTAAAGCTTCTTGACCACTGCTAGAAACCGAAACACCATATCCTTCCCTTTTGAGCAAATTCCCTACCGTCTGCGTAATTAAACCTTCATCATCAATCACCAGGATTTTCTTCACGGTTTGCTCCTTCAAAAAATAAAGCTCAAGAGGAAACAGTTTCCCCTCAAGCTTTTTGTTTGAAATTCTAAACGCCGCCCTTTATAAAGACATGTCGTTGTAGAACTGCTCTGCGCTTTTTGTGTCATAGCCGTCAGTAAAAAATTGACAATGATGACGTTTCACGCCTTGCGACTGACAGCTATGATAACTTGTTGAATTACACTAAATTACATAAATAAGCATACCTGAATAAGATAAGTCTTGTCAAGGCAGGTTTCGCTCAACAATTCCAAAACCTAAGGCAGATTTTTTAGCGAGTATTGTACTGTCTCTCTAGCCATCGAAATAAATTCGTCAGGCGCCAGTCGATACAACTCTTCAGCGTGACCCCCCTTTTCAACAATGACTATCCTTTTCGGTTCATGGGTCATCTGATACAAACGTTCACTGTGGTGATGTGAAACAATGGGATCATGGTTTCCATGAATGAATACTATTGGAATCCCTGTGATTTTTCTGATATTTTCTAACGGCCTTTCTTTCTTCAGCCAAAGATTCCCTGGCCGACAACCTGCCCCTGGCTCTAATCCCCGGATGCCGGTTCGTATTGCTTGAGGTGTCCAAAACTTGTATTCGATCTCTTCAAACGAACTCGGCGCACTCACCAGTACTAGAGATTGGATGATATTATACTCTGCGACATAATTGATCGCTGCAGCCGCCCCTAAGGAGAAACCTAAAATCTCAACTTCTTGGTAACGATTTTTAGCAAACTCAACCACTGCCGCAATATCGTTGTGCTCCAGCGCCGAAAAAGTGAAAAGTCCTCCTGATTTCCCATGCCCTCGGAAATCCATGCAAATGATGCTCTGTTTCTTTGCCAAATCCTCAGATAGACGCTGAAACGTTCTTGTCTCTTTACTTTGGAAAAACCCAGGGCAAATGATTAGTACAGCATCACTGTTGCTATTATTATACACATCAAAAGATATCCTGACATGATCACTCGTCAAAACTTGATGGGTAGCTTTATTCCCAGATGGGAACATGAACTTACGGCGCCCAGTCGGGGTATTGGTCGGTGGACCAGCGCTGAAATGTGTTCGGATACTTTGGATTATCTTCAACGGGAGTGATTCGTCGTTCGTTGCTTCCGTCAATGTTCATGACGTACAATTCGGAACCCGAGACGGATTGACGATGACGAAATGAAGAAAAACAGATTTGCGTCCCATCGGGAGAAAAACAGGGATCACGATCTTCCCAGTTGTTGTTCGTTAATCTTTTTGATTCTCCAGTGGTCATGTCGTAAAGAAAGATTTCATTGAGCTCCTTTGGACTTAAATGCTTACTATAGACAAATTTCTTTCCGTCTGGAGACCAGCGGGGATCGTAGCCACCTCGGATTAAAAGCTTGGGTTCTGTCATTCCTTTTTGGTATAGATAAATACCACCTTCTACCATAGGCATTACTGCACGAAAAAGAAAGCTGTTCATTTGTGAAACATAACCTAATTCGGAGATGAAATATCCTTGTTTCATTTCAAAAATCCTATCTTCTATATTAGATTGAATGCCATAGCGATAGATTGTATAAATTTCCTCTTTTCCTTCGCCTTGCCAACCAGCATAGTAAATAATTTCATCGCTCTCGCCCCATACAACATCAATTGTCAATCGAGGAAGATCCAAAATTTTAACTTTCTCGGTCATTAGATCAATAACCCAAATTTTATAATTCTCTTTTAGACTACCCGGATCCATACAAAGAATCTTTCTCCCGCCAGGAGACCAGCGTGGCGCCTCTAATACCCTGTCTGCTATTTTTTTCATTTGTCCATTTTGTAGCATCCATATCCGCCACATTCTATCCTCGCGGTTACTGAAAAAAAGAATTTTCCCTGATGTATTTTCGATCTTTTGTTCTTGAATTGGAGTTTTATTGCTTTTGTCTAATTGAGCATGACATAAAAATGGAATTAATCCTGCAATTAAAAAAACCACTGTAAAATATGTAATCCTACGTGAGGTTTTTGTCATTTTTCTAATTTTTCTTCTGTTGTTCGAGAGACCACTTGATATCGTTAGGGGTTATAAAGGTATCCCCTTCCAAACCAGGAATTGTAATTCCTGTTTCTTCAAGCACACAAGCATTAAGACTCGTACAAATTGCCTGTTGTCCATTCTCGCTATCGGGTGTTTGGGTCGCGGAACCAGTTAATACCCCTTCGACAATGATTCCATGGTCAAAGTGAACATCAGGTCTTGGAATCCCGGTATCGAAGTCAACATATCGTTCATCTATAACATCACGTAATTGCCGTAATTTATCTTGATCCATCTCCGCTTCATACACAAACAAATCCTTGTATTCCTCCTGCCACTTGTCCAAGGGCCAATATCGAATATCGGTATCAATTCCTTGCGCTTTCACCGCGGGATCTCCTCCGGGGACAATGTCTATCACATACCCATCCATAATGATCGCTGAATGGTTCACCGGGTCTTGGATATGGCGGTCATTGCTTCCAACTCGAGTGAGATACGACTTCAGGTCATTCGTCTGCACCACCACATGGTATACTTTCCCCGGTTGAATCTCCGCTAGTTCGGCCTGCTTGTGGTTGGCGATCTCCGCGTCGGTTTCAAAACCATACCGCAATACGGCGTTGCGAATTCGCTCATTTAAGTGATCACCTGCCCCCAACACCACTCCCATGACTACTTCTATTCCTGTCTGGGCCCCTTCTCCTCTTAGGATATCATCTAACATCACATCTTTGTTAGCCGATTCTAGTTCGGTCTCCATCTTGCCGGATTCCAGTTGCCAACGGTACCGAATACGCAACATCTCTTCATCCCGCCCATACTGACCATCAGTCAATCCTAGTTCTTGTTTTCCTTCTTCTGAAATCATTCCATACGTAATCGGGACAGACCCTGTTTGCAAAACGGCAGTCCCGTTGTCAATGACTGTCTGACTCCCATCGCGAAGATCGTGGATTGTTCCTGATAAAATACTACCGC
>Ga0209514_10007310_pt1 | contig 13095 bp, 9 predicted proteins | sample Subgrocontami58m_FD_187452 | JGI IMG/M metagenome (GOLD analysis project Ga0209514, IMG submission 187452) | Subsurface groundwater microbial communities from S. Glens Falls, New York, USA - GMW37 contaminated, 5.8 m (SPAdes) (version 3) | ecosystem: Environmental > Aquatic > Deep subsurface >...
TCACTGTTCTTTTCGGAGCTGCACTTACACTGAGCGGTCAATCAATGACGTTATGGCCCTTGTTCGGAAGTGCAAATCAAATGCTTGCTGCAATTGCATTGTTGGCTCTAACCGTTTGGATCTCTCATTTAAAATTAAATTACTCATTTACGATGATACCAATGATCTTTATGTTTGCTGTAACTTTAACTGCTTTGGTTACCTTTATCTATTCAAATCTTTCCAAACAAAATTTTACACTTTCATTAATAGCTTTACTACTATTTGTCCTTGCTGTTATTCTTGCATATCAAGCATATCAAGTTTTACGCAAGAACGGAAAAGAAGCTGTGGCTATAAAATAATATTTGGAGAACATATGCGTGATAAAGTATAAATCACAATTTCCAAATAGCAAATAACAGTGAATTCTCAATGAACAATGCACAAAGTAATTTTGATTTGGAAGAAAGGACTTTTTAATTCGCGAAAAAAGTTGCTCAATATATTTCCAAACTTCCAAAAACAACATCAAATATTGAATACTCAAAGCAAGTCATTAGAGCTTCTTCTTCGGTAGGGGCAAATTATAGAGAAGCAAATGAAGCTTTGGGCAAAAAAGATTTCAATATGAGATTGAAAATTTCACGGAAAGAAGCCAAAGAATCATCCTTCTTTTTGAGATTAATTATTGAAACAAATGATGATTCCTTTAAAAAGGAAGGTCTTGAATTGTTTGATGAAGCCGAACAATTAAAAAAAGTATTTTCAGCGATTCTCTTAAAAACAAATTGAGATTTGGTTTTTGGTATTTAACTGTAATTTGGATTTTGTTATTTGATATTTATTCATTCTTCTAAAAAGATTAATAAGATTGGAATAAAATATGTCCCAAACTTTGATAGAAAAAATCGCTCAGAAACATGCAGTCGGATTAGCGCCGAATCAAACAGTTCATGCCGGAGATTATATTTCCATTCGTCCCGCTTATGTGATGACACATGATAACACCGGTGCCGTAATTCCTAAGTTCAAAAGTATAGGCGCCACTAAACTAGCTAATCCTCGACAAGTTGTTCACACTCTCGATCATGATATTCAAAACAAAGATGAAAAGAATTTGCAGAAGTATAAAAAGATCGAAGATTTTTCTTTATCGATGGGTGCAGATTTTTATCCGGCAGGCCGCGGTATCGGGCATCAAATTATGATCGAAGAAGGTTACGCATGGCCGGGCACGATGGCAGTTGCTTCCGACAGTCACTCAAATATGTACGGCGGAATTGGTTGTTTGGGAACTCCAATCGTCCGTACAGATGCTGCAGCAATTTGGGCAACATCTCGTACATGGTGGCAAGTTCCTCCAATTGCAAAAGTTGAATTGAAAGGGAAACTCCGAACTGGTGTTACAGGTAAAGATATTATTATTGCTCTCTGCGGATTTTTTAATCATGATGAAGTTCTAAACCACGCAATAGAATTTGTTGGTGATGGAATAAAACAATTAGCAATTGATCAGCGTCTTACAATTGCCAACATGACTACCGAATGGGGCGCAATGGCCGGTGTATTCCCAATTGATGAAATCACAATCAATTGGTTAAAAAGTAGAGCGAGATTTATCTCGCTCCGTGGTTTGGAAGGAGTAACTTCCGACGTTGACGGTAATGGAATTCATCCACGCATAAATGAAAAAAAAATTGCCGATCTTGAAAAAGAAATATCAGAATTGAAAGCAGATGCAAATGCTTTCTATGCTAAAGGACTTTCAATTGATCTCACTTCGATTGAACCGCATGTTTCAGGACCGAACACAGTAAAAACAATGACTTCGATTTCTGAGATCAAGAAGAAACAAGTGAAGATCAACAAAGCATATTTACTTTCATGTGTTAATTCACGTGTTGATGATATTGCAGAAGCAGCATCGGTTGTCCGCGGTAAAAAATTTGCAGAGCATATTAAATTTTATATTGCAGCAGCATCAAGTGAAGTCCAAGCTGAAAGTGAAAAACGCGGCGATTGGAAAATTCTAATTGATGCCGGTGCAATTCCCCTTCCGCCAAGCTGCGGTCCTTGTATCGGACTTGGAACCGGTTTGCTTGAAGACGGTGAAGTTGGTATCTCTGCAACAAACAGAAATTTTAAAGGAAGAATGGGTTCACCTAATGCTCAAGCATATCTTGCTTCACCTGCAGTTGTTGCTTCTTCTGCTTTAGCCGGTTTTATTAATTATGATTTTCAAGATTCGCCTGGCAAAATACTTGGTGAGATAAAAATAAATCCTAAATCAGAAAAAGCTAAAACAACAGTTAATATAATTGATGGATTCCCTTCTCAACTTAGCGGTGAATTAATTTTCTGTCATCAAGACAATTTGAATACTGATGGAATTTATCCAGGTAAGTACACATACAACGATGATATGACCCCGCAAGATCAATCTAAAGTTGTTATGGAAAATTATGATCCTAAATTTGGCGAGATTGTGAAAGATGGAGATATTCTTGTGGGCGGATTCAATTTTGGAACCGGAAGTTCGCGTGAACAAGCTGCAACTGCTCTAAAGTATCGCGGTATTAGTTTAGTTATCGCCGGTTCTTTTAACGAAACATATAAACGCAATGCTCTCAATAATGGTTTTCTTATTATCGAGTGTCCGGAACTAGTTAATGATTTGAAAACTAAATACGGCAAAGAAAAACTTACAGTTAAAACTGAAGTTGTTGGAAAGATAGATTTTCAAAATTCTTTTCTAGTTACAAAAGAAAAAACTTATTCTATTGATCCAATAGGAGAAGCCGCACAGGAATTAATTGTTACAGGTGGATTAGAAGAATGGGTAAAAAGGAATTTAGAGAATTTACAGACTAAAGATTAATTTAAATATTCCTTAAACATATTTGTCAATTAATAAAGATCTTTAGTAAAAATATTTATAAAAAGAATTACTCAAAGCATGTTCCGTGTACAAGAGACATTAATTTGGAAATATATGCGAAGGTTCCTTTTATGAAATTTTAATTTTGAAATGAACAATCAATAAATTAAATTATATAGGGTATCTAATTCTATATCAATTTTAATATCAGTGAGGTGTAATATGAAAAAACTATTTCTACTTACTTCTCTACTATCAATATTATTAATATCTGCTTGTAGCAATACCAGTGTTGTAAAGGATGGAGAGTGGCCTACAGTTGATGATCCATTCAAAGAATTATCTTTGCAAGCTAATACTATTAATGATGAGGGGGGTGCCGCTGTTGTGGTCGAAGCTGTAGGTTCAAGGATTGATATTGCTAGAGAAAAAGCCCGTGCTATGGCAGATGGTGCACTGGCCGAATTATTTGAAAAGAAAATTTCTCGATTAAGAAAAAATTTCCTTGAAGAAGTTGGTCAGGGTAAACAAGCTGAAGTGAATGAACTTTTTTTTATTGTTCAACAATCTTTTACTCAAAAGGTCCTTAGAGGTGTTGTAGAAAGAGATTATAAAATGTTAACGAATAATAAAGGTCTATATCGTTGTGGAGTACTTATGGTTGTATCACCTAAAACCGTAAATATGTCTATGATGGATGAGATGCAATCGAGCCAACACCAACTCTATCAAAGGTTTAGAGCTTCGAAAGCATTTGAAGAGCTTCAAAAAGAAATTGAAGCTTATGAAAAGAAAGAAAAAGAAAATCGATAGTATTTCATTTTAGTTAAAATATTTTTCATTCGATTAATTTAATTATGCAAAGATGCCAATTACTATTTGTAATTGTTGCAGCATCTTCAATTATTTCCTTATCGCAAAATCTTAATCGTAAATGGCCGGAATGGTTTATAGAACCGTTAAAGTACCCCCAATTTTATGTGGGCTATAGTTATAATGGTATTGAAACTATAATTGATGCTGTTAACAATATTAATCTCTTCTCTCAATGCTCTGTACAAGGAGATGTTGAGTTTTTTATTAATCATCAATACTTAAATGTAGAAAGACTAAGTAACTATTTTTATTATTTTTACAAAGATTCTACTACAAAAAAGGGACTTTATAGGATAGATAGCTTTATAATTAGTTCTCTAACAAATGACCATATAGACCTATTTTCATCTGATTCCCTCACATCAAAAAACTTTTCTAAAAAATTTATTTCTGCTATTATTCTGCCTTATTGGATAAATAAAAGTTATTGGACAGATCATCAGTATCATTATGGAGTCGGATTTTATACAACTATTGGAAATGATATTGATGCTTGGAAAACCGCAGAAGAGAGAGCGATCTTTTCAATTCTTAGAAGTGTATGGAGTGATATTTCTCAAATCAAATTACTTTTTGAAGAATCAAATAAAAACTCTTATCTTGAAACAATTATAAAGTATAAACTCAATTATATTATCAAAAATATTCAAATTATTGGTCGCTATCCTGATAGCACTAATAAGTTATATTATGTACTTGTTAGAATTCCAATTAATGATTTAACTGTTCTTATTTCTAGCAATGATTGATTTATACATGCAAGAATATATTACTATAGAATTGTAAATAAATATTAGCTAATCGAATGATTAAGAAGAACTCAATAAATATTTTATACCTGATTATTTTTTTTATTCTTTACTATAATTTATATGCGCAAGAAATATCTGAAATGAAAATTAAGAGCAAACCAACACTTCAGTTAGATCAAATTATTGACAAGAATATTCATGATTCTAATGGTGAAATTTGTGCCGGATTAATTATTATATCTAGTCTTGAAGGTCTTACATATAACTCTGATAATAATATTGTTAAAACTAACAGAAATCCAGGTTCGGATTTTTTATTTCTTTCTCCTTCAGAACAGACAGTAACTATTTACAAAACAGGCTATGTACCATTTAAATTAATTCTCAACGAAATAGGTATAAAGCTTAAAAGCGGTGATGTATGGAAAATAGAAATTACAGGTGATAAATTTCTAAACGTTGGAAAGGGTGATTTCTTAATAGAATCTTTACCTGCCGGTGCAGTGATCAAAATAGATGGAATACCTACCTTTAACGAAAAGACCCCTTTTCTTTTGAAAGAATTTAATGCACAAAAATATAAAATTACTTTATCGAAAGATGAATATGTTTTTATTGATACTACAATTACCATTACTAAAGATAAACGAGGAAATTTATTAGCTAAGTTAGAACCTAAATATGGTTATATAACAGTTGATTCTGAATATTCCGATTTTGATTTATATATTGATAATAGACTTGTAGAATATAATAATAACAGTCCTTTCAAATTGTCGATTGGTTCTCACAAAGTAAAAGTTGTGAGAAAATATTTTAAAGAAATTGAAGAGGAAATTTTTATTAAACCAAATGATAACCAGTCCCAAAGTTTGGTGTTAAAACCCAACTATGAACCTATTTATAGAAATATTTTTATTAGCAGTGAACCAAATAATGCTGAAGTTTATATAAATGGTGAATACATTGGTGTTACACCGATAAACAAAATTTTTAAAGCTGGCATTTATAGTCTAAAACTTTTTAAAGAAAATTATAGGGAGGAATTTAAAAATATTGAGGTCTACAAAAATGATTTAGTTGAGGAAATTAAACTTTCTAAAAAGGGTTACTTAAATATACTTGGTACGGAAGGAGCTTCTATATTTATTAATCAAAAATATATTGGAGCAATACCCCTAAGAGGTTTACTCGTCGATCCTTCAGATTATAATATAAGAGTTGTAAAAGATGGTTGTGATTCAGAAGAAAGAATTGTTACAATTAGTTCTGAAACAATAGATCTTGAAATTAATCTTGCAGAAACAACAGGTAAATTTTTTAGATTTGGTTTGTTTGGTAATGAAAGACTTGCATCTATATTTAGCGGGGGTGGAATTTTTTATAAATATATACCACTTGAGTTGAATGAACAATTAATGAATAGTCTTACTTTTTGGGGAGAAAAACATAAATTAGCTCTTGATAGACTTGGTTTATCATACACCTTATATCCTGTTGTTTTTTCAGCATCTCTTTCACGTTCTAATGATGAAATTAAAGCTGGGAATATTCAAAATGATAGTTTAGATATCCTGGGCTTTGGGTTATCACTATCTATTATACCATTCGCATTTTTTGAAACTGTGTATCCTTCTATTTCGCTAGAGTATAATAGTTTTGTTTTGCAGTATCTTGTTGTTAATGATGCTAAAAAAACTGAGAAGCAATCATTTTTTGTATATTCTTTGGATCTTAATGTTAAGTTATATAAGAATTTATTCATCAATATTGGTATTAGTAATTCTTTTGATAATAATTATTCCTTCCCTTCAATCAACATGGGAATAGGAACAGGCTATTTCTAAGTTTACAAAATATTGAAACTACTTTTTATTTTTGAGAACTAATTGATAATAATTTGAGACATAGCTATTCACTTGATAAAAAAAATAGATAGCTTAATTAAAACTTAATTGTATTGGTAAATGAATTATTCTGTTAAAGAAATATTTGTATTAATCTTATTATTCAACAACGTATTTATCGCTCAACAGTTTCCAGAGATGCGTGTTATTTCTCAAGGTGTTTTATTAAGTGATCAAATTATAGACAAGAATATTCGTGATGCTAATGGTGAAATTTGTGCCGGATTAATTATCGAACACAACTTAGAAGGACTTACATATGATTCCAATAACGGTATAATTAAATTTAATAGTTTTCCAGGTAGAGATTTTCTTTTCCTATCTCCAAATGAACAGATAATAACAGTATTTAAAACTGGATTCGTTCCATTAAAAATAATTCTTAACGAAATAGGTATAAAGCTTAAAAGCGGTGATGTATGGAAAATAGAAATTATAGGTGATAAATTTCTAAATGTTGGAAAGGGTGATTTCTTAATAGAATCTTTACCTGCTGGTGCAGTGATTAAAATAGATGGAATACCTACCTTTAATGAAAAGACACCTTTTCTTTTAAAAGAATTTAATGCACAAAAATATAAAATTACTTTATCGAAAGATGAATATGTCTTTATTGATACTACTATTTCAATTACTAAAGATAAACGAGGAAATTTATTAGCTAAGTTAGAACCAAAATATGGTTACATAACTGTTGATTCTGAATATTCCGATTTTGATTTATATATTGATAATAGACTTGTAGAATATAATAATAAAAGTCCTTTCAAATTGTTGGTTGGTTCTCACAAAGTAAAAGTTGCGAAAAAATATTTTAAGGAAATTGAAAAGGAAGTTTTTGTTCAACCAAATGATAACCAGTCCAAAAGCTTGGTATTAAAACCCAACTATGAATCTATTTATAGAAATATTTTTATCAGCAGTGAACCCAATGATGCTGAAGTCTATATAAATGATGAATACGTTGGAATTACACCGGTAAACAAGATTTTTAAGGCGGGCATATATAGTCTAAAACTTTTAAAGGAAAATTATAGGGAGGAATTTAAAAATATTGAGGTATACAAAAATGATTTGATAGAGGAATTTAAACTTTCTAAAAAAGGATACTTAAATATATTAGGAACAGATGGTGCTTCTGTATTTATTAATCAAAAATATAGTGGAGTAATACCTTTAAAAGGTTTACTCGTCGATCCTTCAGATTGTAATATAAGGGTTGTAAAAGATGGTTATGATTCAGAAGAAAGAGTTGTTACAATTAGTTCTGAAACAATAGATCTTGAATTTAATCTTGCAGAAACAGAAGATAGATTTTTTAGATTTTCAGCATTTGGAAATGAAAGATTAAATCAATTTACACCGGGAGTTCGCTTTTTGGTATCTGGATATTTAGAAACTATAAAACCAAATTTATTATCAACGGCTACAAATTCTCCTATTTATGAATCTTTAAAAGATATTTTTTTAATTGGAGCCGGATTTAGTTATACACACTTTCCATTTCTTATTGATACAGATGTTAATTGGTCAGGTCCACTAGAAAGAGCCGGCCTTATGAAATTGTGGTTAATAACAGCTAAACTTGGATATTGCCCTTTTGTTTTTTATGAGAGAATTTTCCCTTATATAGGAGTAATGGCTCATATAGTCAAACTTGATGTCAGTCGTGATAAAAATTCAGATGGAGGTTTATGGCATACTGACACTGTTCTTTTTTTTAATATTGCCTTTCGTTATTATGGCAATGGGAAAATTACTGTTGGATATAAGAAATTTTTAAAAAGTGATGCTTTTGAAGATGGTATTTATATTACTTGGATTTTTTAATTAGTTTTAATACAAGTTATTGTACAGTAAAAGGGAATAGAATTATTATACAATGAACTATTCTATCATTGAGACATAAAAGATGTTCAAAATAGAAAAGATGATCTTAAATGATTCAACTGAATATGTAAATAGTTGTTTTAATGGGATGAAAATTCATTATATAATTAAAAACTGTGCTTTTATATTTTCATTTGTTGGCGTTGTTTTTATGTTTCTCTCAGGTTGTGATAATCTCAATCCACCAAGCGTTTACGATCCCTTAGAAATATTCGAAAAGACCCCTCCTACTTTATCCACTCCAGCAGATAATGCAACAGGAGTAAGTACATCAACTATTTTATCTTGGAACGTGGTTAACGAAGCAACAAGTTATACCCTGCAAGTTTCAACTGCTAGTAATTTTATCGATTATGTATATAACAAAAGCGGACTTACCTCTTCAAACCAACAAATAACTAAGCTGAGTTATAATACAAAATATTTTTGGCGTGTAAACGCAAGCAACAGTTTAAGAACATCGATTTATTCAAGTGTCTATAGCTTTACTACAGTGATAGCGGTGACGCCATTCATTAGCGGGAAGGTCACAAATATTTCAAATTACGGAATATCTAATGTTAAGATCTATACTATTCCTTCCACGTCAACAGTGTATTCAGATGATTCCGGAAACTACTCCATCAATAATATTTCGGGCGGAACATATACTGTATTTGCTGAGAAAGCAGGTTATATAAATTATTCTGTGTCCATAGATGTAGCACAAGGAGCGGGATATGTGCAAAATATTAAAATGACCGCAAGCGATAGTGGTACTCCTTGCCCTGGTACTCCAACTGTAACTTACAATGGTAAAATCTATAATACTGTGCTGATCGGTATACAATGTTGGTTTAAAGAAAATCTAAACATTGGAAATAGAATAAGTGTAAACCAAAATGCAAGCAACAATGGCATCATAGAAAAATATTGCTACGACGATGATGAAAATAATTGTAATATTTATGGTGGTCTATATCAATGGCAAGAGGCAATGGCATACAACATAACAGAAGGTACAAAGGGAATTTGCCCAACTGGTTGGCATTTACCAACAAAAGCAGAATTTGAAACATTAACTTCAATTGTGAAAAGTGATGGCAATTCCTTGAAGGCAGTAACCCAAGGGTATGGGGCTGGCGAAGGCACAAATACAAGTGGATTTTCTGCGTTACTAGCGGGCTGCCGAGGAAGTATCTTTATAAATGAATTCTCGTATTTAAGGTACAATACTTACATTTGGAGTTCTACAGAATACTCGACACTTTTCTCGGGCTACCTAGGATTGAACGTCAGTAAGAGTGAAATCATTTTCGACAGTTCAACAAAGGAAAGAGGTTTCAGTGTTCGTTGCCTCAAGAATTAGTCTATCTTGCTTTCCCCGCGGAAGCGGGGTCACTTTAGAAATAAGAAGAGAATTATTGTGCAAATAAACCGGAAAATAAAATGAGTAAAATTCTACTACTGCTATTTATAATTTCGATAGTAACTTATGCTCAACAACCATCAGTTCAATACATTAAAAATTCCGGGCAATATTATTATGGTGTTGGTATAGCAGGAACAGAACAAGAAGCATCTGATGCGGCTTTAGCAAACCTTACTCGCAATATTGCTATTATAGTCTCTGCTGAGTTTCAAAGAAATATGGTTGAAACAAATCTGAAATTAGAGGAAACTGTAACTAGCATATTAAATACATATGCAACAGCGACATTAAAGAATGTTAAAACTATACTAACTCCTCATGACGGTACTATTGAAGTACTTCATTACATCGGAAAAAATGAAGTTGAGAAAATATTTGAAAAAAGGAAAAAACTCATCTATGATATTTTTCAAAAAGCAGAACAGTTTGAAAAGGATTTGAATTTAGGTTACGCTTTAAAGTGGTATTACTTTTCAATTATCCTAATGAATTCTATTCCCGAGACTAATATTGAATATAATGGGATAAATCTTGTAACAGAAATACCGTCCCGAATATCGACAATCATATATAATGTAAAATTCACACTTATCAACGACCGTAAAATTTCTGACCAAGAGCGTGAATTAGTCTTCTCGATTCAATCTCAAAGTAAACCTGTTCAATTAATTGAATTCAGTTTCTGGAGCGGCTCGGGACCGAATAATGTGAGAGCAATAGATGGGGAAGGTGTTGTACGGCTTTATGGCAGCAGCATTGCTTTTGATAAATTGACGATTGACATTAAATATAGTTATTATGAAAGCAGAGAGGAAATAAAAGAGGTAGGCGAACTGTGGAATCTTGTTAAAAGACCTACTTTTACACTTACAAAATATGTCAATTTGAAAAGGGAAGACATCTCACATAAAGAATTAACGAGAAAAACAGAAACCAAATATGAAACTCAGAAAAGTGATAAAAAACCATTATTAATAAATAAAGGTTTATTCAAACTCAATCTTTCTAATGAAGATAATTGCAAAGTCGTTAATAAAATTGCGGAGGAAACATTAATATTTCTTGAATTACTGAATAAGAGTGATTTACAATCTGTAAAAGAATTCTATTCATATGACTCCTTCCTCCAAAACAGAATCTTTAACTTAATCACATATAATAAACCTACAATTGTTGGTGATATTATTGAGGCAGACATAAATAAAACTTTAACTGGGTGGGAGTTAAGAAAAATTAAAATTTTGAATAGATATAACTCAATTAAAAAACAATCTTCTGAATATCTAATTTTAGATTTTGATGAAAGTGGTCATTTCAATGACTTGACATATGGTGTATTGGATAATGTTTATAATAAAGTTGAATACGAAGCAAAAAACTATGGCAACGATTGGATTAACCGACAAACAATATTGAAGTTCGCTGAAAAGTATCGCACTGCATTTCTTTGCAGAGATATCTCTACTATAGATTCTATGTTTGCCGATGAAGCTGTTATTATTGTTGGAAGAATGTTAAAAAAGACTAATATAAAAGATGCTTATCAATATCTTCGCCTAAGTGAAGCACAACCCGATGTTAAATATATGCAATACACTAAAAATGAATATTTAAAAAACCTTTTAAGATTATTTCGACAAACAGAAGATATTTTTATCGGTTACAGTACACTGGATGTTAAAAGAAAAAATGTTGAGAAGGTTTATGGAATTTCAATGCGTCAGAATTATCATTCCACAAACTATGCAGATGAAGGTTATTTATTTCTTTTAATAGATTTTGAAAGCAAAAATCCCCAAATATATGTTAGAGCGTGGCAACCCTCGGAATGGGATGAAAATTCTTTAATTAAGTTATCCAATTTTAATATTAATAGATAGAATTCATATCAGTCTAATGCAATCAGTATAAGAGAGTCTTTAAGTTTATGGATTCAAAATCAGTAACCCTTTTAACAACCTTACTATTCAGAAATATTTTTAACATAACAAAAAGTTAAGATTATTAACAGATCAGCTCATATTCTACAGCCAATTTCGCATTATACAATCTCATAGATCTCATATGTCCCAAACTAATTGGCGGATCAATCTGCTAAAATCTTACTTTCATAAGGCTAGCTTATGCATTATCAATGTTATCCGCAATATATTTTCACTTTTTTTTGAATCCATAAAACAATAATTTTACAACAGAGATTTTTCAGAAATTTTAAGATCGATGCTGAAAGAAAGATCAAACTTTAAAATCTTTTTACACAGTCGTAATTATTTTTAAGAAAGGGAAAACATGTCAATAATAAAAAGAATACAAAAAGCCGTTAATACTGAAAAACAAAAGCAGAAAGAATCTCAAGGAAATCAGTTAAATGAGTATTATGAGAAAATTAAAAAACTTGGTATAGTAAAGAAGCAAGAATATAATATACCACCTATTGACACGGTGGGAAGAAGATTATATGAATTGTATGTTGTTAAAGATAAAGAAGAATCGTACAATGAAAAGAATTTGATGAGTTCATAATCAACACAATCTAATGCTGAAGAAAAAATCAAATACTTCAAAACAACTCTTCCCCTGGCTCAACTTTCCAAAAATTTTCGAAACCAACTGGCAAAACAAATAGTTTTCCCTCTTTCCTTTTTTCTTTTACAAATTCATTTAAAATAAAAACAAGGGAAACAAATATGGAAAAATCCATTTCACGAGTAATTTCAGAATTTGCTGTTAACTTGAAATATGAAGATCTACCAAAAGAAGTAATCAATGAAGTAAAAAGATATCTTTATGATTCGATCGGGTGTGCATTTGGTGCTTACAAGACAAAAGATGTAAATATCATCCGCGATATATACAAACAGATGGGCGGTAAACCGGAAGCAACTGTAATTGCATTTGGTGAAAAAATCCCGGTAGTGAATGCAACACTTGTAAATTCATTGATGATTCGGTCACTCGACTTTAATGATATTTACTGGAAGGAATATCCTTCACATCCTTCTGATATTATTCCTGCCGCACTTTCTTGTGCTGAACTTGTCGGCGCATCAATGAAAGATGTAATCGTTGCAATTGTACTTGCTTATGAATTTGAATAACGGCTATGTCTTTTTGCAAAGCCGGGAATTAGAGAACGCAAATGGCATCATGCAACATTAACACAATTTGTTTCACCCATCGTTGCCGGAAAAATTTTAGGTTTAACAGTTGATCAAATGGTAAATGCAATCGGTATCAGCGGTTCACATAACCATACCATCGGCTGTCCGACTGCAGGAAAACTTACAATGATGAAAAATACAGTTGACCCGATAGCAGCACAAAGCGGAGTATTTGCCGCATTGATTGCACAAAAAGGTTTTACCGGTACGGAAAAAGTTTTTGAAGGCAAAGAAGGGT
>Ga0209514_10007313_pt1 | contig 13092 bp, 15 predicted proteins | sample Subgrocontami58m_FD_187452 | JGI IMG/M metagenome (GOLD analysis project Ga0209514, IMG submission 187452) | Subsurface groundwater microbial communities from S. Glens Falls, New York, USA - GMW37 contaminated, 5.8 m (SPAdes) (version 3) | ecosystem: Environmental > Aquatic > Deep subsurface >...
TCGGCCTCTGCCAGGATCCGCCGCTCGGTGGCGATCCGCACCGGTGACTCCGACTCCCCGGCGCGGGCCTGGGTCTTGAGACGTGCCAGCGTGTGAAACATGGCCACGACAGGAACGCCCCAGCTCTGACGCAAGCGCAGGGCAACCCAGCCCGACAGCCAGTAGTGGCTGTAGACCAGATCGTAGCCTCGGCCCTCCTTGGCCTGGAATCGGAGCACATGAGCCAGGAACTCAGGCAGGTAGGGGTAGAGACGCTCTTTCGCTACCGGCCGGGCAGGCCCGGCCTTCAGCTCAATCACCCGGGCATGCTCGGCTAGCGGAACGACCTGCTGGCCCGAGGTCCCGGTGCGGCGCGTAAAGAGGTCCACCTCTACGCCGCGTTGGCTCAGCTCCCGGCTGATCTCGTGCAGGAAGACATTCATGCCGCCGGCTTCGCGGCTGCCCGGGAGTGCCAGCGGCGAACCGTGGACGCTGAGGATGGCGATGCGCATGCTCGTGGCTAACGCGGGTTCGGTAGCCCGGTAGGACCGATCGCCCGGCCAGTCGTCGTCGGGCGTTGCAATCGACAGTGGTAAATGAAGGTGTCGTGCGCGCCGAGGTCGTACTTGTAGGGCTCTGCGCCCCGCAGGAAGTTGAAGCGCGAGTAACCGCGCTCGATGGCATCGCGCACGCAATGGGATTTGAGGAGCAAGCCCACGCTCAGGCTGCGGTACTCCGGGTCGAATCCGCTGTTGTAGAGGGCCAGCTCACCGGGACCCTCCAAACAGAGGGTCCCGGCGACCCGGCGACCGTCGAACTCGAGGAAATAGAGCGCGACTTCGTGGCCCAGGCCATCGGCGTTGAGCAAGGCGCGGAAGTAGCTCTCGCGGGCTGGATTGAGGAACTGGGCCTTCTCCGTGCGACTCGAGCGGAGCAGGCTCAGGAAGTCGTCGGCATCTTGCATGCCGATGTTGGCGGAAGCCAGGCGTTGGTAGCGGCTCACGCCGGCCTGCTCGAGGCGGCGGAGTTTGCGGCGAAGCTCGTGCCGATCCTTCTTGCTGAGGCCGCTGAGGTACTCGTCCCACGTGCTCGGCAGGGTCAGGGTCGGGCACACATCCTCCTGCTCCACTTGCAGGTCGTAGCCAAGGGCCGCAGCCGTGCACCGCGCCAGCCGCAGCGTCGCAGAATCCTCGGCCAGGCAATGAAGGTCAACGTGGCTCCAGTCGTTGCCCTGTAGGACCTCCCCCAGTGCGAAGCACATCCGCTTGATCTCACCTGGCAGGTACACGAGGTCGAGATAGTCGTTCACCTCCGGGTCGCCCATGAGCGCGACGCCGTCGCCATCGTCGACGAAGGGCAGCAGCCCCAGGAGCCGCTCCTTGCGCACCGCGAAAAGCCGCGGGCGCCGTTGGGGCGCCAGGTGCTTCCACCAGAGGCGTTTCCAGCCCGGGGTTGCGAAGTGGGGATTGGCCTGGCTGGCCGACAGGAGGGTCGCCCACTCCTCCTCTAACGCTTCGAAGGGTTCCTCCCGAACTACGGCGCTCGTGGCCCTGCCTCCGGAATCGATGCCATGGCTGATGGCAGAATGCGGCAAGCAGGGATCATATTCCCCGCTGGCTCACGAGTTCCATGAGGTGCCGCCTGGCGGCGGAATCCTCGGGCAGGGAGCCACGGCTGGCTCGAGTGACCACTCGCGTACCCGGCTTGCGCACACCACGCATGGACATGCATTGATGCTCAGCTTCCAGCACCACCACGACCCCCCGTGGGCCGAGGGCGTCCTGGATGGCATCGGCCACCTCGTTCGTCAGCCGCTCCTGGACCTGCAGGCGGCGGGAGCAGGTTTCGAGGGCTCGGGCCAGCTTGCTCAGTCCCACGATGCGACCTTGGGGCGAGTAGCCAATGTGCGCGACCCCGCTGAAAGGCAGAAGATGGTGCTCGCACATGGAGGCGAAGGGGATATCACGCAGGACCACCGCCTGCTCGTCGCTCTGCTCGAAGGAGACATCGAGGTCTTGCCGGGGGTCGGCACCTATGCCGGCGAACAGCTCCGCATAGGCGTCGGCAACCCGGTCCGGCGTGGCACGCAGCCCCTCTCGTCCTGGATCCTCGCCGATGGCGGCCAGCAGCTCCGCTACGGCCCCGCGGATTCGGGCTTTATCTACCTGTGGCATGAAAATCGTGCATTCGGGCCACCATTATAGCAGTGCCGCCTCGGCCGGCGGCCCGGCTCGTTCCCCCAACCCAGCGACGGGAGAGGCCGGGCTGCGGAGCATCAGATCGACGGCGGCCTCCTTGAGAAGTCCGCGTTCCTCGATGACAGTGGGGTCGGGCTCTGGCCCCCGGAGGCACGACTGGTCCAAGCGAGCCATCGCCGACAGTATCCCATCAAGCTGTCCAGAGGTGGAGTCGGGTGGCTCGCCGCGCGCCTTGTGCAACAGCACAGTGGCGAGGGCGACGCTGCCCGCGATCGCCAGTGCGGCCAGGAAAGGCTGGGGTACCAGGTCCAAGAATGCCAGGGGCGACCGTGGAGGCAGGCCAGTTAGGGCGAAGGCCACCCGCCCTCCCGCAGTGAGGTCGCGGGCCAGGTAGACGTGGAAGCCCCTGGATCCGAGGTCTACCTCCCCGGCCAACGCGAGCCCCGGCCCCTCTATGCCCGTGCCGTCGCGTGGCACCAGCACGCGCAGCTCCCCCTGGCTGTAGACGACCGAGCGTTCGAAGCGGTAGGTTCCCTCGGCGTACGGCACGCGATAGGTGAAGCCGATCTCGCTCTCGCCGGGGAGGAGCGGACTGCTCGTCGCGAAGCCGCGATCGACCTGCTGGATGCTCCCCGCGTCGACACCCAGTTGCGGATGCAAGGCCGCTGCCCCAGCCGGGAGGGAGTACCGGACCAGGTTCACCGGACGCCCGCTTCCCTCGTTCTCCGGCAGAAAGGTGCGGTCCGCCGGGTTGCGCAGCGTGACGATTTCGAAGAGGAGAGCAGTCTGGTTGAGGCGGTCGATCTCTTGCACGGCGATCAGGCCGCGCGACACCGTGAGGCCCGGATCACCGCGGGTGGTCTCGAACACCTGAAGCGACGCACTTTTCCGCTCTTCTCCAGGGGAGAAGCGCACTTCGCTGCTCTGGTAGACGACCTCCTGATAGAGGACAGAGAGAACGTAGGCGAAGTCGGAGCCTGTCTCGAGCCCCTCGAAGTGAAAGCGGCCGTCGGCGGATGTGCTCTGGGCACGAGTCTCGAGGGACTGGGTGCCCCGGCTGATCTCCAGCTCCACCTGGATGGCCCCCGCGCCAGGGGCGCCCGCCGTGCCATTGGTTACCTGGCCCTCGATGCTTCCCAGGCCCTGGGCCGCAGCGCCGCTCGGAGTCAGCAGCAGGAGCCAGAAGGCAGAAGGCAGTACGCAGTAGGCAGCGAGCAGCCTGCGGAATCCTCGGATGGCCACGTTCACTCGTTCCCACCGTCTGCTGCCCACTGCCTTCTGCCTTCTGCCTTCCGCCCTCTGCCCTCTGCCCTCTACCTACTCACTCGCTCCCCAGCTCAGGCCGCGATCGCGGCTGCGGAAGAGCCTGCCGCCGTCGTCTATGGCAGCCAGGGTCCGCCCGTCGGCCGTCAGGGTCAACGCCGCCACAGTGCCTCTCAGAGTCAGACGATTCCAGCTACCTCCGCCGTCGATACTCTTGAACAGGCCCTGGTCTGTGCCGACGTAGAGGGAGCCGCGGAAGGTCCGCCCGTCGGGCGAGACGTAGCTATCGCCGCTATTGGCGTCGTACACGATGGTGCTGGCCTGCAAGGTGGGCAAAGCGCCGGCCAGGAACCCGCTGGCGCCAGCCCATCCCCGGCCGTTATCGGCGAGGACCTGAACGCCACCAGGGCTCGTTGCCACGTAGACGGTCAGGGGATCGCCGGAGACGACGGCCAGGGAGGCGATTCCGGCCGGCGTCCGATCTGCAAGGCGCACCCACCGCCGTCCGCCGTCCGCACTCGCGAAGAGTCCATGGCCGTCCACCATGGCGTAGACACGATCGGGGTCGCGCGGGTCCAACGCCAGGGCGCGGATGTCGGTGCCTGGGAGGTCGTGCGATACAGGCGACCAGGAGAGGCCTCCGTCGGCGCTCCTGGCCAGGAGTCCGTCACCCGCCGCCAGCACGTCGCCTGCCGCGGATGCTGTGGGCTGAGCCACCACAGCCCTGACGTTGCCCGAAACGGTCGTGAGACTCCAGCTTCTTCCCCCGTCGGCGCTCGTGCGCAAGCCATCGCTGCTGCCCGCGAATAGCCGGTTGGCGTCACCGGCCGCGATGGCCAGGGTGGTGTAGTGGCCCGGCTCCAGCGTCGCCACGGGCCGCTGACTAGTCTGTCGGCCAAGCTGGCCTGCCACCAGGATCCCGGTCGCGGCGAGGAAGAGACCGGCCGCGACTCCGGCGGCCAGGAGCGCCCGGCGGTTGGCGGTCGGCTTGGGTTCGGGACCGGGCCGCGCGCCTCCTGCGCCAGCCTCATGGCGAGGGGATGGGGCGGTGCGGTAGGGCTCCGAGGCCCCGAGCAAGGACCGCCGGCGGGCCACTTCCGCCTCGATGAGCAGTTCCAGCCGCTCGCGCGTGGCGCTCTGTTCGACGACGTCCCCAGTCACGGCCACGAGGGACTCGCGGAATGTCCGGTAGTCCGCATCCTCCAGCTTGCCCATCTGGAAGTCCAGATCCAGCTCTTCCAGCGAGAAGTGGGCTCCCTGGTTGGCGAGCAAGGGTGGGCTACTGGCCTCAACGAGCGACCGGGCGAGGTCTTGTCTCTGGAGAAGGGGGGCGAGGACGAACCAGAGGCCCCCCCCTGCGCTCCCGAGCAGGAGAGCAAACAGAAGGATCTCGCCCATCACGTTCGCCTGGGGAGCCACTGGCGCAGGTAGAGCAAGAGCATGGCTGTGCCCGCCGCCAAGATCACTGGTGGTCCCCACCACAGGGCGGCGGTGAATCCCTCCTGGGGTGGGCTGAGAAGCACGCCCTCGCCGTAACGCTGGACGAAGTAGGCCAAGATGCTCTCCCGCGTCTCACCTGCCGCCACCTTGGCCGCGATGATCTCCCGCATCTGCGTAGCCAGTTGGGAGGACGAGTCGGCCACCGAGGTGTTCTGGCACACGGGGCATTGCAGCGACCGGGCGATCTCGCGAGCCGCCGCCGCGGTGGGGTCGTCCGCCCAGGCAGGCGACGGCCACGGCAGCGGCGCCCCGATCAGGGCGACGCAGGCGACCAGCCCGACGAGCCAGAAGAGGGCTCTCATGGCTCTCCCAGCGCCAGCGGAACGCCGGCAACCTGACTCCCAGAGGGTGGAGTGGAGGACTCGGAACTCAGGGCCCGCGACTCAGGACGCGGGACGCGCACCCGCCCTGGGTCCGGCCAGGCCGCCACTGCCGTCCCGGCCAGGAACACGGCTCCCCCCAGCCAGATGAGGCTCACGAGGGGGTTGATCAGGATGCGGAAGGAGGCGGATCCGTCCTCCTCCCAATCGGTGAGAAGGACGTACAGGTCATCGCCCCAGGGCCATGCCGTCTCGAGTCCGACGCCGGTGATGGGCTGTTGCTCCCAGTTGCGGTGCACCCGTCGTTCCGGACGCAGTGTCGCTATCTGAGCGCCGCCGGCCGTGGCCGAGAGTCGGGCAAAGACCGTGTCGATCCCCGGCTGGCTGCGAGCAGCGAGGCCCTCGAACGTGATGCGATAGCGCCCGGCTGCCACGGCCTCACCCGGCCGCAGGGTCACAGACTCCTCGCTCTGGAAGAACTGAGACGCGATGACACCACAGGCCATCAGAGTCAGCGCCAAGTGGACGAGGTAGCCCCCGTAGCGACGCCGGTTGCGTCGCACGAGCCCCAATAGGGCGAGCAGAGGGTTCTCATGGCTCGAGCGTGTCCGCGCCCGGACGCCGCGGGCGAACTCGACGGCGATGGAGCCAGCCACCAGCGCGCACGCGGCGAAGGCGAGGATGGCCAGGCCGCTGCTCATGCCGAGGAGCCACAGGAGGGCTGACGTGGCTACGGCCGCGGCCAGGGGCCACCGGAGGCCGCGCCAGAGACGGGCCAGAGTCGAGCGCCGCCAAGCCAGCAGGGGGCCCACGGCCATTAGCAGGAGGAGGCCCAGGAGTAGGGGGCCGTTCACCTGCTGGTAGAAGGGCGGGCCGACGGCCACCTTGACGCCCCGCGCCACCTCGGACAGCAGCGGGAACATGGTGCCCCAAAAGGTGGCAGCGGTGATCGCCGTGAGCAACAGATTGTTTACCAGGAAGGCTGTCTCCCGCGACGAAACGGCGTCGATCTCCCCCGGACTGCGCAACTGAGGCAGACGCCAGAAGATCAGGCCTAGGGAGATGATGATGACCAGGCCAACGAAGGCGAAGAAGAAGGGACCGATGGGCGACAGGGCGAAGGAGTGCACCGAGCTGATCACGCCGCTGCGTACCACGAACGTCCCGAAGATGGCCAGGCAGAACGTGGCGATCACCAGGGCCACGTTCCATGCCTTCAGGAAGCCGCGCCGTTCCTGAACCATGGCCGAATGGAGATAGGCTGTAGCCGTGAGCCAGGGGAGGAGAGCGGCGTTCTCGACCGGGTCCCAGCCCCAGTAGCCGCCCCATCCCAGGACGTGGTAGGCCCACCAGGCCCCAGCCAGAAGCCCGGCTCCCTGGATGGCCCAGGCCAGCAACATCCACCGCCGCACCGGCGCCAGCCACTCGTTCCCCAATCGCCCGCTGATGAGGGCACTCATGACGAAGGCGAAGGGGATGGAGAAGCTCATGTAGCCGGCCAGCAGCAAGGGCGGATGCACGCGCATGCCGTCATCCCAGAGGAGGGGATTGAGGCCACGGCCGTCGAGAGGAGGCACGGGCACCCGCTCGAAGGGAGAGCTGACGAACACGAGGAGGACCAAGAAGAAGATTTGGATCGCCGCCAGAGTGGCTCCAGCACCCGCTACGAGGTGCGAGTGGCGAGAGAAAGCACGCCACACCGCTACCAGCGAAAAGAGGGCGAGGAGCCAGGCCCAGAAGAGGAGAGATCCCGCTTGGCCGCCCCAGAAGCCGGTGATCAGTACCTCGATCGGAGCGTTGCGGTTGGCGTTCTCCGCCACAAAGCGCAGGGAGAAGTCGAGGCTCAGGAAGCCGTACAGCAGAAGAAGAGCCGCCAGGGTCATCGCCCCGCCGCCGGCCACGAGGGCGTTGCGCCCGCTCATCTGAAGGGGTTTGTGACGAAGGCGCCCGCCCACAACGAAGGCATAAGCGGCGTAGGCCGCCAAGACGAAGGCCATCAGCAGGGTGGCGCGGCCAGCTTCGGAGAGGCCCACTGCTGAGGCTGGTTCCTAGGTCAGCTTTCGAAACGCGAGGGACACTTGGCCAAGAGGTTCGACGCGGCGAAGGTCCCGTCCGGCTCCAGCCGGCCCTCGACCACGACGGTAATCCCCTCCTGGAAGATGTCGGGCACGATGCCGCGAAAGCGAACCGGCAACGTGGCGTCACCGTCGACGATCCTGAACTCGAGGTCGCGGCCCTCCCGGCGGATGGACCCCGGGGACACCTCGCCACCTAGGCGTACCGGGCGGCCGGATGCCGTCGCGTCGCTCTGCTGCAGCTCGCTGACGCTCACGTAGTAGACGGCGCTGCTGCCGGTGGCTGCCATCACCAGGTAGCCGATGGCGGCGATCAGCACGCCGCCGGTCACCAGGAGCTTCCACTGGAGTCGAATGCCGCGACTCGGTGCCGGTCTGGTCTCCGACGTCTCCCGGCTGGAGTGGCCTGGGATCGGGGTCTCAGTCCTCATGCTGTCTCGCCTGGTCGTCTCGCAGGGCTGCCTCGAGGTGGCGCATCTCCTCCCGCGCCGCCGCCACGCTGTGGGCCAGGTAGTAAAGATAGGCCGCCAGCCCCGCCCACACCAGGGCATAGGCGGCGAAGAGGTAGCCCAGGCTGTCCATTCCGGCTAGGGCAGCAGCGAGCTGGCAAGGCGCAGCCGCTCCCGCACCCGCTCCAGTTGGATCCGCTGGCTGAGGATCAAGACGTAGAGCAGCGTGAAAGCGACAACCGCCACGAGGAGCGTCATGAGCATGGCCGCGGGCAGGGCAGGCCCGTCCGAACGCAGGACGACCGGCTCAGGATGGAGGGTGCGCCACAGCTCAACCGAGAAATGGACGATTGGCACGTCGATGAAGCCGACGATACCCCAGACGGCCCCGTAGCGCGCGGCTCGCTCCTCGTCGGGCACGTTCGCTCGCAGGAGCAGGTAGCCCAGGTAGATGAACCAGAGCACGAGGGTCGTCGTCAGCCGCGCGTCCCACGTCCACCAGGTACCCCAGATGGGCTTCGCCCAGAGGGAGCCGGTGGCCAGGACCAGGGTGGTGAAGACGACACCAACCTCGGCGGAGGACCGGCCCACGGCGTCCCAGCCGGGTCTCCGGCCCGTGGCCACGCCGATGCTGGCGACGAACACTACGAAGAACGCGAGGTAGCTCACCCATGCCATCGGCACGTGGACGTAAAAGATCCGTTGCACGTCGCCCTGCACTCGCTCTGTGGGCGCGTAGAGGAAGATGGCCCAGAGGGCCCCTAGCATCGCCATGGCCGTCGACACTGCCAGCACCCGAGCGGAGAGCGAAACCCCCGTGGAGGGGATCAGGGAGCCGAGGACGGGAGTGCTTGTCGTCTGATGCAGGGTCAACGTTAGTCTTCCAGGAGGCGGTCGAAGCCCCACAGGGCTGCCACACCAAATATACCATCGAAGGCTGCCAGGACGCCGACCCAGGGAATGGGTGGTGTCTGGCCGGGCCGCAGGATCTGGTCGGTGGCGGCCACACTGGCGATGAGGATGGGGAGCGCCAGCGGGAGCACCAGCACCGGCAGCAGGAGTTCGCGCACCCTGGCCACGCTGGTCATCGTGGCCACCAGCGTCGTCAGGAGGGCCAGTCCCAGGCTGCCCAGGACGAGAACCGGGAGGAATGCGGGCTGGACGACCGGCAGAGGGAAGAGGATGGCGAAGACCACCACGAGAGGAACCTGCACCGCCAGGGCCAGGACGAGGTTGCCGGCCACGGTGCCCACGAACAGAGACGCGCTGTCTATGGGCGTCAGCATGGTGCCCTCCAGCGTGCCCCGGTCGTACTCCTCGGCGATGCCCCGGCCCAGCCCGAACATGGCCGGCAGCAGCAAGGCGATCCAGAGGAGGCCTGGCCCCACGGCCGACAGATGCTCCCCTTCCAGATCCAGGGAGAAGTTGAACACCAGCAGGATGAGCAGCGCGAACACCACGGTTGTCGTCGCCGTGGCTCGGGAGCGCCACTCGCTGAGGAGATCCTTCCAGAGAATCGTGGCCGCGGCGCTCAAGAAGGCTTGACCCCACGCAGGCCGCCTCTGGGCGCCATCCGCCCAGTGCTCTCCTCCAGGGCCTCGGCTACCGCCGCCGCGTCGAGGCTGGACGTGGCTCCCATGGGCGTCAGGTGCCCGCTCTGAATACAGGCAGCCTGGTCACCGAGCTGCAGGCCGCGCTCGATGACGTTGCTGGTCACGAGGGCCGACCCTCCGGCCGCGCGGTGGTCGGCCAGGAGGCGACGCAGGATGGCGAAGCCCGGCTCGTCCAGGCCGGAGTCCGGCTCGTCCAGCAGCAGCAGCCGGGGTCCGTGCAGCAGCGCCCGGGCCAGCGCCAGTCGTTGTTGCTGGCCGCGCGAGAGGAGGCGGACCGGATCGTGCCGGCGGTGGAGAAGGCCGAGTGTGGCCAGCAGGAGGGCGATACGCTGTTCCAGGCCGGCGACCCGGTACAACCGGCCGTAGTAGGCCAGGTTCTCGCTGGCCGTGAGCTCCGCATACAGATAGCTCTGGTGCGCCACGACGCCGATGGCCCGGCGGATGTCCGCTGTGTTCCCCCGCGGCTCCCAGCCGGCGATTCTGACCTCACCTCTCGTGGGCCGGACGAGGGTGGCACATACGCGCTGGAGCGTCGTCTTGCCGGCCCCATTGGCGCCGAACACCACGAGACTGCTCCCCCAGGGCAGCCGCAGATCCAGGTCCTGGAGCACGAAGCGTCCCCCAAAGGCCTTGCCCAGCCCGTGGGCCTCGAGAGCGTAGGAGCTGTCAGCCATCCGTGTCAGCCGCCGGCCTGCGCGATCAGAGGCCAAGCTGGGTGGCCAACCAGAGCGGAAGGCTGATCGCTGACGGCTGGCTGCTCATCTCCGCCAGTCCTCGCTCATACAGGAGCTTGAGGGCAATGGCCAACAAGTAGATCAGGGCGCCGGCACCCAGCACGACCAGCATGGGCTGACGAGCCCGATCCGACCCTTCGGATGGAGACTCGTGTGGCCGGGCCGGCCGGGTGGCCACGAAGGCGAAGAGGGCGACCGAGAGGCAGATCTTGAGTGCCAGGAGTGGCGGGTAAAGTGCCGGAAGTTGGGGCTGAGTGAGACGATCAAGGGTGAGGATGGCCCCGGTCGCCAGAAAGACCGCCACAGCGGTCCGGAACAGCTCCCGGAGCGCGGCTGCGCCAACCTCCGGTCGCGTTAGCAGATAGAATAGCCCTCCGCCCAACCAGGCCACGGCTGCCAGGGAATGGGCCCAGCGGAGCGCCAGACGCATCAGATCGAGCGGGTCCACCTGTCGGCACCTCCTCGGGGGCCGCTGGGCGCGCTACTCAGACGATCTCTTGCTAGCCTCCCCTCCAACGGCGCGACACCAGCGAGGCGCTGGCGAGCAACAGGCCGCTCCCGACGATCGTCAGGAGGAACGCGTTGAGGATGATGCCGCCGAAGGAGAAGCCCAGGGCGGCTCCCAAGAAGGTGACCACGGTCCGGAGTGGGTCTGTCTCCATGCCCTATCCTCAGTGTTGCTGAAAAGACCAGCGCCAGTATACAAGGTATCGCGCGAGCTGAAGGTGGTGGCCGGGGCTCTATAATCTTCGGAGAACGCAACACATGGGACGAAGAGGGGCGGGAGCGCGGTCGAGGGGCGGGTCTCGCGGCAAGGAGCCGCGGATGCCGGCCCGGACGGGGAGCCGAGCGCCCGGAAATGGCAGGACGCTGTTGGTCGTCGCTCTTGTGGCGGCCGCGCTGGGTGCCCTGGGCGCCGGGGTCTGGGTGGCCGTGGCCGGAGGGAGAGATGGAGACGCGGGCGGCGGCGGCCCCATTGCCACCCTGCGCACGGCCGATTTCCATGCCCTCGCCTGGAGCCCCGGCGACCTCGATACCGTCTACTTCGGTCATCACGATGGCGTGATGAAGAGCGCCGACGCTGGTCGGGGCTGGACGCCCAGCGTCGCCCAGCGTAACTTCGACGCCATGGCTCTCGCCGTGAGCGGCGTCGATCCCCAGCGACTCCTCATGGCCGGCCACGACGTCTTCTTCACGAGCGGCGACGGTGGCGCCACGTGGCAGCCCCTGCGGCACGGCATGCCGGGGACCGACATCCACGGCTTTGCCATGAGTCCCTCCGATGCTCAGCGCCTCTATGCCTATGTCGTCGGCTTCGGCCTGTGGAATAGCGTCGACGGCGGTTCGACCTGGCGACCTCTGAGCGGGCAGCTTCCGGGTGATGTCCACGGCTTGGTCGCGGCGGGTGGAGAGGCCGAGATTCTCTACGCCGCCAGCATGAGCCGGGGAGTGCTGCGTAGCTCGGACGGCGGGAGGAGCTGGGCGGAGACAGGTTCTGGTACCGGCCCCCAGCGCGCGGTGGCTGTCGCCGCCCAGCCGGGTGACCCCCAGACGGTGTACGCGGGCACGGACGGCGGTCTCTACAAGAGCGTCGATGGCGGCTCGTCGTGGCGGAAACTTCCCTTCCCGGGCCCGAATGCCGTGGCCTTGGCCATCAGTCCCCTCCAGCCCAACCGGATCCTCGCCATCGCCGCCAGGGAGGGCCAGGGTCTCGTCTACCGCAGCGACGACGGCGGCCAGACCTGGCCCGGCGGCGCCTAGCCACCCTTGCAGGAGCTTGCGCTCGCCTGGTATGCGATCCTGAGCACCGCCTATGCAACGATAGCAGAGCCGCTCCATGCACTGGCGAGTCGTGTGCCCGTCCCCCTCCTCGGCGCTCTGGTCCTGGGTCTCCTGGGAGCCTTCAGCCCCTGCCAGTTCACCACCGGGTTGAGCGCGTTGGCCGTCATCGGCGGCCGGTCGTCCGGGGGCGGCTCGCTGCTGCGAGCCACAACGGCCTATGCGGCCGGCAAGGCCCTGGTCTATAGCCTGGTGGGCCTGGCGGTGATCCTGGCGGGCCAGGCTCTGGCCCAGGCCATGATCCCGCTGGTGCAGGTCGTCCGCCTGGCCCTGGGCCCGCTCATGCTCCTCCTCTCCCTCTACTTCTTGGGCCTGATCCGACTGCGCTGGTCGCCGGGCGCCGGGCTGACCCGGGCGGTGGCCGAGAGGTCCGGCAGTGGGCCGGGCGGCGCCTTTCTCCTGGGGATCGCCTTCAGCTTCGCCTTCTGTCCCACTCTTTTCCTGCTCTTCTTCGGCCTTACCATCCCGTTGGCCCTGGGGGCAGCCGAGGGCCCATTGCTGCCCGCCGCTTTCGCTCTCGGCACGTCGCTGCCGCTTCTGACTGTCGCCGCCCTGTTGACCCTGAGACCGGAGTCCTCGGGTGGGGGGCTGGGTTACGCGAAGAAGGTCCGCCGGCTGGATCGCTGGCTGCGTCCCGCGGCCGGGGTCATCCTGCTGCTTGCGGGTCTCAACGACACCTTCGTTTACTGGCTGCTGTGATCATCCCATCTCCCTCTCCCTGTCCCGCAATGATGGCGCGGTTGGTCAAGCTGCAGTGATAGGGCGGCCCACCACCGTCGATCTGCCCATCGCAGGCATGGACTGCGCCGACGAAGCTGCGCAGATCGAGGTGGCTTTGGGCAGGCTGGCTGGCGTGCAGGAGGTGCGGGCGCTGGTCGCGGCCCAGCGGGTCACGGTGGTGTTCGATGCGAGCCTGGTCAGGCTGGACCAGATCAGGGCTGCTGTCGGCGAGGCTGGCTGTTCGGTCCGCCCCGGGGCCCCCACCGAGCCGCCGATGCCGAAACGGCGGGACGTGGGTCAGATCATCGGCTGGGGCGCTCTCGGCCTGGTGGCCGCGGTGGTGCTCATCGCTGCGCTGGGGGAGCGGCTCGGCCTCTTCGATGAGGCCATCGGCCGGCTGCC
>Ga0209514_10007315_pt1 | contig 13088 bp, 10 predicted proteins | sample Subgrocontami58m_FD_187452 | JGI IMG/M metagenome (GOLD analysis project Ga0209514, IMG submission 187452) | Subsurface groundwater microbial communities from S. Glens Falls, New York, USA - GMW37 contaminated, 5.8 m (SPAdes) (version 3) | ecosystem: Environmental > Aquatic > Deep subsurface >...
GTAAAATATTCTTCCTCCCGGGTCTTATCGGTAAGCTGGGCGTACCGTCTCGTCTCTTCTATGGAACGATGTCCCAGCAAAACCTGCAGGCACTCCAAACGCATGCCGGCATTGAGAAGCTCTGTGGCAAAGGTATGCCTGAGAGCATGAAGGCTGTAACCCTTGTGAGTTAATCCCGCCTTTACCAGATATTTTTGAAAGATTATCCAGGCGGCGCTGTAGGACATCGTATCCGTTCCCCCAGAGGGGCTATAAAAGAGATAATCTTCCCATGTGTCTCTCTCCTTCAACCATTTCCGCAAAGCAGAAACAGCATCCTCGCTGAGGTAGACCACTCTCCCTAAACGATTTTTCTCACCTTCGTAAATCTCTATATTCCGTTCCTTAATGTGGACATCCATTACCTTCGTGTTCAGAAGCTCGCCTATCCGCATGCCCGTTCGCAAAAGAATCATCATCATGGCCCGGTCTCGCGTATCTTTAATAACGGAAATAAACTTCCGCAAATCTTCAGGATCGATGGCTTTTGGCAACCGCTCCGGTAATCGTAGCCGTATCCTCCTGCTGAATATGTCCGGGGAAACAATCTCTTCTTCCATGAGATAACGAAGAAAGGCCAGGACGCTCACAAGTTTTGTTCTTATCGTTGTAATCTTGTTGCCCCTGTCCTGCTCATGCTCGATAAATGCCTCTACGTCTTTTCTTGTGGTTTCTTCAAGGCGTATCCCTCCATTATCCCTGATCATGCCAATAAAAAGAACGATCGCTCCGTAACGGCTGTACAATGTTCTTGGCTTTCGGTTACGTCTGGTCAGGTAGCGAAGATAACTCTCCAAATGTTCCTTCCCCGGCAAATCCATTCCCGAAAGGCGCTTCAGAATCTTGCCAAGGGCCTCTATGTTCTCCTCGTGGTGAGATGTGAAACGCAATCTCGTTTGATGATAAGCAGGTGTCTTAAGGGTAGGTGATATTATACTTTCAGATGATAAAACTGCTGGCTGTACTGTACTCTCTGTATGGGTCATTTCTGCCTCCTTTTCTTAAATCATCAAGAAAAGCAGACAGATGATGACCAATATCTATTAATCTGTCAAACATCTACTTAGTACGTATAGCAGGAAGAAACAAATGCACCATCCTTTCCTAAAAATCACCCTCCAAAAACTGCACCTTTCATAAGAGGGGCGTGTGTAGGTCCCTTTTCCGGGTACCTTATCTGTAATCGATGGCCTGGCAAAAAAAGGGGACCCTGGCAGATGTCCCGGCTTTCCCTTGTACTATCTGACTCTATAAAAAGTCTCGCCCAAAAATTTCGGGAAAAAATAAAAAGGGATCGACTCACGACTGGTTCCCGCTACTGTTTACCTACCAGAAGTGGGAGCGGAAATGACAGCGTCGAAATATTGCTGTTGGAGCAATGACAACAAATACAAGTCATCAGCAATGAGAGACGGCCCAATTTATCGAATGCAGGATGAAAGGTGCACCGGCCCAAGAGAATATTATCCATTCAGACAAACCCTAATCTGCTTCCTAGTAGTCGAGCATTCAAGGCTTTTAATTGGTATACACTCTTCCTATTGGTAATGATTAAATCAACTGTCATTTATCATTTATTTCCTTGACATATACAAAAATCTGTCTTTAAAGTTTGCCCAATCAATGGACGTCATTGGAAGTTCGTAGAAATATCAGAATAAACCTTATAAGGATAACTCAAACGTTCGAGTATGGGGAAGGCAATAAGATCATAAAACTCATAGATTTTATTACAGTAGCTATCTGGTTACTGGCGGCATCGCCTGCCATGGCAATTACCGTTAGCGGTACCATCAGTGAAACTTCAAGTTTAGGCGGTGCAGGCATCGACGGTGTAACGGTGGAGGTGATGGTCGAGGGATCGTCTGCGGGTAGTACAACCACGGCCAACGGCGGAGCCTATGGTCTGACTGTTCCCTCCGCTACACCCTTTTACCTCAAGATGAGCAAAACCGGCTATAACAGGACCTATGGCGCAGAAAAGACTTTCAGCAGCAATGATACTCTTAACTACGTACTCACCCCGGAAGACCTATGGAGCAGCTTGAAAGTAACATCGCCCTTCGGCATCATCCGCAACAAGGTAAACGATCAATCGGGTAATCCCCTGAGCGGCGCTATGGTATCGGCTTACAGCCAGATCCACCAATCCTCTCGCTATTATAAAGTCTGCTATCAGGATGGTTGTCCCCTAGGCGGACCCATCGCTACCGACACTTCAGGACGATACATAGTCCAGAGCGTCGAGCCCGGCGATACGGTCACCGTTAACGCCCAGGCCACCGGCTTATTATTCCACCCGCGGCTGTTTCATATCTGGGGCGATAGTATCCACAGTGAAGGACTCGGCGCCTACGCCACGTACAGCCTGACTCCCCCCAATGGAGCTTTCACCGTAAGCTTACCTGCACGGGCATCATTCGATTTTTCAACTGGTGCTATCGATCCGATGGGTTTTACAGGCGATTTCACCTATAGTGGGAATGATATTCTTGGCTCGTTCGAGGTCCCCCTGAATGTTTCACGGTGGGAAGGCAACGGCTTAACTTCCTTTCAGGACTGGATAGCAAATCCGAATTATTTGCCTCCCGCAGGGGCATGGACCTCTGCTTCAGGCGTATCAGGGAGCGCCGGGCAGTGGACTCGCTGGATAAAGACAACGGAAGGCCGCTATGCCATGATTTTCCCTGTGAGCATCACTCCCGCGCAATTCGATTTTTATTATGTATATCCTTATGGAAGCTATACCTGGTCCAGTGCCCCCATGCCACAAACGGGGCAAGCGCTGTGTTATGATGCCGTCGGGACGGTAATTACCTGCGCCGGTACGGGTCAAGACGGTGCGATCCAGGCCGGAGTACCCTGGCCTAATCCCCGGTTTACGGACAAGGGCGACCAGACCGTGCTGGACAATCTGACGGGGTTGATCTGGGCGAAGGACGGGAATCTCATGAAAACGAGGGACTCCGGATTCGATATCGATTACGGCGCTGGGGATGGCAAAGTTACCTGGCAGCATGCCCTCGACTATATCAAGAAACTTAACCAGGAGAACTATCTGGGGCATAACGATTGGCGTCTGCCGAACGTCAGTGAACTGGAGAGCTTAGGACACGCCGGTCAGTCGAATAATGCTATTTGGTTAAATTCACAGGGTTATTCAAATGTTCAGGGGGGCAGTTATTGGTCGTCCACTTACTACTTATCCGGCGCATCGTTGAGCGCATGGAACGTCAGTATGTACGGTGGCGACATGTACAGTAGCGATGCGCACGCCGACTCTAAATACGCTGACAGGTATGTGTGGCCCGTACGTTCCGGACAGTCTGGGACAGTTGGTTCTTCGATCATTTCTTTACCGAGCACAGGTCAGCCAGACTGCTACGACGCCTCAGGTGCCTCAATCGCCTGCGCCGGGACGGGACAGGACGGGGAGATGCGGGCGGGAGTGCCTTGGCCGGTGACGCGTTTTTCCGACAATGGTGACCAGACGGTGCTGGACAAGCTGACGGGGTTGATCTGGACACAGTACGCTAATACGCCGGGACCGCAAACATGTGGGCCTCATGTGCCTAAGACCTGGCAGGGGTCCCTGGATTATGTGAAGTGCCTTAATACGAACAATTATCTGGGGCACAACGACTGGCGGCTGCCCAACAGGAAGGAGTTGCGGAGCCTTGTCAGCTTAAGTGAACCTAATACCTCCTATTTGCCAAGACAAGGTTTCTTAAATGTTCCGAAGACCAACTATTGGTCGGCCAGTACCGTCGCCGGCAACATGCTCAGCGCATGGTACGTCTATATTTATGTTGGTGCCGTGTACTACAGCAGTAAGTCCGACCACTACTACGATGTTTGGCCCGTGCGTTCCGGAAAGTTTGGATCCTTTGCTTCTTTGGTCATTGCAAAATCCGGTTCCGGTTCGGGAAATATTACCAGCGATCCCTCGGGCATTATCTGCGGTGCCGTTTGCAGTGCTGATTTCAACCTCAATGCCCCGGTGACACTCACTGCCACGCCCGATAAAGGCTTTGCACTCGACGGCTGGTCGGGAGGAGGTTGCTCGGGAACGGGAACATGCATGGTGACCATGAACTCAGCCCAATCTGTTACGGCAACGTTCAATCAGCTTGCATACACGTTATCAATATCCAAGTCAGGCTCCGGGTCGGGAACAGTCACCAGCACTTCAAGCGGAATCAACTGTGGTTCTTCCTGCTCGTCGTCTTATGCTCCTGGAACGAATGTCACCCTATCAGCAAACCCCAGTACAGATTCCATTTTTGCAGGCTGGTCAGGAGGCGGTTGTTCAGGGACAGGGCAATGTACGGTAGCAGTAGACGCTTCAAAGGCTGTTACAGCAACATTTTCCCTCAACACCTATGTCATCACGTTGCCAACCATTACGAATGGGACAATATCTTGCAATCCTATTACCGTTGATCAAGGGGCAGGCACGAGTTGCATCCTTACTCCCAGTATCGGTTATCACTTTGTCGCGCTAACCGATAACGAAGCAGATGTAACATCATTCGTGCTTGGTGATACCTACACGATCAACAATGTTCTTTCCAACCATACGATCAGCGCCACCTTCGCAATCAATACCTATACCCTTGCCATAACAAAAGCCGGTACAGGTTACGGTATAGTGACTAGCACCCCAGGTGGAATAAACTGCGGTAATACCTGCTCAGCGTCTTATGATGTGGGAACGGAAACACCAGTTACCCTTACAGCAAGCCCCACTTTAGGTTCTACTTTTACCGGTTGGTCAAGCGAGGGGTGTACAGGGCTTGGAAGCTGTTCCTTGATCATCAATAACGATCTCCAAATAACCGCATTATTTGCCAACCCTTGGGGTGACGTGAATAATGACGGCAAGATAGATCTCGCAGACGCAATATTGTCCATGCAGGTTCTATCCAATATGGACACAGCAGGAAAGACCATAACCATGGCAGCTGATACAAATAACGATAGCAAGATCGGCATTGCAGAGGTAATCTACGTTCTTCAGAAGCTGGCAGGAATACGATAAAATTTGATGCTTTCAATCCATTATGTTGCATTTTATCGCAAAAGCTACCATTAATATTTGCTAACACAATAATGAGCAATACTTTTTTGGTTAAGAAGTTAGGGTCTGCCACAAAAATTCATAAGCCTCCTTAATTGACTTCAATAAAAACAGATTGGTTCACCCCGATAATAACATTTAGTCAGCTCCATACCGTCGTGTGCGAGAATCAGTTTACCCTCAAATACATTTTCTGCGTTTGTGTTAACTTCATGTTCAGCATAAAAAGGACGTTTAAAGGAAGTACATTATAAGAAGAAAATATGAGGCTGTCATCTTCAACGGGGTTACTAAGGTAGAGCGGGTGATGATGGGTCAGAACAGGCGTATACCCAAGGGCCATAAAGCACGTATATCCTGTGTTGTGTAACCACTGAAAGAGGCCAAGTGTGTAGACGCCTCGCGGCCCTACCAGGGCCACGCAAAGGCGTGAGGATGGTATCGTCTGGGTTGATCCGGATAAGTGTACGGGTTGCCGGTATGTTTAATGGCTTGCCCCTACCAGGTTCAAATCGGCTATTAACCAAAATTGACAATGCTTTATTCAAGTATTCTTATCATGTCCCATAATTTTTCGGCTTATTTTCCAGCGGACAATCAGCGCAGCTTGAGAGAGAAGGCCACCTATTGAATCTATGCCAACATCAACAACAGAAGCCGTCCTGGATGCGACAAATGATTGATGATACTCGTCACTGACTGCATATAAGACGATCCCGATCATGGTATACATTGCCCACCGTGAGTGCCACCTTTCCACAGACTCCCCACGAAATGCATTGAAGAAAAGCAGTCCGAGAATAAAATACTCGGTCACATGTCCTGCTTTCCTTATTAATCCATGTAAGAAATTGATTTGATCAAGTGAAAGCCAAGGGAATAAAAAATTCAGAATTGGCACAATGATCCGGGAAGTATATTCTGATGCAAACATCCCGGTGGACATAAAGAATATAATGCCCATCCAAATGGTAGCTGATAACCAGTATTTTTTAGCACTCCAGTGCATTTTTTCAGCCATCAAAAGCTAATTACCCCGCTTGCTAAGTTGGTCTTCAACCAATTGGCTTAAGAGCCGCAACTGTTCCTGTTGAATTCCAATAAGCTCACTCCATTGATGCTCCCTAAGTAAATCAACTTTCTCATGAAGCCCTATTATTTCAAGCTCTGCCTTTAAATTAACCTCATAATCGTGTTCCGCACTCAGCCGATCCTTATAGGTCTGTCGATTTTGAGACATCATGATAATAGGAGCTTGAATAGCAGCAAGCATGGATAAAACAAGATTTAGCAGGATGTATGGGTATGGATCAAATGAGCCTTTAATCTTTATCAAAATAAACGAATTGATGATTATCCATATAACCATCACGCTCATAAATATTGAGATAAATATCCAAGAGCCCCCAAAAGAAGCAACCTTATCCGCCATCTTCTGGCCAAGAGTCAATTGTTCTGAAAGGTCTTTAATAACGTTTGTCGAAATCGGAGTTCTTTCGGTTATATGATGGGCAACATGCTTTTCCAGTTCTGTAAGCTGCTCATATTTAGAACGAAAAAGCTTTTCCGCTTTATCACGTATTGTCTGATCCATACACTATCCTCTGAAGCACTGTATTACAGGGCTTCCAACCGTTACCCGGTCAAAAGCCCTGCCTTATATTACGATGCCACAGTGTCTTTTAGCTTTTGGCCGGCAACAAACTTGGGGACTTTCTTTGCCTCGATTTTAATTTCTTTTCCGGTCTGAGGATTTCTCCCTGTTCGGGCAGCTCTTTTTGTCACGGAGAAAGTGCCAAAGCCGATGAGAGTTACCTTATCGTCCTTTTTCAGCGCCCCCGTAATGGCATCCAGAAAACAATTAACTGCATCTTCCGCTGCTTTCTTGCTGCCAACCACCTTTGCAACCTCATTTACCAGATCTCCTTTGTTCATTCTTTTGTCCTCCTTTTATTTAATTAATGTTCAGATCCACTAATAGTGACTCTCTAATTTTATAATGCATTATTAAATCCGTTAGTCGTCGCAGGTTATTCGATATGCCCACCAGTCCGTAGAGGATGGCTTGGAATTGAGTTGCAGATTACCAACATGAAACCTAAAATACTGTTGACCTTACTTAAGATGCTGCTGTTACCTTCTTTTTCTTTTTTTCCTTGATCTCGACAGGGGCTTCCATTGCTTTTTCCTCTTTACTATCTTCCGGATTCTTTTGGGAAGCCGTCTTTTCCGCTTTTGCCTTAGCTAGTTCTTCTGTCCTCTCTTCATAGCTGGCAATCGTCTTCAGTCTGGTATTTAGTGCATCAATATTTGCATGCAATTTTTTAATGATGGTATCTTTTTTGATCTTAGGAGATTCGATCCCCTTTACAGACAGGAAGGACATCCGGGCTTCCAGTTGTCGTTCGAAATATGCCTTTCGTTCTATTTGTGCTTGCTTCCGATTTGCTCCCATATTTTTCCCTCCCTCTAAGATATACTGTTTTTCCCGATAGTTTAAAGACTATCCACGCGAATATTTTACATCAACTATTGTCTCTTACAGTTATTTAAACAAACATATAAGGCGAAAACTCCCCTTATCCTTGCTTACACATTTCTCTTGCTGTCAATAAAACTTGGTACTACGGGCAAATAATATTCAATGATAACCGCATTTATTAAACCTGCTGGATTCAATATACCGCACTCCGCGATCAGCCAGTTCATTAATCTCCTCTGTAGAGCACCCTACAAATCGACAAAGATGGCTCATCGCAGGTAACCATCTATTCATTAAATAGTAATCTACAACTCTCTCAGAAACGACCTCTCGTTTTCTTTTATCAGTAAGGAATGGTGGTATAACGCAATGAGCCATATTTTGCAATCCACGATATTCCTTGGAAAGAAAAAAGAACCAGTATGGGAATTCATCGTCCAGGAGATTGACATATTCCCTGACATGTTTATTTTTAAAAAGTTCAGAAATATTGTCATTATATCCTTGGAATATTATCTCAACATTTTCCTTATAGACCTTAGAAATTTCAGGGGATTCCATCAGACTTCTCAGGACATGTAGTGCGGGTTGGATGTTTCTTTCCAGAACCTCTTTCTTGGATACGACGATGACTAATGGGCTGATACAATCACTTGTTTCTCTGGGAATATCTGACATCCGTTTCTCTTCTCTTATGAAATGCTGCGTGGACTTTCACGAACAGAAAAACAACAGTGCATCCTGACCAAATAATCGAGCAGATCTTCATTCATTTATTGATAATCTTCTGTGGCAATTTTAAAATAAAATCCCCATCCCTCGACAATGAGAGGCAGGGCGTACAAATATGCCGATTAACAGGGTACTTCAAATATTAAAGCTCTCTATAACCAGTTTTTACAACTTGCAGACATTCTCGGCAGCTGGACCCTTAGCGCCTTTGACCACATTAAAACTTACCCGGCAACCTTCTGCCAGTGATTTAAAACCTTCTCCCTGAATCGCGGTATGATGTACAAATACATCATTGCCACCGTCCTGCTCAATAAAACCGAACCCCTTTGAATCATTAAACCACTTCACAGTTCCTTCTGACATCGTTAGGTCTCCTTTGTTGATTTGTCCTATATCTTGATAAGAGCTTCAATCCCTGCGACACAGGCGTTTGATACACCAGGCCTGGCATCTTTTTGCCCAGGCATTTTGTCCCAGCCGCCATTTTGAATGAATTCTGATCGCTTGTAACTATCGGTCTTCACAAATTCTTTGAGCATTTCTTGGCCGTTCGGTTGCTTAGTGAATTGGGCAATACAGATCTCCGACTGGCTTGCCAAGACCGCCTCGCCGTTCATCTTCATGGTTGTACTGGAGGTTGACCAACCACCCCAGTTGAAGCCGATCACCATTGCTATAACTGCCCCGCCGATAAGACTCCAAAAGCCAACCTTGATTTTTCCTACTGTTTCCGGTGTCACTGAAAATACTTCCTTGAGTTGTAACGCGATCTCGCTAAATTTCATCATCATCGTTATTCCTCCCTAAATTAGTGTGTTTATCTACCCCCCTGTCACTCATTCTTCAGTAAACAAAAAAACCCTGTCGCATCGTCATGGACAGGGCTTGAAAATTCAAGTTTCCACTTCCCTATACGGGAAAGGATAATATTCAATTTTTTTAGTCAATTAGTATGTTGACTATAGAATATGCTTATTCCCAGCGAAGTCAATACATATTATTGATAATTCTGTGTTCGCGTTAACTATTTATAAATATTTATAATTTTAGATTAAAACGGTACCGAATACATAATCGGCAGTTTAAAGTTTACCTTACATTTTAATATAAGTTTACACAACCCGGATAGCTTATCCTCTCGCCGGCCAGGCCTTCCCTGTTTCCTTTTTGTTTATTTTTTCTTCACCGCGCGGTCGGCTTTAGTTTTCTTGGTCTTTTTCTGATCTCTCAGCAGACGAGAAATATCTTTCTGCCGGTTAGTGGTCCGTGACTTGGCCATAATCAATTTCTTTCTGGGGGCTGAGTTAATAAAAAATCGTTACCTTCTCCTCAGTCCAATGAAACAAGCCGGATAACAAATCAGAGATAAACCGTTCTTAGAAAAACGGCATGTTCAAAGCCGTGTCCTTTGGGGTATCCTTTTCCTCGAAATCGGGGTAAAAAGGCTGCACAAGAGTACATCAGGGACACACCAACTTTAATAAGAGCAAATACTTGTAATAAAAACAGGTGGCTTAGATATCTTTTCAATTCGCCTTTCGCGCCGGAAGCGAGGAGCCAATTCCTAGGTGTAGAATCTGGAAGCTTTATCCTCAGATTAAGATTCTAAATGAGCATCGAAATAATACCCCTTGTCAGCCGTATTGGGCAGTCATGTGCTAAAATGGTGATAAGAAACCGGACAGTGGGTTCCGGAAAAAGATTTGCAGCACCTTTCTTCCGCAAGTTATAGAAACAGGCTTTCGGATTTACGCTCTGCAACCTTATAATCAACAGTCCGATCAAACAAGTTTTATCATTGATAACGGTGGCTTAACAGGACTAATCATTGGTGACTCAGGAATAAGAGGCAACAATAAGTGAGACGGATTCGCCGAGTCATGGTGAATAGTACTCTCATAGGGACCGTTCAATAATTCATAGACATCAACCGTTCGATAAGCACCGTGATATGCTTGGTCATCACCCAGACGCACTGCAATTCTGTGGCCCGTTTTAAAGGTATGGAATATAGGCCTCATCTCTATTTGGTATTCATAAATGCGGTTCTTTTCCGGTAGAACAGGTTTTCGATAGGGATGGAAAGGTTGGGCTGGCTTGGACTTGCGGTGTTTAATCTCGCGATATGAAGCCTTTAAATGTGCCTCAGAGAGGAGAGTTTCTTTGCCATAAGGGGCAATATCATACAGTTTCACCGCCCAGAGGGTATCATGTTTTGTTGTCGTCGATCCATACAATACGGCGCTCAGGGGGCCCCATACCTTCATGTCTTCTTTCATAGGTGGAGTAATGTAGACCAGAACCGGCGGACCGGCGTGTGCCCTATCTGGGAAATCAGGAATCTTATAGCTATCTGATTTGTCGTTCTTTGGTGCTTCTAAGGCAAGAAATCCGTTTGGCTTTTTTGTTGCCGGTTTGGAGGGCTGGGTGCGTAAATAGAATTTAGTCCACTTCGTTCTTTTTAGGGGATATTCATTTTCATAGCGCCATTCTCTCGTGCCAGTATCAAATATTGCCACCTCGGGGTCATTCATAATCCCTGTGTTGATCCCCTTGAGCCAGTAGTCCAACCATCGAAGTATCTGCTCATTCAGTGGTTTGTTATGGCGGAACAAAACGTTGGCACCTTTTGTGGGAGGTACGATAAGAAGCTTTTTCGGAGCTTTGATCATCGGATAAGATTTAAGTTGCCCCAGAGAGTGCTGAGCTCCATGCTGCACGACAATATTCAGTATGGGAACCTCAATATCTTCCATCTTGCTCCAAGCCGATCTCATCCAGTAGTAGGGCCCGTCATTGGGCCGGGAAGCCACATCAATAATAAAATTGGCTGGCGGCAGCTTTCCTTCCATAGGGCCGGGCCAAAGACATTGGCAGAACACGTCGGCCGCCCAGCCGCTGAAAAATCCTCTACGAAAAAGTCCGCCCTGATAGCACATGCCTCTGTAGATGTCTGTCATGCCGTCATAGGGAACGATGCATCTGAGATGGGGTGGCTTTTGGGCAGCTACGAGGTACTGAATCATAGCAAAATAGGAATCTCCAATCATAGCCACGCTTCCATTACTCCATGGCTGCCGGGCTAACCATTCCACCAGATCATAGCCATCCTGTTGTTCCTTGATATCAAAAAAATTGTAGCGCCCCTGGGAGAAGCCGCTGCCTCTTGCTTGCGCAATGGCGTGGATGTAACCTCTCGGTACAAAAAAATCTGTGGCTCCTGCTTCGATCGTATGTACTAATTGAGGCGACATCTGTTGCACCTCTTTCATATAAGGTGACATTGACAGAAGCACGGGATAACGACCTGCTTTCTCGGGACGGTAGATATCTAACGCCAATTGAATGTCATCTCTCATGGGAACATAAACATTCTGCTCCAGCTTGACCCTCTTAAGCTTTGGAGGACTGATGGTCGAGTAATGCTGCTTCATCTTTCTATTCCCCCCACGTTGCCTTTCAAGAATAATTCCATTTCATCAACAATTCTAATCTTCTTGAAAAATCCAAGCATACCCCTACCCGAATGCCAAACGATTATCTGAGGCGGCCTCCCTTTTCTCGACGCTGCGGTGTAACCGGCCCCGTGCCGCTATTTCTTTGCTGCCAGTAACTTTGCCCAGAAGTCAGTGGATTTTTTCAGATTTTCTTCTGTAAGCAGACTCACCGGGAACACCTCATAATCAACGAGTCCCAGTTGTTTTAATTCCTTGGAGACGGTCGATCTTGCGAGGACGGCGGGGGAGTTGGAGGGAGCGCTGGTGCATTGGTCGCTGTAGATTAGCAGACCCTCTGGGGAGGTGAGGTAGTCAGCGAGAAGCTTAGCGGCATTTGGGTGAGGTGAAGACTTGGGGAGCATTATGGCCCAATTGCTTGCTATGACTTTGCCGACGGGGGCTACCTTGACGGGGGCGCCCTTGCGGGCGAGGTCAAGGGTGGAAATCAAGGCAGATGTGAGCATCAACTTGCCTTCGCCGGCAACGAGCATTCCCAGTGGCGCGGTGAATCCGCGGCCCACTAAGGGCTGGCCGTTCTTTACCACGTCCTGCCAGTAGGTCTCGCTCTTTTCCCAGTTGAGGGTGCTTCCTTTTTTCCAAATATATGCGTTGTAAAGCGGGTTCTCCGATCCCGACGTGGAAGCTATGGTGTTGCCCTTCCAATAGGGGTCCTTCATGTCATCCCAGGTCTTTGGTATCTTGTTGGAGGGAACCAACTTGCTGTTGTAAACGGGAGCCATGATGGCAACGACGGGCGTCCGCCAAAAATTGTGGGATGGCTGGTTTATCCACCCCTTCACGTTGGGCCAGGAGTATTCCTGAAGCGCGCCCGCTGCCCTCAAATCGACGGCATCACCCTCAGACAAGACCAGGAGGTCAGGGGTGAACCTGCCCACCTTTTGTTCCTGTGTGATCTTGTTGACCAGCTCCGGCCCCCTGCTGTCCCACAGCTCCACCTCTAGGAAAGGGTGCTTTGTCTTGAAGGCTTTTATAATCGGAGCCGGGTCGTGGATGGAGATGGTCCACCAGACCACCTTGCCTTCCTTCTTGGCGGCGTCGATAACCTGCTGGCCAGCAGATGCCGATGCTGCGCCGGCATTCTGCGGCGAACCGTATCCCGCGAGTACAAAACTGATTGCCACTATTGTAATTTGTAACAGATGAGCTGCTTTCGTCATTTCCCAGTCCCCCCCTCAGTATTCTGGAATGCCCGCCCTGTCAAATTGGCCTACTGTCAATAAGACATTGCTTTTCG
>Ga0209514_10007316_pt1 | contig 13087 bp, 7 predicted proteins | sample Subgrocontami58m_FD_187452 | JGI IMG/M metagenome (GOLD analysis project Ga0209514, IMG submission 187452) | Subsurface groundwater microbial communities from S. Glens Falls, New York, USA - GMW37 contaminated, 5.8 m (SPAdes) (version 3) | ecosystem: Environmental > Aquatic > Deep subsurface >...
CCGAGCCGATGCCGCGTCTCGTGCGGCCACTCGGACCCTTGCGGAAACGGCATATCGACGAACAGCACCTTGTCGAAGTCCACCGCCGGGTTCTTGAACATGACGGCCCGTTTCACCTCACGAACCTTCAGATAGACGTCCTGGTCCGGGGCAGTGAGCGATCCAGCCTGTTGCGCGATTCTCTCCAAATCAGTCAGTTCTTTTGTGAAGTCCACCTTCTTACGGAAGGTTACCCCGATCCGCTCCACTAGTTCGCGCGTCCAGCGAATCTCCTGCTGGATGAGCTCGGGGGTGGGTTTTGAGCCGGCTTGGTGGAGCCAGTCCCGCTCCAACATTTGGCGCGCCTCGATGGCGGACAGGCTGCGCGTCTCGGGTGTTGCCGGCTTGATGTAGGGAGCGACGGGCTCATTGACCGATGGGCGGAATTGAATCTGGGGGCCAGCCGCCATGATCAACTCGATCCACTCGGGGGAAGATCGCGCAGCCTCGCCGCGGGCCACCAGGATGTCGTGCTGCTGTTTGATCCTGTCCAACTCCCGCCATTTCGCCACGGCATCGGGCGGCTGGTTCTTCCATTGGTGTTCAGTCAGCGGCTTGTATTCGAGCAGCAGATCGACCAACCGACCGGAGATGCGGGCCTCGATGTCACGATTGGTGTTGGTCAAGTACTCGAGCGGCTGGACGCCGGTCCAGCTTGCGAAGTTCTTGCACTCAGTTGGGAAGCTGGTTCTCAGTTTAGCCTGAATCGCGCCGGCCAAATCCGTCTCGAGCCCACTTGCCCGCCCGGCGATTCGTTGGCGCGAGCCAGCCAGCGTCGCGGCGAAGGACTTGCCGGTTGGATAGACCGGGCCAACCGCCTTCTCCATCTCGATGGCGAAAGTTCGCAAAGCCTCGGTGCCCTCGTGATGCAGGGCGGCAATCTCCGCCGGGGCGAGGGCGATCCTGTAGATGCGCAAATCATCCAGCATCCCCTGAAAATGCTCGTTCACGCCACCGCTGGAGCCGATGTAGGCCGGCACTTCCGGCGACAGGGCGATCTTGCCAGGCCGGCGCAGCGAGCCGATTTCGTGTCCGTCCAGGTAAACGCGCATCCACTCGCCATCAAAGCTGGCGGCGCAATGATGCCACATGCCGTCCAGCACCTGGGCCGATTGGATCGGGGCGTCGCACTCGACGTAGCCGCCGATATTCAGGCCCAGTGACAGGATCGAGCCGCCTTCCTGGAACGAGAACAGGAGCCGATTTGGGCATTCCTGGCGGAAAATCTCCCGGTAACCGGACAAATCTGCGGGCCTGACCCACGCCGAGAAGGTCATCGCTGGCCATTCGCGGCCGGGCAGATTGAGGCTGCCTCGCAGAGCGTACGTGCCACGCAGATTCAATGCCTGGCCATGAATGCCGCGGGCGCGCGCAAAACCGGCGGCCGGCTGCTCCGGGGCGGCATCGCAGCCGTGGCCGCTCGCGTCGCCACAGTGGCTCCCGGACTGCTCATCGAATGTCCAGTGGGCGAAGAACGTTTGGTCGGGGTCGAGTGAGGGCGTACCAGCGTCGCTTCCGACTACCGCCAACGCCCCGGCAGCCCAGATGATCAACACGCACAGAAATACTCTTTTCGATTGCATGGGATGAGGCTATTTGGCATTGCCGAAGCGCACCTCGGTTACGTGCTGGCCAACCGACAGGTTCGCGTCGGCCGCGGTGTTGGCGGCCTTGCCATTCAGCCGCAGGTTGTCGATCGTGACTCCCTGAACCGTGTGCTGGGCGTCAAGGCCGTTGAAGTAAGATCGCGGGGCGCGCTTGCCTGTGACGGACACGTCGGCGTAGGTGATGTCCCGGACATTCCCGCGATCGGAATCCTTCGAGTACGGGTTCTTGCTGATCACGATCACCAGCAGATTCGGTACATACTGATCCTTGGGGTCCTCCGTATACCGCTCGTCGCGGCTGCCCTGCATGCGGGGAGTTGGACAAACATCGTCGGTCTCGACCCGTATGTTCTCATACCGGATGTCGTGGACTAGCGCACGGTCGCCGCACTGGATATCCATGGCAATGTGCGTGGTCCGTATGATGTCGCAGTCCCGGAACTGGACGTCCGCGATCTCAGGCGCCGATGTCTCGGCCCCGATCTCCAGCGCGCGGCCCCAGTCGCACCAGATGACCATGTCGTGGACGCGTACGTTCCGCACCGGCCTTTCATGGAATCCGCCCGGGCCCCAGTTGAGCCCTTTGAGCACGATGGCGTCGTCGAAGGCGCGCACGAAGGAGTTGCGGATGACGATGTCCTGGCTGTTGCAGATGTCGATGCCGTCGGCGTTGTAGCGCCACAGTCCGATGAGCTTGACGTTGGCGATCTCGACGTTCCGGCAGCCGAAAGCGCTCAGGCACCAAACGTCCGGGTCGCGCAGGATGACGCCCTCGATCTTCACGTCGGAGCAATCCGTCAGCCGGATGCAACCGCCGCCTTTGTCCCGCTCGTACTCACTCGTATCGATGATGCCTCGGCCCAGAATCCGCACGCCCGAGGCCCCGTGCGCTTCGACTGCGGTATAGACCACCGCTCCGCCGGCGACGTAGAGCGTCTCGCCATTCTTGAGCTGGATCTTGCCCGGACGGTGAACGCCCGGCCCGAAGTATCGTATCCCGGCCCCGTCGCTCTTGGGCGCGTCGGTCTCCGGCGGATCGGCGAACAGGTGCAGCGCGCGATGCGGGCCGTCCAACTCGGCGGTCACCTGGCCGGGCTTCGCGAGGGCGAACGTGATGGTCCGATCGCGCACGATGGGCCGGACCTGGCGCGAGCCCGGCCGGACGACGGCGTTCGTGAACGACCGTTTCGAGATGATCTCCACTGACACCGGGCCTGACATCCCCCAGTGCGCGAACCCCGCGAACTCGGCCTGGTCAACTGGACGCTGGTATCCGGGCCACACCTGGTTGAGCGGCACCGCCGACACCCGGCAGGAATAGATTGGCACGGGCTGTCCGTTGACACGGAGCGTGTAGTCCTCGCATAGCATCCCGCCCGGCGGCGCCGCCCAGATCGTCGCCGGCGGAGCGGTTTGGCCCGCTGTTACTACTCTGGGCAGAGCCATCATTATGAGCACGGCCAACCATAGAATCGTTGCGTTCTGCGGCATAGTGGGATCGAGTATCCGTGCCTGAGCCCCGTTCGGCAAGGCCTGAAAACCTGTTTACCCTGCGATTGCTCTCGCGGCCAGCAGCACCGCGAGCGACAGCTTTGGCAGGCCGAACGAAGGTTCGACTGCCTTAGGGCCTGTTTGAAAACCGCCCGGTCAGGGGACCGGGCCTATAGGGCCTGGAGATTCTGACCGTCTTCTGTAGGCCGCATGCCCTCATGCGGCGATCTGGCCGCGTTTTCAAACAGGCTCTCGCTTCCCGGCTCACTGGAGGAATATGAGCCCGGTTGGGCGGCGCGGCACCCGGCGTTGAAACGCGGGGCCATTTTCGCGATGTCCCTACGTGAGAAGGCTCGCGCCGGTCCCATCAGTGTCGCGCAGCCAGACCTGACCGGTCAAACCGTGCAAGGTCGCCTCGCTGTCCCGGAGGGACAATCCGATACTAGCCCGGCGTTTCAACGGCGGGGGCGAGTTCTGGATTGCCCAAGTCCCAAAAGGACGGCTGAATGCCAGGTATGTCTTGCGTCAGTTCCTATTTCCGTTGCGTGTTCAGCACCAAAGAACGCCGCCCACTGATCATGCCTGCGCTCCGCCAGAGACTGTGGCCATTTCTGGGCGGCATCGCACGGCCAGGCCCGACCGGTCAAACCGTAGATGAGTCCCAGAAACTAGCGAGGCTTCGCCTCAGACCATTTCTCGATTCGCACTCGCGGGAAAACTTGACTCATCTGCAACATGTATTGAAGTTCAAGGACTAGCAACCAGCACGATACGTAAGCCTTGCACTGCTAGGGGTATGGCTCCGGCCGCGGATGCGCCGCCGACCAACCATTCCCGACATCATTTTCAAGTTCCACCTAATCCTTGACGAGTTCAAGGGGTTTCTTGTTTTTGGTCTCTTTGATGTAGTCGAACTCGAATTCGAACATGTTGACCGAGTCGTTGCCGTTGATGCACCCTGGAAGAGACCTGTGAATCCTGGACTGCGCGGCCAGGGCTCATCCAAACTAAGAACACGGCCGACATGAACAGAAAAGAGTTAATCACCACGCTGCTCTCCGGCGCAATCATGATGTCGGCGTTGGCCTGCGGAACGGCGATTGCCTCGGGAAAGTCGGAAGACCAGCATCGGAAGCCTTTGGCCGCAACGTCGGCCGAAATGCGGCAGAAGTCGGACTGGGTCAAACGACATCTCCTCAATCCAAACCCGTTGTTGCCGTTTTCGTTGGTTTACGGTGGACGCGCTTCCACGGAGTTCCTCGCGGCCTGGCCGATGAAAACCCACCACCGTCAGGTGGATGACGTCCGAACTGAACACACGCGCACTTGGACCGACAGGGCAACCGGCCTCCAGGTCCGCTGCGTCGCAGTGGAGTATGGAGATTATCCGGTGGTGGAGTGGACGGTTTACTTCAAGAACATCGGTTCGAACATCACGCCAATTCTGGAGGATCTGCAAGGCCTGGATACCGCATTCGAACGCGGCACAAAGGAGGAGTTCCTTCTCCACGGAATCAAGGGCGACTCGTGCACGGCTGACAGCTACGAACCCTATCAGATCACGCTCGTTCCCAACCTGGTGAAGAAGTTCAGTCCGCCCGACTATTCGGGGAAATCCTGCGATGGCCCGGAGGGGTGGCCATATTATAATCTGCAGATGCCGGACGGTGGGGTGATCCTCGCGGTGGGCTGGCCGGGGCAATGGGCCAGTTCGTTTGCACGGGATGCCGATCGCAGTCTGCGGATCAAGGCCGGGCAGGGGAGGACCCGTTTGGTGCTCGAACCGGCGGAGGAGATTCGGACGCCCCTAGTCGCGCTGTTGTTCTGGAAAGGAAACTACCTCGTCAGGTCGCAGAACCTTTGGCGGCGCTGGTATCAGGCGCATAACACGCCTCGGGTCCATGGGCAAACCCAGCCGCCTGTGACCCAGATCCAAGTTGGCGGATCGGTGGAGAACATTGGTGACGTCAGGTCATTTCTCAGCGCGGGCATCAAACCGGACATCTGTTGGCGCGATGCTGGCGGCGCATACACCTGGTATCCCAACAGCTCCGGACCCTACAAAGGCAATGACGCATGGCTCAACACCGGCACATGGGAGGTTGATGCGACCAGGTATCCTCAGGGGTTCAAACCCTTCAGCGACTGGGTACGGTCAAACGGCATGCAGTTCCTCCTGTGGTTCGAGCCGGAACGCGTGGGCGATCCCAATTCTTGGCTGGCCACGCAACATCCCGAATGGCTCTTGCCGGGCTCGTCGCACGGGGCAATACTCAACCTGGGCAACCCGACCGCGCTCCGTTGGTTGGCGAACCATGTGGATGGGATCATCAAATCGCAGGGACTGGATTGGTATCGCGAGGACATGAACGGCGGCGGCCCGCTCCCGACCTGGCGCAAGCACGACGCAGCGGATCGGCAGGGAATCACGGAGAACTTCTATGTCCAGGGTCACCTGGCGTTTTGGGACGAATTGCGACGCCGGAACCCAGGGTTGCGCATTGATTCCTGCGCCTCGGGCGGGCGGCGCAACGACCTGGAAACCATGCGCCGCGCCGTGCCGCTACTGCGCAGCGACTTCCAATTCCCTGAGATGAAGGGCGTAGTGGAAGGGAACCAGGGGCACACCTACGGGCTGTCGTCGTGGCTGCCGTTCCAGGGCACGGGCTGCTACTTGTATGACTCGTACGCCGCTCGCAGCTTCTACCTTCCCTCCTTCGGAATGGGAGGACTGACTCCGGAAAATGTCGCGGCGCAGAAGAAGGCTTACGCTGAATCCGCCAGGATTGCTCGGTTGATGCTTGCCGATTACCACCCGCTCACACCCTACAGCCGGCAACTGGACCGCTGGATCGCGTGGCAATTCAATCGGCCCGAGCGCGGCGACGGTGTGGTTCAAGCGTTTCGCCGTGGCGAGTGCGCGGAATCCCGCATGACTTTCTGCCTCAACGGCCTTGATCCCGCGGCACGTTACGAAGTCACAAACCTCGACCTGGCAGACGGGACGATCACCCCCGGCGGAGAGTTGATGAGGAAAGGGCTAACGGTGGAGATCAAGGACAGGCCTGGCGCGGTGGTCGTCACATATCGCATTGCGCAATGAACGAGAACCTGACGAGAAGGGAGTGGCTCGCGCGGATCGGAGCGACTGCGGTGGCCTGGCCGGTATGCAGGCGCGGGGCAGCGGCGGATGCGCAACTACCGCTCCCGGAAGCCCCGGCGACACTCCGGGACGCCATGCACCGCGTCGGTCAGTGCTGTCTGGCCTGGCTCGATCCGAAAAGGCATTTGCTTCCGAGCGGCGGGTACGAGGTTTCCCATGACGCCGGGCGATGGTGGGACGCGATGTTGCGGTTGCAGGCGGCAACCGGCTTTGCCATTCCACCGGACCTTGAATCTCGGCTTTGGCTGGGACCGCATTCAGAACGTCCTCTGGCGCCTGGACCACGGCGAACTGGACGGAGTGCACCCACGCGTCGTCGTGCTTCACCTCGGCACGAACAATACGAGCGATACTGCCAATGCCCGCGAGAACACCCCGGCGGAAATCGTCGAGGGCATCCGCGCTATTATGCGACGCCTTCGGGCAAAGACGCCGGGCGCTCGGATTATCCTCATGGCGGTTTTCCCACGCGAGCAGAAGCCAGACCATCCACGCCGCGCCCACATCGCCGAGATTAACTGGTGCTGAACGGATACAAGGGTCCGATGTGGGACGCATGGCAGAGCGGCGCTCTCAAATGGCTGGCGTCGCTGAAGCTGATCCCGGAACAGGATGCAGGTTCCGCCCGTTGAAGAGACCTTGGAGCTTACTTCGCGGAATCGAGCATTTTTATCCGCAGGTTCTTGAACTGCACTCTCATGGGCGGTCCCGGGTGCATTTGGAGGGCGATGATACCGTCACGGGCCGCGATACCCTCCTGGTTGTCAGTCACCTGTGTCATGACTTTGCCGTTGATCAGCAGCGTGACCTCCGCACCTTTAGCAATGATTGTGTACGAATTCCACTCGCCCTTTCTGATGTACTTCAGCAGTTGAGCGCCCGGTGAGAGGACAGTTCCATTGCCGGTGGTTGTCGCGGTCGTGGAGTTCTGGAGAGCGAGGGGGCGGATCGTCTTCTTCCCGTCTTTATCAATGATCACTTTCTCCCCGCGCATCGCCACGCCACCGCGCGTGTGCTCGAACAGACAGCCCGTCCACTGGTCGCCGTTCTCCATATCGGCTTGGTACCCGGACGTGTCCCACTCGGGCACTTCGCGGCTCCGGAACTGAATGCCGGAGTTGGCGGCTTGACCCTGCAGACGGAAGTCAGCCCGCAGCTCAAAGTCCCCGGGCTTGCCGCCGCGCCACATCAGGTAATGCGCGCGGTCGCAGGGCTTTTCCTTTGTGCTTTCGGACGTGATGCAGCCGTCTTCCACGCGCCACCAGCCGGGCCGGCCTTCCCAGCCAGTCAGATCTTTGCCGTTAAACATCGGGACAAACCCGGGCTCCGGCTCGGCGGCAGGCGCACGGAAAGCCAAGAACGAACCGAGCAGCAGCAGTGAAGCCAGACTGCAACGAGAAATTGAGCTTTGCATAATGTGGAAGGGCAAATGTAGGGCAACTCCCTAATTGGGGCAAATCCAAAATGCGCGACAATCCAAAATGCGCACCGGAAGGGTCCAGCAGGGCCGCACCAAGCTCGGTTACGGCGGTCCTTTGCCCTTGTCCGGTTTTGCTTTTCGACGCATGCTCGATTTATGAAATCACGAATGGCACGGCGTGAATTCCTGGCCACAATTCCCATGGTCGGGGCTGGGTTGGTGAAAGCGGCGACGGCATCGGTTGCTGACAAACGGGTCTTCCTGGCGGGCTTCTCCCACGAGACCAACACATTCCATCCTGTGCCGACGACGAGGTACCGGTACGCGCAGGGCGGCGAGTTACGCCTTGCCGAGTGGAAGCAGAGCGGGGCAGGCGTCGTACCGGGCGTTTCAGCGTATCCGTCGGGCGGCGGAACGATCGCTGAATCGGCTTGCCGCGAGGCCTTGGCGAAGGTGCTCGCTTCGCTTCGCGAGGCCATGCCGGTGGACGCCGTCTTTCTCCGCCTGCACGGCGCGATGTATGCCGAAGGTGTGGGTCCGGCTGAGACCGAACTGGTCCGCGAAGTGCGCCGTGTGGTTGGACAGAAGGTGCCGGTAGCCTGCACCTTTGACTTGCACGGTAACATCCCGGCGCGGCTAGCGCAGTTCGGGGACATCCTGGTGGGCCTCAAGACCGCCCCTCATACTGACGGCGCACAAACCGGTGAGTTGGCGGAACGCATCCTGCTGGAGACATTGTCCGGCAAGGTGCGTCCGGTGACCTACGTGTTGCCGATTCCGATGATTCTCCAAGGCGAAAAAGCGATGACCACCGCCGAGCCATTTCATACCCTGGTCGAGGAGGCGCGGCGCATTGAACGCGAGGGCGTCCACGGTCATACGTCGAGAATCCTGGCCGCCACGCTCTTTGTCGGTTGCGCATGGACGGATTCACCGGATACCGGGATGTCGGTGATGATCACAGCGGACGCCTCGCGCGCGGCGGCCCGCGCCGCCGCGATCCATCTCGCACGCCGCGTCTGGGAGGCGCGCCGCCAGTTTGCCTACGGGTGCGAAACGGCGGAATTGGAGGAGGGCGTCACCCGCGCGCTGGCGGCCAAGGAATCCACCGTGTTCCTCACCGACAGCGGTGACAATGTCACAGCCAGCACGCCTGGGGACCTGCCTGTGGTGCTCCGGCATCTGGTGGAGCGGAAGGTCCAAAGTGCGGTCGTGGCCGGCCTTAACGACGCAGCGGCCATGTCGAGTTGCTTCCAGGCCGGGGAAGGAAAGAAAGTGCGGCTATCGATCGGGGCGACTATCGAGAAGCGGTTCGGTCCACCGCTGGGAGCGGAGGTTGAGGTTGTTCGTCTGGTCAACAGTCCTCGTTTGGCGGTCGCGCGGATCGGCGGCGTTGAGGTAATTCTGGGGGATGACCCGACAGCATTCACGGATCCGGGACAGTTTGAGCCCTGTGGGATTGATCCCCTTGGGCGCAAGTTGGTGGTGGTCAAGCAAGGGTATCTCTACCCGAAGCTGTCACGCATTGCGCCCCGGTATCTCATGCTGCTCACGCCTGGCGCGGGCGACATGCGAATTGAAAAACTGACCTATACTCGTCGCCCCAGGCCCGTGTTCCCGTTCGAACCCGAGACAACGTTTGACCCGGAGGCAGCCCCTGTCCTATGAATGCCCCCATCGCTACCGCCAAAGTCCACCTGCCGTCGTTTGGCCTGGCCGCTGTGTGCTCCGAGATCCCGGTGGGCCTCTATCGCGTGCGGCTCAGCAATGCCATTCAGCGCTTGCGCGCCAAAAGGATTGACACGCTGCTCGTCTATGCCGACCGAGAGCATGGCGCAAATCTGATGTACCTCACCGGATTCGACCCCCGGTTCGAGGAGGCGCTGTTGCTGCTGTCGGCCGACGGCCGACGCAAATTGCTGGTCGGGAACGAGTGTTTGGGCTACCTGCCCGACACAAAGGCTTTGAACCTGGAGGTTGAGATTTTCCAGGAATTCAGCCTCATGGGCCAGCCGCGCATGGCCTCGCGGCCTCTCGTGGACATTCTGCGCGACTTTGGTGTCGCCCGCAAACAGCGGGTGGGGTGTGCCGGATGGAAGTATTTCGAGGGCATGCTGATCGCAGGAGGAGAGGCGGCCCTGGATATTCCGGCGTACCTGGCGGACACGCTGAGGGAATTAGTCGGCGATCACACGCGCGTCGTCAACGCCACCGCCGTGTTTATGGACGTGCAAGAGGGGTTGCGCATCACCAATGAACCAGCCCAAATCGCGCAATTTGAATACGCCGCCTGCGTCACCTCGGACGGCGTTTTGAAGGTCCTCCAACATCTCCGTCCGGGAGTGGCCGAGCACGCGCTGGAGAAACACCTGGAGAGCCGCGGATTGCCGCTGAGTTGTCATCGGATGATCAGTTTCGGTGAAAAGACAAAACGTGGCCTCGCCAGCCCTTCCGCGAGACGCGCGCGCCTCGGTGACGCTTTCACGATCGGGTTCGGCGTTCTGGGCGCGTTGAACTGTCGCGCCGGTGTTATCGCTCGCGGAGTGCGCGATCTGCCGGAGCTCATCCGAGAGTTCTATCCCCGCTTTGCGGCCAACTATTTCCATGTCGTGGCCGCGTGGTATGAGAGCATTCGTGTTGGAGTTCAGGCCGGGTCAGTGGTCCGGGCGGTGGAACATGCCAGGGACCGAAGCCTTTTTCAGTTTGCCGTCAATCCTGGCCACTACTTGCACCTGGACGAGTGGGTGCATTCTCCATTCACGGCCGGCAGCAAGGTGAGGCTCCGTTCGGGGATGATGCTGCAAATGGACATTATCCCCGTCTCACTGGGGCCGTTTTGTTATAGCAATGCCGAGGATGGGGTGGTCCTGGCCGACAAAGCACTGCGGGAACAGCTTGCCCAACAGTTCCCGGCAATGTGGCAGCGGATGCAAGAGCGCCGCGAGTTTATGAGCGAGAAGCTGGGCGTACGCTTGCACCAGTCCGTGCTGCCTGTCAGCAATACGCCTGCTTGGCTTCCTCCGTACGCGCTGGACCTGGACACAGTCCTGACGAAGGCATGAGTCTGTTCCGTCTTATTCAGCACCATTTGTACCCACATGACGCGTTTCCAAGATGCGGTGACCTATCGCCTCAGCGGGGTATCGCCGTGCGTAATGACCGTCACGTTCGCTCGCGGACGTGTGACCGATTTGTCGCATGTAAATGTGATACTGTTGTCACCGGCTTCAAGGGCTGGAATTACGCCTTCCGGCTTCACTTCCTGGATCAACTCGCGCTTGGGGCCATACAACCGGCAGTCATCCTGACTTGTGAATTCCAGGTAGCAACCACTTTCAATCTCCACGGGGAATACAACCGACCGTCCCGCGACCGTGATCGCAGGCTTTGAGATCTTGTTCCCAATTACTGGCAACGCCTTCACCGGACTCAAGTAACAGGTGACTTTCTGATTGACCGGCACATTGTTATACCAGAGATGCAACCATTCGACATGTTTGAACTCCAGCGTTTCGCGGTACTGCGAATAAATACAGCGACCATAAGGCCACGAAAAGTCCTCGAATCTCTCGGATTCCGGTTCAACCAATTCGAAATAGCGCCAACCTGTGAAGTCCACGACCACGTAATGATCCGCATGCGCCTCGAAAGGTTTTGGCGTGCCAAGCTGGAAGTTCATAACTTCGCCCTTGCCATCGCCGTAAATCCATACACCCATTGCTTGGTGTTTGCTGAGATCCATGGGTCGGACGAAGGTTTTACCCATTCGCACCCAGGATCCCTGCTGCGGTCGATATATCCTCTCCGCGTGGTCGAACAGCGAGTACCTATCGTCCCGCGAGGCGGCGCACACCCGCTCTTGCGAGCCTGCATTTGTGGCGGTCCAACAGCCGCTGGCTGTGCCTGCCTTGACCTGGTCCGAGGATGGCCTGATGTCGCCGGTCAGACCAGGAGCGGCGGCTTCGTATGAGTAACTCTTTCCGCTGTTGAGTATGATCTCGGTAGGCCTGCGGTCATTGAACTCGTCTGGTTTCTGAAAGCCTGCAAGTAGTATATTATCGGCGGCATCGTACGGGCCAGCCGACATCAAGGCCTGGATGCGAAGCCTCAGGGGCTGAGGCCCGAACTTGTTGTAGGAGCGCCAGACATTCGTCACACCGTCAACGGCCTCGACCTTGTGCCGGACATACTGCCTCGGCAGGAATTCCCATTCACCGTCCCCTGCCTGCTTCAGCGTGTATTCGGCGCCGGGTTCACGGAGCCGCTTCTTGACCGCCTCAGGGAAGTACTTCTGTTGCCGCAGGGATTCATACGTCTTGATGAGCGGCGCGACCTGTCTCAGCCATGGTTCCTTCGCGTACATATCCGGAGTGACAACTTGCAGTGAATAGCCGGAGTCCGTGCTCAGGCCTTTGCACCACATGTATTCGACGTCATCATCGAAAGTGACGTCATGCGCCGAGTCAACCCAGGCAAGCACCCTGGACCAGCCAAGATGGCGCGGCATGAAAATGCGCCGACACCCCTCGTTTGAAGCACAGTGGATATCGATGAACTTCTTGTGGGCGCGGACCGCATGGTCCCACGCCTGCAAACGCGACCTAACAAACCAGAGGTGGTGATGAAATGTTGCCATTTCCATCATGGTCGGCCGGGTAAACCGCCGGAAGATCTCGAAGGCGAACTTGGTGCCGTAGTGCCATCGATTCTCTTCACCGCCGATGACGTGCGCTCCATCGAGTCCGTCGAGGTATGTGAAGTCGAATCCACATTCGTTGATGACCGCTGCAATCCGGTTGGCCACTTCGCCGAATAGCGTCGAGTCACCATCGGGCAGAAAACAACCCCAGCACTCCTTCAGGTGGTGAACTTTGGCGCCTTTGGCATGGGGCGCAGGTTTGGTTCCGCAGGCGCCGCGTTTGCATCCGCTCACGCCGTAGGGTTCGGCGTCATTGACAACGGTGTACTCGATCAATTCATCGTCGATCTGCAGGGTCATGCTGCGGCGGATGAAATACGTAATGTACTTCGGAAGATCGGTTGTTGGCTCGTCCAGGCGCAGGGCGGTGTCGGCGGGACCGGCGGCGTCTGTTAGAGTGTAACTGCGCTCCTTTGCGAGCCGCGGATCAGGCACAGGTGTAACCCACGCACAGGTCTTGTCGATCGAGAAGGACATCGTGTGCAGTCCCGCGAGGATCCCGGCGGAGTGCAGTTTGTCGATCACTGTCTTCACACTGCGGCGACCATTGGGATACAAGCTCGGGAAGGGTTCATAGTCGCCGTAGTTGAGGGACCCGCAGAAATCTATCTGAGTAAGGGCCTGTCAATAAATAACCTTTACAACTGTTGTTATCGATGCGGGTGTAT
>Ga0209514_10007317_pt1 | contig 13087 bp, 13 predicted proteins | sample Subgrocontami58m_FD_187452 | JGI IMG/M metagenome (GOLD analysis project Ga0209514, IMG submission 187452) | Subsurface groundwater microbial communities from S. Glens Falls, New York, USA - GMW37 contaminated, 5.8 m (SPAdes) (version 3) | ecosystem: Environmental > Aquatic > Deep subsurface >...
GCCGTATTCATAATTGGGATAGACGATGGCCCAACGTTTTTTCTTCAGCTTGACCGCCTCGGGGATCAGCATGGCGGTCTGCATATAGGTCGATGGGCGCAGGCGGAAGGTGTACTTGTTGCCGTTCTGCCACACGATCTTGTCGGTCAAGGGCTCGGCGGCGATGAACAGCACTTTTTTCTGCTTGGCGAAATCCGCGACCGCGAGGCCGACGTGCGAGGGGAAAGTTCCGACCAGGAAGGCGACATTTTCGCGCGACAGCAGTTCCTCGGCGACGCGCACCGCCTCGCCCGGATTGCCGCCGTCGTCGCGCGAGACGACTTCGAGCTTGCGCCCGAGCACGCCGCCGGCGGCGTTGATTTCATCGAGCGCCAGTTCCCAGCCCTTCTTGTACGGTTCGAGGAAGGCGGGAAACACTTTGTAGCTGTTCATTTCGCCGATCTTGATCGTGCCCTGGGCGGCTGCGGGGTCGCTGAAAATCGCGGCCATGGCCAGCGTAACCGTGCCCAACAAAAATGCCCTGCGTGCAATCATGTGTTTCTCCCTGAGGTTCACATCGTCTTCGTTTGACTCAGACCTTGATTTCCCGTGGCTGACGCTCTCCATCCCGCGCTCGGTCTGTCAGCGCAAGAATATACACAATTTTGATTGGCTGTAGTGTTGCCTGCGGCGCGGGCTGTTCAGCTTCCGGCGCGCGCGAGGACTCGATGTTTGAAAACCTTCAAGTGGAGAAACAGATCAGGAAAAAGCGGCGCCAAATTGGCATAGGCGGTGCCGCGCAAACTGCAAGTGGCAAAGTGCCGAGATTCTGCTGGTGTTGAAGATTCTAGTCGGAAAACGGAAATTACCTTCTGCTTTTGTCGAAACTGCTTCTGCGCATCAGTTCACGCGTTGCCAACGCGCGCACGCCTGATGGCGATAATCGCGACATCTGGCTTGGAGGCGATTCGAGTGCGGTGTCGATCACCGCGATGAAGCGCGCGTCCACCGCGCCCCCGGTCGCGCCGCCATCCACTGGTGCAGCCCGTAGTACATGCCGAGCATCGGCAGGCGTCGCGCGCAAAATCCTGGCGCAAGCTCGCCCTGCTGCTTGCCACGCGCAAGGGCGTATGGCCCGTGCACGGTGACGCGGCGCGCCGGACCTGGCGGGCCGACGGGCCGCATTTTCTCGGCCACGTGGTCAGCCATCTGGTTGAGGGCGCGCGCTTCAGGGACTGTCCGCTTGTATGCGCGCTTTCGCGCGACGCACCGGCGCTGCCGGGGCCCGGTCGCGAAACAGCGCCCGGTACGAAGCTTGGCGCGACTCGGCGTCGCGTCCTAGGGCGCAGTAGTGCGCATGGGGCGTAAGCAGCATATCGTCCTGGCCCAGCGCATTCGCGCGAAAGCTCGACCAACGATATTGTCCCGGGCGTGCAACTAGCCGGGCGCGCACCGGATTCAACTCGACATAGCGCATGGTGGAAAGCAGGTAGCGCCCGACATGGACCGGGATGGCCTCGTAGCGGTCCTCCCATAGCGGGCCGTCGCGATGGCGGCTCGCATCGACGTAAGCCGCGTAACGCTCGCCCAGCGAGCGCATCAGGCCCGCGACACCTCCCGCGCGCGAGGGCGTGAGCAGCAGGTGCACATGGTTGCCCATCAACACGTAAGCATGTATGGAACAGGCGCAGCGGGCGGCGTACTGGGCTAGCCAGCCTAGGTATGCAATGCAGTCATCCTCGCCGAAGAAGCACGCCGCGCGCAGACGGCCGCGCTGGATCACATGCAGCGGGTGGCCGGGAATTTCGGAACGAACAGGGCTCAGCATTCGGACGGGCTCCCGGATTCACTGAAGGAACAACGGCCGGGGTGGCGGGGGAGTTGACCTGGCGATGCGCGCCATCTCCGGGCAAATCAGGCTTGCGGGAAATCCGGGTCAAATCGCTCGCGACGGGGAGCTAAAGCAGTCTAATCTGGTCATACTAGTGTTTCGGGCCAGGTGCTTGCGCCGGGCTGATGCGCAGGCGCTTGAGTAAGGCTTCAAACGCGATCAACGCATCCGACGCCTTGGCAGTGAGATTCCGCCGTGCCTCGATCACGACATAGTCGTCAACCCAGCACTCGTGTCGGCTAATCTGAGATTGCCAAGTATGCAAAGGTCATCAAGAACGCCGGAATTTCCCAAGAATAATAACCACTAAACGCCGATACGGATCAGCCCGCGAAGAGCTGAACCAGCGCCTGACAGTCTGCGGCCGGTGCTTGCCAGATCGTCCTGCAAGCCGCCGTCATATCGAATTGGGGCGCGGCGTCGCGCGCCAGGTTGGTCGCCTTCGCGCGAATCGCATCGGTGGTCAGCGGGTGCGCCGACGTGCCCCGACTGTCCATCACTTTCGCGCTGCGAACCGAACCGTCCGCCATTGTCAATTCCACGGCAGCGCCCATGTGCTCGGGATATTCAGCCTCGATCTCCAGATCCTGTTGGCCCTCGACCTTGTCCGCCAGCGCCAGAATCTCCTCGTTTCCCAGGTGCTCGTCGCGATAGGCGTCGAAGCGGTGCGGGCCGACGGCTAGGGTTGCGCCAACGACGTAGGGAAGGCTATATTGCGCCGCCATGACGGAGGTCGGGCGGCGCAACATGTGCTGATCGAAGATGACGCCGGGCCCGCGCACTAGGATGTGCCGAATCCCCGCCGCGGGTTCGCGGAAGCCTTCGGTGGCCTCATCCAGCGCATCGATCAAGGAATGGAACAAGCGGCAGCACGAATAAGGCTTCATGCTGATTTGATGAATCTGCAGCGGAGCACGCGGGTCGACGTCGAAGAGTTGTGGCCGTGGCTCCCGGGCGTAAAGCGCCAGCAATCCGTATTTGCCATCCAGCGCTCTCGATGGCGCCGAGACGCCACGCTTCGCCATGCCCGCGGCGAGGATGCCGTTCTGCGCCGCGTAACCGGCATGCAGCCGCTTGACCATCGTCCCTGCGGGCTCGTCGGAGAACTGCATCGAGCCGCCGGTCAACGAGAGCGCATGTCCCCATGCGCGCGCCAAGGCCGGGGCATCGAGGCTCTGCAACAGGGCTGCGGCGGTGGCGGCGCCGAACGAACCGAATAACGACGTCGGATGGAAGCCGGCAGCAACGACGCGCGAGGCGTTGGCAGCCATTCCTACACGCGCCATGGTTTCGTATCCGGCGGCGATGGCCGCGCACACAGCGATCTCGTCGACATGCGTCCCGGCCGCGACCGCCAGCGCCGTCGGAATGACGACTGCGCCGGGGTGGCTCATCGAGGCGTCATGAGTGTCGTCGAGTTCGTAGCCATGCGCAGCCGTGCTGTTGACCAGTGCCGCCACCGACGGGGCGACCGTAAAGCCGGCGCCAACGACCGGCGCAACGCCGCTGCCGCGGAAGGGCGTTGCCCAATCGCGCAACGCCAGCGTCCACGGCAGTTGACTGCCGCAAAGTGACACGCCCAGAAGATCGAGCAGGAGACGGCGCACCTGTTCCAGGTCGGCGGGTGCCAAGCGGGACTTGCCGAGCTTGACCATGTTCTCGGCAAATCGCAACGACAGATCCTGCTGTTCGGACATCGGGCCTTTTCCCGGTTGCTTGGTCCTGCGACTGCGGCGTACACCGACTCGATCCGGTGCCGAAGCGCTCGCCGTGTGCCCGTCAGCTTCCCTTGAAAGTTGCTTCGCGCTTTTCCAGGAAGGCGCCGATCCCCTCGTTCTTGTCGTCGGTGTTGTAGATCGCCGTGACCAGGAAACGCTCGAACTCGATGGCCGACGCGAGGTCCATCTGTATCCCCGCGCGTACCGCACGCTTGACATAGGCCACGCTGAGCGGTGCGCGCTTCTCATACACCCGGACCATGGTCTTCGCCTGTGCCAGCGCCTGGCCGGCGGGAACCAGGCGCTCGACAATGCCGGCGCGGAATGCATTTTCCGCATCGATAGGGTCGGCCGAAAACAGGATGTCGAGGGCCTTGCCGACGCCGATCAGGCGGGGCAGACGCTGCGTGCCGCCGGCGCCGGGGACGGTGCCGATCTTCGACGATGTCAGGGCGAAGCTCGCACCCGCGCCTGCGACCCGGATGTCGCACGCCAGTACGAACTCGAAGCCGCCGGTCATGCAGAATCCTTCGATTGCCGCGATGACCGGCTTGTCCAGCCTTTCGATGGTGTCGTTGAGTCGGTCCCAATGCTTCATGTAGTCGACACAGTCACGCGTCGACTTGATGCGCATCGCTTCGTTCAGGTCCGCGCCGGAGGAGAAGTACTGTTGGCCGCCGGTGATGATGACTGCACGCACGCTGTCGTCGTTTTCCACCGAGCGGGATGCCTCGGCGATTTCGCGCATCATTTCAATGCTGAATGCGTTTCGACGCTCGGGACGGTTGAGCTTGATGACAAAGGCTGCTCCATCCTGCGTGGTGACGATGGTATTGGTGGTCATCGGACTGTATGCTCCATGATGGATTGTGGGTCAGTTGAGGTGAACTGCGCGCGCCGCTTCGGCCGGGCCGAGGAATTGCATCATCAGTCGGGTGGTCTCGTGCGAGCGCTCGTATTGGACCCAGTGTCCGGCGCCGGCTACCGGTTCGAACGAAAGCGATGGCAGGGCCGCTCTGGCGATGGCGACTCGCGCGTCGAGGGAAGGGAAGGGCGTCTTGTCCAGAGCGCCATAGATCAACTGGACCGGGCAGTGCACTTTGGCCAAAAAGCCGACCAGCCGGTTCGACCAACTGATGTGCTTGTTGTTGAACCGCGCGCGCGCCAGATTGGCGCGGTGAATCTCGATGGCCGGCGCGTCCAGCGACGCAGGATCGGCGAGCATCATGGCCAGCAGATTGTGGCGCAGGAAATCGCGCAATCCGTCTTCGCCGGGCGCGAAGCTGCCACGTGGTCGCTGACCGAGAACGCGCCCGGTCGGCTTTTCGAATCCACTGGGCGCAAGCAGGCATAGACGGCGGATCTGCGCGCCAAGGCGCGCGGCGACACCGGCGGCGATCAGCCCGCCAAAGGAGAAGCCGGCAAGGTCGGCCTGCGTCCCGGCCCCGACCATTTGGCGCAATGCGGTCGCGACTAGCGCGACATAGCCATCGACCGAGATGTCGGCCGCCACATCGGGCGACTCACCATAGCCGGGCAGGTCCGGTAGGAAGACCAGGCGATGTCGGGCGAGAGCGGGGAGATTGCGGTGCCAGTGCAGCCAGGAACCGTATCCGCCGTGCAGCAGGACGAGTGCTTGCCCCGTGCCCAAGCGTCGGTATACCAATCCGCCGGGCGTGCGCTCCCGCACCATCGAACCGGGATCGAGGACGCAAGGCTCGCTGCTCATTTCCCGTCTGCTTCCATGGGCGCGCCCAGATAGGCTTCGATGACCTCGGGCAGCTCGATCACCGCGTCCGGCAGGCCTTGGACCAGTTCGCGGCCAAAATTGAGAACATAGACGTAATCGGACAGTTCGACGATGACATGCACTAGGTGCTCGATCATGACGATCGTGGTGCCGGCCTCCCGTATCCGCCGCAACACCATCATGATGTCCTCGAGCTCCTCGTGCGTCAGGCCTGCCATGACCTCGTCAAGCAACAGCAACTTCGGACTTGTCGCCAGCGCGCGAGCCAGTTCGAGCTTCTTCTTGGCGCCGAGCGTCAGCGACCCGGCGGCCAACTGCGCCTGCGCCTCCAACCCGACCAGCCGCAGCGCACTTTCGGACTCGACGCGCGCCTGCGCGAGGCTGCGGTGAATGCCGTTGCGTGAGAACAATGCGCCGGCCATCACGTTGTCGAGCACCGACATTTCGTCAAACGGCTGCACCACCTGGAACGTGCGGCCGATACCCAGCCGTGCAATGCGATAAGGCGGCAAACCGTGGATTGGCTCGCCTTCGAATACGATCGATCCCGACGTCGGTATCAGGTAGCCGGTGATGAGATCCAGCAGCGTTGTCTTTCCGGCGCCGTTCGCACCGATGATTCCCAGGAACTGGCCTTCGGCGACGGAAATCGTGAGGTTGTCGATCGCCTTCAAACCCCCGAAGGACTTTCCCAGTCGCGAAATTTGCAGCATCGCCTTCACGCGAATCCCCCCTCGCGTTGCGTGCCGATCGGCGCAGCCTTGATCGGCGCGGAGCCTTGATGGGTACGTCGCGGCGCCAGGAACGACTCCTGCACCAGCTTCGAGTTTCGCAACTCCGCGGCCGAACCGGCAAACGCGATGCGGCCGTTGGCCAGCACATAGCCCCGGTGCGCGATCGACAATGCCGCGCGCACATTTTGCTCGACAAAGAGGATACTGACGCCTTGTTCAGCCGTCTGCACGATCGCGCGATAGACATCGACGATAATCTTCGGCGCCAGGCCGAGCGAGGGTTCATCCAGCACCAGGAGTTTGGGGCGAGCCATCAGCGCCCGCGCGATGGCGAGCATTTGCTGTTCTCCCCCGGACATCAGACCGGCCTTCTGCATTCTGCGCGACGCCAATATGGGGAATAGTTCGTACACATCGGCCAAGGTGCGCTTGCGCTGCGGCCGCGCGCGGCGCGAGTACGAGCCGAGCAGGAGGTTCTCGTCGACCGTGAGATTCGGAAATACCTGGCGTCCCTCCGGCGCCAGGCTCACGCCCAACTCCACGCGATGGTGCGCCGCGACCTTATCGATCGGCGTGCCGGCAAATGCGACCTGGCCGCCCCAAGGTTTGAGCAAACCCGTCAACACACGCGTGGTGGTTGTCTTGCCGGCGCCGTTGGCACCGATGAGGCAGACCATCTCGCCTTCGCGAACCACGAGCGACAGGTCTTGCAGCACGACCGATTCACCGTAGCCCGCCCGAATGTTGGAAAGAGACAGCAGTTCGCTCATCGTGTCGTGCGGGTCGGCGTGGAATCGTCGGCAAGCGGCGCCTTGACGACCGATCGGAACAAACGGTCGATGCCGCCCTGGATGCCCTTGGGCAGATAGAGCACACAGATGGCAAGCGTCATGCCGAAGACCAGCAGGCTGACGCCCTCGACGTGGCCCAGCCATTGGCGCGTCACTTCACCCAGCCCGGCAGCGGCCAGGGTACCGAGGATCGGTCCCGCCAGCGTGTAGATCCCGCCCAGGATCGGCGCAATCTGCGCCATGAGCGTAATGTGCAGATTGAACGCGACGCCGGGATCGAGATAACCGCCATACCAAACGCTTACGGCGCCGGCATAGGAGGCCATCGCGCCGGAGACGATGACGATCGAGACGCGGTAGAGCATTGGATGAATACCCAGCATCTGCGAGGCCCGCTCGTTCGCTCGCATTGCCCGGAAGGCGTAGTGATAACGCGTCCGACTGACGTACCAGGAGAAACACGCCGCCAATACGGCGCCGCAGCCGGCCGCGATGTTCACCGCTAGCGCGCCGGGAAACAGCGCCGAGTCGAGGTACGCGCCTTGCGCACCGCCGGTCAGGTCGGGCAGCATGACCGCCATGACCCGCAGACCCTCCGACATGGCGAGCGTGGCGACGGCGAAATAGATGCCGCGAAGTCGGCCGGTGATCAGCGCCAGACCCGCGCCAATCATCGCGCCGCCGAGCATTCCGAACAGCAGCGATGGCAGGAACGGGATGCCAAAGTGATTGGCACAGAGGATCGCGACGTAGGAGCCCACACCCCAGAAGCCGGAGTGTCCGAGCGAGATCAATCCTGCCCCGGCCATCATGTTCCAACTGATGGCGATGATCGCCAGCGTGCAGGTGCGGAAGGTGAGGTCGGCGAGGCTCGGAGAGCCGATGAAAGGGACCGCAAGCACCGCGACGGCAAGCACGAAGCCTGCCCATCGCAGGAACAGTTCGGGACGCATCAGAGGCTAGGCCTCGGCATCGCCGAACAGGCCATACGGCCGAATGATCAATATGGCGGTGATCAACACGAACGCCACACCCTCCGCCCAGCCCGAGCCCTCGGTTACGTAGTACGCAAATCCGGTTTCCGCAAAGGCGAGCACGAAGGCGCCGACCACCATGCCGACGATGCTGCCCATTCCTGCGACGATCACGATCGCGACCGCCTTGACCAGCATCGGGAAACCCATGAAGGGCGTGACTGTGATGATGAAACTGACCACGACCCCGGTGGCAACGCCCAACGCCGAACTGAGTGCAAACGAGAGCGCATAGATGCCCTTGACGTTGATGCCCATCAGTGTCGCAGCATCGCTATTCTGGGCGACCGCGCGCACCGCGCGCCCGTCCTCCGTCCACTTCAGCCAGGCGATCAGCATCGCCACCAACAGGACCGCAACGCCGCAGCCGACCAGGCGGCCGTAGGGGATGAACGCGTCCCCGATGGTCAAGGCCTTCAACGCGTATTCCGGCGTGGTCGAGCGCGAATCACCGGACCAGAGAATCACCGCGATATGTTGTATCACCAAGCCGATCGCGAAGGTCAACAGGATCTGGTTGATGTTCGGCGCGGCGAGCACGCGCTCGATGAAAGCCTTGAACAGCAACCAGCCGCAGGCGAAGCCGAGGACGATCACCGCCGGCATTACGACCAGCGGATCGAGCCCCCATCCCGTGAACAGCCAGAACGCCGCATACGCACCGAGCATGATGAACTCGCCGTGCGCGAAATTGATGATTCGGGTGACGCCGAAGGCGAGCGCGAAGCCGATCGCCATCAGCGTGTAGAGTCCGCCGAGCAGAATCGAATCGATCAGGAATTGCGGCAGCAAGTTCATTGCCTACCCGTTTTCGACAATTTGATTATACGGCCTGCCCATGCCGTGCGACGAAGCGACCGGCGTCCCACCCAGCTCGGTCAGGCCGAGGGTACGGCCGGCTCGCCAGCGCCCGGAAGAGCGCCGACGGGCCTGGATCATTGTCTGCAAGTTTGCAGAGTGCCGTTCGCGATTTCCTTCGGATAGATCAACTTGCTGACGTAGCCGTTGCCTTCCTTGACCCGTTGGAACACCACCATCTCGCCGAACGCCTGGTGGGGTGTGATCTCGCTGGGCTTGAACTTGCTGTGAAGGCCCATCGGCGACTTGTAGTCTTGTCCCACCAACCAGGTTTTGAGCACGTCGCGATCAACGGATTTGGTCGCCTCCACTGCGAGCAGCGCCAGCACCGTGGAAACATAATAGCCGGCCTCGAGAAATTCCGGCTCCTTGCCGTACTTCGCCCGCCAGGCAGCTTCCCAAGCGGCTGCCGCAGGCAGCAGTTTGGGCTCGCGCGGGTCCGCCGGGAATGCAAGCCCAGTGACCCAGGTGGTAACACCGGTCCAACAATTCTGGGCCTCGCCGACTGCCTGCTGCCACTCGGTGAGTTGCGCCTGGGCGGTGCCCACCAGATACGGGATCCCGGTCTTTGCGGTATAGACCTGCTTGGCGAATTGGACGGCATCCGTCGTCTGCATTAGCGCATACAGAATGTCGGGACGCGTTGCGCGAACCTTGATGATCGCGGAATTGAAGTCGGCCGAGCCTTCGCGCACGAGTTCATTGGCAACGATCTCGAAGCCTGCCTCCTTGACATAGCGGCGCGCATCATCGATGTGCGCCCGCCCGTAAGCCCCGTCGGTAAAAACGAACGCGACTTTTTTCTTGGTGCCGACGGCCGCCTTCAACGCGTCCACATTGTTGATGTGATAGTAATAGGCCCACGCGTACGTATGGAAAAAGTACGGGTCCGGACCGACTTCCTTCTCGATTTTCGATGACGAACCGCCGGGCAATATCCAGATCGGCCGCTCCTTGAATTTTTTCCAGGGAGGCACGGCGGCGGCGGCGACGTTCGAGCCGTCCGGACCGATGATCAGATCGACTTTTTTGGTCTGGATCAGATCGTTCACGATTGAGACCGTCAACGCGTTGTCGGATTGCGTGTCGGCGAAAATCAATTCGATCTTGCGTCCGCCTGCCGAGTCGCCGCGCGTTGCCTTCCAGACCTCGATGGCGTGTTCGATGCCATTTTTTGCCTGTGAGCCATAGGCGACGTATTTGCCGGAGAGCGACGCGGGTGCGCCGATCTTGAATACACCCTGGGCCTCCGCGCTGGAGAGCCCGATGCCCAGCGACAGCACGCCGAGCCCCATTGCGTAGACCAGGTTCCAGAATCTGTTCAGCATCTCCATTTTCTCCTTTACCTGCGTGATTGGCATTTCGCCGTCAAATACGCCACTTCCTTGCCCCACTCCTCGGCGCAGCATAAGGCACGCCGTCCGAGCGCGAGTTTACCGCGCAAACTTCCTGTCGCGAGGCCGCTCCACTCCAGTATGGCACTTTTTTTTTGCGCCCCAATTTTCATATACAGTGTTACATGCAAAGTTGCTGAAGTCAATGCGCGAGCCCATGCCTAAATGGGATAGGGAGGCAGACGTGATGGCCGTTGGTTTCGGCGGCGCGGGCGCTGCGACCGCGATAACGGCACACGACCTGGGCGCCACCGTCCTGCTGCTGGAGAAGGCGCCGGAGGGAGAGGAGGGCGGCAACACGCCCATACCGAGACTCTCCAACGCGGGCGAGCTCGGGTCGATCTACGGCTACCTGTATCAGGGCACCGGCAATATCGGCGAATGCCTGGCGTTCGGCCGCATCTGTGCTCGCAACGCTCATCGCAGAATCGCCTTGGGACGAATAGGAGCGACGCTCGTTCGCAAACCCGCCCGCTGAGGGAAAAAGGCCAAGTGCTGGCATCGGCGCGCGTTTTGAGGCAAAATATCTCGTAAGCGCTTGATGGCCGCGGTTTTTCGCGTCTTGTTCCGCAGTGCATCAAGTCCGGTTTCGTGCTCATATTGAAAATTTGAGGTAAGCGCATGGCGGAGATTCCGCTCATCCTGACGCTCGACATGCACGGCGTCCCGCATCGCTGGGTGACCTGGCAGCAGTCCTGCTATTACTACGCCAAGAGCCTGGTGGCATGGACGCTGGGTGAAAGCGCGTTCACGTTCTACGGCGGCACTTCGCGCAAGACCGGCGAGCGCTCCAGCATCACCGCCAATTCCATCATCGCCATCAAGGGCAAGGCGATGGCGGCGCGGGGCTTCTCCCAAGTGCCGCCGCTCAGCAATCGCGAGCTGTTCCGCCGCGACCGCCATATCTGCGCCTACTGCGGCGCCGAGTTCGGATATCTGCGTCTCACCCGCGACCACATTACGCCGCTGTCGCGCGGCGGCCGCGACCACTGGATGAACGTGGTGTCGGCCTGCCGCCACTGCAACGGCGTCAAGCGCAACCGCAAGCCCGAGGAAGCCGGCATGGAATTGCTGTACACGCCTTACGTGCCGAACAAGGCCGAGTACCTGATCCTCACCAACCGCAAGATCCTTTCCGACCAGATGGGTTTCCTGGTCCAGCACGTCGCCGCGCACAGTCGCGTCACGCCGCACGCCTTGGTGCGCGTCTAGGTGACTCCCGGCTACTGGCTGCGCGCCAAGCGCGCGCTGGCGCGCCGCGACGCGGTGCTCGCGCGCATCATCCGCGCCCATCCGCGCATCGCGCTGGCGCGCCGCGGCGAGCCGTTCAAGACGCTCGCCCGTTCCATCGTCGGCCAGCAGATTTCGGTGAAGGCGGCCGAGTCGGTATGGAACCGGGTGCTGGTCCTAGCCCCCGACGCAACGCCCGAGCAGATGCTGAAGGCGCGCCGCCGGCTCCCCGGCTGCGGCCTGTCGCAGCGCAAGGCCGAGTACATCGCGGACCTCGCGCGCCACTTTGCCGACGGCAGCATCCATGCGCGCGACTGGCCGGACATGGAGGACGAGGCGGTGATCGCCGAGCTCGTCCAGGTGCGCGGCATCGGCCGCTGGACGGCGGAGATGTTTCTGATGTTCAACCTGCTGCGGCCCGACGTGCTGCCGCTGGACGACCTGGGCCTGCAGAAGGCGATCAGCCTGCATTACTTCGACGGCGAGGGCGTCGCGCGCGAGCGCGTGCGCGAGCTTGGCGCGAACTGGGCGCCGTGGCGTTCGGTCGCCACCTGGTACCTGTGGCGCAGCCTCGACCCGGTGCCGGTGGAATATTGAAACGCCGCAACAGCGTCTGAGTACGCTGGCCGGACAGTGGGATAGAATAAGGCGTTCTTCGCATTCATCGCAGCTTGAGCATTTGAAAACGACTTTCCTCGAATTCGAGCAACCGATTTCCGATCTTGAAGCGAAGATCGAGGAGTTGCGTTTTGTGCAAGACGACTCGGCGGTGGATATCTCGGAGGAAATCGCGCGGCTGCAGAAAAAGAGCAATGCGCTGACCAAGGACATTTACGCCAAACTCACCCCCTGGCAGATGGCGCAGGTCGCGCGTCATCCGCAACGCCCGTTTACGCTCGACTACATCAATCTGTTGTTTACCGATTTCGAGGAACTGCACGGCGACCGCTCCTACGCCGACGACTTGTCCATCGTCGGCGGCTTGGCGCGCTTCAACGGCCAGTCGGTAATGGTGATCGGGCAGCAGAAGGGCCGCGACACCAAGGAAAAAATTCTGCGCAACTTCGGCATGCCGCGTCCGGAGGGCTACCGCAAAGCCATGCGCCTGATGCGCCTGGCGGAAAAATTCGCCATCCCGGTGCTCACGTTCGTCGATACGCCCGGCGCCTATCCAGGCATCGGCGCCGAGGAGCGCGGCCAGTCCGAGGCGATCGGCCACAGCCTCTACGTCATGGCCGAGCTGAAAGTGCCGATCATCTGCACTGTCATCGGCGAGGGCGGATCGGGCGGCGCGCTCGCGCTTGCCGTGGGCGACATTGTGATGATGCTGCAATACGCCATCTATTCGGTGATCTCGCCCGAGGGTTGCGCCTCGATCCTGTGGAAAAGCGCCGACAAGGCGCCCGAGGCGGCGGAAACGATGGGTATTACCGCCAACCGCCTGAAGACCCTGGGCCTGATCGACAAGATCGTCAGCGAACCTCTGGGTGGCGCCCACCGCGACCACGCGGCCATGGCGCTGATTTTGAAAAAGGCGCTGCAGGATGCGCTACGTTCATTCTCCAGCAAGGGCATCGACGAGTTGATCGAGGCGCGCTTCGACCGCCTGATGGACTATGGCAAGTTCAAGGAAGCCGAAACCGAATAGCGCGGACGGCGTCGAAGCCGCGGTAGGCGCAGCGCTCAAGCCTTTGCTCTTTCCCCGGGC
>Ga0209514_10007323_pt1 | contig 13083 bp, 17 predicted proteins | sample Subgrocontami58m_FD_187452 | JGI IMG/M metagenome (GOLD analysis project Ga0209514, IMG submission 187452) | Subsurface groundwater microbial communities from S. Glens Falls, New York, USA - GMW37 contaminated, 5.8 m (SPAdes) (version 3) | ecosystem: Environmental > Aquatic > Deep subsurface >...
ATTACTGATGATGTAAAGTTAAATCTAAAATTATTTGATGAGGATATTGAGCAAGTGCCATCCAGGAATGGTTATGGGGAGGGGTTGGTTTTGGCAGGGGAGGAAAATCCTAATGTGGTGGCTTTATGTGCTGATTTAACAGATTCAACTAAAACAAGAGCATTTGCAGATAAATTTCCTGATCGTTTTGTGGAAATCGGGGTGGCAGAACAAAATCTAGCAACAGTAGCAGCGGGAATGGCTTTGGAAGGAAAAATTCCTTTTATTTCCTCATATGCCATGTTTTCCCCGGGCAGAAATTGGGAACAGATTAGAACTACTATTTGTTACAATGATGTGCCGGTAAAGATTATTGGCTCTCACGCAGGTGTCTCGGTTGGGCCGGATGGGGCCACCCATCAAGCCTTGGAAGATATGGCCATTATGAGAGCTTTGCCCAACATGGTGGTGATTTGTCCGGTAGATAGTATAGAAGCAAAAAAAGCTACACTGGCCATTGCCAAAAACAATAAGCCTTCTTATATCAGGTTATCCCGGGAAGGAGTGCCGGTTATAACGACCGAAAATACCCCTTTTGAAATTGGCAGAGCCGAAGTGTTTAATGATGGAAAAGATGTGGCTGTAATTGCCTGTGGACAAATGGTATATAGAGCCTTGCAGGCTGCTAAAGAGTTGGAATCGCACAAAATTAGTGTTCGAGTAATAAATTGTTCCACTATTAAACCTTTAGATAATATAACTATCCTAAAAGCAGCGGAAGATTGCGGGGCAATAGTGACAGCGGAAGAACATCAAGTTAATGGAGGTTTAGGCTCGGCTGTGGCAGAATTGGTGAGTCAATACTTTCCGGTGCCTATGAAAATTATCGGAATAGAAGATCATTTTGGAGAATCAGGCGAACCTGATGAACTTTTGGAAAAATTCGGCCTAACTAAAGAGGCCATTATCAAAGCAGTAATTTCTGTCCTGCGCATGAAAGAAAAATAATGAATTGCAGTTTATGTACGCAAACTTTGGCAGGACTTTGGGGAGGAATGCTGTTTCTCCTAAGCTTTACTTTTATACTACTTGCGGAATTTTTCCGTGGCTTATTTTTTAGCGGGAAGCAACAAAATCAGGATTCTTAATGTAATTACTAAAACAGAAAAAACAAAAGTTATTTGGCCAAGAAGCCTTTTTATTACTAAAACTCCATTTACTTGTTCCATTAAATAAAAATGAGATACTGCCAGAGTCATGGCTAGATATGAAGTTAGTTGAACAGTTTTCCAAACTTTGGGGGAAAAGCCAAAAGTCCGGAAGTTTTAATCATCTCTCAGGCGATGCTTGAGTGTTTTGTCTATATTTTGGCTTGTTAAATAAAGATGTAAGCAGTAAGATGAATATAGATATAAAAAGAAAGAAGGTGAGAAACTAATTTAGAAAATGACTAAAAATTTATCTAATAAATACTTATTATTTGTTCTTGGGGTGGTGGGCTTTATATATTTAAAAAGCAGCTGGGGAAAGATCATGGGAGGAGAATTTGTTAATAATTTAGGGGGGACCTTGGGAAAATTTGCCAGTAAAAATCCCTATCCTTGGATGCAGAATTTTTTGCAAAGCGTGGCTATCCCTAATTCCAATATATTTGGACTGTTGACCATGTGGGGAGAGTTTTTATCAGCCTTGGCAATTCTCGTATCTGTTTTTTATCTGGTTTTTAGTACACAAAAAAGCAAACTCTTTATCTTTCTGCTTTTAGCCGGTAGTTTTGTTGGTTTGTTTTTAAATTTAATTTTTTATTTTGCAGCAGGTTGGATCAGCCCATCTACGGAAAGTTTAAATTTATTAATGTTTATGGTTGAACTTACGGGATTGGTATATGGTCTGAAACTATTGAAAAAGTAATATAGTTTTAATGGATACTTCAAAATTAATACAAAAATTAAAAGAAACCTTTAAAGGGGAAATTGTTTCTGATGAGAAAATACTGGCTTTGTATAGTCACGATACTTCCCTTTTTGAAATTAAGCCTCAAATTGTGGTTTTTCCGTCAAATGTAGCTGACATAAAAGCTTTAGTTTCTTTTGTTAAAAAAAATAAAAATAAATATCCCAAACTTTCTATAACTGCCAGAGGCGGAGGCACGGATATGACTGGGGGAGCTATTAATGATTCAATCATCCTTGATTTCTCAAGACATTTAAACCAAATAGGTGAGATTAATCCAGAAGGAACTATGGTTGAATCAGGAGTTTTCTATCGTGATTTTGAAAAAAAGACTTTAAAGAAAGGCTTATATTTACCATCTTTTCCTGCTTCAAAAAATATCTGTTGCCTTGGAGGAATGATAGCCAATAATGCAGGTGGAGAGAAAACTTTGGCTCACGGTAAAATTATTGATTATGTTCTGGAGTTAAAAGTAGTTTTAAGTGACGGGCGGGAGTATATATTTAAAAAAAATAGTAAAAAAGAGCTGGAGAAAAAAATTAAACAGGATAATTTTGAAGGGGAGATTTATAAAAAAATCTATAAATTGGTAGTAGAAAATTTGGAAGTAATAAAAAATGCTAAGCCAAAAGTAAGTAAAAATTCAACAGGATACAATCTTTGGGATGTGTGGGATGGGGTTAATTTTGATTTAACAAAGCTGTTTGTAGGCTCACAAGGCACTTTGGGAATGGTGACAGAAGCAAAAATAAAATTAATTGAAAAAAAGAAGCACTCGGGACTTTTGGTAATTTATTTAAATGATATAAAAATATTGCCCCATTTAATTAAAGATGTATTGTCCCTGCACCCTGAAAGTTTTGAAGCTTTTGATGCCTATACTTTAAAGCTGGCTTTGCGGTTTATGCCTCAATTTATCCAAATTTTGGGTTTAAAAGGAACAATCAGCATGGGAATGCAGTTTTTGCCTACTTTGTTCTCGTTTGTTTTTAAGGGTTTACCTAAATTTACTTTGTTGGTGGAATTTGACGCAGATACCCAAGAAGAAATTAATAAAAGGGTAGAAAATTTAAGAGCAAAAATAACCAATTATCCAATAAAAACAGTCTTAGCTGAAAAAGATAAAGAAGCAGAAAATTATTGGACTATCAGAAGGGAAAGTTTTAATCTACTGCGGAAAAATGTTAAAAACAAACACACTGCGCCTTTTATTGATGATTTAATTGTTAGGCCTGAATATTTGGTGGATTTTTTTCCCAAACTGACAGCTATCTTGGAAAAACATAAACTGGAATATACAATGGCCGGCCATATGGGAGATGGCAACTTTCACATAATTCCTTTAATGGATTTTTCTAAGGCTTCGGAAGTTGATAAAATTCCCGTGATAGAAGATGAAGTAAATCAGTTAGTGATCAGTTTTGGCGGATCAATTTCCGCGGAACACAACGAGGGGCTGGTGAGAGGTCATTATATTAAAAAAATGTACGGAGAAAAAGTCTTTGGTTTTTTTAAAGAAGTAAAAGAAATTTTTGATCCAAATAATATCTTTAATCCCCATAAAAAAACCGATGCCAGCCAAGCTTATTCCCTGTCTCATATCAGGGAGAAATTTTAACCTCCTCGTGCTACTATTAGCTCATGGTTATTTTCATTGACGAATCAGGTACTCATAAACAGTCTGGGCATGCAGCTAATGCCATTGTTTACATTGAAATAGAAAACCTTCAGGAAGTTGAAGAGGAGATAAAAGAAATTTTAAAGCAGTTGAAGTTTGATTTTTTCCATTGGGCTGATCATGGTTGGAAAGTGAGAAGCAAATTTCTGAAAAAGATTATTAAACTCGATTTTACTTTTAAGATAGGCATTTTTAAAAATCCGGTCAAAACCGACCAAATGACTGGAATAGTGCTTGAGGAGTTAATTACAGAAAAAACTATTAAGAATGTATTTATAGATGGTAAACAACCCAAATGGTATGAAAGAAAATTAAAGAAGGTATTGCGGGATAAAGGTATATCAATAAAAAAGCTAAAAACTGTCAGAAATGAAAGTTCTCATCCCGGAATTCAACTGGCAGATACTTTGGCAGGACTGTTTCGTTACCATTTTGAAAATCCTAAAGCAGAAGATGCGAAAGAGTGGGTTAGTAGGTTCAAAAAAGCAAATAAACTTTTATCTCAAGAGGTTTTCCAATAAACAAGTTTTTACTTAGTAAGAAAAACCCCCGATTAAATCGGGGGTCAGTTAATCCAGCTAGTTTAAATTGCTTTAGACTTGGCCAACACGGGCCTTTGTTACCGGTAACTAGTTGATGATAATATACCACAAATTAAAATTAAATGCAATTGGTAATTTGTGCTTAATTTGGGAAGGGGAAATTTAATGAGGACGAAAAGTGGAAGCTTTTTCTTTTGCCCAAGCTAAAAATGGTTCACTGACTTGAGTATGACCATTACTTCCCACAATTTGTCCGGTTTCTAGATTAACAGGTTTATACCCTTCTTTGCTATATGGATAAGGTCCGTCATGTGAGACTTTATCTATGCCTACATTCGATATTTCAACTAGTGTGGTTTTACCTTCTCGTCGAAGTCGAACCCCCCCTTGTTGTAATAAATGTTCAAAGCCTTGTGAGCCTTTTTCTTGGTAGTTCATATAAATTAAATTATATACGCTCACAGAAAATTTTGCAACAAGTATTTTTCTTCTTGTGTTAAACTGAAAATTAGACATGGAAAGAGGAAAATTATTAAATCGTTTAATTTTTGTTTTTTCTTTACTGGGACTTTTGGTGTCTGCTTTTTTGGCATATGAATATAGTAGTCCGGAGGGGATAACTTGTCCTATTACAGGAGCGGGTTGCGACATTGTTAGAAACAGCGCATATTCCAGCATGCTTGGTATTTCCTTGCCTTTTTTTGGCATAGCTTTTTATTTATTTGTGGCTTTGCTCTCCATCTTATCGACAAATTCCTTCAAAAAGCCTATAATGTATAAGTTAAAATTAGTAGTTATTTTATTTGGTTTTCTTTTTGGAGTTTATTTAACAAGCTTAGAAGCTTTTGTGATTAAGGCATTTTGTTTTTGGTGTATGGTGTCTTTTATTATTTCGGGATTTTTGTTAGCACTGGCCACATTGGAATATAAAAATTATGCTACAAAATTTAAGCAGTGAAACTAAAATTTTAGGAGGAGTGCTAATTTTTAGCCTTGTATTAATTCTGGGAGCAGTTTTTTTACTGGGTAGGAGTGATAATACCCAAGAAATTAAGGGAGAAAAAACTTTTACCATTGATTATTCCAAAGGGCAGAAAATAGGCAGTGACAGCGCTAAGGTAAAACTGGTGGAATTTTCCGATTTTCAGTGTCCTGCTTGCAAGGCAGCAGAGCCTGAAGTTAAGCAGGTTTTAGCAAAATATAAAAATGATTTGCAGTTTATTTACCGTCATTTTCCTTTGCCTCAACATAAAAATGGTAGGCCTGCAGCTACTTTAGCTGAAGCAGCCGGAGAAAAGGGAAAATTTTGGGAAATGCATGATAAGCTTTTTAGCTCACAAGAAAATTGGTCAGCTCTATCCGACCCCATGGATTATTTTTTGGATTTAGCCGGATCAATAGACCTTGATAAAGATCAGGTTAAAAAAGCCTTGGAAAGTAAACCATATGAGGCAAAAATCAATGAAGATGTATCAGAAGGCCAAGCTTTAGGAGTTAATTCTACCCCCACATTTTTTGTAAACAACAAAAAACTCAAATTACAAAGTTTTTCAGATTTGGATACTGCTATTGCAGACGAGCTAAAAAAGTAGTTGTGTTATAATTTTTATATGACAATAGATTGGACAAACATTTATAAAAAGTACAAAGGTCTTTGGGTGGCTTTGAAAGATGATGAAGTAACTGTGATCTCCTCTGGTAAAAATCTGGAATTAGCTTCTAAAAAGGCAAAAAATAAAGGTTTTGAAAATCCAATATTTTTTAAGGTACCAAAGACATTAACTTATTTTGTAGGAGCCACAGTATAACTAAGCGTGAAATTCTCTTCTCTGGTAATTTCCTTCCAAAAGTCATAAAATTTGCTTGTTTAATATATTGCAAAGTATATGCTAATATGGTAATATATTTATAAGCAAAGCTTGAAAACTTCGTTTGAAAGATGAGCTTTCAAACTCGTTTACGAATACATCCTTTGAGTGGGACGAGAATAAGAACAGGGATAATCTAGAAAAGCACGGAGTAAATTTTGAGACTGCCCAATACGCATTTATTGATCAAAAGCGTGTGATTGCGGAGGATTTGGGTCACAGTAAGGATGAATTGCGTTATTATTGTTTTGGAAAAGTGAAAGGAGGTGTATTAACTGTCCGTTTCACATATCGGAGTAACAGCATTCGAATAATTGGAGCTGGTTACTGGAGAAAGGGAAAAAATATCTATGAAAAACAAAATGAAATACAGTAATGAACTGATTGAGGCGAGAGTGGTAAGTGACTTTTTACCAAGTCCTGAAAATTTAATTTTGAAGGAGAAAAAGAAAAGAGTTACATTAACGCTTACTCAAAATAGTCTTAATTTTTTTAAAGACTCTGCAAGAAAGCATAAGGCCTCTTATCAGGGGATGATCCGTCGTTTGATTGATTACTATGTTGTCAATCAGCAAGCATAATGCTAAAAATTCCATAGGTGTCGTATCTAGACCACCCCCCAGGTGGACAAACAGTCAATTTGCTTGTTAATCTAGCCTCAAAAATGGTAAAAATCCGCAGGTGTCAACCTATTCCACCCCAAGGGTGGAAGCAGGGTGGAAGTACTCCATTTTCTCCATTTTTCTGTAAATTCCCTAGGTATTCTATCTAATCCACCCCCTAGGTGGGATGTGGTGCCATCCGGCTCAGGTGGATAAGAGCTTGACGGGATGATTTGATTGTAATATAATGACAGTTGCAGGATCAGAATAATTTGATTTTAATTAATTATGTTAGATAGAAATGTAGAAATTTTTTCAAGAGTATCTCCTACGGATCGTGGTATCGGTAGGCTTGAGATATTCGGACCAGACCAAGCAGTATTTTCTGAAGATAAACAACGCCCTGCAATAATGGTTGAATCAGATGAAGGAGTATTCAATTGTATTTGGATAAGTCGTATCCGGACATCTTTAGCTGTGGCAAGAGTAATGCGATTTTGGGAAAAACCAATTCAATGGCAATCGCGTGGAAAAGGTTTTGAGACTACTGTAGATGGTGTGTGGTTAGTATATGAAGGTGATCAAAGCGATCATCCTTGGGCTCCACGGTTTGTTTGTCAGGCTGGTTCTCTTCCAGTTCAGCCGTTATCGCGATTGATAGCGTCAACTTCAATGAATCGGCAACTGCGTCGTTCAGATCTCATTGAGGGAATGATTAGAAATTTTGTTGCTCTTGCAGAACCTGTGACATACTAAATTTAGCTTAAAATTCCCCAGAAATTTTATATCTTGACATATCCCCTATGGGGGGATATACTAGTTAAGTATGTATAGACCCAAGGATACGGAGGAGCGGATTTTACACAGGTTAAAAATTGCCAAGGGGCACCTGCAAAAAGTTATTTCTATGGTTGAAACGGGGCAGTATTGCATTGATGTTATTCACCAATCCCAAGCTGTACAGAGAGCTTTGCAGGAAGCAGACAGTTTAGTTTTGGAAAACCACTTAAAAACTTGTGTGGTAGATCATATAAAAAAAGGTGAAGTAGATAAAACTGTTAAAGAAATTATGGAGGTAGTTAAGAAAGTCAAATGATTGATAAAAAGATTGTTATCGGCATTATTTTAATAAGCCTTATAATCTTAGGAGGAGGAATATTTTTACTTTCCCAATCATCGAGCACCCCAAAACAAGAGGTGATTTTATCCCAAAATGCCAAGCTGGAAGTTGGTGAGAAAACTTTTGATTGGGGAGTGATTAAATACAGCGGAGATAAGGCTACTAAAACTTTTATTATTAAAAATATTGGTTCAGACTTGCTAAAACTTTACAATATTAAAACTTCCTGTGCCTGTACCAAAGCCAATTTAACTATTGATGGAAAACTAAGCCCTGATTTTGGTATGCATACTCAGTCTTCATGGAAAGGAGAAATTGCCCCTGGTAAAGATGCTATACTGAATGTGATTTTTGATCAAACTTTTCATGGTCCAACAGGGGTAGGTTCAGTGGAGCGGTTAATTTCTATGCAGACCAATGATCTTACCTCCCCTACTCTGGAGTTTAAATTAACAGGTAATGTAGTTAAGGATTAAAATGAAACTGAAAAAATTATTTAATATAAGATTGCCTTTATGGTTGGTGTTGGTTTTGGTTATTGATGCTGCCGCGCTAGCTGGTTTGGGAGAATATGTCTGGTGGAAAAATCAAACTCCTCCTGATCCTGCAGCCAAAGTGGCTTCTATTAAATTGCAGGTTTTACCCCAAAAAGGTTATACCACTTCTTTAAAATGGCAGGATTTGAGAAAGAAATTGGTGGAGGTAGGAGCGATTGACCCGGAAAAATTCCAGTTTAATCCCGAATCTCGGGACTACATTAAAATAGATGAACAAAACTCCCGCGAAATAGTCAATTTTTTCTGGGCCTTGGGTTTAACCCAAAAAAGCCAAGTTTTGGATGAAGGCCCAATGAAAAAAGGAGAAACCCCTTTGGGAAATTTTGCCTCAACAGGTGGTTGGACTTTAGGTAAAAAAGAGGCGGTGGAACTTTACTCATCAGTGGAATTTTTTTCTTTGAACGGCTTTCAGCAAGATCTGGTTAAAAAAATTAGTGACAATGTATTTAGGCCTTGTTGTGGCAACCCCACCAGTTTTCCCGACTGCAATCATGGTATGGCTGCCTTGGGTTATATTGAATGGGCGGTTTACAATGGTTTGCCGGAGGAGCAAATTTTTAAAGATTTACTAGCTTTTAATACTTTTTGGTTCCCGCAAAATTATCTGGAAATGGCCATGTTTTTTGATAAGCAAGGCATAAATTGGAAAAAAGTTGATCCCAAACTTGCTTTATCCCGGGATTATTCATCAGCTCAAGGGGCAGCTAGGATAAAGCAGGAGGTGCAAAGTGTGACGGGCTTGCAAATTCCGGCCGGAAGTTGTGGAGCATAAACATGGAAGGAATGTTGTTACAAACATCACTTATAGCCGCCTTTGTAGCAGGGATGGTAGCTTTATTTGCTCCTTGCTGCATTACTTTTTTACTACCTGCTTATTTGGGTAGTGTTTTTAAAGAAAAAGAAAAAGTGCTTTTTATGACCTTGGTTTTTGGGCTGGGAATTTTTGTGGTGCTTTTGCCGGCAGTTTTAGGGGTGCAGCTTATCAATCAGTTTCTTTTTCGCAACCATGATTTTATTTATATTCTGGGAGGGGTAGTAATGCTGGGGGTTGCCTTGGCGACTTTTTTAAACTTAAAAATGCCTATGCCAAACCTGCCTGGGATGCGAATGGGTAAAAGAACAGATATTTTATCTGTTTTTATTTTGGGAATTTTTTCCGGTATTACCTCGGCCTGCTGCGCGCCGGTTTTAATTGGCATTTTAACTTTGACTTTCTTATCTCCCAGCTTTTTGGGAGCCATTTTAGTGGGAGGGATGTATGTTTTGGGCATGGTTACCCCACTTCTTTTGATGTCCATCTTTTTGGAAAATAAAGTAGCCAAACTTTCAATACTCCGCAGACCTGTGTTTGGGGGAATAATTTTAAGTAATCTAATTGCATCTTTAGTTTTTTTTATAACAGGTCTGGTAATTTTGTATTTAAGTTTTACAGGGAGGTTATCTTCTTCCGGTATGGATCAGTTTACCAAGCTTATCCAAAATGCCGGAGGATATGTAAATAACATGATGGGAAATAATTTATTAATAAATATACTTTTTCTTTTATTCATGGGATACTTTATATATTGGGTAGTAAAAAGGAGGTGAAAAGTATGCTTAATGCCAAAGTTTTTGCTAATGCTGCTGCTGCAGTAATGGGTGTTTGGGTGTTAGTTTGCGCATTGTTATCATATCTGGCGCCGGATTTATTATTTAGTGTGGCTCAATCTTGGATGCACACTATAAATCTGGAAACAGTCAAGTCCACATTCAGCCCTGATTTAGGTTTAATGATCGTGGGTTTTGTGACAGCGGTCGGGTTAACATGGATTACAACTTTTGGGGTGATTTCTTTGTATAACAAATGGACAAAATAATTGTTACAGCACTAGGATTTATTGGCATAATTTTTACTGTCTGGTTTTTTTTGATGAAAAAAGAAAAACAAGTTACAGTTGTGGATGAAGTGGATATAACTGTTAACGGCGGATATTCACCTGAAGTTATTTCTATTCCTGTTGGAAAAATTACCAAAATTAACTTTTTAAGAACTGATCCAACAGATTGTTTGGGAGAAATAGTTTTGGGGGATTTTAAGATTAAAAAAGAGTTGCCTTTAAATCAAAAAGTTACTGTGGAAATCAAGCCGGAAAAAGCAGGGGAGTATGTTTATAGTTGTGGAATGAATATGTATCATGGAAAAATCATAGTCAAATGAATACTCAAACTAAAACCTTTCCAATTCAGGGTATGCATTGTGCCAGCTGTGTGAGGTTGATTGAAAAAGCAGTTGGTAAACTTGATGGAGTTTCTGCTTGCAATGTTAATTTGGCAACCAATAAAGCCTCGGTTTCCTTTGATCCGCAAAAAGTTTCAGATCAAAAAATAACTTTAGCTGTGGAAAGTGTGGGATACAAGATAGCAAGCGGAGATCAAGACAAGCCAAAAGAACTAGATCAATTAAGAAAAAAGGTTTTTGTGAGTTTATTTTTGGGAAGCTTAATTGTAGTGGGAGGATTTTTAGGAATGCCTTTTTGGATGCAGTTAATTTTGGCCACTCCTGTGCAATTTTGGGCAGGATGGGGATTTTATCAAGCCACAATTCCGGCGCTGCGTCATAGAACTGCCAACATGGATACATTGGTGGCTATTGGTACTTCTGTGGCTTTTGGTTATTCGGCTTTTGTGGCTATTTTCCCGCAGGTTGTTAAAAGCATAGGTATAAAACCAGAACCATACTTTGATGTATCTACTATTATTATTGGCTTAATTTTATTGGGTAGATTTTTAGAAGCAAGGGCCAAAGCAGGGACATCAGAGGCCATCAAAAAACTAATTGGCATGCAGGCCAAAACTGCCCGTGTCCTTCGCAAAGCTCAGGATAAATGGGTTGAGGAAGATATACCAATTTCTGATGTGGTAGTGGGGGATGTGATTAGGGTTAGACCAGGAGAGAAAATTCCGGTTGACGGGGTGATTTTGGAAGGGGAGAGTTCTATTGATGAGTCAATGGTCACAGGAGAAAGCATGCCGGTTGATAAAACCAAAGGGGACAGTGTGGTTGGCGCTACCATAAATAAAACCGGCACTTTTACATTTAAAGCTTCCAAAGTGGGGAAAGATACTTTACTTTCACAAATTATTAAACTGGTGGAAGAAGCGCAGGGCTCCAAAGCTCCTATTCAAAGATTGGCTGATTTAATTTCTTCTTATTTTGTGCCGGTGGTTATAATTTTGGCAATTTTAACTTTTGTTGTTTGGTTTGTTTTTGGTCCCTCACCCGCATTTTTATTTGCCATGTTAAATTCCATTGCTGTTTTGATTATTGCCTGTCCTTGCGCCATGGGTTTGGCCACACCAACAGCTATTATGGTTGGTACTGGCATTGGGGCAGAACATGGGATTTTGATTAAAGATGCCAAAAGCTTGGAAACTGCCCACAAAATCAAAACCATTATTTTTGATAAAACAGGAACATTGACAGAAGGTAAGCCAGTGGTAACTGATGTGAAGGGGGATGTTTTACAACTGGCTGCCTCTTTGGAAAAAGGATCAGAACATTCCTTGGCTGAAGCTATTATTGCTAAAGCAGAACAAGAAGGTCTTGCCCTGAGCGTAGTCGAAGGGTTTAAGGCTATTCCGGGTCATGGGGTGGAAGGGGTAATAGATAAAAAGAAAGTTGTTTTGGGAAACAGAAAATTAATGAAAAAAGAAAATATTTCAGTTGATGAAAGCCAAGTAGAAAAACTGGAAGAGCAGGGAAAAACAGTGATGATGTTGGGAGTGAATGGAAAACTGGCAGGACTGATTGCAGTGGCAGATACTATTAAAACCAGCGCTAAAGATGCTGTAAAAAAATTGCAGGACATGGGAATAGAGGTGGTGATGATTACAGGGGATAATCAAAGAACTGCGGAGGCTATTGCCGGGCAAGCAGGAATTAAAAAAGTATATGCAGAGGTATTGCCGCAAGAAAAAGAAGAAATTGTCCGCAAGCTACAAAGAAGCCTGCCTGCCGGCAGGCAGGTGGCTTTTGTGGGAGACGGAATAAATGACGCGCCTGCTTTGGCCCAAGCTGATGTGGGAATTGCCATGGGGTCTGGCACTGATGTGGCAATTGAGGCAGGGGATATAACTTTAATTAATTCAGATTTGCGCTCGGTGGCAGCAGCCATAGATTTATCTAAAAAAACCATGAGAACTATTAAATTAAATCTTTTTTGGGCTTTTGGTTATAATATAATATTAATACCAGTGGCTATGGGAGTGTTATATCCTTTTTGGGGAATATTACTTAACCCCATTTTTGCATCAGCTGCCATGGCCTTGAGTTCAATATCAGTGGTTTCAAATTCGCTTCTTCTGAAGAGATATAAGATTTAATTCCTTTACTCATACAAAAAAATCTTATTGACTTTTCTTATTAAACCTACTAGTATTTGAATAGTTGTTCAAATAATATGTTTAAGTATCAGCAGATAAAAAAAGAATTACAGAATAAGAAAGAGCTAACCGCTTGTGCCAAGCAACTGGGAGTTGTTGGTGACGCCACAAGACTCAAGATTTGTTATCTCCTTTGTCATTATCCAGAGGTTTCTGTTGGTGAAATGGCAGAAATCCTAGATACTTCTGTTTCCGTTGTTTCCCATAGCGTGAAGAAACTTTTAGAGCTGAATTTAGTTAGGAGAAGGAAAGAATCCCAAACAGTTTATTATTCTTTGGCAGCTAATGATTTTACTAAAACTTTAAGAGAGTTTATTACATAAACATGGAGCAATTTGATTTGATTATTATCGGAGGAGGAG
>Ga0209514_10007331_pt1 | contig 13071 bp, 8 predicted proteins | sample Subgrocontami58m_FD_187452 | JGI IMG/M metagenome (GOLD analysis project Ga0209514, IMG submission 187452) | Subsurface groundwater microbial communities from S. Glens Falls, New York, USA - GMW37 contaminated, 5.8 m (SPAdes) (version 3) | ecosystem: Environmental > Aquatic > Deep subsurface >...
CGCGGATTCCGGCAAGACCGAGAACTGAGCGTCTTCGGCGGCCGGCGTCGGCGTATTCTCGCGCACACCATCGCTTGCCCTCCCGCGCGGCCCGAGCCAGTTGTCCAGCCAAGTTTGCAGGCTCGGCTGCACCGGTTGCAGCGCGGCGAGGAAAGAAGCCACGCTCGGCGCGGACGCTGCCTGTTCGCCTCCGGCTTGTGCGCCGAAAAACTCGACCGGTTTCGCGGCTTTGCGCGGCGACACCGGCGCAGCCTCTGAATCGATCGCGCCCGCCAGAAGTATTGCTGCGGCGAGGGCGGCCTGCTGGCTTTGGACGGTAGCCCTCCAGGAATTCTGCGATGCCGTTATGCCGCCATCAGCTAACGGCGTTGGACGAACTTCACTCGATGGCGGGTCGTCCGCAACAGCCTCTTCGCCGCTAGCAATTGAAATTGTGCCGTTGTCTAACAATGTTCCTGCTTGCGCGCCGGTCGGCTCCGCGGCGACTGGCGGCGCTTCGCTGCTGCTGACTTGAACCACCTCGTCGTCTGCCGGCGTAGCTACTCCGGCATCAGCCGTTCCCGTATCTGCGAGCGGTGTTTCGCCGCTCGCTATCTGAGTCGCATCGCCGCCAGCCGGCGTACCTACTCCCGCATCGGGCGGCGCGGTGTCTACGGGTGGCGCGTCGCTGTTGCCGACTTGAACTGCATCGCCGGCTGTCTTTGTTCCTGATCCAGGATCAGGCGTCCCCGTATCCGCTGGAGATGTTGCGCTCGTCGCCAACTGATTCGTATCACCGCCTGTCGGCGTTCGGGCTCCGTTATCCGCAGGCCCAGCGTTCGGCGACGGCGTGTTGCCGCTGCTAATCTGCGTCGTGTCACCGCCTGTCGGCGTTCCGGCTCCGTTATCCGCTGGCCCAGCGTTCGGCGAAGACATGCTGCCGCTGCTAATCTGCGTCGAATCGCCGCTAGTCTGCGTTCCCGCTCCGGCATCCGCCGTCCCAGTATCTGCGGGCGGCGCTCCGCCGCTCGCTGCCTGAGTCGTGTCGCCGCCCGTCGGCGCTGTGATTCCGGCATCAGGCGTCCCGCTAGCTGCGGGTGGCGCTCCGCCGCTCGCTATCTGAGTCGCATCGCCGCCAGCCGGCGTTCCTGCTCCGGCATCCGCCAGCACGGCGTCCGACGGAGGCGTGCTACCGCTGCCGGTCTGAGTCGTATCGCCACCTGCGGGCGGTCCTGCTCCGGCATTAGTCGGCGTGGGATCTGCGGGCGGTGCCCCGCCGCCGTCGGTCGCGCCTGCGCCGGCATCGGCTGGTGCCGCCGGCACGGCACGGCTCTCCAGCATGGCTTGATCCCAGATCGTGCCGTCAGCAAACTGAGCGCGCTCGATCGCATACCCGTCCTGCGGCTGCCACTGGATGTCGAGCCTGTCATTCGCGCCGGTCACTGCGAGGGTTAGCATGCCGGGACTGCTTTGGACGGCAAGATTTTCCGGCGCGATTCCATTGCCGAACACAACCGTATCGACGTTGTCCGGCGCGGTATCCAGATCGACGATAAAATCATGATCTGACCCCAGGTCAAAATAATAGATATCTTCGCCCGCGCCGCCGACCAGGATATCGTCGCCGGTGCTCTCGTGGAAGCGGTCCACCAGATTGGTTCCGAACGCTGTGTCAGCGCCATCGGTGCCGAGCACATCGAATCCGCGGCTGACCAGTTGCGCCTGGGATAACACGGTTCCATCGGCAAACTCGAAACGCTCAATCGCGCCAGCGGAGCCGGCGACACCGGGGTCGAAGCCATCGACACAAACGGCGTCGCCGGAGCCGCCGATCCTGATCAGCAGCGAATCCGCGCCCAAGGAAATCGCGTCCGGGCTGATCCCCGGCCCGAACACCAGCGTATCTGTGCCTTGCCTGCCGCTGTCGTAAATGACATCGATGCCATCGCCCGGATTGAATATGTAGCGGTCGCCGCCTTCGCCTGCGTCGAGCACGTCGTCGCCGGGCCCTCCGCTAAGCGTGTCCTCGCCGGATGCGCCGATGAGAACGTCGTTGCCGTCTTTGCCGACCAGCGTATTCGGGAATCCTTCGGTTGCGATCAGCGTGCCGCCCTCCGGCGCGCTCTCCTGACTTACCGCAATATGCGACCACGACACCGCCTCGGTCGAGACTTCGACCGATGGCTGGGGATTGAGATGTTCGGGATCGACAGCGTCGTCAAAGTGAATCGCCATGCCGATATGGCTCACGTTGACTACCGGCGGCGTGCCGTCGAGGGTGGCGCCAAGGTCGACCCAGTCGCCTGCGTCCCCGTAGACCAGTTTGTGGGCGCCATCCCGGTATTCGATATGAATGCTGTCGCTCGCAATCGGCGCGTACATGCCTGGAAGGCCGGCGTCAAAACCCGCGAGTTCGTAAGACACCAGTTCAATCCGATTGACGCCGGAGTCGTCGGCGATATGAACGTTACCGGTGCCGAGCGCCAACATGTAGGTATCGTTCCCGGCGCCGCCGTAGAGCCAGTCATCGCCGGCGACGTATTCCATGGCGTAGGGGGTCTCCCAGAGGGAATTCCAGCCCGAGAGCACGTCATCACCCTCATCGCCATACAAGGTGTCGGCACCCGGAGTCCCGGCAATGATATCGTCGCCGGCGCCGCCGTGCGCATCGTTGCCCTGGATCTGGTCATTGCCGTCGCCGCCGTCGATGTAATCATTCCCGCCGGCGCCGTCAATCGAGTCATCGCCGGGGCCGCCGAGCAGGATGTTGTCGCCGGCGCTGCCAGTGATCCAGTCGTTGCCATCGCCGCCGTCGATGTAGTCGTCGCTTTCGTCGAACACGACAACGTTCGTCGCGTTCACTATGGCGTAGATACTGTCGTTGCCCGCTCCCCCGAATAGCGTATCGGCGCCGCCTGCCCCGAGGATGAAATCGTCGCCGTCGCCGCCATCCACATAGTCGTCGCCGAGGCCGTCGCGGATCCAATCGTCGCCGCCGCCCCCGTAGATCGCATCGGCGTCATCGGCAGCCGTGCCCTGATCCGGTCCGTATTCGCCATTGAATGCCGGCGTGAGATCCGCGTCCCCCAGGATCAAGTCCCCGCCGTCTCCACCGATCAATACGTCGCTCCCTGCCCCTCCAGCGATATAGTCCTGGCCCGCCGAGCCGACAATGACGTCATCGCCGGCTTCGCCCATCATTCGGGCACCTGCGCTATCTTCGCCTGCATCATTTGCGTTCGCCAACGCATCTTCGATATCGCACTCTGCCGTCGCGAATATCCAGTCGTCGCCCGCGCCGCCAGACAGATGGTCGATAGCAGTGTCCGTCGAGGTATCGTCTTGCCCCTCGATAACATCGTCGCCGCCTTCACCATAGATGTAATCGGCGCCGGCTCCACCCCGAAGACGATCCGCGCCATCGCCCCCTTGAATCCAGTCCGCGCCGCCAAATCCCGCAATGAAATCGTCACCATCGGACCCAAATAGGCGATCTTCCCTGTCCGGCGCGGGCGTCGATGGATCGGTTATGACGTTTCCGAGTTTATCCTCGTCGTAGTCCCAGGACACTTCCTGGCCTTGCGCGTCGAAGACTTGAAACAAATGCTTCGGTTCGAGATCGCCGAGGATTGTGAAACCTGTGGTTTCAGGTTCGCTTTGCGCAAGGTCCTTCAGTTGGATGCCGAATTCGCCGTCCTGGTAGTCGTCGATTACGATCTGCGAACCATCCGGCAGGGTCGCGGTCAACGGAGAATTCCGTGTGAAGGTTATCGGCCCGCCTCCCGCGAGGTAACCATTCCAGGTATCGCTCGCTCCCGCCAACGCGAACGCGCGAACGCCAAGGATCGCGCGCTTTCCATCCGCATCGGTATAGATGATGGTGTTGCGCCCTTCGTGATCGACGATGGTATCGCGGCCATCGCCGGCGCTGATCAGGTAGATATCGTCCCCTGCGCCGCCCTGCAAGATGTCGTCGCCTTTGCCGCCCCGCAAGGTATCGTCGTCCGCGCCGCCGACCAGCGTGTCCGTGCCGTTGCCGCCGATCAGCGTGTCCTTGCCGGCATCGCCCGAGAGCGCATCGTCGCCTGCGCCGCCTTCGAGATAATCATCGCCGTCGCTTCCTGCGAGAGTATCGGCTCCCCTGCCGCCGTACAGGTGATCGGCGTAGTTTCCGCCTTGCAAGGTGTCGCCACCGTTGCCGGCAAAGCTGATTCGGATAGGATCGATTTGTTGCAGTACATTGCCGCCCGCAACCCGGATGCTGTAGTCCTGGCCCTGGGAGTCCTTGAGCGCCTTGTCCGTATAGAGGTAGCTCGTGACGCCGTTGTTCTTGCGCAGGATCGAAACGTCGTCTCCAACGTCCTTGAGGTTCTTCTGATTCTTCCAGGCGAGGAACTGGGCGCGGTCGTGCAGCCATTCCTTGGTGATCGAGCCCTCCCCTGAAACGGAATCGTATAGATCGAGTTCGCCGTATCGATTGTGTTGCGCATAGTCGAATCCAACCAGGGCAAACGGGTTCAACTGCTTAAGCGCGTAGCGATAGGCGACGCCGTCCGTGCTGTCTTCAGCTAGCCCTGCAGGATTGAGAGCGCCGACCAGCGAAGCGACACTGAACGGACGGCCGCTATCACCGACAAAACTCTTGAAGCCGGCGCTGTTCTTCAGTTCATCGATGTTCTTGTAGAGTTCGTCCCGCGCAGCCAGGTCGTCGCGAAAACTTCGCTGCGTGGGTTGAATGTCCGGGCCGATGAATATCCGGCGCAAACTGTCGAGTGTCGCTTCGTAACCTTTTTTCGATTCGTTCGCGGAGCCTCGGACGATCTTGTTGAAGCCGTCCAGAGATAGATCCGGCGACACCTGCGCTAGCAATGCGTAAAGCGCGAGCGCATCAGTGGCGTTGGTAATCGAATGATTATCGCTGAGCACGCCCTCTTCAATCGCGAGCCGCTGGATCGGGCCGAACTTGTAGCCAACGCCGGCGGCCAGCGTCAGGCCCTCTTCAGCGACGATATTGGTGCTCTTGGCGGCGAGATCGATACTGCGGTCGGTCAGGAATTTCTTACCGCGCTTGTATACCGATCCTCCCAGCCCCGCGCCATTGTAGGTGTAAATGTGGTTGACCCGCTCGGGAAAAAACAGCGCGCCGAATATCTGAGCCAAATGTCCGCCCAGGCTGTGCCCGGTCACGTCAATCGTGGCGGTCGGATCGAGGCGGCCGAGACCGGCGTCAACCTTCAGCCGTTGCGCCAGAGTCTCCGTGGTTGCCTGAAAATCGCTGGAGTTTCTGAGGAATGCGACGCCGTAGCCGTCATACTTGCGGTTGGTGACCGCAGCGAGCATTTCGATTTCTGCTTGAGAATACTGAACCGCGGCTCCGCGCGGTGTAATCAATTTCTTGTAGTAGCGATAAAGCGATACAGATTGCGCCGCCGCCTGACCTTGGGCGACGACTCCAAAGATATCCGCACCGACAATGTCCAACAGCCCGGCCGTTCCGCGGATGGCGAGTGAGTACTTGCCCGGTTCGGCGCGGCTTTCAAACAGCGCGGCTTCAAAACCCGTCGAGGGGTCGGAGGTGAAGCTGCGGAGGGTGTAGCCTCGGGGGCCGGCAAGATTGCTAGCTTGCTTCGCAGTCAAATCGGCCTTATCGCCACCCGATCCATTTTGAACAATCAATTCCAACAATTCAGGAGCATAGATCGTAGATCCATTATCAACGTCAAATCTCGCGTATGTGGCCTGTGCGAGCAGCGCGTTTTGATAGATGCTCTTGACCGTTTCCACCGCCTACCTCATGAGTCCGTCTTGACGGGCTTCAAGACTTGAAGCCGCAGATTTTCGTATGGATTTCCTGGCTCCCTACATGAACCTCCGCCACCTAAGATCGGTGACGCAAAACGTTGGATCCAATTTCCACGCCAACCAATTTCCTTGTATTCACCCATGATTGCGTTCGTCCGCAGATCGATAATTGAATCAGCAAACCCGGCGATGCCAAGCCAGGGAAGAATTTCGTAGTTGCCAGTCAGCTTTTCCGCATACTGGCTCAATGGCTTAACAATGCTTTGCTCTTTCAACTTGCCATCTTCGCCCAACGTCACGCGCGCGTATTGTGTGGCAAGGGCCTTGCCGGTCTGTGGATCGCGCCTTTCCTTTGCTATTTCCACATACCTGTAGCCGTAACGATTGAAATGATCTTCATATACTCTGCCATCCAGGTTCAAAAACCCTTCCACGCCCTCGACCGAGCGATAGATCTTGATGCCGCCTTCCTTATCGCAATAGTGAGCTAGCGCGATCTTGCCGGGAATGATGTCCCAGGTCGGGATCAGGATGAACACGGCTATGACGAGCAGTTTCCATTTTCCCTTCGCCAGTGCCGCGACTCCCACGGCAATGGCAATGTAGGTCAGGAAAAACCCAAGAACGACTAAACCGGTCATGTCATGCTCGATTGGTCTACCGGACTGGTCGTCGCACCGGGGCTACCGTGATTGGGGTCGTCCCGCCCCAACGTCACCACCTCGTCCACCTCCAGCCCCTGCGGCAACTGGTGCGTGATGAACAGCATCGTCACTTTTCCCTTGAGCTGATTTATGGTGCGCGCGAATTGTTCCGCGGTAGCGCGGTCGAGATCGCTCGTGGCTTCATCGAAAATGAGGATCTTCGGCCGCTTGAGCAGCGCCCGCGCGATCGCGAGGCGCTGTTTCTGCCCGCCCGATAGGCCGGCGCCGTGCTCGCCGATCTGGTTCTGATAGCCTTCGGGAAGCCGCCCGATGGTGTCGTGGATTTCCGCCCACTTGCAGGCTTGGGTTATCTGCTCGAACGTGGCGCTCGGATTTGCGCTGGTTAGGTTTTCGTAAATCGTGCCGGAAAAAAGCACGGTCTCCTGCGGCACCACGCCGAAGTAGCCGCGCAACTCGTTGGCCGCAAGATGCCGGATATCGCGGCCGTCTATCTTGATCTGACCCTCGGTGGGCAGATAAAAGCCTTGCAGCAGTTTGGCGAGCGTGCTCTTGCCGCTGCCCGAGGGGCCCATGAAAGCAACGCAGGCGCCCGGGCGAAGCAGCAGCTCCAAGTGCCGGTACAGGTAAGGCCGATTGTCGCCGTAGCGGAAACTCAGATCGCGGATCTCGATGCCGCCCTGCCCGGCGTTATCGCGCGCCGGAACGATGGAGTAGGGTTCGGGCGGGGCATTCATGATATCGCCCAGGCGCTTGACTGCTATGGCCGACTGCTGGAATTCCTGCCACAGGCCCACGAGGCGCAGCAGCGGCTGCGACATGCGCCCGGCGAACATCTGGAACGCCACCAGCATGCCGATGGTGAAACCTTCGTTTTTCATCACGATCCAGGCGCCGGTAACGAGGATCAGCAAGGTCAGGAGTTGTTCCAGCGCATTGGCCGCGGCGTTGTAGGTGTTCGAGAGCTGGCGCGTATTGAAGCTGGCGCGGAGATAGCTGGACAGGTATTCGCCGTAGCGCGCCTTGAGCTGCGGCTCCATTTGCAGCGACTTTACCGTCTCCATTCCGGCGATGTATTCGGTGACGAAGGCCTGGTTGCGCGCGCCGAGTAGGAATTGTTCATTCAGGCGCTTGCGAATATGCGGCACCACGGCGAGGCTCAGCAGCATGATGGCGGCGAGGATCGCGAGCGTGATGAGCGACAGGAACCAGCTGTAATAGAACATCACTGCCAGAAATATCAGCAGGAACGGCATGTCGAGGAGCAGCGTGACGGCAGCGCCCGACACGAACTCGCGTATGGTTTCGACGCCGTGCAGCCGCGCCACCACCACGCCGGTTGGCCGGTATTCGTAATAGCGCGGCGGAAGCTTGAGCAGATGATCGAACACCTGTGTGCCGAGCACCGCGTCGACGCGCGTTCCCGTGTGCAGGACCAGGTACTGACGTATCCAGCTCATGCCAGCGTTGAAGACCAGAAACACGGCGAGCGCTATGCCGATCACGATCAGCGTGTTGAGCGTCTGATGAACCAGCACTTTGTCCAGCACGATTTGAGTAAAAATCGGCGTGGCCAGGGCGATGAGCTGGATCGCAAACGAAGCCAACATTACGTCGCGCCAGATATTCTTGTGCTTGAGCAGCTCGGGAATGAACCAGGAAAAACCGAAGGAACTCTGCCGCCCGGCGACCGCGTCCGCGTCGGATAAGGGCTTAGGCTGCGGCGCAAACAGCATCAACTCGCCTGCATAGCGCAGGTTGAATTCCTCCGTGGTCAGCGTGGCGCCGGAGGCGGTGCCCGGCTCTACCATCACGATACTTTCGGCCGTAGCCTTGACGACTATTGCCAACAGATGCTGCGGTTTGGTGTCGATTCTTCTTTGCCCCGCTTCCGTTCCGGCTTCTCCAGGGAGTTCGGCGTTCGCGTCGGACGGCCTGAGTACAGCCACGCATGGTAGTGGCACTTTTTGGATTTCGTTCGCGGCGCCCGCATGCCGTTGCGCCTTTAGCCCCAATGCGGCGGCGGCCTGGACCAAAGTTGCGAGGCTATGCGGCGGAGGGAATTGCTGTGCTACGAGTTCGGCGGCAAAAGGGATACGGTTGAGCCGGCTGATGGCGCCGAGGGCCCAGACGAAATGCAGGTTAGCCAAAGGCAATTCGAGAGACATCGACGCCCTCTCGCAAAATTATCGCCAGGACCCCAATTTTTTCAGGTTAGCAAGAAACATTTCCGATGACAAACCATCATCGATTCAGCCTTGAGAAATTCGTTTAAAACAAAGTGCGAAGCGCCGGATTCTTCACTAGGTTTGTTTTGTAAATCCGCTTTCGGTTTGGGTAACAACAACATCGGAAGTTATTGATTGCACTTGCGACGCGCACAAGTCTTGCCGGATCCAGGCTCTGTGATTGGCATGTCTCAACAATGTTGACACACACTGTCGACCAGGTTAATCTTCGTTTTCAATCGCCTCGCAAACCGACGTCGCAATCAAAAAAGGAGCCTTTGCATGAAAGTCCTGGTCAAGAAGTGGGGCAATAGTGCGGCGGTTCGCATTCCGGCTTCGGTGATGGGGGCTGCGCATCTGAATCTGGACCAGCCAGTCGATGTAAAGGAAGAGAACGGCCGCATTGTGATTGAACCCGAGCGGACCAAGGTCTTTTTGCTGAAAGACCTCTTGGATGGAATCACCTCCTCGAACCTGCATGACTCGGTCGACACGGGATCGGCGGTGGGCCGAGAGGTTTGGTAATGGCCCGCTCCTATGTTCCGGCGATGGGAGACGTCGTGTGGTTGGAGTTTTCGCCGCAAGCGGGGCACGAACAGGCTGGACATCGACCGGCCCTGGTTCTCAGCCCGGCGAGCTACAACCGCAGGACAGGAATGATGATCTGCTGCCCGATGACGACGCAAATCAAAGGCTATCCATTCGAGGTCATCGTCAGCAAGAATCCCCCGTGCGCGATCCTTTCGGATCAGGTAAAAAGCCTCGACTGGCGGGCGCGGCGGACCAAGCGGAAAACTTCTGTCGGGGCGGAAATCTTGGACGAGGTTCGCGGAAAACTCGGAGCGCTTATCGGTACTTGATCGACACCGGTATCGAAATCGATCATTGGTCGGCCCGGGCGCGGACCACCTATCTACCGCTGCCCATGCAATCCCCCAAACTGAATTTCCAGTCGGGCATGACAAGTCCGAAAGCGCTTTGCACTTTGGCATTGGACAGCACCGAATTGCGCGGCCGTTGCGCAGGCGTCGGGTATTGCTCGGTCGTGATGGCCTTGAGCACGGGCACGCGGGCGAGGGCGAACTCGGACTCGCCCGGCCGCGCGCTGGCGGCATGAGCAAGGATCGCCGCGGCAAACCCATGCCATGACGTTTGTCCGGCCGCGGTCAGGTTGTAGATGCCGCGTTGCCCGGCGCAGGCCTCGCGAAACGCCGGTTTGCCGTAGCCGAGGTGCTCGAGCATGCCGCCGGTGGCCTCGGCGATCGCGCGGCTCCAGGTAGGGGCGCCGACCTGATCGTCCACGATCGAGAGCGTCTCGCGTTCCTGCGCCAGGCGCATGATGGTCAGCAGAAAATTCTTGCCACGCGCGCCGTAGACCCAGCTCGTGCGCAGGATCAGGTGCGGCACGTCCACTGCCTGGATCGCGCGATCTCCCGCGAGCTTGGTCCTGCCGTAGGCACTGAGCGGCCGCGGTTCGTCTTCCTCGGTGTAGGGCGCGGCCTTGGCGCCGTCGAACACGTAGTCGGTGGAGTAGTGGATCAGCGTGGCGCCCGCGCGTTTCGCCTCCTCGGCGAGGATGCCGGGGGCGACGCCATTGATCGCGAGCGCGAGCTCGGGCTCGGATTCGGCCTGGTCCACCGCGGTGTAGGCGGCCGCGTTGGCGATCAGGTCGGGAGCGCTCTCGCGTACTACGCGGCGGATCGAATCGGCATTGGCCAGGTCGATCTCGCCCACGTCCACTGCGATCACCTGCCCGAGCCGCGCCAATCGCCGCTGCAACTCGAACCCGACTTGCCCGTTCTTGCCGATGACGAGGATCCGGCTCAATCGAATACCTCGGCCTCGGACAACCGCTTTCCGGCCCGGTCCTTGACCGCCAGGATGGGCTCGCCCGCGAGCGGCCAGGCGATGGCGAGGTCCGGATCGTTCCACAGCAGGGTGCGTTCGTGCTGCGGCGCCCAGTAGTCGGTGGTCTTGTAAAGGAAATCGGCGTAATCGGAGAGCACGGAAAAACCATGCGCCAAACCCGGGGGGATCCATATCATCTTCTTGTTTTCGGCCGACAGGTGGACGCCGACCCATTGGCCGAAGGTGGGCGAACTGCGGCGGATGTCCACGACGACGTCGAAAATCTCGCCCGCCACCGCGCGCACGAGTTTGCCCTGGGGCTGCTGGATCTGATAATGCAGGCCGCGCACGGTGTTCCTGACCGAGCGCGAATGATTGTCTTGCACGAATCTTGGCGTCATCGCGGTGGCCACGGCAAATGCGCGCTCGTTGAAGCTCTCGAAAAAGAAGCCGCGCTCATCGGAGAACACCCTGGGTTCGATCACCAGCACATCGGCAATCGCGGTCGGCGTCACCCGCATCAGAACACCCGGTCGTGCAGAACGCTGAGCAGATACTGGCCGTAGCTGTTCTTCAACATCGGCGCGGCCAGGCGCTCCAACTGCCCGGCGTCGATGTAACCGAGGCGGTAGGCGATTTCCTCGACGCAGGCGATCTTGAGGCCCTGGCGTGTTTCGATGATGCGGATGAAGTTCGACGCTTCGAGCAGGGATTCGTGCGTGCCGGTATCGAGCCAGGCCGTGCCGCGGCCCATGACCTCGACGTTGAGCTGCCCCTGCTCCAGATAGCGGCGGTTCAAATCGGTGATTTCCAGTTCGCCCCGCGCCGAGGGTTTGAGCGCGCGCGCGAGCTCGACCACCTGAGCGTCGTAAAAATACAGTCCGGTCACGGCGTAGCGCGACTTAGGCTGCTTGGGCTTTTCCTCGATGGAAAGCACCTTGCGCGCCTCGTCGAACTCGACCACGCCATAGCGTTCGGGGTCGTGCACCGCATAGGCAAAGGCCGTGGCCCCTTTCGATCTGGCCACGGCGGCATGCAGGTTCGACACCAGGTCGGTGCCGTGAAAAATATTGTCGCCGAGGATCAGCGCCGAGCGCTGGCCCGCGATGAACGCGGCGCCGATGACAAGGGCCTGCGCGATGCCCTCGGGCACCGGCTGCACCGCGTAGGAGATCGCGATCCCCCATTTCGAGCCGTCGCCAAGCAGTTGTTCGAAGCGCGGCGTGTCCTCGGGCGTGGAAATCACCAGGATGTCGCGCACGCCCGCCAGCATCAGCGTCGACAGCGGGTAATAGATCATCGGCTTGTCGTAGATCGGCAGCAGTTGCTTGGACACGGCATGCGTCACCGGATACAGCCTCGTCCCCGAACCGCCCGCGAGGATGATTCCCTTCATGCGGCCACCTCCGGGGTCAGATCCCCGGCTCGCGCCGGGGCCCCTCCTCCGCCCTTCGGCGGCCCCTGCTCCCTGCTCATGCCGCCCCCCTTTCCTGATAATTCGCGCTCACCCATTTCTGATACGCGCCCGAGGTCACCGAACGCGTCCATTCCGCATGGGCGAGGTACCAGCCGACGGTCCTGCGTATGCCGCCGGCAAAACTCTCGGCGGCTTGCCAGCCGAGTTCGCGCCGGATCTTGCCGGCGTCGATGGCATAACGCCGGTCATGGCCGGGCCGGTCCTTGACGTAGCTGATGAGCGACGCGTACCGCGTCGCCGCGGGTCGCAGTTCGTCCAGCACGGCGCAAAGCGTCTGCACGACTTCGAGATTGTTCTTTTCGCTGTTGCCGCCGATGTTGTAGACCGCTCCGGGCTGTCCCGCCTCCAGCACCTTGCGGATGCCGCTGCAATGATCGTCCACATAGAGCCAGTCGCGCACATTGAGCCCGTCGCCATAGACCGGGATGGCCTTGCCCGCAAGCGCGTTCAGGATCACGAGCGGTATGAGCTTCTCGGGGAACTGAAACGGGCCGTAGTTGTTGGAGCAGTTGGTGGTGAGCGTCGGCAGGCCGTAGGTATGGTAGTACGCGCGCACCATGTGGTCGGCCGCCGCCTTGGAAGCGGCGTACGGGCTGTTCGGCGCGTAGGCCGTGGTTTCGCGAAACGGCGCGTCGCCGGCGGCTAGCGATCCGTAGACCTCGTCGGTGGAAATTTGCAGAAAGCGAAAACCGCGCTTCGCTTCTCCGGCGAGCCCGCTCCAATAGGCGCGCACCGCTTCCAGCAGGTTGAACGCGCCGTGAATATTGGTGCGCACGAACTCGGCCGGCCCGAGTATGGAGCGGTCCACGTGGCTTTCGGCGGCGAAGTTGAGCACGGCGCGCGGCCGGTGCGCGCGCAGCAGTTGCGCCACCAGCTCGGCGTCGTCGATGTCGCCGCGGACGAAAACGTGCCGCGCATCGCCGCGCAGGCTGTCGAGGTTGCGCAGATTGCCGGCATAGGTGAGCTTGTCGAGATTGACGACGGGCTCTTCGTGCGCCGCCAGCCATTGCAGTACGAAATTGGAGCCGATGAAGCCGGCTCCGCCGGTAATCAGGATCATTCATGCTCCGCGCGG
>Ga0209514_10007333_pt1 | contig 13071 bp, 16 predicted proteins | sample Subgrocontami58m_FD_187452 | JGI IMG/M metagenome (GOLD analysis project Ga0209514, IMG submission 187452) | Subsurface groundwater microbial communities from S. Glens Falls, New York, USA - GMW37 contaminated, 5.8 m (SPAdes) (version 3) | ecosystem: Environmental > Aquatic > Deep subsurface >...
CCTGCGCACCCGCCACGATCTCTACGGCGTCGAGACGGGCATTGATGCCACCAAGCTCTACCCCACCTCACGGCTGGTGAGCGATATCACCGGCATGGTCGTGCAGCCCAACAAGGCCATTGTGGGGGCCAACGCCTTCCGCCACGAGGCTGGCATCCACCAGGACGGCATCATCAAGAACCCCATCACCTACGAGATCATGGACCCGGCCTCGGTGGGGCGCTCCGACCGGGAGCTGTACCTGGGCAAGCTCTCGGGCCGGGCCGCCGTCCGCAAGCGCCTGACGGAGCTGGGCTTTAGCCTGAATGACGAAGAGTTGAATAAGTTCTTCGCCGAGTTCAAGAAGCTGGCGGACACCAAGAGACAGGTCACGGACCAAGACCTGGAGGCCCTCCTGGGCCAGGAGCGTCGGGAGGAGCACGGCCTCTACCGGCTGGAGAACTTGCAGGTGGTCTGTGGCAGCGACCGGGTCCGCCGCCAGGCCTCAGTGACCCTGGTGGACCGCGATGGCAAGCGCCTGCACCGGGTGGCCCAGGGCAACGGGCCCGTGGCAGCGGCCTTCGCCGCCATCAGCCAAGCCGTGGGCCTCAAGCCCGAGCCCGAGGTTCTGGACTACACCGTCAAGTCCATCACTGGCTCGGTCGAGGCCCAGGGCGATGTGACGGTGCAGTTGCGCACCGACGGCACCGTGGTCAACGGCCGCGGGGTCTCGACGGATGTCATCGAGGCCTCGGCCAAGGCCTACATCAACGCCCTCAACCGGCTGCTGGAAGCCCCAGCGCCAGCGAAGGTATAGGCGACCTTATGCCCAAGTCCTACCGCCTTGTCCACCTCCAGGCGATCTGCGGCAGCGGCGAGGTCTTCCGCACCGCCTCGGTGACCCTGGAGAGCAGCGACGGCCGCCGCCTGGACGGCTTCGCCGAGGGCGACGGTCCCGTGGACGCCGTCTATCATGCCATCAACGAGGCGGTCCTGGCCGACGCCGGGCTCTCGCGGAGGGCCGCGCGCCTGGCGGAGTTCGTCATCAAGATCGAGGGCAAGGGAACAGCAGCCAAGGGCAAGGCCATCATCGCCATCGAGAGCAATGGTCGCGAGCTCTACGGCACCGGCCTCTCCACCGACATCGTCGAGGCCAGCGCCCTGGCCTACGTGAGCGCCCTCAACCACCTGCTGGCCGAGCGGAGTGCCAAGAGGGGCCCCCGCCGAGCCGGCTAGTGCAAGCTGGTGCGGCACCGAATAGGTGTATCATCGCTTAGAAGGATCGCCATGCCTCCGAGAACGCTCTTCCAGAAAATCTGGGATGCCCACGTGGTCCACCAGGAGCCGGGCCAGGATGCTATCCTGTATGTAGACCTGCACCTGGTGCACGAGGTCACCTCGCCCCAGGCCTTCGACGGCCTGCGCCTGTCCGGTCGTAAGGTGCGCCGCCCCGGCCTGACCGTGGCCACCGTGGACCACAACGTCCCGACCTCGGACCGCAGCCTGCCCATCACCGATGACATCTCGCGCCGGCAGATAGAGGCCATGCAGCGCAACGCCCGGGAGTTCGGCCTCCCCTTCTATGACATGACCAGCCCCGACCAGGGGATCGTCCACATCATCGGCCCCCAATTGGGCTACACCCAGCCCGGCATGGTCATCGTCTGCGGCGATAGCCATACCTCCACCCACGGGGCCTTCGGCGCCATCGCCATCGGCGTCGGCACCAGCCAGGTGGAACACGTGCTGGCCGCCCAGTGCTTGGCGCAGGCCAACCTCAAGACCATGGAGCTGCGGGTCAAGGGCGCCCTGCCCCACGGCGTCGCGGCCAAGGACCTGATCCTGGGCATCATCGGCCGCATCGGAGTGGACGGCGCTCGGGGCTACGCCGTGGAGTACACCGGCGCCGCCATCCGCGCCCTCTCCATGGAAGGGCGCATGACCGTGTGCAACATGTCCATCGAGGCCGGCGCCCGCATCGGCATGATCGCTCCCGACGAGACCACCTTCCAGTACCTCAAGGGACGCCGCTACGCTCCCAAGGGAGAGGCGTGGGACCAGGCGCTGGCCCGCTGGCGCCGGCTCCCCACGGACCCCGGCGCCGTCTACGACCACCTGGTCGAGATAGACGCGACTAGCATGGAGCCCTACGTCACCTGGGGCACCAACCCCGGCATGGTGGCGCCGGTCACCGGGAAGGTCCCCGCCCCTGCCTCCTTCGACTCGGCGGCGGAGCGCGAGGCGGTGGGGCGAGCGCTGGAGTACATGGCCCTGAAACCCGGCACCCCCATCCAGGAGATCGCTTTAGACCGGGTCTTCATTGGCTCCTGCACCAACTCCCGCATCGAGGACCTGCGGGCCGCCGCCGCCGTGGCGAAAGGCCAGCGCGTGAACCCCAAGGTCTACGCCATGGTGGTGCCCGGGTCCACGGCGATCAAGGCTCAGGCCGAGGCCGAGGGGCTGGACCGCATCTTCAAGGAAGCGGGCTTCGACTGGCGCGAGGCGGGCTGCTCTATGTGCCTGGGCATGAACCCCGACATCCTCAAGCCGGGAGAACGCTGCGCCGCCACCTCCAACCGTAACTTCGAGGGGCGCCAGGGCAAGGGCGGACGCACCCACCTGGTGAGCCCGCCCATGGCCGCGGCCGCCGCCATCGCCGGCCACTTCGTGGACATCCGGGGCTGGAAGTAGGCGACGGTATGGTGTAATATCATACCGCGAGGCGTTTTGTGGCCAAGTCCAAGATAGCGATCACCCTGGATAGCAGAACTGTCAACGAGCTCGACCAGCTCGTTGACGAGCGCACCTTCCCGAACCGCAGCCAAGCGATAGAGGAGGCCGTCAAGGAAAAGCTAAGGCGGCTCAGGAAGACCAGGCTGGCGCGGGAGTGCGCGAAGCTCGACCCAGCCTTTGAGAAGGGCTTGGCCGAGGAAGGACTAGCGCCGGATGCCGCCGAATGGCCCGCATACTGAGGGGAGAGGTCCGCTGGGCCGACCTGGACCCTGCCCGTGGTCGTGAGCAGGCTGGACGTCGGCCTGTCCTGATACTCAGCCACGATGTGTTCAACGAACGCTCGGGCACCGTGATCGCCGTTGCTATAACCAGCCAGGCCCAGCACGTCGGCCTGCCGCTCGCGCTGGAGCTGAGATCAGTGGCCTTGCCGAAGCGGTCCTGGGTCAAGGTCAGCCAGGTTAGGACCCTTGCCGTGGAGAGGATCGGAGGGAGCCTGGGCCGGGCAGCGCCCGAGGAAGTGGCACAAGTAGTCGAGGGCCTCAATGAGATTGTTGGGTGAGGGGTAACGCCGCAGCAAAGGTAGGTGAAATGTCCAAGTCAAGATAGGAAACCACACCATCGAGGTGAGCAATTCGGTTTGGGGGAACGAGACTGTTAAATATGACGGTGAGGTCAAGGCAAAGGGATACTCATTCCTTGGCCGCTCCTACATGTTCCAGGTCAACGAGGACGGTACTGCGGTTACTTATGAGGTTGAGTTCAAAACGGGGTTTCTAGGATCTCATTTCGCTGTTCGGCGGAACGGGATAGCAGTATTCACTTCATAGCGCCAAGAGGTGACCTGGCGTTCCGGCCCGACTTTCAACGCACTCGTATCTGGCAATACAACTAGAGGAGCATTATGCAGCCCTTTACCGCGCTCACCGGCATAGTAGCGCCCCTGGACCGGGCCAATGTGGACACCGACTCGATCTGTCCCGCCCAATTCCTGAAGCGCATCGAGCGCACCGGCTACGCCGATACCCTGTTCCACAGCTGGCGGCTGCTGCCGGACGGCAGCCCCAATCCCGCCTTCGAGCTCAACGCCCCTCGGTACCAGGGGGCCTTGATACTGGTGGCGGGGCGCAACTTCGGCTGCGGCTCCTCCCGCGAGCACGCGGTGTGGGCGTTGCACGACGCCGGGTTCCGGGCCCTCATCGCCCCTGGCTTCGCCGAGATCTTCCACAAGAACTGCTTCGAGAACGGCCTGTGCCCCGTGCACCTGCCGGAGGAGCGGGTGGCGGAGATCATGGCCCGGGCCAAGAGCATGCCTGGGTACCGGCTGACCGTGGACTTGGAGCGCTGCGAGATTTGGGACGAGCAGGGCCTGCGTCTGCCCTTCGTGACCCACCTGGACCCCAAGACCCATGCCTTCCGGCGGCACTGTCTCCTCAACGGCCTGGACGAGATCGGCCTTACCCTGCAGCACGAGGCCAAGATCGCCGCCTACGAGCGTCGCCGAGGGGACTCCGTCGTCAACGTCCTCTAGCCTCCATCCAAGCAAAGGAGGACATGTCACCGCCCATGAAGCCGCTGATGCAGTTTGCCGCGACTATGGACCGGGTCAACCGCCAACTCCTCGACCTCCTGGGGGTGGACTTCACGCCCAGGATTGTCCTCATCTTCACCAGGCCGCCAGGAGGCAAGAGCCGCCTGGACGTGGCCTGCGAGGGCAAGGGCGCCGACGGACGTCCTCCCCAGCGCAATATCTTTGTGGACCCGGGCACCGGGGAGAAGCGCTATTGGGCGTCGGCGCAACCAGAGGGCTTGGAGCCCCGGGGATGCTACTTCTCCCTGCCGGCAGGGGCCGACGAGAGCGACCCCGACAACTTCCGCTGCCTGAGTGCCGTCGACGGGCAGCCCTGCAAGCCCCTCCGGGCGGAGATGGAGCTGCGCAACGGCGAGCGGGTGGTGGAGCTGCGCTGCAAGTGCTAGTGTGGCCTGGGTGTATCAGGCTGAGCAAAGGCCACCGGCACCTCCTCGCCCCAGGGGGCCCGCACCTGCTGGGTGTCGAGGGTATACGCCAGGTCGGCGTCTTGGCCCGCGGCGCGACGCTCCGCCAGGTATGCCTGCAGCCGCTCCAGGGCCTGGGCGCCGACGAAGTGCACGTTGCCGCAGCAGCAGTGCTCGTGGCCTGCCTCCAGGGTCCCCCGGCGGTAGCGGGCGCCGGGCTTACAGCCGCAGGCGCAGTCGTACCGCACCTCCAGCACGTCCGGTTGATTCTTGGGCGAGCGGGCGATAAACTCCATAAAACACCTCGGTTTGGCGTAGCTGCCCCTCGGCTTAGGTAGCCGCATTGTAAGACAAGCTGCTCCGTAAACAAGAGGCGGCCTATTCCCCCTAGCCTACAGGTCATGGAAAGGACACCGTGGAATACAAGATCGCAGTCCTGGCCGGCGACGGCATCGGACCCGAGGTGATCGGCGAGGGGCTGAAGCTCCTCGAGGCCGTGGGCGCCCGTTACGGTCACCGCTTCCACTGCCAGGCGGCTACCGTGGGCGGCGCCGCCATAGACCTGACGGGTCGCGCCATCGACCTTGCTACCCTGGAGCTCTGCGCCGGCGGCGATGCCGTGCTCTTCGGCGCGGTGGGCGGGCCGAAATGGGACGATCCCAAAGCCAGGGTGCGCCCCGAGGACGCCATCCTGGCCCTGCGCAAGGAGCTCAAGCTCTACGCCAACCTGCGGCCAGTGAAGGTCCACACTCCCCTCCTGGACGCCTCGCCCATCAAGGCCGAGCGCCTGAAGGGCGTGGACCTGGTGGTGGTGCGGGAGCTGACGGGGGGGCTCTACTTCGGCAAGCCCAAGAAGCGCTGGCAGACCAGCCGCGGCTGGCGGGCCGTGGACACCCTGGCCTACAGCCAGCCGGAGGTGGACCGCATCCTGCGCGTGGGGTTCCAGCTGGCCCAAGGGCGACGCAAGAAGCTGACCTCCGTGGACAAGGCGAACATCCTGGAGACGGGGCGCCTCTGGCGCCAGCGCGCCCAAGAGCTGGCGGCGGAGTTCCCCGATGTGGCCCTGGAACACATGCTGGTGGACACGGCCGCCATGCAGCTCATGCGCGAGCCCGCCCGCTTTGACGTGGTCGTCACCGAGAACACCTTCGGCGACATCCTCACCGATGAGGTGGCGGTGCTGGCGGGGTCCATGGGCATGCTGCCCTCCGCCAGTCTGGGCGCCCGCTCGCTACCCGGCGTCCAGGGTGGACCAAAGCGGCTGTTCGGCCTCTACGAGCCCATCCACGGCAGCGCCCCGGACATCGCGGGGCAGAACAAGGCCAACCCTCTGGCCACCTTCCTCAGCCTGGCCCTACTCTTACGCTACTCCTGTGGCCTGGAGGCGGAGGCAGCGGTGGTGGAGCAGGTCGTGGAGGAGCTGCTGCGGGCAGGCTACCGCACGGGGGACATCGCGGCGCCCGACTCCAAGGTGGTCGGCACCCGGGAGATGGGTGACCTGGCCGTCCGTGCCCTGCGCTCTCTCAAGGCGGAGCCATCCCCTCATGCACCCAGGGATTGACTCGGCCTTGCTAGGACCGCCCGGCTACCGGTTCTGGAACTGGGGTGTCCGCTTCTCGAAGAACCCTCTGACTGCCTCGGCGCAGTCCGCAGTGCTGGCCGTCAGAATTTGCTGGCGGTCCTCCATAGCAATGGCCGCTTCCAGGCTCCCCGCGTCAACGTTGTAGTTCAGCGCCTCCTTGGTGAGTACCACCGCCAGGGGCGCGTTGGCCACTATCTCCTGCGCCATCTGACGCCCGGCATCTTGCAGCTGGTCGTCCGGCACCACCTGAGACACCAGGCCACTTGAGAGCGCGCGCTTAGCATCGATGAACTTTCCGGTCAGAAGCAGTTCGGAAGCGAGGGACAGGCCCACGAGGCGCGGCAACATATAGCTGCAACCGATGTCGCAGGCGCTCAGGCCGATGCGGATGAAGGCGGCGTTCATGCGCGCCGATTCGCCGGCAATCCTGACGTCAGCAGCGAGCACCAGCGCGAAGCCGCCTCCACTGGCGGCACCCTGCACACAAGCGACGAAGGGCTGGGGCAGACGACGCATCTTCACTATCAGCCAGCTTATGCTGCGCTGGAAACGCAGGTATTTTGGTATCGTATTGGTCTGCTCCTTCCGGTTCTCTTTCAAGTCCAGACCGGCACAGAAGTGCCGCCCCGCCCCGCGCATGACCACGACTCGCGTCTCCCGATCATCGCCAAGTCCGTCCAGAAAGTCATGCAACTCGTCAATCATACGCAGGTTAAGGGAGTTCAGTGCCGCGGGACGATTCAGGGTCAGCCAAAGAATGGGGCCCTCCCGCTCCAACGCCAGAGTCTGGTAGTCGCCAGCCATGTTTCCTCCTTTCACCGTAACCGTCCGCTAGAAAAAACAAGGAGCCTAGCGCGCCCAGTCTACACCCTTTGGGCAACCGCTCTGCGGCTGACCCGTAAAAATGCCGTCGGAGCTCCCACCTGAGGGGGAAGCAGCTTTGCACTAACGTGGCGTTCAAAGAGTCTCTTCGCCCTTTTGCTAGCCAGCGAACCCTCCCCTGTCTCCTTCCTTTCCAGGAAGGGGAGGGAAATATGTTCAGGGGCCACCTGACCCCGGCAGAGGGCAGGCAGCCCTCTGCACTCCCGCTACACTGACCGACTTTTCGTGCAAAGCCGGGAGAAGTTCTGTCACTTGAGTCCGACCGGCGGGACTCAGAAGGAGTTTGCTGGACAAGGCCGGGCGGCAGGGAACAAAATCCCTAGCATTGGCGTTGTTCCTATGATAGGGATGAGGTATGGAGAGGCAATGGCAAGCGCACAGGAGTTGACCCGCCGCGCGACGCGCCGGTGGAACGCAGGACAGCCCCAGGTGGCGCTGGGCTTGCGTCCCGCCGGAACCGTCGCCGCAGCGGTTGATGCGGGGCTGTTCCAGGAGGCGGACATCCTCCTACTTCATCACTTCCGCCACCCGGTGGCATGGGTTATACGGGTGCTTTCCGGCTCGTACTGGAACCACGCAGCCCTTGTGGGCCGTAGCCCCTCGGACGCGGCCGACGCCCAGCTAGAGGTTGTAGAGGCACATTGGCGGGGCACCCGGCGCTGGCCGCTGCGGGAGTTCCTGGAAGCCCACTCCCGCTCTGTTATGGCTGTCCGTAGGGTCCCTACCGACGTCCTTGACCGGCCTGCTCGCCACCGCATCGCCAGGCTGGCCGCCGAAGCCGTGGGCTCGCCCTACGACTTCTCCTTGCTTTTGCGGATGGCGAGGCTGGCCGCCCGGGACTTGGTGCGGCGCTACCGCAGCGGCCGGCCGGCGCTGCCCGCCCTCTTGCGCTTGACGGCGAACCTCGCCGAGAGCGCCCGTGGGTTCATCTGCAGCGGCCTGGTGCAGTGGTCATACTGGATGGGTGTGGAGCCGGAGCAGCGCCCGCGCGTCCTCTTCGTGCCGGGCCTCGAGGGCCCCTTGCCTGAGGCCCTGCCGCGTGTCGCTACCCCTGACCACCTGGCGCGCTCGGCCAACCTGGAGTGGGCGTACTTGATTACTGACGGACAGGCGTGGGCCCTAGCTCCGGCTGACCAGGGAGGGGCTACATCGCTGGCCCAGGAAGATGAGGCCCAGCGCGTGGCCTGAAAGGCTCAGAGGTCCCAGAAAAGGGCCATCTGCCAGACGGCCGTCAGGTGCTCCAGGGTGTGCTGATAGCTCTTCTGCAGCATCCAGCGGGCGCTGACGGCGGCGCCGTAGTAGGGGTGGAGACGGGCCACCGTCCACAGCTCCGCCGATGCCTCCTCCAGCAGGCGGCGCTCCTGCTCCTTGACCCGCCCCAGCTCCGAAAGCAGCGCCGCTACCTCCTCCCGCCCCGTGTAGGAGTCGTCCGCTTCCTGTCGAGCGTGGCGCAGGGGGGCGACATCGCCCGTCAGCAGATACAGCAAGCTGGGCAAGGCGACGGTGCGCTCGTAGTGCGCCAGGTGCAGCAAGTGGCGCAGGGTCGGCCACTCGCTCAGGTGGCGAGGCGGCGGCGTCGCCAGGCGCCCGGGCGGGAGCTGCGCCAGCGCCCACTCCCACTCGGCCACCCCCGTGGCCAGCCAGGCCAGCAAGCGTATGCGGTCCTGGGAGGGTTGGTGCGGGCTTGCCATCGCTATCCGGGCGCGTCGGCTAGCGCACGCTGACGCTGGCGGCGCCCACCCGGAGGTCCAGGCTCACTCGGTTGGGGGCGGCATCGAAGCCAGGCGATGCGTAGACGTCGCCGGCCTTCGGGAAGCGGCTGGTATCGACGTCGAAGCTGGAGAGCCCGGAGCTGCGGCGGATCCTGGCGGCGACCCCTGGCGGCACGGTGATTCTGATATCCGCGGCCCCGGCGTCCACGGTCACCGTCACCGGCCCCGCGTTGGCGGGCAGGGTCAGGGACAGGTTGGCCGCGCCCGCATCTACGTCCAGGCTGGTGACCAGCAGGTCGCCCAGGTCAAGTCTAATAGAGGAAGCGCCGGCGTCCAGCTCGATGGTCCACTTCACCTCCCGCGCCAAGGCCAGGTCCCAGTGGGAGGGTGAGGAGCGGATCAGCCAGCGGCTCCGGTCACGCCTCAGGACGAGCTCGCCGGCGTCCCCGCGGCGCTGCAACGTTGCCTCTGCTCCTCGCCCAGGCGCCTCGAATAGCCCCTCCACCAGGTTGGGCGAGGCGGGCGGCAGGGACCTGACGGTCAGGTCGCCGGGCCCGAAACTGATACGGGCCTCCGCCGACCGCAGCCCGCCCAGGGGCTCGACTAGAGTGGTGACGGTGAGGGGCTGCTCCCGCTCCATCAGGGCCAGCGCCAAGCCCAGGGAGGCGAGGAGGACAGCCGCGGTCAGCAGGCCGGCTAGCCACCCCAGGCGCCGGCCCAGGAGCATGTTCAGACCCATGAGGACGATGAAGACGGGCCAGAGGCGCCAAAGGCTGGACCACAGCCTCCAGGGCACCACTCCTGTGGTTTGCAGGAGCAGCACCACTCCCACGACGATGAGGACGAGGGATCCCACGGGAAATCCACCCCGCCAGCCGGATGGCTGTCGTGGTGGCGCCGCTCCACCTGTTCCCTGGCCTATCAGCCTCTCCTGCGCCCCAGGAAGAGCGCTATCCCCATGGCGACCAGCAGCAGCGGCCAGAGCTTGCCCCATGTCCACCACGAGAAGGCGCCGAGGTTCGCGAGGAGCGCGATCGCGCCCACCGCGATGAGCACGAGGGCAAAGGCGGCCCGGGGCCTCACCGCCTCGGAACCCTGTCCGGCCTCTCCCTGGCCCTGGGGTTGGCGCAGGGTGTCCGCCAGGCGCCGCCCGGCCTCCGCCACCTCGCCGGGCATGCTCTGCAGGTTCTCGCCCACGATGCCCGCGGGCTCGCTGACGGCTGTCGTCTCTCGGGGCATTATGATCGCCAGCACCAGATAGGCTATGACGCCGACGCCGCCCAGGAACGCCAGGAGGACAAAGGACAGCCGCACCAGCACCGGCTCCAGGTCCAGGTACGCGGCCAACCCGCCGCAAACACCGAACAGGAGCTTCTCTTCGCTACTCCGTTGCAGTCTTGCAGGGGCCATTTCACCTCCCCGCCCTTCCGGATGTGCCAGCCTGGCACACCCGTGCCGCATCTTTCGACAGGCAGGCTAGTCGTCGTCGTATTCGACGCTGGTCTGGGGCGCCAGGGTGCCGCGGGGGCCTGTGGTCTTCAAGTACGCCCGGTAGTTGCGGCGCGTCTCCTCGATGTGGTCGCCGCCGAACTTCTCCAGGAAGGCCGGCGCCAGCACCAGGGCCAGCAGCGCCTCGCCGATGACACCCGCCGGCGGCACCTGACAGATATCGCTGCGCTCGTAGTGGGCTTGCACCTCCTCGCCCGTTACCAGGTCCACCGAGGGGAGGGGCTTGGTCATGGTGGAGATGGGCTTCACCACCGCCCGCACCACCACCGGCTCGCCGTTGGTCATCCCACCCTCGATGCCGCCGCCCCGGTTGGTGCGGTGCCGCCAGGGGCGCTCCCCCGGCTGCGCGGGCTCGATGATATCGTGGACGTCGCGGCCGTAGAGGCCAGCCACGGCGAAGCCCTGGCCCAGCTCCACTCCCTTCACCGCGTTCAAGCCCAGGAACATCTGCCCCACGAGCCCGTCGAGCTTGCGGTCCCACTGGGCGTGGCTGCCCAGGCCGATGGGGACGTCTTGGGCACGAACCTCGAAGATACCGCCCACGGTGGTCCCCAACTCCTTGGCCTTGTCGATGGCGGCTATCATCTTCTTCTCGGCCTGGGGGTCGGCGCTGCGCACGGGCGAGGCCTCCACGCGCTCCCAGTCGATGGGCTCTTCAAACTGCGCCTCAACGCCGCCGATGGCGATGGTGTGGCTGTGGATGGCGACGCCGAACTCCTCCAGGAAGCGGCGCGCTACCGCCCCGGCTGCCACACGAGCCGCCGTCTCGCGCGCGCTGGCGCGCTCCAAGACCGGCCGCACGTCGTCGAGACTGTACTTGATGGTGCCTGCCAGGTCGGCGTGGCCGGGGCGCAGACGCGTCACCTTCTCCACCGACTGCTCCACCGGCGCGACGCTCATCTTCTCGGTCCAGTTGGCCCAGTCCTTGTTCCAGACCAGCAGGGCGATGGGCGAGCCCAGGGTAAGACCGTGACGGACGCCAGAGAGGACCTCGGCCCGGTCCTGCTCGATCTGCATACGACCGCCGCGACCATACCCCTGCTGGCGACGGATCAGGTCGCGCGCGATGTACTCTTCGGAAAGCGGCAGCCCGGCGGGGACACCCTCCACGATGACGGCCAGGCCACGGCCGTGGGACTCGCCAGCGGTGAGGAAGCGGAACATCTAGCCCTGCTCTTGGGGAGAAGCAGGTCCGCCGGAGGGGGGCGAGTCCGTGGCCGATGGCCCGGCCGCGCCCGCGGGCGCGGCGTCGCGGGACGGGGCTGGGGGCGGCGGTTCGCCCGCCTTCGCTTCGAAGGCGTTGGGGCCCAGCTCGGCGGCCCGGGCGTCGAGGAGTCGCCATAGCCACCACGCGATGGCGGTCAGGGCCAGCAGCACCAGGACAATCTGCCAGGACATCGTTTCTCTACCCCCCAGGCACTATAGCATCGGCTTGGAACCAGGGTCAAACATCCTGGGGGCGGCTGCCCTGAGTCTAAGGACGTCGGATTAGCTGTGGTGGCGTTGCACAAAAAGGGCATCTGCCAGCAATTTTTGGGTCACGCCTGCATACCCAGCGCCTTGCGGGCTGCCGCCAGCATCACGTCCTCGGGCGGCTGGCGCCCTGTCCAGAGCTGGAACGCGGCTGCGCCCTGGTGTATCAGCATCGGCAGGCCCCCCAGGATACGTGCCCCGGCATGCTGCGCCTCTTTCAGCAGGGGTGTCAGCAGGGGATTGTAGACCAGGTCGCACACCAGGATGGCCGGGGGGATCAGCCCCGCTGCCAGGGGCGACAGGCCCTCGGTGGGCCCGTGGGCGGTGCCGATACTGGTGCAGTTGACCACCAGGTGGCAGTACCAGAGCAAGGCCCCGATAGGCTCCACCTCCCACGGGATGACCTCCGTCTCCACCTCCAGGGAGGCGATCTCCCGGGCCAGGGCCTCGGCCCGGCCTGGGGTGCGGTTGGCGATGGCGATGCCCTTCGCCCCCGCCTCAGCCAGGGCGAAGGCGACGGCCCGGGCTGCCCCGCCCGCCCCCAACAGGAGCGCTCGACGCTCCCGCGGGTCGAAGCCGCCCTCCTCCTGGAGAGCGCGCAGGAAGCCGGCGCTGTCGGTGTTGTAGCCCACCAGCCTTCCGGCGGCGTTGACGATGGTGTTGACGGCGCCGATACGCCGCGCCAGGGGCTCGATGTCGTCCAGGAGCGCCAGCACGTCCTGCTTGTAAGGGACAGTGACGTTCGCGCCCAGCATGGCGGGCTCTCGCAGGCGGGCGACGCGCTCGGCGAGCCGCTCCGGCGGCGTCTCCCAGGCCTCATAGCGGGCGGCGATGCCCAGGGCATCGAAGGCGGCCTGCTGGAAGGCCGGCGAGACGCTGTGGCCCAGGGGATAGCCGATGATGCCCACGCGGCGCGGAGTGGTGTCTCTCATAGGGTTCGGGGGCTTGTCGCCGCCCGCTGGCTGTCCAGATAGTCCTGGAGGATCATCGCCGCCGCGACGGCGTCCTCGCGCTGGCGGCGCCGCTTGCGCCGGACGCCCGCGTCTCGCAGCGCCTCCTGAGCGCCCTGGGTGCTGAAGCGCTCGTCGTGGGCCAAGACGGGCAGCGCCGTGCGGCGCCGCAGCCCGGCGGCGAAGGCCTCGACATCCCGTGCCTGGGCGCCCGGCCTTCCATCGGGCAACAGGGGCATGCCCAACAGAAAAGCTTCCG
>Ga0209514_10007337_pt1 | contig 13065 bp, 11 predicted proteins | sample Subgrocontami58m_FD_187452 | JGI IMG/M metagenome (GOLD analysis project Ga0209514, IMG submission 187452) | Subsurface groundwater microbial communities from S. Glens Falls, New York, USA - GMW37 contaminated, 5.8 m (SPAdes) (version 3) | ecosystem: Environmental > Aquatic > Deep subsurface >...
GAAGGGAATGCCGGCCAGGCAAGGTTTTCCAGTGTGGTGCGATAGGATGCCGAGTCGGGCGCCATGCCTGCATTCTATTGCAGCGCCCGCAAGGCGGTGCCGCCATTGCGGGGGAGGTTCCGCCCCGTCGTGTTCTGCGTCAACCCGACCGACGCCCGTGGCAGAATGCCTGTGTTGCCTATACCGGTCCGCTCTCATGGAAGCGCTGATAGTCAATCTGGCACCCACCGGTCTGGTACCGACTCGCGCGCAGACGCCGCATGTGCCCTTGACGGCGGATGAGGTGGCGGCGGACTGCGCGCGTTGCCACGCCGCCGGGGCCAGCATGTTTCATTTGCACCCACGCGCGGCCGACGGTTCGCCGAGCTGCGATCGCGCTGCGTTCGGTGAACTGGTGGCCGCCGTGCGGCAGCGCGTGCCGGACGCGATCGTCGTAACCACCACCAGCGGGCGTCGCGCGCCCGAGGTGGATCTGCGCGCCGCCAGTCTGGGCCTGGAAGGCGACCAGCGGCCGGACATGGCGAGCCTGACCCTGGGCTCGCTGAACTTCAGCAGCGAAGCCAGCGTCAGCACTCCGGCCACCGTCACCCGGCTGGCAGCCATCATGCGGGAACGCGGCATACGCCCGGAACTGGAAGTTTTCGATCTGGGCATGGTCAATTTCGCCAAGTTGCTGATCGACAAGGGTCTGATCGAGCCGCCCTTTTATTTCAACATCCTGCTGGGCAATGTCGCCTCGGCGCAGGCCAGCCTGCTGCACCTGGGCACCCTGGTGTCCGACCTGCCGCCGCTGTCGATCTGGTCGGTGGCGGGTATCGGTCGTCACCAGGCGCTGGCCAATGCCCTGGGCGTAGTCGTTGGCCATGGCGTGCGCACCGGGCTGGAGGACAATCTTTGGCTGGACGACGGCCGCACCATGCTGGCTACCAACCTGCAACTGGTGCAGCGCATCGCGGCGCAGGCGGTGGCGCTTGGCAGGCCATTGGCCAGTACGGCACAGGCGCGCCGGCGCCTCGGCCTCGCGGTGCGATCATGAATGCTCCGCTTCGTTCGCTGGTGATCTTTGGCGCGAGCAACATTCTCTCCGACCTGTTCGACTGTGCGCTGGCCAATGGCCTGGTACCCGCCAAGGTGGTGCTCCATCTGCCGGAGTCAGCGGGAGAGCGGGACATTCCGCTCGCGAAGCGGATCGAGGCGCTGCAGGGATTGTGCGATTCACCCCAGGTGGAGATCCTCGATGCTTTCTTGCCGCGCGCCAATGAACTGTATCTGCTCGGCCCGACCACGCCGACGCGCGCCAGGCTGGCGGCAGAAATCGAAGACCGCTTCGGCTTGCGCTATCACACCCTGGTCCATCCGACCGCCTGCGTTTCTCCCCTGGCCCATCTGGGCCAGGGCGTCTTCGTCGGCGCCAACAGCGTGATCGGTCCGGGCGCCTGGCTCGATGAACATGTCTTCGTCAATCGCGGCGTCACGATAGGGCACGACACGCGGATCGGAGCATTCTCGCGCATCCAGCCCGGCGCGAATCTGGGCGGCCTGTCGCGTATCGGTCGCGGCGTCACGATTGCCATCGGCGCGACGCTGCTCGAACGTCTGGTCATAGGCAACGGCGCCTTCGTCGGCGCCGGTGCCCTGGTGACCGAAGACGTACCCGACGATGTGCTGGTGCTGGGAGTCCCGGCGAAGTTCAAGAAGACCCTGTAAGGCGCTCCCGGGAAAGTTCCGCCGCCTGGCGGCAGGCGGCGAGCAGTGCGGGCCCCGAGGCGTCTAGGTCAAAGCGCTCGTCGAAACGCCGGCGCATGGCGGCGCCGAGGTCCCGCCGCATCGCCGGGTCCTCGATCAGCGCGGCCAGGCGTTCCACATAGGCGTCGTGGCCGGTCAGCGCCTGCTCTCCCGCCTTGTCGCCGCCGTCTGAGCCCGTCAGGGAGACCACCGGCAGGCCTTCGGCCATGGCTTCGGCGACACTGATGCCGCCACCCATGCGCGGCGGATTGACATAGATATCGCTGATTCGCAGCATGCCGGGTACATCATCGCGGGTGGCGAAGACCCGCACCCGATTGGCCGGAGCCTTTGCCAGGGCCGTGGGCAGCTTGCCTGCGCCGCCCACCAGTAGCCAGACAACCTGGGGATGGTGTTCCATGAGCTGTAGCATCCGGTCGGCCCAGTCGGCCTTGATTTCATGCTCCAGGCGAAACCCCGCGGTGATCAGGATGACTGCCGAGTCCGCAAACCCGAACTGCGCGCGCGTGAGGGCATATTGCCGTCTGGAACGCCGGAGTCGATAGGGATGAAATGCCACTTGTGCTTCGGGAAATATCTTGCCCCAGCTTGCGCGGCGTTCTGCCGCGGCGTTGGCGCTCAGCCAGACGTCGACCGGGGCAATCGGTGCCACGGAATTGACGCTGAGGCCGACCACCGGCCGGACGCCGTACAGGGCCGCCGCGAGCGGAGAAAAGAGGCCGACCAAAAGCACGACGTCGGGATCGAATTCGGCCATGGCCGGCAACAGGTTGCGCCACCTGCCGGGCAGGCTGAAGCGCTGGTCGCTGACCGTCATGCGCGCGCCGGCCGGCAGCAGCCTGCCCCAGACCGTGGCGTCGAAGGGAGGCAGCATCAATTCGCGGCCATCGCCGCGAAACTGCGACGCATCGGGCGGCATCAATTCCTGAGCGGTAAACAAATGGACCTCGCACCCCTCGCGGGCAAGGATGGCGCATTGTTCCACCGCCATCGTGCTCGGCGTATGGTACTGATGTCCGATGTAGGGTGCGACCACCGCAACCCGCCTGACATCGTCCGGGATGCGAAGCTTGAAGCCGGGCGGCAGCAGCGAAGCAGCATCGCGCATCAGTCGCTCGGCCATCTCAGGCACGCGCCCGGCCGACAGCGCGGCGATGAACGCGGATCGCTCCTCCATGTACTGCAAGGCACTCAACCACTGGAAGGCCATATAGGCGGCCAGTCGATCCGGGTCGGCGGGATCAAGCTGCAAAACCTTCAATGCCGCGGCCGACTCGAATCGGCTGTCGGCGGTGGCGCAGGCGAGAAACGTCAGGCGCAAGACGTCGGTGCGCGCGTCCGCCTCGGACATCTTTTCCAGAACATCCAGCACCGAGGCGCGCGCCTGGTCGTCGCGGGTGTCCTGCCAAAAGGCCATCATGGCATGCCAGCGCCAGGCGCACCCCGGCTCCTTCAGGGTCCGGTCGAGGGCGTCAAGCAGCAGGGTCATGATCGCTTTGGATGATGGAGGGAGCGCGGCGACCACGATGTTACCGCGCCGCGTTCAACCCATGCGGCGGCCTGGACCCGGTGCGGTCGGCAGGCTCAGTCCCCGCCGGCCAGCCGCGCCAAGGCGGCGCGACCCGACAGCAGGTGATCGTGCATGCGCTGCCCAGCCAGCGCCGAGTCCCTCACTCGCAGGGCATCGAGGATGCCGCGATGCTCCGCCAGGGATTGCTTGAGGCGGCCTTCGAGGCGCAGCGAATCGCGCCGCGTCAGCTTGATCACCTTGCGCGCGTCGTCGATCAGTTGGGCCAGATAGCGGTTGCCGGCAATTTCCTGCAGGGCGGTGTGGAAGCGCTGGTTGGCCTCGAAGAAACGGTCGGCGTTGTTGGCCGCGGCATGCCTTTCGAGTTCTTCGTGAATCGCCGCGAGACGCGAGAAGTCGGCGCTGGTGACACGGCGCGCGGCCTCGGCGGCGACGCGGCCCTCCAGCAGGGCCATGACCGGGAAGACCTCGTCGATGTCCTGTTCCGACAGTTCGGTGACGTAGCAGCCGCGACGTGGCTTGAGTACCACCAGTCCTTCCGAGGCGAGCACTTTCAGCGCCTCGCGCAGCGGCGTGCGGCTGATGCCGTATTCGGCGGCCAGCGCCTGCTCGTCGATCCAGCTTCCCTGCGCCAGCTCATGCGCGAAAATGCGGCTACGCAGGCGCTCTGCCACCTGTTCGTACAATGCGGGGGCGGCAAGAATTTGTGTGGATGGTCTTGCATTCATAATTATGGATGCAGTATCATGGCTCCTCGTTTGAAAGTCAACTGCACTTTTCGTCGCAACAAATGCAGCGGCCTTAACCAAGAGGAATCATCATGAGCAAGGCACCTGAAGTCGGCATTCCCTCGATCGAAGCCTGGACCAAGGCGGCGGCCAAGTCGGCGCCGGGCGGCGACGTGTCGAAGCTGAACTGGGTCACGCCGGAAGGGCTCACGGTCAAGCCGCTGTATACCAAGGCCGATGTCGAGGGCCTGCCCTATGCCGATACCCTGCCCGGTTTCGCGCCTTTCCTGCGCGGGCCGCAGGCGACGATGTACGCGGTGCGGCCGTGGACCATCCGCCAGTACGCCGGCTTCTCGACTGCGGAAGCTTCCAACGCCTTTTACCGCCAGGCGCTCGCGGCCGGTGGCCAGGGCGTGTCGGTGGCTTTCGACCTCGCCACCCATCGCGGCTACGACTCGGACCATCCTCGCGTCACCGGCGACGTCGGCAAGGCCGGCGTGGCGATCGATTCCGTGGAAGACATGAAGATCCTGTTCGACGGCATCCCGCTCGACAAGGTGTCGGTGTCGATGACCATGAATGGCGCCGTGCTGCCGATCCTCGCCGGCTACGTGGTGGCGGCCGAGGAGCAGGGCGTCTCGCAGGATCAGTTGAGCGGCACGATCCAGAACGACATCCTCAAGGAGTTCATGGTTCGCAACACCTACATCTATCCGCCCGAACCCTCGATGCGCATCATCGCCGACATCATCGGCTACACGGCGACGAACATGCCGAAGTTCAACTCTATCTCGATCTCCGGTTACCACATGCAGGAAGCCGGCGCGACCCAGGCGCTGGAGCTGGCCTTCACCCTGGCCGACGGCCGCGAGTATGTGAAGACGGCGCTGGCCTCGGGCATGGACGTCGATGCCTTCGCCGGCCGCCTGTCCTTCTTCTGGGCGATCGGCATGAACTTCTACCTGGAGATTGCCAAGATGCGCGCCGCGCGCCTCTTGTGGTGGCGCATCATGAAGGAGTTCGAGCCCAAGAATCCCAAGTCGCTGATGCTGCGCACGCACTGCCAGACCTCGGGCTGGTCGCTGACCGAGCAGGACCCCTACAACAATGTGGTGCGCACCACCGTCGAGGCCATGGCCGCGGTATTCGGCGGCACGCAATCCTTGCACACCAATTCGCTCGACGAAGCCATCGCCTTGCCGACCGAGTTCTCCTCGCGCATCGCGCGCAACACCCAGCTCATCATCCAGGAAGAGACCCACATCACCAGCGTCATCGACCCCTGGGCCGGCAGCTACATGATGGAGAAGCTGACCCAGGACATCGCTGACGAAGCCTGGCGCATCATCGAGGACGTAGACAAGATGGGCGGCATGACCCAGGCCGTGCAAAGCGGCTGGGCCAAGCTGCAGATCGAGACCTGCGCGGCGCAAAAGCAGGCGCGGATCGACTCGGGCAAGGACGTCATCGTTGGCGTCAATAAGTACAAGCTCAAGGAAGAGGCGGCGATCGACACTCTCGACGTAGACAACCATGCCGTGCGCGACGGACAGATCGTGCGCCTGAAACGGATCCGCGATACGCGCAACACGGCGGCTGTGAAGGCCGCGCTGGCGGCGCTGACCGACGCGGCGAAAAGCGGGCAGGGTAACCTGCTCGAATTGGCGATCAAGGCCAGCCGGCTGCGTGCTACAGTCGGCGAAATTTCCGACGCGCTGGAAGCAGTCTGGGGCCGCCACCGCGCCACCAACCAGACCGTGTCGGGCGTCTATAGCGCAGCCTACGGCGAGGACGGGCCCATGAAGGAAATCCGCGACCTGATCGACAACTTCGCCGCCGCCGAAGGCCGCCGGCCGCGCATCATGATCGCAAAACTGGGCCAGGACGGCCACGACCGCGGCGCCAAGGTGGTGGCCACGGCCTTCGCCGACCTCGGCTTCGACGTCGACGTCGGTCCGCTGTTCCAGACGCCGGAAGAAGCCGCCCGTCAGGCGATCGAAAACGATGTCCATGCCATCGGAGTGTCGACGCTGGCGGCCGGGCACAAGACCCTGGTGCCGGCGCTGGTCAAGGCGCTGCGCGCGCAAGGTGCGAAGGACATCGTGGTCTTTGTCGGCGGCGTGATTCCGGCGCAGGACTACGAGCAGCTCTACAAGGACGGCGCCGCCGGCATCTTCGGACCCGGCACGCCGATTCCTCAGTGTGCCCACGAAGTCCTGCGCGCCATTCGCGCCGCGCACCTGCCGGCCAGCGCCTGACAGGGACGATGCAGCCGATGCCCGAACTGGGCCAGTCCGCGGTGGATGCGCAGGATCTCGCGCTGGTCGAAGGCCTGCTGGCCGGCGACCGGCGTGCCTTGGCCAAGGCCATCACCCTGGTCGAGTCCACCCGCGCCGATCATCGGCAACGTGCCGGCCATCTGCTCGACGCGATCCTGCCGCATACCGGCCGCTCGCTGCGCATCGGAATTTCCGGCGTGCCCGGCGTCGGCAAGTCGACTTTCATCGAAGCCCTGGGCATGTACCTGATCGGACGAGGCCACCGCATCGCGGTGCTTGCCGTCGACCCCTCGTCGACCGTGCATGGCGGTTCCATCCTCGGCGACAAGACGCGCATGGACCTGCTGTCGCAGCGAAGCGAGGCCTTCATCCGGCCGTCGCCCTCGTCGGGCAGCCTGGGCGGCGTGGCGGCGCATACGCGCGAGGCGCTGCTGCTGTGCGAAGCCGCAGGCTACGACGTGATCATCGTCGAGACGGTCGGCGTTGGGCAATCCGAAACTGCCGTGGCCGGCATGACCGACTGCTTCGTGCTGCTGCAGTTGCCCAACGCCGGCGACGACCTGCAGGCGATCAAGAAGGGCATCATGGAGCTGGCCGATCTGGTGGTGTTCAACAAGGCCGACATCGATCCCGCCGCCGCGCAGATGGCAGCGGCCCAGATGCGCCTGGCCCTGTCCATGCTGCACCCCGCCTCGCCCAACTGGCAGCCGCCGGTGCTGACGCTGTCGGCCATGCGCAAGGACGGTCTCGCGGAATTCTGGCAGGTCATAGAAAAATTCCGCGACACGTTGGGTGGCAGCGGCGAGTTCGAAACGCGGCGCCAGCATCAGGCCCTGGCCTGGATGTGGGCCCTGATCGATGCCGGCCTGCGCTCGCATTTCAACGAGGCGCCGGCGGTCAGGGCAGCGCTCGCCGCCACGATCGCAGCGGTAGAGGCAGGCCGCCTGGCGCCCGGCGTTGCCGCCCGCCAGTTGCTCGATCTCGCCAAACAATGACAAGGTTTTTTCAGGAGCCAAACCATGCATGAAATCATCGACCAACTGGAAGAAAAGCGCCGCCGGGCCGCCCTCGGCGGCGGCCAGAAGCGCATCGACAGCCAGCATGCCAAGGGCAAGCTGACGGCGCGCGAGCGCATCGAGCTGCTGCTCGACGACGGCACTTTCGAAGAGTGGGACATGTTCAAGGAGCATCGCTGCGTCGATTTCGGCATGGGCGAGCAGGAGAAGATCCCCGGTGACGGCGTGGTGATCGGCTACGGCACCATCAACGGCCGCATGGTCTTCGTCTTCTCGCAGGACTTCACGGTGTTCGGCGGTGCGCTCTCCGAAGCGCATGCCGAGAAGATCTGCAAGATCATGGACAAGGCGATCCAGGTCGGCTGCCCGGTGATCGGCCTCAACGACTCGGGCGGCGCCCGCATCCAGGAAGGCGTCGCCGCGCTCGGTGGCTATGCCGACGTGTTCCAGCGCAACGTCATGGCCAGCGGCGTGATCCCGCAGATTTCGATGATCATGGGCCCCTGCGCCGGCGGCGCGGTGTATTCGCCGGCGATGACCGACTTCATTTTCATGGTCAAGGATTCGTCCTACATGTTCGTCACCGGTCCGGAAGTGGTGAAGACGGTGACCCACGAGGAAGTCACGGCCGAGGAACTGGGCGGCGCGGTGACCCACACCAGCAAATCGGGCGTCGCCGACCTGGCCTTCGAGAACGACGTCGAGGCGCTGGTCATGCTGCGCCGCTTCTTCAATTACCTGCCGCTGTCCAACAAGGAAAAGCCGCCGACGCGGCAGACCGACGATCCGGCCGATCGCCTCGACCATTCGCTCGACACCCTGGTACCCGACAATCCGAACAAGCCCTACGACATCAAGGAACTGATCTTCAAGGTGGTCGACGACATCGACTTCTTCGAAGTCCAGCCCGACCACGCCAAGAACATCGTGATCGGCTTCGCCCGCATGGAGGGCCAGACCGTCGGCATCGTCGCCAACCAGCCGATGGTGATGGCCGGTTGCCTCGACATCAAGAGCTCGATCAAGGCCGGCCGTTTCGTGCGTTTCTGCGACGCCTTCAACATCCCGATCGTCACCTTCGTCGATGTTCCCGGTTTCATGCCGGGCACGGCGCAGGAATACGGCGGCATCATCAAGCACGGCGCCAAGCTGCTCTATGCCTACGCCGAATGTACGGTGCCGAAGATCACCGTGATCACGCGCAAGGCCTACGGCGGCGCCTACGACGTTATGGCCTCGAAGCACCTGCGCGGCGACGTGAATTTCGCCTGGCCCAGCGCCGAGATCGCCGTGATGGGGCCGAAGGGCGCGGTCGAGATCATCTTCCGCGAGGACAAGGGAGATCCGGCGAAGTTGGCGGCGAAGGAAGCCGAGTACAAGGCCAAGTTCGCCAACCCCTTCGTCGCGGGCGCGCGCGGCTTCATCGACGACGTGATCATGCCCAACGAAACGCGCAAGCGCATTTGCCGCTCACTGGCGATGCTGAGAAACAAGGACATCCAGAACCCGTGGCGCAAGCACGGCAACATTCCGCTGTAAGCGTCGGGGAGAGAAAACATGTTCAAGAAAATACTTATCGCAAATCGCGGGGAGATCGCCTGCCGCGTGATCAAGACCGCCCGCAAGATGGGCATCAAGACCGTCGCCGTGTATTCCGAGGCGGACAAGGATGCGATGCACGTGACCATGGCCGACGAAGCGGTCTGCATCGGGCCGCCGCCGTCGAAGGAATCCTACCTGGTGATGGACAAGATCATCGCCGCCTGCAAAGAGACCGGCGCCGAGGCGGTGCATCCGGGCTACGGCTTCCTGTCCGAGAACGCCACCTTTTCGCGCCGGCTGGAGGAAGAGGGCATCATCTTCATCGGCCCCAAGCATTACTCGGTCGAGCAGATGGGCGACAAGATCGCCTCGAAGAAGCTGGCGCTGAAGGCCCAGGTCAATGTCATTCCCGGCTACAACGACGCCATCGACACGCCGGAACAGGCGGTCGAGATCGCCAGGGGCATCGGCTACCCGGTGATGATCAAGGCCTCGGCCGGCGGCGGCGGCAAGGGCCTGCGCGTCGCCTTCAACGACCAGGAAGCGCATGAAGGTTTTGCTTCCTGCAAGACCGAGGCGAAGAACGCCTTCGGCGACGATCGCGTGTTCATCGAGAAGTATGTCGAGGAGCCGCGTCACATCGAGATCCAGGTGCTCGGCGACGCGCACGGCAACACGCTCTACCTGCACGAACGCGAGTGCTCGATCCAGCGTCGCCACCAGAAGGTCATCGAGGAGGCGCCGAGTCCTTTCCTCGACGCGGCCACCCGCAAGGCCATGGGCGAGCAGGCCGTGGCGCTGGCGAAAGCGGTCAACTACCAGTCGGCCGGCACCGTCGAGTTCGTCGTCGGCGGCAAGGACAAGAGCTTCTACTTCCTCGAAATGAACACCCGGCTGCAGGTCGAGCATCCGGTGACGGAACTCATCACCGGCCTCGACCTGGTCGAGCAGATGATCCGCGTCGCTGCCGGCGAGAAGCTGGCCTTCCGCCAGGAGGACCTGAAGATCAACGGCTGGGCCATGGAATGCCGCATCAATGCCGAGGACCCTTTCCGCGGCTTCCTGCCCTCGACCGGGCGCATGGTGAAGTACGTGCCGCCGCCCGCCGAGAATGGCGTGCGTGTCGACACCGGCGTCTACGAGGGCGGCGAGATCTCGATGTTCTACGATTCGATGATCGCCAAGCTGATCGTGCACGCGGCCTCGCGCGACCAGGCGATCGCCCGCATGCGCGATGCCCTGAACGAGTTCGTGATCCGCGGCGTGGCCAGCAATATTTCCTTCCAGGCCGCGCTGATGCAGCATCCCCGCTTCACCTCGGGCAACTTCAACACCGGCCTGATCGCCGACCAGTATCCGAAGGGCTTCAATGCCGCCGACGTGCCGCACGACGATCCGCTGATGCTGGTGGCGACCGCCGGCGCGATCCATCGCCAGTACCTGGCGCGCAATGCGACCATCACCGGCCAGATGCCCGGCCACGAGTACAAGCCCGGCAGCGAGTACGTGGTGCTGTTCAACGGCGAGCGCCATCCGGCCACCATCACCCCGGCCGAGGGTGGCTGGGACGTCGAACTGGCAGGTGGAACGTATGCGATCCGCTCGCACTGGCAGTTCGGCGACATCCTTTATCGCGGCACCCTCAACGGCCAGCCGATCTGCATGCAGGTCGAGCGCCGCGGCTCGACCTATCGCCTGTTCCACTGGGGCGTACAGGCCGACGTGCAGGTGATGAGCGCACACGCGGCAGACCTGCTGGCGCTGATGCCGATCAAGGCAGCGCCGGACACCAGCAAGTTCCTCCTCTCGCCGATGCCGGGCCTGTTGACCCAGGTTGCGGTCAAGGTGGGTCAGGAGGTCAAGGCAGGCGAGGTACTGGCCAAGATCGAAGCCATGAAAATGGAAAACGTGCTCAAGGCCGAGCGCGATTGCGTTGTGGAAAGGCTGCTCGCCCAGCCGGGTGAAAGCCTGGCAGTGGATCAGGCCATCATCGGCTTCAAGTAGCGTGCACAAGAGTCGGCGCCGGCGAGACGCCGACCGCTTGAAAATTCCGGCGCAGCGACAGGAGCCGGGGCGTCCCTTCGGGCGCCCCGGCGGACTACCTTACTCGATGATGTAGGGAGAGTCACCCTTGCCGAAGCGGAACAGGTTGTGGCAGTTAGAGCAACCCTCCAGCACCTTGCCCATTTCGGCGCCGGCGCCGGGGAAGTTCTTGTTGAGGGCCATTTCGGCCACACGCTCCAGACCACCCTCGACCGTTCCGTTGATCTTTGGCAGCGCGGCAAGCGAATCAGCGTTGATCTGCTCGAGCTTCACATAGGCCAGCAGGTGTCCTTTTGGCCAGCGATGGCGGGAGGCGCGAACCGCGCAGTCGGCGGCCATCTCGCCGTTCTCAACCATCAGTCCGGCCGTCACGCACTGGACGTCGGAGAGCAGTTCCATCATCACCTGGCGCGCGGTGGCGTCTTCGCTGTAGCGGGTATGCTTGGCGGTCATTTTCTTGAACTGCTGAATGAACTCCGGCGGCAGCTTCTTCACCTGCGCCTGGAATTCCGGGCTCATCTTGTGCTGCTTTGGGGCATCTGCCGACGTCTTCTCGATGCTGGGATACTTGTAGCCGTTGGCGGGCGCCTTGGGCTCTTCCGCCGCGCTGACCGGAACAACGATTGCAGCACCGAGAACGGCAACAGCGGCGAGAGTAGCGAGATATTTTTGCTTGATGGACATGGATGTCTCCTGGTTAAGAATCTGTGGTCTTGCCTATCCGCGGTATGCGCCGGCCGTCATGCGGATAATGTTTCCTTCCTGTGTTATGTTTTTCCGCAAGGCAAGCGTAGGGAGCAGCGGTTTCCCGGCTGTTGCAGGGAGGCCGCAAATATTTCAAGTTGTTACAGGGGGAGCAATCCAGGCCATGGCGGAATGTCGCCGACACATACTGGTGGTGGACGACGACGAAGGCATGCGCGAGTTGCTGGTGCGCTACCTTTCCGACAACGGCTACGCGGCGAGCGCGGTAGCCGATGGATTGTCCATGAAGCGGTACCTTGTCGCCCACCCGGTCGATCTGATCCTGCTTGACGTCATGCTGCCGGGAGAGGATGGCCTGAGCCTGGCGCGCGGGCTGGGCGGCAGCGGCCCGCCTATCATCATGCTCTCGGCGCGCGGGGAGGAAGTCGACCGCATCGTCGGCCTCGAAGTCGGTGCCGACGACTACCTGCCCAAGCCCTTCAGCCACCGCGAACTGCTGGCGCGCGTGACGGCGGTGCTGCGCCGCCGCCAGCCCGCCGCCGCGTCAGGGCGCATTCGCCGCTTCGGCCCCTTCGAGGTCGACCTGGACGCGCATTGCCTGACGCGCAACGGCGAGGAAATAGACCTGTCGGGAGCCGAGTTCGCCTTGCTCAAGGTGCTGCTCGACCATCCCGACCGCGTGCTTGGCCGCGACGCGCTGGTCGACTTGCTCAAGGGCTATGAGCGCGCACCCTTCGATCGCATGGTCGATGTTCGCGTCACCCGCCTGCGGCGCAAGATCGAGCCCGATCCGGCCCACCCGGTGTACCTGCGTACCGTCTGGGGCGAAGGCTATCTGTTCTCCCCCGGCGGCGCGCGCCGGGCATGATGGCGCCGCGCAGCCTGTTCGGGCGCACCGCCCTGGTCATTGCGCTGGTTTCCTTCGTCTTCCAGATTTTCACCGTCGCAGTCATTACCTATTTCGCCCTGCTGCCGCTCGGCCGTCTCTTCAGTCGTTGTGGACATACCAACTGATTGTATCGGCTTCGCCGCATGGAGCGCAGGACGGGGGCATACCGCAGCCGAGCGGGCGTCCCGCGTGCGTCAGCCCAGCGCGCCGTGGCAGCGCTTGTACTTCTTGCCGCTGCCGCATGGGCAGGCGTCGTTGCGGCCGACCTTCTTCACCACGCGCGTCGCCGTGGCGGTCGCGGTGGAGGTCACGGTCGCGGCATCCCCCGCCGGGGCGGCGTCCGGATCGGCCGGACCGCTGGTCCGCACGCGGCTGGGGGCGCGCTCTTGCTGGATCGCCTCGGCCGCCGCCTGCGTGGTCAGCCGCGCGTGCAGGATCTGGCGGCTCACGAGCTGCCGGATGCGCTCCAGCAGCTGATCCCACATGTCGTGCGCCTCGCGCTTGTACGCCACCAGCGGGTCCGTCTGCCCGTAGGCGCGCAGCCCGATGCCCTGGCGCATCTCGTCCATCGCCGTCAGGTGCTCCACCC
>Ga0209514_10007338_pt1 | contig 13065 bp, 12 predicted proteins | sample Subgrocontami58m_FD_187452 | JGI IMG/M metagenome (GOLD analysis project Ga0209514, IMG submission 187452) | Subsurface groundwater microbial communities from S. Glens Falls, New York, USA - GMW37 contaminated, 5.8 m (SPAdes) (version 3) | ecosystem: Environmental > Aquatic > Deep subsurface >...
CAGTCGCCGTCGGTCGCGAGGAGGACTCGGTTCGTGCCGGCCTTGACGAAGTTGTCGGTCGCGAGGCGATAGGCCAGCTCGATCCCTGCGCCTCCGTTCGTGGAGCCGCCCGCGCGGAGCTGCTGGATGGCGGCGCGGATGGCGGCCTTCTTGTCCCCCGTCGTCGGCGCGAGGACGAGGCCGGAGTTCCCCGCGTAGACGACCATCGCGACGCGGTCGTTCTCCGTGAGCTGTTCGATCAGGAGGCCGAGGCCCTGCTGGACGAGCGGGAGCTTGTTCGACTGCTCCATCGATCCCGACACGTCGATCAGGAACACGAGGTTGCTCGGCGGCCGCTTGCCGGCGTCGAGCGTGCGTCCCTTGAGGCCGATGCGGAGGAGCTGGTGCTGCGCGTTCCACGGGCAGGAGGCCATCTCCATGTGCACCGCGAACGGGCGGTCGTCGGTCGGGACGGGATAGGCGTAGGTGAAGTAGTTGACCAGCTCCTCGATGCGGACGGCGTCGGGGGGCGGGAGCGACCCCATGGCGAGGAAGCGCCGCGCGTTCGCGTAGCTCGCAGTGTCGACGTCGATGCTGAACGTGGAGAGGGGGTCCTGCGCGGAGGCGTGGAAGGCGTTCTCCGTGATGGAGTCGTACCCCTCGGTGTTGCTCGGGACATCGGCCTGCGGCGCGCCCCTCCCAGGCGGCGCGGCGCCTGCGCCCATGCGGCCGCCGTACATGGCGCCGGCAGCGCCGGCGCCCAGTCCCACGGAGTCATACGCGCCGGGCGCAGACTTCCTGCCGCGGAGGCCGCCGCTGGCACCGGGTGCGTGGCCGAGGTACTCGGTGGACTGCCCCTTCATCTCATGGAAGTCCTCGCCGTCGGCCGAATTGTTGTGGTCGGACTCCTTCGCCTCCGGGAAGAAGATCGCCGGCTCCTCGGTGGGCTGGAGGGATGCGTCATCCGTGGGGATCCCGCGGCGCTCGATCGAATCACTCGGGCGCACGAGCTCGTTGATCATCGGCGCCGGGAGCTTCGGCTGCGGCGCCTGCGCGACGGTCTTCTCCTCGTCCATCCGCGTCTTCGCCCTGTGCCTGTGCACCTGCCATGCGCCGACGACGGCCACCGCGAGGCCCACGGCGGCGACGTGCCACTTCCACCGGGCGAGCGCGGACAGAGTGATCCCCTTCATCGGAATGCTCCTGCTGTGGACAGCCTGACGCCCCCGCCGTCGAACGACGTGCGGGCGCTGCGCGGGGGGTGTCCCAATGAACGGGCCGGGCGGCCCTCGGTTCGGAGCTTCTCAACGCTCAGCCCTGCCTTTGGGTCGTGGGCCTACGACTCCGCTGGGCGGATGGGAAGCAGTCGCACGCGGTACCTCGCGTCCTCCACGATGACGATCGCGCCTCGCTCGAGTTCCAGCGCGCGCTCGTCCAGGACCTGGAGCAGCCGCGGGAGGACCGAACCGGGCGACTGGTCATGGAGACGAAACGTAACGACGCTTGGGAGCTGCGATCCCGCTGCGGCGAGGAGGTCGCCGAAATCGAGATCGAACGTCAGGACGACCCGATCTTCCAGTCTCGCCTTGGCGAGGATGGCCGCGTCCGGCAATCGCTCGAGGTGCTGCTCGACGAGATGAACGGCGTCGTGCCCCCGATCGCGCAGGGACTGGAGCGTGGAGGAGGCCACGCCCATGTCCCCAAGGAACCTCACGACCTCGCCCCGAGGAGTGGATGGATCTCCTCGTTCGCGAGAGAGGCGGCATACTGGAGGGCCTGACGGACGTCCTCCGCCTCGACGCTCGGGTATTCTTGCAGGATCCGATCCGCGGACATTTCGTTTGCGACGAGGTTCACGAGGAGTGCGACGGTAATTCTCATGCCCCGGATGCACGCCCGCCCGCCCATGATGGACGGGTCCGATGTGATCCGATCGAACGTGTTCTCCATGGGGCTCGCCTCGCCGTATTGCTGAATTGTAGCTTCGGCGCGTGTCCGCCGCAAGGCGCCCCGCGTCTCCTATTTCCGCGACAGGTCCTTCGCCTTCTTCACGAGGTCGAGGAACTCCGCGCGGTACCCGTCGTGGTCGGCGCCGAGCGCGCCCGAGGCGACCTCGACGAGCGCGTCCCAGGTGTACCCCTTCGCGTACTGCGAGTGCCGCAGCTTCATGCCGTATCCCGCGACCGCCGCGGCGAAGCGGAAGTCGTTGGAGGCGTCGTCGAAGGCGCCTCCCTTGTCTTCGTACGGGACGCTGATGAGGGCGCTCTCGGTCCCCTGCGGCTCCTTGTAGCGGAGCTTCACGGTGCAGGCCTCGGGGCTCGGCGCCGTGGGGGCGGGCGCGGCCTGGTACTTGAGCGGGTCGACGGAGGGGGCGGCGACCTCCTTGCCCGCGGGGATCAGCTCGTAGAGCGCGGTCACGGTGTGTCCCGCGCCGATCTCGCCCGCGTCCTTCTTGTCGTCGTTGAAGTCCTCCTTGGCGAGCATTCGGTTCTCGTATCCGACGAGGCGGTAGCCGGCGACGCGCGCCGGGTTGAACTCGATCTGGATCTTCACGTCCTTCGCGATCGTGCAGAGGGTGCCGGCCATCTGCTCGACGAGGACCTTGCGCGCCTCGGAGAGGGAGTCGACGTAGGCGTAGTTCCCATTCCCCTTGTCGGCGAGCATCTCGAGGGTGCCGTCCTTGTAGTTCCCCATGCCGAACCCGAGGACGGTAAGGAAGACGCCGGAGGCGGCCTTGTCGGTGATGAGCTGGAGCAGGTCGGCGTGCGTGGTCGCGCCGACGTTCCAGTCGCCGTCGGTGGCGAGGATGACTCGGTTGGTGCCGTCCTTGATGAAATTGTCGGAGGCGATCTTGTAGGCGAGCTCGATCCCTGCGGCGCCGTTGGTGGAGCCGCCGGCCTTGAGGGCCTCGATGGCGTCGAGGATCCGGCCGTTCAGGTTTCCCGCGGTCGAGGGGAGGACGACGCCGGAGTTGCCGGCGTAGACGACCATGGCGACGTGGTCATCGCGGGTGAGTTGGCGCGAGAGGATGCGGAGGGCGGCCTGGACGAGGGGAAGCTTGTTCGGCTCGTCCATCGACCCCGAGACGTCGATCAGGAAGACGAGGTTGGACGGCGGGCGCTTTTCGAGGATGCGTCCCTTGAGGCCGACGCGGAGCAGGCGGTGCTCTTTGTTCCACGGGCAGGCGGAGGACTCGAGGTGAACGGCGAACGGCTTGCCGTCGGTGGGCGGCTCGTAGTCGTAGGGGAAGTAATTGACGAGCTCCTCGACGCGGACGGCGTCGGGGGGCGGAAGCTTGCCGAGGTGGAGAAAGCGACGAACGTTGGTGTAGCTGGCGGAGTCGACGTCGATGGAGAAAGTGGAGAGGGGCTGGTCGGCGACGCGGAGGAAGGGGTTCTCGGGGACGTGCTCGTATTCTTCGGGTCCCTCGGACTCGTGCTGCGCTGCGGGCGGCTGTTTCCCCCCCTGCGGCGCGAGGATGGCTGCGCCGACGTGCGGGATGTCGGCGAGGGTGAGGCCCGCGGGAGCACCGGACCCAGGCGGCTGCGGAGCGGCGAAAGCGCCTCCCACCGTCAAATTGCTACCGAGCGGGAAGTCGACGCGGCCAGCCTTTGCGGGAGATGAGTAGGTAAGAAGCTGCTGAAATCGGAAATCGTAGCCTCCGGCGGCGGAGTCCTGGTTGTGCGTGAACAGGCCGCTCTGATCGGGCACGGTCAGACCGTCTGCGCGAACCATCCCAGGCGTCGCGGTCGGGCTGACACGGTCGTCGGAGCGGAGGCGTGGGTTCTCGAGCTCGATGACGCCAGTCACGTGCTTGGAGCACAGTGCATCGACTCGGAGCGTCACGAGCGGGCTCCAGAACGAGTCGCTGTCGCTGTCCGTCGCATCGACGGAGTCGCGGTAGATTCCGCGGCCGGACGGGCCCTCGCAGTTCAGGACGGCGACCAATCCGTCGTCCCTCCATGTGGCGTCGAGGTCGATGCCTCCGCAGATGGTGATCTGCGCCGCGTGGCCCTTCACGTCTGTTGTCGATGCGCCCCCCGCCTCGCCGCCCTCGCAGTAGCCGTCGGAGAGCGAGTCGCTGTACTGGTAGCCCGCTCCCGCGATCGTCCCCGCCGTCCTGTAGGGCTCGTATAGTTGCTCGACCTCTAGCCGCAGGTATTGGCGGCGGTGCATTGCAGCCGCCCTCAGATCCAAGTGCAACGGCGTGAGATCCTCAGTCTCCGCAGCCCTCCTCTGCACAGTCAACCCGAGGTTGCCTTGCGCAGGAGGCCGGAGCATGAGCCCCCCGGCAGTTCCCTCTGAGTCGGAGTGAATTCTCCAGTAGTTCGAGTCGACGTCGAGGCCGAATAGGTTGTCTTCGAGGGTCGCCAGGCTGTTGTTGTCCTCGTAGGTGGTGAAGTCCCTCCCCCCCAACACGTCTTCGTTCGAGTCTGACCCCCAAGTACTCCCCGCGTCGCTCGAGGTATGGATGTCGATGCTGCTGAGCGCGCTGCGGCCCTCGCCCGGGAACAGGGGCATAACCCGACGGACGACCCTGTCCTTCGTCTTGGCGCTTCCCACGACATCGATGCGCGGGGCACTGTCGTACACGAAGTCGTCGACCTGGATGTACGCCTGCTGGATGACGATCGGCAGGTCAGGCGAAGGGGCCGCTACCGCGGAACCCTGGAGACCGACGAAGGACTTGAGGTCGTCATCGTTCCACTCAAAGGTGATGCCACCCAACTGCGCGACTCCGCACGGCTCGTCCGCCACGCTGTCGCCGCGCGGGTCTAGATACTTCTCCACCTGCGAGCCGACTCCGACGCTGTCGATCGTGAGAGGCGCGATCTCGAGCGAACGCAGGTCGGCGTCGTTGGACTCGGCGCCCACTGGCCACTCCGAGGAGGCTTTGCTACTCAGCAGGGCTCCCAGCACATCCCCGATGGACGACGGAGCCCGGCGCGTTTCGATCGATCCGAACGTCTCCGCGGCCCCTCCCACGTATTCCTCAACCTTGCCTTGGAGGATGGTCCGAAATTCGAAGCCGCGAACCGTGCCGGTTCCGCCGGAAAAGAACGTCTCGTAATCGTCGTCATCAGTCTGCAGACTGATCGCAGGACCCGAAAGGGATCTCGGCTCCCGGTTCTTGCTGTACCACCGCACCACCGTCGGATCACAGGCGCCGTCCGTAGAGGTGAGTCCCTGAAGCGCGGTCGCCCGCCAGCGGAGCGCGGATGCCTTCTCGGCGAGAGCGCCCAAGTCGACCTTGTACGGGAACCACTTGGTCGATTCCTCGACGAAGGCGAATTCTGCCGCGGCCTTCTGGCCGTCTCCATTTTCGAGCGCTTCGATGCCGCGTTGGTAGCGCATCTTGACTTCGTCCACCTGCGCCCGCACCCTCGCTTCGCAGGCGGCGATGTCGCGCTTCGCCCGATCTGCAACATCCGCGCCTGCGTACTCGCCCGTCATCAGGCGGGCATCCTCGAGCATTGCCCAGGCGCTCGGGATCGACGGGTCGGCCTTCACCGACATCGCGAGAAGCCGCTTCGCGCGTTCGAAGTCGCTGGCCTGGAAGGCCGCAGTGCCCTCCTTCAGGTACTGCATCCCGAGGGCGCGGTTCGGCGCGGCGGCGCGAGGCGCCGTCGCGAGCTGGCGTCGCTCGGGGCCTCCCCACGGCGTGAGGCTCGCGACGATCGCGAGCGCGGCCACCGCGATCGCGATGAGCAGGCGGTGCACCGGGGGCCGGGAGGGACGCCAGTCGACGAGGGGCCGGGGCGCCGCGCCGAGCGGTTCGGCGTGGATCGGCGTGGACAGCCGCGGCTCCGTCGCCGCGGGCATCGGTTCGCCAGCGAGCGTCAGGGCGACCTCCGCGGCCTGTCGGCGGATGAGGTCCACACGCGCGGCGAGGTCTGAGTCGAGCGACACCTCGCGATCGAATGCCTCGCGCTCCTCCCCCTCCAGGTCGCCGAGGGCGTAGAGCGTGACCTTCCAGTCCTGTGCCGCGTTCGTCATGTCCTTGCTCCCGTCTCTCATTGGCTCTGTCGCCCGCTCCGCGGGCTAACTTCGTTCTGTTCTGCCTGAATCAGGATCTGCGGGCTGACGCCCGCAGCTACTTCCTGCCGCCCGCTTCGCGGGCTGGATGACTCGCGTTTCCCCCTGCTTCGTGGGCTGACTCCTAGCCCGCGGAGCGGGCGGCAGGGAATAGCCTGGCGCGCAAGCGCCAGGAATCCCAGGAGCCCCGAGTCGTCGAGCCCGCGAAGCGGGCGGAAGAGCCGTGCTATCTCGCATTCCTCGCCTCATCGCGCCGCCATCGCGGGCGGCGCAGGGGCCATCTCCCTCCGCAGCCTCGCCAGGGCCGTGTGCAACAGCACGCCGACGTGGTTGGCGGTCATCCCCATCACGCCGGCGATCTCCACGTTCTTCAGCCCCTCCTGGAAGCGCAGCCTCACCACCTCCTGCTCCCGCTCGGGAAGCCGCGCGAGGAGGCGCCGGGCCTGGAGGGCCGCCTCGCTCGACTCCGCCACAAGATCGGGAGGCGGGTCGGGGCTCTCGTGAAGGGCCAGGTCGCCCGCGGGCCGGTGCGCGCGTCGCGTCTCCCGTCGAGCGAGGTCCACCGACTTCCCGCGGCAGACCGCGAAAAGCCAGGGCTCGGGGCGGAGCCGATCGACCTTCGAGGCGCTCCTCGTCAGCTCGAGGAAGGTCTCCTGCACCGCGTCGCGTGCGCGCTCGAGGTCGCGCGTGAGCGACTGTGCGTACCGGAGCAGCCTCCGCTCGTACTGCAGGACGGCTTCGCCGATCCATTCGGCCTCGGATGCGGCGCGTGATTCCATCCGTTGCGACCCTCTACCATGGATATCGCATGAGAGGCGGGAGCATTAAGAGGCAATCGTGGGAAGTTGTCCAATCCCATCGTTGATGGCCCTCCGCGCAAGCCCAGCGCTTTCCCACTCCCGCTCCCGCACCCGCACCCGCTCCCGTCGCCCGAGGCGGTGCGGCGCGCGGGGTGGATCGGAAGCGGACAGAGCACGGGCGCCCTCCTCCAGGCCGCAGGCCTCGGGAGCGGGCCTCGGGAGCGGGAGCGGGGCCTGCGCGTATCTCGGGAGTCGCCGGTCGGTGCGTGGCTTGACGCATCCCCTTCGCCGGCGTACTGTCATGCCCATGAAGATCGGCCTCTCCACCGGCGGCGGCGACGCCCCCGGCCTCAACGCCGTCATCCGCGCCGCCGTCGTCTCCGCCGTCCGCCGCGGCTGGGAGTGCATCGGCATCCGCAACGGCTACGATGGCATCCTCTTCCCCGAACGCTTCGAGGAGGGAGGCCTCCTCCCCCTCCCCCGCTCCCGCGTCCGCGGAATCACCCACCTCGGAGGCACCATCCTCGGCACCACCAATCGAGGCAACCCGCTCCGCTACCCGACGCCCCAGCCGGACGGGTCAGTCAAGGAGGTCGATCACACCGTCGAGCTCGCCGACAAGATCCGCGCCGCAGGAATGGACGCCCTCGTCGCCATCGGAGGCGACGGCTCGCTCGAGATCGCCTGCGCCCTCGTCCGCCAGGGCATCCGCGTCGTCGGCGTCCCCAAGACCATCGACAACGACCTCGACAAGACCGTCATCACCTTCGGCTTCGATACCGCCGTCTCGTTCGCGACCGAGTGCATCGATCGCCTCCACACCACCGCCGAGTCCCACCGCCGCGTGATGGTCGTCGAGGTCATGGGCCGCTACGCGGGGTGGATCGCGCTCAACGCCGGCCTCTCGGGCTCGGTCGACGCCATCCTCATCCCCGAGATCCCCTACGACCTCGAAAAGGTCGCCGACAAGGTCCGCCGCCGCGACAAGACCGGCGCGAACTTCTCCATCGTCGTCGTTGCCGAGGGGGCCGCCCCGCGGGAAGGCGGCGTCTCCGTCGTCTCGCACGAGGCGGGACGACTCGAACGCCTCGGAGGCGCCGGCGAGCGGGTCGCGCAGGGGCTCCAGGAGCTTACCGGCAAGGAGACGCGCACCGTCGTCCTCGGCCACCTTCTCCGCGGAGGGACGCCGACCTCGTTCGATCGCCTCATCGCCCTGCGCTTCGGCGCCGCCGCGATCCGCGCCCTCGAGGAAGGGAAGGACGGCGTGATGGTCGCCCTCGACCCGCCGACCGTGCGCTACGTGCCGCTCGAGGACGCCACGCGCCGGATGAAGAAGGTCCCCCTCGACTGCGACTCCATCCTCACCTGCCGCGACCTGGGAATCTGCTTGGGCGACTGAGTCGTTTGACTTGGCCTGCGCCGCGCCGTAGAGTGTTTCCCCCCGCAATCGGAGAGGAAACCATGGGCAGCGCAGAGCAGATCGCACTGGTCGACAAGTACTCCGCCCGCAACTACAACCCCCTGCCGATCGTCATCTCGAAGGCCGAGGGGTGCTGGGTCTGGGACCCGGAGGGGAAGAAGTACCTCGACTGCCTTGCGAGCTACTCCGCGCTCAACCAGGGGCACAGGCATCCCCGCATCATCCAGGCGCTGAAGGACCAGGCCGACCGCGTGACACTGACCTCGCGGGCCTTCCACAACGATCAGATCGGGCCGTTCCTGGAGTTGCTCTGCAACACGGCGGGGTACGAAAAGGCGTTGCCGATGAACAGCGGCGCGGAGGCGGTCGAGACGGGCCTCAAGATCGTCCGGAAGTGGGGCTACAAGGTGAAGGGCGTGCCGGACGGGCAGGCGGAGATCATCTGCTGCGCCGACAACTTCCACGGGCGGACGATCGCGATCGTGGGGTTCTCGACCGAGCCCCAGTACAAGGACGGGTTCGGGCCGTTCGCGCCGGGGTTCAAGGTGATCCCGTACGGCGACGCGAAGGCGCTGCGCGCGGCGATCACGAAGAACACCGTGGGCTTCCTCGTCGAGCCGATCCAGGGCGAGGCGGGGATCCTGATACCGAAGGCGGGGTACCTCAAGGAGTGCCGCGACATCTGCACGGAGAACAACGTCCTCTTCGTCGCGGACGAGATCCAGACGGGGTTCGGGCGGACGGGGAAGATGTTCGCCTGCGAGCACGAGGGGGTGCGCGCGGACATGGTCATCGTCGGGAAGGCGCTGGGCGGAGGGGTCATCCCGATCTCCGCGGCGATCGCCGACGAGAAGGTGATGAAGGTGCTCAACCCCGGCGACCACGGGAGCACGTTCGGAGGCAACCCGCTCGCGTGCGCCGTGGCGATCGCCAGCCTGCGGGTGCTGATCGACGAGCACCTGCCGCAGCGCTCGGCGGAGCTGGGGGCCTACTTCATGGAGGGGCTCTCGAAGATCGGCAGCCGCCATGTGAAGGAGGTCCGCGGCAAGGGGCTCTTCATCGGCGTGGACGTGAAGAGGGAGAGCGGTCCCGCGCGGCCGTTCTGCGAGGCGCTGATGCGCGAGGGGCTCCTGGCGAAGGAGACGCACCAGCAGGTGATCCGCTTCGCGCCGCCGCTGGTGATCCAGAAGAGCGAGATCGACTGGGCCCTCGAGCGCGTGAAGAAGGTCCTCACGGCGTAGGCGAGCTCGTCCGATGCAGGCCGACCGCCCATCGCGACGCGGGCAGGCCGCGTTCAAGGATGAGAACGATCACAATCCCCTCGTCCAAGAGGATTGCGATCACTGCTATGGCGGTGGGAAGTGCTGCCATGAGGAGAGTGATGGAGGGCGCTGGGTCGCCAGTCTCGACACGTGTTGCGAGTGCGGCGGCCGTGGTGTCACGGGGCGAGTGATCCACTTCTTCACGAACGAGAATCCACCGATGGACGCTACGCCGAACGTGCACGGCTGGATTCCTTGCCCGAACTGCGGCGTCCGATTCACGGCGACGGACCGTCACTCCTGGACGGGGCTTCGCCACATGAACTGCGGACCGAGGATCCGAATCCGATAGGACGCTCAGCCTCCCGGCATTGACGGAGTAGCGCGCGTGTGGTAGCTACAGAGTAGCTACACGAAAGGCAAGGCATGAGCATCCGACTTAGCATCGTGCGCATCGGCAATTCACGGGGCATTCGCATTCCCAAGCAGATCCTGGAGTCCTGCCACCTGGAGGGCGAGATCGAGGCCGAGACGCGGGGCGACGCGCTCGTGCTGCGTCCCCTCCGTCACCCGCGGAAGGGGTGGGAGGAGGCATTCCGCCGCATGGCCAAGCGGGGCGACGATGCGCTGCTGGATGCCGGGGCGTGGCCCGAGACGGAGTGGGATCGCACGGAGTGGACGTGGTAGTCGAGCGCTTCGACGTCTACTGGGTCCGCCTCGATCCGACGGAAGGGCACGAGATGCGCAAGACGCGCCCTTGCGTCGTCATCTCGCCCGACGAGTTGAATCAGCACCTCGCGACCGTGCTGGTCGCCCCGCTCACGACGACGATGCGCGACTACCCCACTCGCGTTCCCGTGCGCGTGGCCAGCAAGGCCGGACAAGCTGCGCTTGACCAGATCCGCGTTGTCGACAAGACCCGCCTGGGCCGGAAAATGGGGAGGTTGGACTCCAAGTCCTCCGGCCGGATTCTGAGCGTTCTCGCCGAGCTGTTCGCGCCGTAGTCGGCGAGGCTCCCGGGATGGACGAGGGTGCCTGCCGAGGGTATCCTCCGGCGCAGTCTCGGACATCCGCTCCATGAAAGCCGTGAAGGCCGTTGTCGCGGTGCTGCTGCTCGCCGGAGCCGGCGTTTTCCTCTACATGAGGGTGAAGCCCGCGCTGCAGGAGGCGGCGCCCGCGAAGCCCGCGCCGCCGCCGAAGCAGGTCCCGATGGACAAGGCCGTGGCGGCGTTCACGCTCACCGACCTTGACGGGAAGGCGACCTCGTCCAAGGACCTCCTCGGCGCGGACGGGAAGCCCGTCGTCATCGCCTTCTGGTCGGTCACCTGACCCGTCTGCGCGCGTACCGAGCAGCGCCTCGTCGAGGTCGCTGGAGCGCTGAAGGCGAAGGGCGTGCGCGTGCTGCTGGTCGATCCGAACGTCAACGAGTCCGCCGAGGCGATCCGCGCCTGGCAGGCGAAGTCCGAGGTCGCCCTCCCCTGCTACCGCGACGCTGCGCTCGCCGACGCCCTCGTCGTGGTGTCCACCCCCGGCTTCCGCGTCCTCGACAAGGCCGGCGTCCTCCGCTACGCGGGGACCCTCGAGGCAGGCGAGCCCAACACGCCGAAGTTCGCGCCGTATGTATCGAACGCAGTCGACGACATCCTCGCGGGACGTCCCGTGAGGGTGAAGAACACCACGTCGGCCGGCTGATATCTCGCCAAGTAGAGGCCGTCGGCCTCGCACGGAAAGGGGAACCCATGCTTCGGTCCGCCACGCTCGTCCTGGCCCTCGCGGGGGCGCTTCTTGCGGAGACCCCGCAGGTCGAGATCGACAAGGAGGTCGCCTCGTTCAGCGTGAGCGGCCTCGACGGGAAGGACGTCGCGCTCCCCGACCTCTACGGCAAGGACGACAAGGCGGTCGTCGTCGTGTTCTGGTCGACGACCTGCCCGGTCTGCGCGGCGCAGCTCGCGCGGCTGATGGAGATCTCCTCGCAGTACGCGGAGAAGGGCGTGAAGTTCGTCCTGGTGAACCCCAACCCGAGCGAGGACGTCGATGCGGTGCGGTCGTACCTGGAGGCGAAGAAGCTCGACCTCTCCTTCCTCCGCGACGCGAAGAAGACCGCGATGAAGCAGTTCGCGGCGCAGGTGACGCCCGCCTGCTACCTGCTCGACGCGAAGCACGTCCTGCGCTACATGGGAATGATGGAGCAGGGTCGGCCGGGCAAGAAGGGGTACACGGGGTACCTCCCCGACGCGATCGACGCGCTGCTCGCGGGGAAGGACGTGAAGACGAAGTCCTCGCAGTCGAGCGGCTGACACTCGGGCAAGTAGGGCTCGTCGAGCCCTTCGAAAACACAACGGGCCGCCCGGCATGCCGGGCGGCCCGCGTCATTTCACCCACGCCTCGAGGTCGGCGAGGACCGCGTCGAGCGAGGACAGGAAAAGGAAGTGGTCCTCGCCGGCGTGGAGGCGCAGCGTCACCGTCACGCCGAGCGCCTCCATCCGGGGGACGAGCGCGGAGACGTACTCCATGGGGACGCGGTCGTCGCGATCGCCGTGGACAATGAGCACAGGGCGGCCGCGCCAAGCCTCGACGAACTCGGGCGAGGTCATCCAGTCGTCCTCCACGACGCCCGAGAGGTAGACGAGGCCGCGGAAGCGCTCTGGCGCGCGAGCGCCGGCCCGCGTAACGCCGAGGCCGCCGTTCGAGAGGCCTGCGAGCCAGACGCGAGAGGGGTCGATCGGCAGGTCGGCCTCGGCGCGGTCGAGGGCGCGCAGGGCTGCCTCCGCACCGCCCCGGCGGTCCCAGAGGCCGAAGCCAAAGCTCGGGCAGACGACGACGAAGCGGTTGCGATCGGCGAAGCGCTTCCAGGCCCAGAGGTAGACCTGGAAGTTGCCTACGCTGCCGTGAAGGAAGAGGATCGTGGGGAGGCGCTCTCCCGCCGCGTGCTGCGGGACGTACGCGTAGAAATGGCCGACGTCGAAGGTCCCTCCGAGCACGTCGGCGTAGGCGTAATTCATCGTGGAGCCGAGCGAGGCGAACGCGGGGTCGGCCTCCAACTCGCGGTAGGCGGGGAGGACGAGGCCGCGGATGCGCCCCGTCGCGCGCCAGATCCGGTCGTCGAAGACGGCGGCGGCGCTGATCCCTGCGGCGGCCTGGTCGATCTCGGGCACCAGGTTCCATAGCGAGTAGCGGCGGTACCCCTCGGCTTGCGGCCACGTGGAGACGACGCCGGAGCCGGCGGGAGGGACGCCCGAGGGGGCCGCAAGCGGGAGGGCGATCACGGCGAGAATGACGGGCGCCACGGCGGCCGCCACGGGCCAGCGGCGATTGCGGCGGAGGCGCCAGACGAGCGGGAGAGAGACGAGCGCGACCGCGGCGAGGCCGCCAAGGTGCCCCCTCCACGTCGCGGCGCGGAGGAGGAGCAGGAGCGAGGGGAACGCGAGCCCCGGCAGCACGAGGTAGTAGAACGCCCACGCGAGGTGGCGCAGGAAGGCGAGCGGTTGCGTACGCGCCCTCGCGTCCATGCCGCCAGCCTAGGCGCAAAGGCCGCCCGCAGTCAATGGGCGGCCTTGCGGCTCGGAGG
>Ga0209514_10007345_pt1 | contig 13053 bp, 9 predicted proteins | sample Subgrocontami58m_FD_187452 | JGI IMG/M metagenome (GOLD analysis project Ga0209514, IMG submission 187452) | Subsurface groundwater microbial communities from S. Glens Falls, New York, USA - GMW37 contaminated, 5.8 m (SPAdes) (version 3) | ecosystem: Environmental > Aquatic > Deep subsurface >...
TTGGTCTTCATCTTGGGCATGACTACTCCTAGTTTTGACATGGCGGCAGGTGTCTCCCAAGGGGAGAACTTGTTGACCTTGACACCACTTGTTTTACGTTCCCGGCGAACCTGGAACGGTGCTGCAAAGAACGATCGGATTCGGATCCTTCTAAAAACCCGCTGCAAAAATCATTTTGCGGCGGGTTCAGTCTTTTTCTTCACCACCACCTTCTTCGGCCCCAGAACCATCACCAACTGGCGTCCTTCCATCTTCGGGTACTGCTCGACCACGCCGTGCTCGACCAGGTCGTTTTTCACCCGCTCGATCAGCCGGTGGCCGAATTCCTGGTGCGCCATCTCGCGCCCGCGAAAGCGCAGCGTGACCTTGGTCTTGTCGCCTTCGTCCAGAAACTTCATCAAGTTGCGCAGCTTGATCTGGTAATCGCCTTCGTCGGTGCCAGGCCGGAATTTCACTTCCTTGACCTGAATTTGCTTCTGCTTGAGCTTCGCCTCGTGCGCTTTCTTGGCTTCACGATACTTGAACTTGCCGAAGTCCATCAGCTTGCATACCGGTGGTACGGCCGTCGGTGCGATTTCCACCAGATCCACCTCCAGCTCTTCCGCACGCCGCATCGCGTCTGCGATGGGCACCACGCCCAACTGTTCGCCTTCCGTGCCGACCAGGCGTATTTCGGGTGCGGTTATGTCACTGTTGAGGCGCTGCGCTTTTTCCTGAGCGATGTTGTTTCTCCAAAAAATTAATAATTAGGCCGCGCTGCCCGCGCGCGCCTCGCGCTGGAGGCGTCCGATGAATTCAGCGAGCGTCATCTGCCCGAGGTCTTCACCGCTGCGGGTTCGCACGGCCACTTTGGAAGCCGCCTTCTCTTTCTCGCCAACGATCAGTTGGTAGGGCAGCTTCTGCATGCTATGTTCCCGTATTTTATAGGTTATTTTCTCGTTACGCAAATCTGCTTCGACGCGGAAACCGGCACGGCGCAGTTCGAGCGCCACCTGCGCGGTGTAGTCGGCCTGGCCGCCGGAGATGTTCAACGCCACCACCTGCAGCGGCGCGAGCCACAGCGGCATCGCCCCGGCGTAATGTTCGATGAGAATGCCGATGAAGCGTTCCATCGAGCCGACGATCGCCCGGTGCAGCATCACCGGCACCTTGCGCGTGTTGTCCTCGGCGACATATTCGGCGCCCAGACGCCCGGGCATGGAGAAGTCCACCTGCATGGTGCCGCATTGCCACGAACGCCCGATGCTGTCCTTCAGGTGATATTCGATCTTCGGGCCGTAGAAGGCCCCCTCGCCCGGCAGCATTTCGAACTGCACGCCGCTCGCGCGCAACGATTCGGCTAGTGCGTTCTCCGCCTTGCCCCACAAGTCGTCCGCGCCGACGCGCTTCTCCGGCCGTGTGGCGAGCTTGTAGACGATCTCGGTGAAGCCGAAATCCGCATAGACCTTCTGCAGCAGCGCGGTATAGGCAACGCACTCGGGCAGGATCTGGTCCTCGGTGCAGAAGATATGGCCGTCGTCCTGGGTGAATGCCCGGATGCGCATGATGCCGTGCATTGCTCCCGAGGCTTCGTTCCTGTGGCAGGCGCCGAATTCGCCGTAGCGCAGCGGCAGTTCGCGGTAGCTGCGCAGGCCCGTATTGTAGATCTGGATATGGCCGGGGCAGTTCATCGGTTTCACCGCGTAGGTGCGTTTCTCCGACTCGGTGGTGAACATGTTCTCGCGGTAGTTCTCCCAGTGGCCGGATTTTTCCCACAGGCTGCGGTCCAGAATCTGCGGGCAGCGCACTTCCAGATAGCCGTTGTCCTGGTAGACGCGCCGCATGTATTGCTCCACCTGCTGCCAGATGCTCCAGCCCTTGGGGTGCCAGAACACCATCCCCGGCGCTTCGTCCTGCATGTGAAACAGGTCAAGCTGCGTACCGAGTTTCCGGTGATCGCGTTTCTCCGCCTCCTCCAGCATATGCAGATAGGCGTCCTGGTCTTCCTTCTTCGCCCAGGCAGTGCCGTAAATGCGCTGCAGCATCTCGTTTTTCGAGTCGCCGCGCCAGTACGCGCCGGCAACCTTCATCAGCTTAAACACCTTGAGCTTTCCGGTAGTGGGCACATGCGGCCCGCGGCACAGGTCGACGAAATCGCCCTCGCGATACAGGCCGATGGTTTGATCTTCCGGAATCGACGCGATGATCTCGGCCTTGTAATGCTCGCCCATGCCCTTGAACAGCGCAATTGCCTGATCGCGCGGCAACACCTCGCGCATCACCGCATAGTCCTTTTTCGCCAGTTCGGACATTTTCTTTTCGATGGCGACGAGGTCTTCCGGCGTAAACGGCCGCTTGTAGGCAAAATCGTAGTAAAAGCCGTTTTCGATGACTGGGCCGATAGTCACCTGCGCATCGGGAAATAGCGCCTTCACCGCATACGCGAGCAAATGTGCGGTAGAGTGGCGGATGACATCGAGGCCGTCCTTGTCGCGATCGGTGACGATGGCGAGTTCCGCGTCAGTCTCGATGCGAAAAGACGTATCCACCAGCGTGCCGTTGACGCGGCCGGCCAACGCTGCTTTGGCCAGGCCGGGGCCGATGCCGGCGGCCACTTCGGCTACGGTGACCGGCTGCGCAAACTGACGGACGGAGCCGTCGGGCAATTTGATGTTGGGCATAAATTTACTATTTTAGAATGAAAAAGGTGCGGGCTAGCCGCACCTTTTCCTAAGGTTTCGCAAAAGAACTTGACCAGCGCGACCGCCCGCACGCCAAAATCAGGACAATTCTACCTCAGCGACGAATTACAGTTTCAATGCCGGGACAGAAGTGCGAGGGCATGCCCCAACTGCGGATCCTGCGGCGCCGAACGGCCAAGCAACCAGTCCAGCAACTCGAGATCCTGACATTCCATCAAACGTTCCAATGCTGTAAGCGTAGCCTCGTCCAAGGCGGACAAATCGCGACTGAAGAAAGGCTCGAAAAATCTGTCCAGTTCCAGCAGGCCGCGCCGGCTTTGCCAGCGCAACCGTCCGATCCGGATTCCCAGATCCGTCATGCTAGCCACGATTTGCGGCATCCGTCAGATTTCGCGTTCCAGAAGCTGTTTCTTGATATCCACAATAGCCCTGGCCGGATTCAAGCCCTTGGGGCATACCCGGGTGCAATTGAGGATGGTGTCGCAACGGAAAAGACGGTAGGCGTCGTTCAATTCATCGAGGCGCTCACCCGTCGCCTCATCACGGCTGTCCGCCAGCCAGCGCTGCGCCTGCAATAGTATGGCCGGTCCCAAATAGCGTTCCTCATTCCACCAATAACTCGGGCAGGAGCTGGAACAGCAGGCGCACAGTATGCATTCGTAGAGACCATCGAGTTTCTTCCGGTCTTCAGGCGATTGCAGGCGCTCTTTGTCCGGCGGTGGCTCCGCCGACTGGGTTTGCAGCCAAGGTTTGATGGATTCGTATTGGGCGTAGAACTGCGTCATATCCGTCACCAGATCTTTGACCACCGGCCTGTGCGGCAGCGGATAGATAGACACGTCGCCAGGAGCCAGATCGCTCATATTCTGGGTGCAGGCGAGCGTGTTGGTGCCGTTGATGTTCATCGAGCAGGAACCGCAGATCCCTTCCCGGCAGGAGCGCCTGAACGTCAGAGTCGGATCGATTTCGTCTTTGATCTTGATCAACGCGTGCAACAGCATCGGGCCGCATTTGTCCATGTCCACTTCGTAGGTATCGAGCCGCGGCTGCTCTTTGGCATCCGGATCCCAACGATAAATGTGAAACTTGCGCACATTGGAACTGCCTTCCGCGGCCGCCCAGTTCTTGCCCTTGACGACACGGGAATTCATCGGAAGTGAAAATTTGTGCATTATCTTCTCGTGCCTCTCAGTAAACGCGTTCTTTGGGTTTGATGTATTCGACTTCTTTCGTGAGGGTGTACGTATGCACGGGCCGATAGGTGATTGCCGGCGAGGCGTTGTCCTGTTTCCACGACAACGTGTGTTTCATCCAGTTGGTATCATCACGCGCGCTGAAATCCTCCCGCGCATGGGCTCCGCGGCTCTCCTTGCGGTTTGCCGCACTGGTGATCAAGGCCGAGGCGCACACCAGCAGGTTCTCCAATTCCAAGGTTTCCGCCAAGTCGGAATTCCAAATCATGCCCCGATCCTTAATCGAGATATCGTCAAAGCTCTTGATGCACTCGTTGATCAACTGTTCCCCCTCACGCAGGGTCCTCTCGGTGCGAAACACCGCAGCATGCCGTTGCAAGGTGCGTTGCATGCGCAGGCGCAGCTCCGACGTACTGATGGAGCCCTTGGCATTGCGAATGCGATCGAAATGCTGCAGCGCCGGTTCCAGAATTTTTTCCGGCAGAGGTTTGTGCGGTGTATTGGGTTTTAACAGTTCGCCGCAACGCAAGGCGGCGGCACGTCCGAACACCACGAGATCCAACAGCGAATTGCAGCCGAGCCGGTTCGCGCCGTGCACGGATACACAGCCAGCCTCGCCAACGGCCATCAAGCCGGGGGCGACCGCTTCGGTATCGTCCGCAGTGGGGCGCAATACCTCCGCCTTGTAATTGGTCGGGATACCGCCCATGCAGTAATGCGCCGTGGGCAGTACCGGAATGGGTTCGCGAGTCACATCCACATCGCAAAAAATTTTCGATGTTTCCGCAATGCCCGGCAGACGCTCGTTGATCACATCAGCACCTAAATGCTCCAGATGCAGATGGATATGGTCCTTTTCAGGGCCGACGCCGCGGCCTTCGTTGATCTCGATGGTCATGGCTCTGCTGACCACATCCCGCGAGGCGAGATCTTTGGCATTGGGCGCATAGCGCTCCATGAAACGCTCGCCTGCGGAGTTGGTCAGATAGCCGCCTTCGCCGCGCACGCCTTCGGTGATCAGCATGCCGGCGCCGTAAACCCCGGTGGGGTGAAACTGCATGAATTCCATATCCTGAAGCGGCAGTCCGGCACGCGCGATCATGCCGTGTCCATCACCGGTGCAGATGTGCGCCGAGGTGCAGGAAAAGTAGGTGCGCCCATAGCCGCCGGTTGCCAGGATCACCATGTGCGCCTGGAAGCGGTGCAGGGTGCCACTATTCAGGTCCCAGGCCAACACGCCACGGCAGACCCCTTCACTGTCCATGATCAGGTCCAGGGCGAAATACTCCACAAAAAACTCCGCCTGGAACTTCAATGCCTGCTGGTACATGGTATGGAGCATGGCGTGTCCGGTGCGGTCCGCTGCCGCACAGGCTCTGGGCACAGGTTTTTCACCGAAATTGCTCATGTGGCCGCCGAAGGGTCGTTGGTAGATGTGCCCGTCTTCGGTGCGGGAAAAGGGCAGACCGGCGTGTTCCAGTTCGTAGACGGCCTGGTTTGCCTCACGGCACATATATTCGATGGCGTCCTGATCTCCCAGCCAGTCGGCGCCTTTGACCGTGTCATACATATGCCACTGCCAGGTGTCTTTAGACATATTACCCAGTGATGCGGCGATCCCCCCCTGGGCCGCCACCGTGTGGCTGCGCGTGGGGAATACTTTGGTGATGCAGGCAGTGCGCAATCCCTGTTCGGCCATGCCATAAGTGGCCCGCAGTCCGGCGCCACCGGCACCCAGCACTACCACATCGTACTTGTGTTCAATAATTTCGTACGCTTGGCTCATTCTCTTCTCAGCCTCCAAATACCTGTCTCAGGAGGGCGAAGACTCCTGCAAACGCCAGCAATACCGCTGCAAAATTGGTCGCAATACGTGAACTCAATTGCAACCACCGCACCTGAACATAATCTTCGTAAATTTTCTGCAGCCCCAGGTTGGCGTGATAAAGCGAGATGATGAGAAAAAGGCTGAATACCAAACCGTGGAGCGGAGAATGCAGCCAGTTCAACACATGCGCGCGATCCTGCCCGGCCAGAGCGATCATCGACACTACGAACCAAACCACCAGTGGCACCAGGGCGATGGACGTCAGACGTTGCTTCCACCAGTGGCCCAGTCCGTCTTTCGACGAGCCGAGTCCTCGCGCGACGGAAAGCGGGTTCCGATATCTATGATTCACGATGCACCTCCGGGGAAACCGCCACCGAGTATCCACGCGAGCAAGGTCAGAACGATTGTGATCGCGACCACAATTTTGCTGCTGGAATGAATCTGTTTGACCTCAAGGAGTCTGCCGGTATCCCAGAGCAGGTGGCGAACCCCGCTGACCGAATGATAGATGAGCGAAAAGGTCCAGCCGAACAGCATCAACTGGCCAATGAAGCTGCCGAGAAAACGGTTCAACGTGGCGAAGGCCTCTGCAGAGTACACCGCGCTCTCGATCCACGCGACCAGCAATAGGCTGCCAACCGACAGGGCGATACCCGTGATCCGGTGCAGTCCGGAAAGCAGCATGGGCAATTCGACCTTGTAGATCGACAAATGAGGGGACAGCGGTCGCTCACGCATGGTCATAGGCATTTGAAAATCTCTGAAAGTGGTTCTATGAAATTACGAATATAACCGATAAATTTAGGATCACGCTGGGCTCGAAAAGACGTCAAATGAGAAGGTGTCAAAAATCAATGCAACGGCCGTTGCGCTCCCAGTCTCCATAGCGTGTGGGCTCCAGACCTTTCGGTCCGTTGACTTCCTTCGTTACAGGGCTGGCTTGCGGTTGTGGTAGGGCATCGTTGCCGTTGGCAGGAGGATGCGGTAGCCGATTATTTTCGTTTTTCTTGGTCATCACAGTTTTCGGTCGTTCGCAGCACGTCTGATGCAGTTGCAACTGACGTCCATTGTGCCACCGCAACAAGTAGCAGGCAAGCAAAAGCCGGCAGCATCATCGCGCATTGAAAAATGCGGTCCACCGCTCAGCCCGCCCGCTTGGCGAGCGTGTGATCGAATGCTGAACTCATTCACTGCGTTGTGTAACTTACCGCTCAGGAACTCATGCCTTGTTGATCTAGGTCAAACCTGGGGCCAAAACTTCGAACCGCATACACGTCAAGCCTCATAACGGTATTTGAGCCGACGACCTACGCCGTCGCATCATCGACCGGTCGCAGGCCACAGCATCGATGATGGCGCGGCACAAAGCCGGTCGAGATCGCCACGTTCGCCCGTTTGATCTGCGTCAATACCTGGATAACTGCTACAATTTACGCTCATACAGTATCGTCGTAGGACGAGGAGAGGACGCAGTGTCACCTATCGTGGCTTGCTCAAGCAGCAGGCCGGGCTGATGCAGGCATGACCCGCTCGCGATGCATCGCGACGCCCGAGCGGCGCCATCAAGCTGCTCAGCCGAAAACCGGCGTGCGTTAGTCCTCCCAACTTTTTTCCTGCCAACATTTTCCAGTGCCGCAAGACAATTCCATGTACACCATTGTCCGCCGCGAAGTCTTTTCCGACACGACCTTTCTCTGGGAAGTGATGGTCCCCGACGTGGCGAACTCCGCGCAACCCGGCCATTTTGTCATGGTGCGCCTGCACGAAGGCAGCGAACGCATCCCGCTGACGGTGGCCGATTTCGATCGCGACAAGGGCACGATCACCATGGTGATCCAGTCCCTCGGCAAGACGACGCTCGAGATGCGGGATCATTACAAGGAAGGCGACAGCTTCGCCGATTTCGTCGGACCGCTAGGGCTTCCGCAGCACGTGAGCCGGGTCGGACACGTCGTGCTGGTCGGCGGCGGGCTCGGCGTCGCACCCGTATATCCGCAATTGCGGGCGTTCAAGAATGCAGGCAATCGCACCACGGGCATCATCGGTTTTCGCAACAAGGACCTGGTGTTCTGGGAGGGCCGCTTCAACGAGTTCTGCGACAAGCTGATCGTCTGCACCGACGACGGCAGCTACGGCACGCCGGGCTTCGTCACCGCGGCGCTGAAGGCGGTGCTCGAGCGCGACAAGCCGGATCTGGTCATCGCCATCGGACCGCTGCCAATGATGAACGCATGTGTCGAGACGACGCGGACCTATGGCGTCAAGACCATGGTGTCGCTCAACGCCATCATGGTCGACGGCACCGGCATGTGCGGCTCCTGCCGCGTCAGCGTAGGCGGCGAGGTCAAGTTCGCCTGCGTCGACGGTCCGGACTTCGACGGCCATCTGGTCGACTTCAAGGAACTGGTCCTGCGGCAGCGGCGCTTCAAAGGGCAGGAATCGAAGGCGAGCGAGGACTACGCCCATATCTGCAACGTGGAGAAGGTGCTGTTCGAGCAGAACAAGCACAATTACAAGAAGTACAAGGATCTCTCCCCGCACGCGGTGAAGATGCCGGAGCGCGATGCGCTGGAGCGCTCGCGCAACTTCAAGGAAGTGAACCTCGGCTACAGCATGCACGATGCGCTGGAGGAGGCCGAACGCTGCATCATGTGCACCAAGCCCGTCTGCATCGCCGGCTGCCCGGTGTCGATCGACATCCCGCGCTTCATTCGCCACCTGCTGGTGCGCGACCTCGACGGCGCACTCGGCGTCATCAACGAATCCAATCTGTTCCCCTCGGTCTGCGGCCGCGTCTGCCCGCAGGAATCGCAATGCGAGGCGCAGTGCATCGTGGGCAAGAACAAGAATATAAAGATGGAGCCGGTAGCGATCGGCCGCCTGGAGCGCTTCATCGGCGACAACGCGCATGCGCGCAAGGCCGATCCGCCGCGCTTCGAGCGCCAGCTCGGACGGGTCGCGATCGTCGGCTCCGGACCGTCGGGTCTCGCCGTCGCCGCCGACCTCACTCGCTACGGCTGCGCGGTCACGGTATTCGAGGCGCTGCACGTGGTGGGCGGTGTGCTTCAGTACGGCATCCCGGCCTTCCGCCTGCCGCGCGACATCATCAGCCGCGAGGTCGAGCACCTGAAGGGTCTCGGCGTCAGGTTCGAGACCAACAAGGTCATCGGCAAGACCTTTTCCGTCCCGCAACTCATGGGTGAGATGGGTTACGACGCGGTGTTCATCGGCGCCGGCGCGGGCGCCCCGGCATTCCTGGGCATCCTCGGCGAGTTCGCGGGCCAGGTCTATTCGGCGAACGAGTTCCTGACCCGGGTCAACCTGATGGGCGGCGACAAGTTTCCCTATCTCGACACGCCGATCACCCTCGGCCGGAGCGTGGTCGTCATCGGCGCCGGCAACACCGCGATGGATTGCCTGCGGGTCGCCAAGCGCCTGGGCACGCCGACCGTACGCTGCATCTACCGCCGCTCCGAGACCGAGGCGCCGGCCCGCATCGAGGAGTTGCGGCATGCCAAGGAAGAAGGCATCGATTTCTTCTTCCTGCACGCGCCGGTCGAGATCTTCACCGACGATAACGGCGGCGTCCGGGGGATGAAGGTGGAGAAGATGGTGTTGGGCGAGCCCGACGAGAAGGGGCGGCGCAAGCCCGTGCCGCTCGGCGAGTTCGCCGAACTCGCCTGCGACACCGTGATCTACGCGCTCGGCACCAAGGCCAACCCGATCGTCACCAAGTCCACACCCGGCCTTGATCTGAACAAGTGGGGCTACATCGTCGCCGACGCGGCCACGCAGGCCACCAGCCTGCCGGGGGTGTTCGCAGGGGGCGATATCGTCACCGGTGCAGCGACCGTGATTCTGGCGATGGGCGCAGGCCGCCGCGCCGCCAAGGCGATCGGCGCCTATCTGCAGGGCAACAAGCAGACCTGGCCGATCACGCAGGCCGACGCCGACGCCTTCGTGCCACCGGTTGCGCTTGGCGGCGCCACGCCGGCCGGCGCTGCGCCAGCGACCATACGGAGCGAGAGCCATCCATGATCTCCTGTCCAAGGTGCCAGCGCCCGATCGAAGGCGAGGAAGTCTACATCTGCTGCGCCAACCTCGAGCTCAGGTGGAGATGCAGCGCGTGCGGCAAAGTGAGCGAGGGCTTCGCCTTTCCCTATGGCATGTGCCCGCATTGCAATGGCAAGCTCGAGATGCTCGAGCGCGGACCGATCGAGGACAGCAAAGGCCTAGCCGCCATTCGCGCGGCGTTCGAGATCGAACTCGGCGGCCACGCCTTCTACCAGCGCGCGGCGAGCGAGTCGAAGGAACCGGCGCTGCGCGAGCTCTTCGGCCGTTTGGCCGCGATGGAGCAGGAACACATGGAGACCTTGTCCAAGCGTTACCACGCGGATCTGCCGGAGCCGGCCGAGGACTTCGAAATCGATCATGCGGCCATCTTCGCCGGCGTGGAGCGCAAGCCCGAGGATCCTGCCAATCTGTTTCGCATCGCCATTTCCTTCGAGGAGCGTGCGGTGAAATTCTTCCGCGAGCAGGGCGCGCAGGCGCCGGAGGACTCGGTCGAGCGGGATCTGTACAAGGAACTCGCCGCCGAGGAGCGCGAGCATGTGGCGCTGCTGACTACCGAATACGAGCGCTGGAAGGCCGGCAAGGCCGGGCTTCTGTAGCGGCACACGAGCAGCAAGGAGAACAACATGATTGAAAGGAAACCATGAGCACACGCCTGGCAGTCCTCGAAGGCAACGAGGCCGCCGCACGCATTGCCCACCTCACCAACGAGGTGATCGCGATCTACCCCATCACCCCATCATCGGCCATGGGCGAGTTTGCCGACGCGTGGTCGGCAGCCGGCCAGAAGAACCTCTGGGGTGTAGCGCCGGAGGTCATCGAGATGCAGAGCGAAGCCGGCGCCGCAGGCGCGGTGCACGGCGCGCTGCAGGCGGGCGCGCTCACCACGACCTTCACCTCGTCGCAGGGTCTGCTGTTGATGCTTCCCAACATGTTCAAGATCGCGGGCGAACTCACGTCCACGGTGTTCCACATCGCGGCGCGCACTCTGGCCACCCACGCGCTGTCCATCTTCGGCGACCATAGCGACGTGATGGCCGCGAGGACTACCGGCTGGGCCATGCTCGCCTCCGCCGGCGTGCAGGAGGCGCAGGACATGGCCATGATCGCGCAGATGGCGACGCTGCGTTCGCGCATTCCGTTCATGCATTTTTTCGACGGATTTCGCACCAGCCACGAGGTCAACAAGCTCGATCTGCTGTTCGAGGAAGAGGTGCGTGAACTGCTCGACGAAGAACTGGTCACGGCGCACCGCGCGCGCGCGCTCAATCCGGACAAGCCCGTGCTGCATGGCTCGGCGCAAAATCCGGACGTGTTTTTCCAGGCGCGCGAAGCGTGCAACCTGTTCTATATGGCCGTGCCGGGTATCGTGCAGCAAGCCATGGACCGATTCGCGAAGCTCACCAATCGTCGCTACAAGCTGTTCGATTACCAAGGCGCCCCCGACGCCGAGCGGGTGCTGGTGCAGATGGGTTCCGGCGTCGGCGCCTCGGGCGAAGCGGTCCAAGCCCTCGCCGCCCGCGGAGAGAAAGTGGGCCTCTTGACCGTGCGGCTCTACCGGCCGTTCGATACCGAAGCCTTCGCCGCGGCGCTGCCGCGCAGCGTGCGCGCGATCGCCGTGCTCGACCGCACCAAGGAGCCGGGCGCGGTCGGCGAGCCCTTGTATCAGGACATCGTCACCGCCCTGGTCGAGGCATGGCCGCAGGATCTGGCGACGCCGAAAGTCATAGGCGGCCGCTACGGCTTGTCGTCCAAGGAGTACACGCCGGCAATGGCCAAGGCCGCCCTGGACGAATTGAGGAAATCGCAACCCAAGCGTCATTTCACCGTCGGGATAGTCGATGACGTCACCCGTCTGTCGCTGGATGTGGACCAGGATTTCGACACCGAGCCCGACGATGTCACCTGTGCGGTGTTCTACGGTCTGGGCGCGGACGGCACTGTCGGCGCGACCAAGAACTCGGTGAAGATCATCGGCGAGAACACGCCGCTCTACGCGCAGGGCTACTTTGTGTATGACAGCAAGAAATCGGGCGCGATCACCATATCGCACCTGCGCTTCGGGCCCAGGCCGATCGAATCGACCTATCTCATTCGCCAGGCCGATTTCGTCGCCTGCCACCAGTTCGAGTTCATGGAGAAGCTCGACGTGCTCGCGCTCGCCCGTCCGGGCGCGACCTTCCTCCTGAACAGCCCCTACGGGCCCGACCAAGTATGGGACAAGCTCCCGCGCGAGACGCAGGAGCAGATTCTCGCCAAGAAGCTCAAAATGTACGTGGTCGACGCGCTGGCGGTGGCGCAGGAGGCAGGCCTCGCGGGCCGCATCAACACCGTCACCCAGGCGTGCTTTTTCGCCATTTCCGGCATCCTGCCGCGCGACGAGGCGATCGAGAAGATCAAATACTCGATCCGCAAGACCTACGGCAAGCGCGGCGAATCCGTGTTGAACCGCAACTTTGCCGCCGTGGACCAGTCGCTCGCCGCGCTGCGCGAAGTCGAGGTGCCCGGCCGGGCCGACTCGGCACTGCGCCGCCGGCCGGTAGTGGCGCGCTCGGCGCCGGATTTCGTCCAGCGCGTCACCGCGATGATGCTCGACGGCAAGGGCGACCTGCTGCCGGTGTCGGCGCTGCCGGTCGACGGCACCTTCCCCACCGCAACCTCGCAGTGGGAGAAGCACAGCATCGCCCACGAGATTCCGATCTGGGATGCCGCCATCTGCACCCAGTGCGCATTGTGCCCGCTGATGTGCCCTCACGCGGCCATCCGCATGAACGTCTATCCGCCGGAACAATTGAAGGGCGCGCCCGAGGGCTTCAAGAGCGTCCCCTGGAGGAGCAAGGAGACCGGCGCGCTTGATGGCTGGGCCTACACCCTGCAAGTGGCGCCGGACGACTGCACCGGCTGCGGCATTTGCGTGGACATCTGCCCGGCGCGCAGCAAGGAAGTGGTCAAGCACAAGGCCATCAACATGGAGCCCAAGCTCGAGCACCTCGAAATCGAGCGGCGCAACTACGAATTCTTCCTCGGCTTGCCCGAGACGCGCCCGCCGTGGGACGCCATCGATCCGCTCAAAGGCTCGCAGTTGCGCATGCCCTTGTTCGAATACTCCGGCGCCTGCGCCGGCTGCGGCGAAACGCCGTATGTGAAGCTCCTGTCGCAGCTCTACGGCGATCACCTGCTGGTGGCCAACGCCACCGGTTGCTCGTCGATCTATGGCGGCAACCTGCCCTCGACACCGTGGGCGCAGAACAGCAGCGGCCAGGGACCGGCGTGGGCC
>Ga0209514_10007348_pt1 | contig 13046 bp, 14 predicted proteins | sample Subgrocontami58m_FD_187452 | JGI IMG/M metagenome (GOLD analysis project Ga0209514, IMG submission 187452) | Subsurface groundwater microbial communities from S. Glens Falls, New York, USA - GMW37 contaminated, 5.8 m (SPAdes) (version 3) | ecosystem: Environmental > Aquatic > Deep subsurface >...
GGCCAGCGCGTCGAGGTCGTCGGCGTAATAGAAGCCGAAGGCAGCGTCGCGCGCGACGGCGATGCGCACCGGCGCGTCCCGGCTCTGCTGTCGCGGCGCCGGCGGCGACAGGGGGCGATCGGTATGGCTGATGGCCAGCAGGCGTTCGAGATCGACCTGGTCGGCGATGCGCTGGCCGATGGTGGCGATGTGGCGCCCGGCCTCGGCGGTTTCGTTCACCGGCATCAGGCCGAGGTGGCGTTCGACCAGGGCGAGCTCGGCGTCCTCCTGCACCGCGCCGATCACCGGCACGTCGGTGTAGTGCTCGATCACGGCGCGCAGCTTGGCTTCGTGGCGGCGGCCGCCGAGGCGGTTGAGGATCACGCCGGCGATGCTGATGTTGCGGTCGAAGGCCTGGTAACCGAGGATCAGCGGCGCGATGCCGCGCGTCATGCCGCGAGCATCGAGCACCAGCACCACCGGCAGGTCGAGCAGGCGCGCCAGCGCGGCGTTGCTGTTGGAGCCTTCGAGGTCGAGCCCATCGTAAAGGCCCTTGTTGCCCTCGACCAGGCAGATTTCCGCGTCATGGCCCTGGCGCGCGAACTGGTCGCGCAGTTCGGCATCCGGCGAGAGGAAGAAATCCAGGTTGTAGCAGGGGCGTCCGGCGGCGACCGACAGCCACAACGGATCGATGTAGTCGGGGCCCTTTTTGAACGGCTGCACCGACCGCGGCGGCAGGCCATGCGCGCCGGAACTCAGCGCCGCGGCCAGGCCGATGCTGACGGTGGTCTTGCCCGAGGACTTGTGGGCGGCCGAGATCAGGAAGCGATGCATGCGCGCCGGGCGCCGGCTCAGTCGGTCGCGCGGGTGGCGGCTTCGAGTTCGGCGAGGTCGTCCTGCGGCAGGAAGTGCAGGATGCGCACGCCGATCGTGGTCATGGTGAAGGCGACGCCCAAGCCGCCGACGGCGAGCAGGATTTCCGGCAGGCTCGCGCTGTAATGGTCGACGGCGCCGTCCATGAAGCTGCTCTTGACGTCGTAGCCGGGGAAGATGTCGAGCGGGAAAGCCTGGCCGCCGATGATGAAGACATGGAGCTGGTAGTAGGCGCCGAGGATCACCAGCAGGGCCGCGACATTGACCCAGAGCACCTTGTCGCGGGTGCCGGGGCTGAACAGCAGGACCAGCGGCAGCAGGCTGCCGAGCAGCACCTGGCCGACCCAGAACTGGCTGGCGAACTCGCTGTCGAACAGGATGAAATATTCGAAGGCGATGTTCTTGGCGAAATAGGCGTTGACCAGGTGCAGCATGAAGGTGAAATACAGCGTGGCGGCGACGAAGGTGGCCAGCAGGTTCTTCATGCGCTTGAGGATCAGCGGCGGCAACTTCATGTCGTTCCAGGCATACATCGTGGTCTGCACCACGAGGAACACCGCGAGGCCCCAGCCGAAGGACATGATGATGAACATCGGCGCCAGCAAGGCCGTGCCGTAGGCCTGGCGCGCGACAAGGAAGGCGAAGATGGAGCCGGTGCCGCTGGTCAGCACCACGCGCCAGATGAAGGTCGCCAGGCCCGCTGCCTTGGAGTACGGGTTCATGCGCCGTTCCATCATGGTCCACAAATAGACCCCGACCAGGGCATAGAACACCGGATAGAGGATCACGTTCCAGCCGAATACCGAAGTCGGGTTGAAATGCGTCGCGGCCACGATCAGGCGGTCGGCGCGGCCGAGGTCGAGCATGATGACGAACAGGCCGCCGCTGAGCATGGCGATCGCCAGCAGGCCGGACAGCGGCGCGCGCGACTTGTACAGCACGCGGCCGAACACCGAGCCCATCGAGGCGACGTTGAGCACGCCCGAGGCGGCGACGATCAGGAAAATAGCGAAGACGTGGGGCAGGCCCCAGACGATCTGGTTGTTCATGCCGGTCACGACATGGCCCGAATGTTCCATGTACAGCGCGGCGGCGAAACCGATGGCCGAGACCAGGCCGCCGATGCCGGCGAGGACGTAGAACAGGCCTTCTTCGTGGCGGGGATTGAGGACGGCCATGATCAAATTCCCTGGTAGCGCACGGCTTGGTTGAGGCGCAGGTCGCTGCGCACCTGCGTCGTCGGCACGCTGGCGATGCGCTTGGCGATGTCGCTGGCGGGGTCGTTGAGATCGCCGAAGGTCATCGCGCCCGTCGGGCAGGATTCGACGCAGGCCGGGGTCTGGCCCTTGTCCACGCGATGCACGCACAGCGTGCAGGATTCGACGCAGCCCTGGCCGCGCGGGACTTCCGGGTTCTGTTCGGTCAGCGGTGCATGGACGAAGGAGCGCGCCTTGTAGGGGCAGGCCATCATGCAGTAGCGGCAGCCGATGCAGGTGTGGCGATCGACCAGCACGATGCCGTCGGCGCGCTTCATCGAGGCGCCGGTGGGACAGACGTCGACGCAGGGCGGGTTGGCGCAATGCTGGCACATCATCGGCAGTTGCGTGACGCGGCCGTCGCGGCGATCGACCAGCTCGATCTTGCGGATCCACTGCGAGTTCTGCCGTGCGTCGGGCAGCGTTTCGCTGACGCCGTTTTCGGTGTGGCAGGCATCGATGCACTTGGTGCAGCCCGGGGCGCACTTGTTGGCGTCGATCAGCAGGCCCCAGCGCACGACGGGCGAGGCGGCGCTGCCGGCCTTGCGCGCTTCGGTGGCGGCCTTGGCTTCACCGACGGCCATCAGGTGCAGGCCCGGTGCAATCACGGTGAAGCCGAGGCCGGCGACACCGGCGCCGGCGGCGGCGATGAATTGGCGGCGCGGGTTGTTTTCGGGGGTACTCATGGCTTCAATCCTGCGGCCTTGAATCTGGCCTTGGGCTGGTGGCACTCGAAGCAGTCGAGTTTCACCGCGACGTAGCTGTGGCAGCTCTGGCAGAAGTTCTCCTTGCCGCCGAGTACCGAGCCGCTGGTCTTGCTGGCATGGCATTCGATGCAGGCATTGAGCGAGGCCGGCTCGCCGCGGATGCCCTGGCGCAAGCTGCGGTCGCGCTGGTGCTTGAGCATTTCCATGTGGTTGCGGCGCATCTCGTCGACCGGCGCCACGCACTTCCCCGGATTGGCGATTTCGACCAGGGGCTTCGCGGTACGGCCGCCCTCGCCGGCAAGAGTCGGCGCCGGCGACACGGCGGTCAGCGCCGCAAAAATGGTGACGAGAGTACGCAGCAGCTTCATGGTGGTTTATTCACCCAGACCCATCTGGATGTAGCCGGTCGGACAGACGTCGGCGCAGATGTGGCAGCCGATGCACTTGTCGTAGTCGGTGGCGACGTAGCGGCCGGTCATGGTTTCGGTCTTCTTGACCTTGTACACGGCGGTCTGCGGGCAATACACGACGCAGTTGTCGCACTCGAAGCACTGGCCGCAGCTCATGCAGCGCTTGGCCTCGGCGACGACCTGCGCTTCGGTCAGCGCGTCGAGGCGCTCGTCGAAGTTGCCCAGCGCCGAATCCTTGTTCAGGTGGGTGATGTGGCGCTTGTTGCGGTCGGTGTATTGGAAATGGCCGAGGAACAGCTGGTCGTGCGGAATCACGTAGCGCTCGGAGCGGTTCTCGTAGTTGTGCACCACTTCCTTGCTCTTGTCGGTGCCGAGCGTCGCGCCCTTGATCTCGCCGAGCTGGATGCCCTTCTCGACGTACTTGCGCATCAGGTCGAAGGAATGCACGTCGATCTTCGGCCGGCGCACCATTTCCTGGCCGGCGAGGAAGCGGTCGATGCCGTCGGCGGCAATCGCGCCGTGGCCGACGGCGGTGGTCAGCAGGTGGGGACGCAGCACGTCGCCGCCGGCGAAGACGCCTTCCTTGCCGCTGACCTGGTAGTTCTTGTCGGCGGTGACCATGCCCTTGCCCGAGTTGAATTCCTCGATGCCGGTGAAATCGACGGCCTGGCCGATGGCGGAAACGATCAGGTCGGCCGGCAGTTCCTTTTCCGTGCCTTCGATCTTCTTGATGTCGAGGCGGCCGGAGATCATCTTGGCTTCGCATTGCATGACGCGCAGCGCGGTCGCGCGGCCATCCGCACCCTTGACCACGCCGATCGGCATCCAGCCGCCCATGATGGCGATGCCTTCGGCTTCGGCGTGCTCGATTTCGGGCTTGCTGGCGGTCATGAAGACGGAGGTCAGGGTGACGTCGGCGCCCTGGCGCAGGGAAATGTCGGCGACGTCCTGGGCCAGGTGGCCGGCGATGGCGCCTTCGAAATCCGTCGGATTGACCTTGTCGATGTGGCCCAGGCGACGCGCCACGGTGGCGACGTCCATCGAGGTGTCGCCGCCGCCGACGACGACCACACGGCGGCCGACGGTCTTCAGGCGGCCGTCGTTGAAGGCGCGCAGGAAGGAAGTGGCGGTAACGACGTTCGGTGCGGCATGGTCTGCGGGATCGCCGGGCAGCGGCAGGGCGCGGCCGGCCTGGGCGCCGAGGCCGAGGAAGATCGCGTCGAAGCTGGTCCGCAACTGTTCCAGCGTGACATCGGTGCCGATGCGGGTCTTGAGGTGCACTTCGACGCCGAGGTCGAGGATGCGCTGGATTTCGGCGTCGAGCGTGTCGCGCGGCGTGCGGTAGCCGGGGATGCCGTAGCGCATCATGCCGCCGAGGAATTCATGCTCATCGAATATGGTGCAGCTGTGGCCCTTGAGCGTCAGGTGGTATGCCGCCGAGAGGCCGGCCGGGCCGCCGCCGATGATGGCGACCTTCCTGCCGGTCTTGTGTTCGGGGGCCTTGAATTTCAGATTGTTCTGGATCGCCCAGTCGCCGAGGTAGTGCTCGACCGAGTTGATGCCGACGTGGTCTTCGACCTGATTGCGGTTGCATCCGGTCTCGCAGGGCGCCGGGCAGACGCGGCCCATCACGGCGGGCAGCGGATTGGCTTCGGTCAGGCGGCGCCAGGCGTATTCCTGCCAGGTCATGCTCGGCTTGCCGTCGGCGCCGACCGGGGGCTTCTCGATGCCGCGCACGATGTTGAGGTAGCCGCGGATGTCCTCGCCGGACGGGCAGGAACCCTGGCAGGGCGGCGTCGACTGGACGTAGGTCGGGCACTTGTAGGAATAGCCGGCCTGGAAGATCTGCTGCTGCCAGCGCTTGAACTGGGTGTCGCCTTCCTTGTAGCGGCGGAAATTCAGTTTTTCGGTGGTGGTTTCAGGCGTGGCGGACATAAGGGGTCTCCAGATAAGTCTTGTTCGTCATTGCTCGTTGTTGAGCACGATCGCGGTACTGACCAGTTGGTGCACGCCGCCGACCATGCTCATCTTGAAGCCGTAGTAGGGCAGCACCTTGGTGAATTGGGCCTTGCAGATGGCGCAGATGGTGGCCATGAAATTGACGCCGTTGTCCTGCACGATGCGGTTCAGGGCTTCCATGCGCGGCAGGGCGCCCTTGACCCGCAGGTCGAGCAGTTCGTCGGTCAGCAGGCCGCCGCCGCCACCGCAGCAGAAGGTCTTTTCGCGGGTGGTGGCTTCCGACATGTCGACGTAGTGGTTGGCCACGGCGCGGATGATGTTGCGCGGAATGTCGAACTGGCCGCCGGCGTAATCGCCCATGCGCGAGCCGCGCGCGACGTTGCAGGAATCGTGGAAGGTGACGATGCGGTGATCGTTGGCTTCCTTGTTGAATTTGAGCCGGCCGGCCTGGATCAGGTCCCAGGTGACTTCGCAGATGTGCGAGGGCTGCTTGTAATTCGGGTCGAGCTGCTTCTGCAACTGGATCGCAAACGGGTCGTTGGCGCCGGCGCCGATGCCGGTCAGGGTGTTCCAGAAGGCGTAGGCGACGCGCCAGGCGTGGCCGCATTCGCCGACCACGATGCGCTTGACGCCGAGTTCCAGCGCCGCTTCGCGCACGCGCATGGCGATCTTCTGCATCTGCTCGTAGTTGCCGATGAACATGCCGAAGTTGCCGGCTTCGGACGCCTTCGAGGACAGCGTCCAGGAAATGCCGGCGGCGTGGAAGACCTTGCCGTAGCCGATCAGGCTGTCGACGTGCGGCTCGGCGAAGAAGTCGGCCGAAGGGGTGACCAGCAACACTTCGGCGCCCTTGACGTCGAGCGGATATTTCACGGCGGCGCCGGTGTCTTCCAGCACGTCCTCTTCCAGGCCTTCCAGCGTGTTTTCCAGCGCCGGGCCGGGCAGGCCGAGGTTGTTGCCGATCTTGTGCACCTTGCCGATGATCTCGTTCACATACTTGTGGCCGAGACCGACGCTGTGCATGATTTCCTTGGCCGCCATGGTGACTTCGGCGGTATCGATGCCGTAGGGGCAGAACACCGAGCAGCGGCGGCATTCGGAACACTGGTTGTAGTAGCGGAACCAGTCGTCGAGCACGTCCTTGGTCATGTCCCGCGCCCCGACCAGCTTGGGGAACAGCTTGCCGGGCAGGGTGTAATAGCGGCGATACACCGAGCGCATCAGGTCCTGGCGCGCTACCGGCATGTTCTTCGGGTCGCCGGTGCCGATGAAATAGTGGCACTTGTCGGTGCAGGCGCCGCAATGCACGCAGGCATCCATATACACCTTGAGCGAGCGGTACTTGCCCAGCAGTTCGCCCATCTTGGCCACGGCTTTCTGCTCCCAGCCATCGACCAGGGTGCCGGGGAAACCGACCGACTCGTTGTGCACGGCAGCGGAAACATAGGGATTCGACTCGACCATCGAGTCGATCTTCAGGGCCGGGATGGTCGGGTACTCGCGGAAGGCCGGCGCGACCACCTTGGCCTTTTCGGCCGGCTTGGCGGGCGCGGGCTTGGGAGTCGGCGCTGGCTCGCTCTGCGTGCCTGGACTTCCGCTTCGCGGGACGGCAACGGCGACGGGTGTGGTTTCGTCGGCCATGATCAGTTTTTCGCCTCGAATTTTGCTGCCCAGGGCGCCAGATGGCGGGTTTCGCGCGGATTGTCGACCTGGTTGCGGGTCGGCGAGAAGAAGACGCCAGGGGCGTGCAACAGCTTGCTGACCGGGAAGACGATCATCAGCAGCACGACCATGCCCAGATGCAGGTAGAGGCCGGGATGCGAGGGCAGCGGATTGATCTCGAACACCATGAGGCCGAGGAAGAAGGCTTTCACCGCGACGATGTCGGTGTGCATGAGGAATTTCATCGCCAGGCCGGTGACGGCTATGCCGAGCAGCAGGGCCAGCATCAGGTGGTCCGAAGGCGTCGAGATGTAGCGGATGCGCTCGACCAGGATGCGCCGCGCCCAGAGCCCGGCCAGGCCGGCGGCCATGGCGAAGCCGGCATACATGCCGAAGGGCTGGATGAAGGCGATGATGAAATTCACCGGCTCGGTGAAGTAGCGCAGGTGGCGCAGCAACACCAGCGCCAGGCCGAGGTGGAAGGTCCAGCCCAGTGCCCAGATCCACAGGTTGGACTTGAACAGGCTTTCGAAAAACACCACCTCGCGGAACATGCGGAAGGCCACGCCGCCGCTCGTGGTCGGAGCCGGGGTCGTAGGAATCTTCAAGGGCGCCGGTGTGCGTGCGTAGTCATACACCCGATAGGCGATACCGCCCACCAGGATCAGGGTGGCGACGTAGAACAGCAGGGCGAAGAGAAGATTCATCGGTCAGCGCAGGCGCAAGTCGGTTTCGCTAGGGGGAGAAAGGTCGGGGAAAAAATGAGGCGCCGGGCGGCACAAGGAGGACCCTACGCCGGCGCCTACCCCAATCAGTTCTTTGCCTTATACGCAGCCGGTCGGCTTCGGCAGGCCGGCGATTTTGCACGCCTGCTTGGCCGGGCCGTAGGGGAACAGGTCGTAGAGGTACTGGCTGGTGCCCTTTTCCGGGCCGAGCTTCTTGCCGATGGCCTTGGTCAGCACGCGCACGGCCGGGGCGATCTGGAATTCGTTGTAGTAATCGCGCAGGAAGTTGATGACTTCCCAGTGCTGGTCGGTCATCGCGACGCTTTCGGTTTGCGCCAGGTAAGTGCCGACGTCTTCGTTCCATTCGGCGAGGTTGACCAGATAGCCTTCTTCGTCGGTTTCGTAGGACTTGCCGTTGACTTCGATGCTGGACATGTGTGTCTCCTTGGTGTGGTGCGGGGTAGTGGAAAGTTGGCGATTACAGCCAGGACTGGCAGTTCTTGTGCTCGGTGACGAGGTCGACGAAGCCGCCGTAATCGACGGTGGCAACGCCTTCCATGACGCGGTCGCCCATGCCGCGTGCTTCGAGGTCCGGCGCCAGGGCATAGATCTTGAAGCGCGACAAGGCGTCGCGTAGGTGGTTGCCGGCCGTATTGCCGCGGGTGGCGGCATAGACCGCATCCTCGATCAGCAGTATCGCGGCGCCGTCCTGCGCTACGTGCAGGCAGGACTCCAGGGCGTTGCGTTCGAGGGACGACTTATTGACGATGTGCAGCATGTGGTTTTCTCCCTTAGAAGCTGAGGACAACGTCCATGCCGTCCATCAGCTTGCCCAGTTCGGCGCGCGACATGACGGTGACGTCGACCAGCAGGTCGTCTTCGGTCAGACCGCGAGCGGCCAGGGCTTCCTCTTCGACGTAGAGCTTCTCGATGTCGTAGCCGTCCAGCGCGCGGTAGGTCGGCGAGAAGTTCTTGTTCTCGATGCCCTTGGTCTGCTGGCCCTTTTTCAACTGGAACACGCCGTCGTCCATGAAGACGAGGCTGACATCCTGGTCGAAGGCCGCGGTGATCAGCACCACTTCCAGCGATTCGAGCGCGTAGATGGTGCCGTAAGGCGCCTTGCGGTTGACGAACATGAACTTCTTGATGGTTCCTTCGCTCATGTCAGTCTCCAAAGGTCACAAGGCGGTCGGCTTCGATGCCGGCTTCGACCAGCTGGCCGAGACCCGAAATGCGGAAGCCGGCGGCCAGGTTCTCGTCGCGGATGCCGCGGCGCAGGGCGGCGGCGACGCAGACGACGAGATCCAGCTTGTGTTCTTCGGCAAGCTTCGACCAGCGGGCGACGATGTTGCGGTCGTCCTGCGGCGGCTCGGTCAGCGATGAGGCGTTGTTCACGCCGTCGTTGTAGAAGAACACGCGACGGATCTCGTGGCCCTTCTCCAGCGCCGCCTTGCAGAACAGGTAAGCGGAGTCGCTGGCCTGGTGCTGGTAGGGCCCTTCATTGATGGAAACTGCGATTTTCATGAGCAGGCGTTCCTCAGAAGCGGATGTGGGTCGAAGCGTTCAGGTTGGCACGCGAACCACGCCAGTCGTCGATCAGGTACTTGGTGAAGGGCAGCCCGGTCTTTTCGAAGAAACGCGGCCAGCCGATGCGGTCGATCCAGTCCGACAGACGCTCCCAGGGGCGGGCATCGGCCTTGTAGGTGCGCAGGATGTTGCCGACCACAGCGTTGACTTCGGGCCAGCGCGGGGCGTTGTTGGGCAGGCCGGAAGCAACCATCTTCATGAAAGTGGGCTTGCCGCGCGCGTTGGAGTTCTTGCCGCCAACCCAGATCGCCAGCTTGGAATGCTCCGGATCGTTGATCTGCATCGGCGGGCAGGGGGGGTAGCAGGCGCCGCAGCAGATGCACTTCTTTTCATCGACTTCGAGCGAGGGCTTGCCGTTCACCAGCGCCGGACGGATCGCGGCGACCGGGCAGCGGGCGACCACGGTGGGGCGCTCGCAGACGTTGGCCACCAGATCGTGGTTGATCTTGGGCGGCTTGGTGTGCTGGATGATCACGGCGATGTCGGCCTGGCCGCCGCAGTTGATTTCGCAACACGAGGTGGACATGTGTACGCGATTGGGCATTTCCTCGTTCTTGAACTCGTTGTAGAGCTCGTCCATCATCGACTTGACCACGCCCGAGGCGTCGGTGCCGGGGATGTCGCAGTGCAGCCAGCCCTGGGTGTGGGACACCATGGACACCGAGTTGCCGGTACCGCCGACGGGGAAACCGTTCTTTTCGAGTTCGACGATCATCGGATCGACCTTCTTCGGGTCGGCGACCATGAACTCGATGTTGGAGCGGATCGTGAAGCGGACAAAACCTTCGGCGAACTTGTCGGCGATGTCGCACAGCTTGCGGATGGTGTAGACATCCATCTGGCGCTGGGTGCCGGCGCGTACGGTCCAGATTTCATCGCCGCTGTGCGACACATGGTGCAGCACGCCGGGACGGGGCCGGTCGTGATACTTCCAGTTGCCGTAGTTCTTCAGCAGCGTCGGGTGCAGGTGCGGCTTGTTGTCCGGCACGCCGCATTCGATGGCTTTGCGCAGCGGGGCGGCGGGCGCAGGTGCGTTTACTTGTGCATTCATGCTCGATCTCCTCAGGCAGCAGCTTTTTTGGCGTTGATGCGGGCGACTTCCTCGTCCCAGCCGATGGTATTGACGTAGGGATTCATGCGCGGCGTCGAAACCATGTTGGCGTCGATTTCGATTTCGATTCCCTCGAGGAAATTGACCAGGCCGATGCGTTCGATCATTTCGCCGGTGCGCTCGTGCTCCAGTGCATTTTCGGCAAAGAAGTCGATGGTCTTCTGGCCCAGTTCGACCAGCTTCTCGTAGTCCTCGTCGGTTTTCAGCGGCATGAAGGGGACCACCACGGTACCCATCAGGTCGCCGATCTTCAGCGTGCGCTTGCCGCCGACCAGAATCGTCGCGCCCTTGTCCACGCCGGTGGCGAGTGCGCCGGTCATGACGTTGATGCAGTGCATGCAGCGCACGCAGTCCTTGTTGTCGATTTCCAGAGCCTGGCTGTCGTTCAGTGCCACGCTGCTGAAGTTGTCCGCCTTGCGAACGTCCTTGATTTCCTTGATCTGGATCGCCTTGGTTGGGCAGCGGGCGACGACGTCGTTCACCAGTTCGTTCATGCCGTGCTTGGCAAACCACTTTTTGGCCAGCGCCTCGTCGGTGCGGATGTTGTCGCGCCAGGTACCAATAACGGCCATGTCCGAACGCTGGATGGAATTCATGCAGTCGTTGGGGCAACCGGAGAACTTGAACTTGAACTTGTAGGGCAGGGCCGGACGATGGATGTCGTCGAGGAAGGTGTTGAGCACTTCGCGGTGTGCCTTGGCTTCGTCGTAGCAGGACTGCTCGCAGCGCGAGGCGCCGACGCAGGACATCGAAGTACGCACGGCCGGGCCGGCGCCGCCGAGGTCGAAGCCCATGTCGTTGATTTCGTCGAAGGCCTTCTGCACGTTTTCGGTGGTGGCGCCCTGGAACATGATGTCGCCCGACTGGCCGTGCAGCGCGATCAGGCCGGAGCCGTGCTTTTCCCAGATGTCGCAGAACTGGCGCAGCGTCGCGGTGTTGTAGTGCATGCCGGGGGGCGGCATGACGCGGATGGTGTGGAACTCGGCGGCGTCCTTGAACACCGGCTTGCCTTCCGCGTCCTTGATTTCGGTGAAGCGCGGGATGATGCCGCCGCCGTAGCCGCGCACGCCGACCGTGCCGCCCTTCCAGTAGCCCTTGCGGGTCTGGTAGGAATGCTCCAGGTGGCCGAGGATGTCGACCACGTAGTCCTTGTCCTTGGCCAGGCGCTTGAGGCCGGTGACGAAACTCGGCCAGGGGCCGCTTTCCAGTTGATCAAGATTCGGTGTTGGGTGCATGGGCTTGGCCATGGTCTGTCTCTCCTCGTTGTCGGGGTAAGTCGATAATGGAATCATAGGTTTGTGTGCGGTGCACAAACCATACTCCCGGCAGGTAATTGGACCTACCCGAAAGGGTTATATGCTTGCACTCCCACGCGGTGATGGTCCTTGACCCGCCGCAGATGCCATAGTCCGCATCCAAAGGAAACCCATTGGATACCGTCACTTCGCTCGACAAGTTTCGCGTGCCCATCGGCAACCAGGAGATCGAACTGCAGCAGTTCGTCTTCGAGGCCGGTGGCATGCCGCTATTGCGCACGCGCATCCGCGAGCGCAGCCGCTTCACGATTTTCGACATCGATCCGGCCACGGCCGCGCGCTGGGGCAAGGTACTCAGCGACTGGGCCGCAACGCAGCCGGGCGGCGGCGCCGAGAAGGGAGATACGGTTTGAACTACTCGGCGGACGAGGCGTCGATGCGCATGGTCGATGTCGTCTTCGCGCTTGAAGACGCGACGCTGGGCGACGATCATGCCGCCGCCCTGTCCCTCGCGGTAAGGCGCGCCCTGCCCTGGTTCGACGACGAGCCGGAAGCCGGCATCCTGCCGCTGTCCGGACTGGCGCGCGGCAATGGCGTGCGATTCGTCGGACGACGCAGCCGCCTTGCCTTGCGCCTGCCGACTCACCGTGGTGCCAGTGCCGCCTGTCTGGCCGGCGCCCGCCTCGATCTGGACGGCGTCTTCCTGACGCTGGGCGCGAAGAGCATTCGTCCGCTGTTTCCCGCGCGCGGCGTGGTCTATTCGCATCTGGTCAGCGTCGGTACCGGCGACGAGATCGAGTTTCTTGCGATCTGCAAATCCCTGCTGGCGGAGCGCGGCCTGAAGCCGCAACTGATCACCGGCAAGGCGTACCAACTTCGCACCGGGCAGGACAGCGTGCGCGGTTTCAGCCTGATGTTGCATGGCCTGGGCGCCGCCGATTCCCTGGCCGTTCAGGAAGCCGGCCTGGGCGCGCACCGGGCGCTCGGCTGCGGCATTTTCGTTCCCCATAAATCGGTCGTCGCCGTCGGCGATTAGGCCCAACACACTGGAGTCATCTCATGTCCGAAGTTGCCACCGTTACGCTCGATGTCTGCGGCCTGCCTTGTCCGGCACCGTTGCTCGGTGCCAAGAAGCTGATCGACGATTTGCAGCCGGGCCAGACCCTGCGCCTGATTTCCGATTGTCCGGGCACGTCGGATGATCTTTTCGCCTGGGCCAAGGTGACCGGCAACGTCGTGCTCGGCAGCGAAAAGCTGGGCGGTCACAAGAGCGCCTACCTGATCCAGCGCGCCGGTGGCGCCAGTACCACGCTTATCGCCCATGTCACGCTCGACATGCGCGGCGTGTCCTGCCCCGGTCCCATCGTCCAGGCCAAGAAGCTGCTTGATGGCATGAAGGCCGGCGAAGTGCTGCAACTGGTCAGCGATTGCCCCGGCTCGGCCGACGACATCACCTCCTGGGCCCGGGCCGGCGCCGCTGAACTGCTGTCTTCCCATGAATCCGGACGCGGTATTCACGAG